>Ga0123328_1001664_pt1 | contig 21253 bp, 12 predicted proteins | sample BioC12SIPDNA_2_FD_89702 | JGI IMG/M metagenome (GOLD analysis project Ga0123328, IMG submission 89702) | Anaerobic biogas reactor microbial communites from Washington, USA - Biogas_R1_A C12 SIP DNA | ecosystem: Engineered > Bioreactor > Anaerobic > Unclassified | place: Washington, USA...
GGCGAAGATGAACATGGCGCCGCCTTTGAACTTCGCCATCCAGCGGCGATAGGCGGCGTTGTCGCCGTCGTAGCGGCTCATCACCGCATGGATCTCGAAGATCTCCCCCAGCCAGCCGGCACGCACCGCGCCGATCGCAAAGCGGATCGCCGGATTGTAGCGGTACGCATAGGCAAGCTGAATGGCGAGGCCCTTTTGTTCGCAGGTCTCGAGCAATCGGCGGAAGGCCGGAAACGACTCCCCGCCGGGCTTGTCCAGGTGGACGTGCAGGCCGCGTTCCGCGCAGCGCTGCGCCGTCGGAACGAGTTCGAAGCCGTCGGTCTCCACCGCGACCGCATCCAGATGGGGCATGGCCAGAAGCTCGTCTTCGGAAACCCATTCCAGCCCGCGGTAACACGGCAAGCCGCCGCGTCTTTCCTTCCACTCCGGATCGGCCTCGGCGACGCCGACGATCTCGAAGAGATCGGGGAGCTTGCGCAGCGATTCCATGTTGCCCTCGGCATGGTTGTGTCCGATGCCGATCTGCCCGATCCTGATGCGCTTTCCGCTCATGCCGTGTTCCACTCCGTCCAGGACCTGCTGCGCGCCTTTCACTGTCTTTCAGCCGGCGCTCCGATGCCGCACAGGTGTGTGGTCCAGCACTGTAGTTCACGCGCGGTGCAGTGTCCAGCGTCGAGCCGCCTCTGCCGCGCGCTCTGATGCTGATGCAGGCCCTGGTCGCTCCGGGGGCCCGGTGCCGGTTTGCCGGTGGACAGGTTGCCGGCCGGTCTTGCCTGTCCCCTCACACAAACGCCTTGCCCCCGTGTTCTCGATATGGGGCTCTTCTCCCGGAAGGTGAGCAGAACTGAAGGGGCGGATGTGAGCTGACATCGGCGCCGTTTTTCTGTATCCAGTTGTTCGTCAAAGACTTCTGGAACAGGAAGGAGCGCCGGTGTCGGGCCTCAGTACAGCACGCTATCACCCCTGGAACCGAGTGGTCGTCAGCCGCCAGAGCGTCAGCGCCCAGGGACACCTCGCCGTCCTCGACCTGGGGCCCGACGAGCGCTTCTCCCCCCTGTGCAGCCGATGCAGGCAGCGGGTCTCCCGCACCTGCTCCCACGAGGTCCGTGCCGTGCGCGACCTCAACATGGCCTCGGCGCGTTCGCCGTGCTTGCCGGGGCGCCTACTCGGACGCTGCGGCCGGTTCGCGCGCGATCAGGGCCACGCCCTTGCGTTGGAGCAGGTCGCCCTGGGCGCGGTAGAGGGCGGCGAGGGCGGAGGCGTAGTCGGTGCGGGCGCCGATTTCGTCCCGCTCGGCGGCCGCCAGGTCCTGCTGGGCGCTCAGGAGGTCCAGGGCGTCCGAGAGGCCCAGGTCGAAGCTCCGCTCCTCGGCCTTCAGGAGCTGCTCGGCCAGCTCCCGGGCCTCGACCGCCCGCGTGATCCGCGCCTCGGCCGCCCGCAGGGACTCCAGGGCGTCGGCGATCTCGCGCGTGATCTGCTCGAGCACGTCCGCCTGCTGCACCAGCGCGATCCGCCGCTGGATCACGGCGATCCGGTGCCGGGCACGCGCCGATCGGTTCGGGAAGGGCCACTCGACGCGCAGCCCGGCCCGCCAGCTCCCGTAGCGCCCGTCCCGGATGTCGCCCGTGCCGTCGGAGAGGTCGTCGCCCAGGCCGGCCAGGCTGTATTCACCGAATGCCTGCAGCGTCGGCAGGCGCTGGTTCTCCGCATGTCGCTCGGTCAGATCGGCGTTGGCGATCGCCAGGTTCGCCTGCCTGTAGTCCGGCCGCTCCTGCGCGGCGACGGCCAGCGCGTCGGCCAGCGTCGTCCGGAAGCCGACGTCCGGCGGGGCGTCCACAAGCTCGAACTCGGCCGACTCCGAGGCGCCGTCCAGCACGCCCATCAGTTGCAGGAGCCGGTTCCTGGTCTGGCTGACCCGGTTCTCGGCGCTCACGATGTCCACCGACCGGGAGGCCGCGCGCGCCTTCGCGCGCGTCACCTCGATCAGCGCCACGTCGCCCGCCCGGTGGCGTCCCTCAGCCCGCTTCACGAGACGGTCGGCGCTGTCGCGTTCCTTGCGCCGCACCTCCAGGTCCGCCAGCGCGTAGGTCAGGTCCCAGTAGGCCTCCTCCACCTCAAGGAGCGTCCGCATCGCCGTGTCACGGAATCCCTCCTCCGTCACGAGCAGGTTGTTGCGCGCGATGGTCACCTGCGTACGGTTGATCCCCACGCCGCCGTCCTTCAGCAGGTCCTGGCTGATGCCCAGCGTCACGCCCGGGCTGTACTGGGGGTTCAGGACGCTCGTGTGGGTCCGGTCGCGCATGTAGCGGCTCGACGCCCTCAGCTCCAGCTCCGTGCCCGTGACCATGCGCCTGCGCAGCCCCATGGACACGTCGGCGTCGGACGTCTCGGTGCGCGTCACAGGCACACCCGCCACGGGCGTGTCGCTGCGGCCGACGCCGGCCTCGGCAAAGAGGTTGACGTCGAACTCGCCCTCCGCCTGCATGATGCCGGCCTCCGACGACTCCGTCCGAAGCTGGGCCACCCGGATGTCCTTGTTCGCCGCCAGCGCGCGGAGGAAGCACTCCTGTAGTGTCAGCCGGGCCGGCAGGGCCGGGACGCCCTCCACCGCCTCGGGCAGTGCTGCATCATGCGGAGGCCTGGCGCCGGCCGCAGCGGTGCACAGCAGGCAGGCCAGGCCAACGACGAGGCCGCAGACGGCGCATGCGTGCCGTTTCGTTCGTACGGCCACCGGATTCGGTCCTTCAGGATGTCGAGTCATGTGTGGTCCTCTGCGTTTGTTCACTCCCTGCGCACGGCCTCGGCCGGATCGATGCGCGCCGCCTGCCAGGCCGGGAAGATGCCGAACGTCAGCCCCACCGCTCCGCTCACGCAGAGCGCCAGCAGCACGAACCCCGGCGCGATCAGCACGCGCCAGCCCGTATAGAGCGCAATGGCCTTCACCAGCGCCCAGCCGACGGCCAGGCCCAGAAGACCGCCCAGCGCGCTCACGCACACCGCCTCGGTCACGAAGTGCAGCAGGATGTCCTTCCGGCTCGCGCCGACCGCACGCCGGATGCCGATCTCGCGCGTGCGCTCGCTCACGCCGGCCAGCATGATGTTCATGATGCCGATGCCGCCCACAAGCAGCGAGATGCCGGCGATGGCGCCCATGACCATGTTGAAGACGCGCTGGGTCGCCTGCGCCTGCTCCAGCAGCTCCTGGGGCACCATCACGCTGAAATCGTCCGCCTCGCGGTGCCGAAGAGAGACCACGCGGTGGATGGCGGCGGCCGACTCGCGCAGCAGGTCCTCGTCGTCGATGGTCAGGCTGATCTCGGTCAGTTCGCTCACGTAGCGCTCGTGCGCGAAGGTGTAGATCGCCGCCGTCACCGGCACGTAGACGTCGTAGTTCGAGTCGGCGACGCTGAGTGCCTTCACCTTGCCCTCCACCATGTGGCGGGGCGACATCACGCCGACGATGACGTACGGGGAGAAGCCGACCGAGATCACCTCCCCGACCGCCTTCCCCTCCTCGCCGAACAGGTCCCGCCGCACGGCCTCGCCCAGGACGCAGACCTTGTTGACGTTCGTCACGTCGGCGGCCTCCAGAAACCGCCCGGCGGCCACCGGCCAGTCCATCGGCACGATGAACTCGTCGGTCGTGCCCACCACGCGCGCGTGCGCCGCCTCGGCCTGACCGCGCGTGACGCTCGCCTCCACGGTGCGCACGGGCACGGACGAGACGACGGTGGGGACGATCTCTTTGAGCGCCTTCGCGTCGTCGATCGAGAGGCCCCAGGAGCCCTGACGGCGGGCCTCCAGGAGCTTCTCGCCTTCCAGGGCGGCGTCGCTGACACGGATGTTATTGATGCCGAGCTGGCGGATCTGGTCCAGCGCCTCCTCCTTCGCGCCGGCGCCGATGCCCGACATGGCGATCACCGCCGCCACGCCGAACATGACGCCCAGCACGCTCAGGAGCGTGCGCAGCCGGTGCCGCGCCAGACCGTCCACCAGGGCCGTCGAGAGTATGTCGTTCCAGCGCATGCTAAGCTCCCTGGCCTGGGGCGGGTTGGTCCTCCGACGGCTCGCCGGCAAGCTGCTCGGTCGACTCTGCCGTGAAGGTATCCGAATGGATCCGGCCGTCCACGATGTGCAGCACGCGCCGGCAGCGGCTCACGATGCTGTGGTCGTGGCTGACCATGGCGATCGTGATGCCCTCGCGGTGCAGGTCGATCAGCAGGTCGAGCACCTCGTGCGCCGTGTGCGAGTCCAGGTTGCCGGTCGGCTCGTCAGCGAAGAGCACCCTCGGCTCGCCGACCAGCGCGCGGGCGATGCCGGCCCGCTGCGCCTGGCCGCCGCTCAGTTCCGCCGGCCGGTGCGTGAGCCGGTCGCCCAGGCCGACGCGCTCCGCCATCTCGGCGGCGCGCCGTCGCCTCTGGGCACGCGCCACACCCTGGTAGGCGAGCGGCAGCGCGATGTTCTCCACCACGTCCAGCCGCTGCAGAAGGTTGAACGACTGGAACACGAACCCGACCACCGAACTGCGCACGCGCGACAGCTCCCGGTCTTCCAGCGCCGCCACGTCCCGACCGTCCAGGCGGTAGACGCCCCCGCTCGGGCGGTCCAGACAGCCCATGATGTGCAGCAGCGTCGACTTGCCCGAGCCGGACGGCCCGGCGATCCCGACGAACTCGCCTTCGTCGATCTTCAGGCTGACGTCGTCCACCGCGCGCACTTGCACGCCGCCGCGCACGCCGTAGACCTTGCTCAGCCCCTCGACCTCGATCAGACTACCCATGAGATGCTCCCTCGCTGGATGTTGCCTCGCCCTCCCCCGCCGGAGTCGCGGCCGCACCCTCCGGCAGCGGGAACACCTCCACCATCGCCGACATGCCAATGCACAACGGCGGCTCTTCGTCCAATGCCACGACCACCTGGAACAGCCGCCCATCCCGCACGCGCGTCTCCCCGACGTACTGCCGCGTCCAGTGCGCGAGCTCGGGCCAGGCGACGACGTCCGTGACGCGGCCGCTGAACGTCCGCCCGGGCACACCCGCCAGCGTCAGACGCGCCGGCGCGCCCCGCCGGACCTTGAAGTAGTCCGATTCGTCCAGCATGGCGTGGACGGCAGCCTGCTCCATGTCGGCGATACCCATGAAATGCCAGCCCTGCTGCAACTCGGAGCCCTTCTCGGCCCAGCACCACGCCACGAGGCCGTTGACCGGAGAGACGATCTCGGCCCGGCCAGCCTTGCGGAGGCGACGCTCGGCCTGCGCACGGTAAGCTTCGAGCCGGGCGCCTGCCGTCTGGAGCTCGGCTTCGGCTTCTCTGACGTCAAGCTCGGCCAGCGCACGGGTTCGGGCAAGGGCGGCGCGCGCACGCTTCAGCCCGGCTCGGGCCGCCACGCGCTCCAACGCCGCCGCGCCCGCCAGGATGTCCTGCAGAATGGCGTCCTTCTCGGCAAGCGTGGCCTCCGCGCGTCCCACCTGAAGCTCGGCCTGACGCACGTCGGCCGCACGCGCATTGCCCTCGGCAACGAGATCTGCGCAGGATTCCAGCCTACGCTTCGCCCATTCCAGTTGCCATTCGGCCTCGGACCGCTCGTTCTCCGCGTGGATGCGCTCCCGCGCCTCTGGTCGCGAGGCCAGCTCCTCGACGCCCAGTTGGGCGAGCGTGACGTCCGCCTCGGCTTCCGCTACGAGGAGCGGGACGAGTTCCTCCTTGAGGTGCACCTCGATCTCGGACGCTCGCCGAAGGACCTCCAGCCTGGCCAACTCGCTGGCGTCCTGCGCCCGCCAGTCCACCGCCAGGTCGGGGACGAGCGTTGCGACCACCTCCCCCTCTTTGACAGGAGTGCCTGCCGGAACAACCGAGATCAGTCTCCCCTGGAAGGGACAGCGTATCTGATGCGTCGATTCCGCCGCAAGGCGGCCCCGCAGAAGCAATGCCGGTCGACCAAGCCGGCTGTCCGGCACCCGGTGCACGGGCTCCCACGCCGCCGCGTCGTCGGGTCCAGGGAAGATGCGCACGTCGGCCTTCATGCCCGGCCGCACACGCCGGCCGGCGTCACTCACCGCCACCAGCACACAGCCTTCGCTGTCGAGGATCTGGGTAGCGGTCTCCGCAGTCTCCCGCCGCGACGTCGACACTAACGCAAGCACGGACTCTACGGCGCCACGGTAGACGGTATCGGGCACACCGGGAAAGCCGATCTCGGCGCGGTCCCCCTCCTTCACGCGGAGCAGCTCCTCCTCGGGGACCTTCGCGGCGACCCGCACTTGACCCGGATCGACGACGGACGCAATCCTCTGCCCGTAGAACACGGGAGCGCCGGGCCCGAACCGCTGACCTTCCATGTGGAGCCAGTAGCCGTCTCGATCTCCGTAGAGGATCTCCCCCGCTGCGGGGGCGCGGACCGTCAAGGCTTGCGTGCGTTTGAGGCTCAGTTCATATTCGCGCTTCGCCTGGCCGACTCCTTTCTCCCGGCTGGCGTCACAGAGCAAGCGCCGGCGCTCAGACTCGAGCTGCGCTCGCAACTCGGCCGCCTTCAGCCTCGTCCGGAGCTTCTCCACGTTCGCGGCCGCCTTCTCCTCCTCGAAGCAAGAGCCCTGCGAACGCAGCCAATCGCCGAGGCTCTGCAGGTAAGCCGCGTCGGCCGTCCTGCTTTCGCAGCCATGCCGGGCCGTCATCAGTTCTGTCTCGGAGCAGAGACCTTCTGCACTGAGCTGGACCATTCGGTCCAACCGATCCTTGGCCTCCGTCCGTCGGGCCTCGTTCTCGGCGACCCGCGCGTCGAGTTGCGCCACGTCCACGGCACACGGGAGGGCCTGGAGAGCGGCCAGGTGCTGCTCCGCACCACGCAGGTCCGTGCGGGCCGCGAGCACGGCGGCCCGCAGATCCCCCAACGCGGCAGCCGCCTCCGCCTCGGTCCGACGCGCAACGGCCTCCGCCTGGCGCAACAGTCGCTCCTTGTCGCGCTGTTCGTCTTCAAGCCACGGGGTCTGGAGTTCCGCGATCACGTCGCCCGCCTGCACGCGGCTCCACTCGGGGACGATTCTGGTGATCGTCGGCGCGAACGCTCCGTTCAACTCGACGTTCCAGAAGACGTCTCGCGGTTCAATGGCCTCGGCCGTTCCCTCGGCGGTGATGACCGCTGGCAGAGCGACGTCAGCGGCCGGCGCACCTCCACCGCCCTGGCCCTGCCCAAGGGCCAGGATCAGCGACAACGCTGCCGCCACGCATGCCATTCTCTGCTGGAACAACGCCCCCACGAGTTCACTCCTCGGGGTTCAGCAGGATCCATTCCCCTTCGGCGAGCCCGCCGCGGATCACCGCAGTCGAGCTGTCCGCCGCCAGGACGTCGACCGATCGAGTTTCCCGGGTGCCGCCGGTCCAGATGACGACCTTGCCGTCGCGAAGGCACGCCCTCGGAACGATCAGGCCGTCAGCGTGCGCCACCTCTATGGAGGCGTCCCCCGTCATGTACGGCCGCATGTTCGGGGGCACGGCGTCCAGTTTGATCTCCACCTCAAGGTACTGCACGTCCGGCTCATCTTCGGCCTCGGCCAAGGCTTCCCCCACCTTCGACACCACGCCCGTCGCGGCCAGGTCAGGACGCGCAAGAAACTGGACGCGGGCAGGCTGGTCGAGTGCGACAAGCCGGGAATCAGCTTCCCGCACGCGCCCCTGAAACACGAGAGCGTCGGTGTCGGCCAATTCAGCAACCACGAAGCCCCGCCAGACGGCGCGGCCGATCTCGACCTTCCCGCCCGACGGGGAGAACACCACGCCATCCCGCGGGGCCGTGATGCGCGTGTTCTGCAGGTCGTCTTCGAGCTGCGAGAGCTTCTGTCGCAGCGCATCGAGCGCGCTCTGCGCGGCCTTCTGTTGCGACTCGGCCTGCCGGATGCGTGCGTCTCGGCTCTGAGCCGCCTGCTCGTGCGAGACGCGGGCCTCGGTCAGGTGCGCCCGGGCGGTTTCCAGATCCTCAGCGCGCGCACCTGCCGAGGTGTCCTCCAGGACCTTCTGCGCTTGGGAGCGTTCCAGCACGGCGGCGGCGTACTCCAGTTCGGCGGCCCGCACGTCCTTCCCGCTCACGGCGCCCTCCTCGAACATCTCACGCATCGATGCGAGCCGGTCCTCGGCGTAGCGGAACGACGCCTCGGCTCGAGCCACCCGCGCCCGGGCGACGGCGAGAGCACCAGGCAAAGGTCGGCTCTGCTCCAGGTCGAACTGCGCCTGCGCCACCTCTTGCGCGGCCGCCAGTTCGGCGATCTGGCCCTCGACGTCGGCCTTCGCCCGTTCGAGGGCGATTCGGGCCTCCGAGAGGGCCATCTCGGCAGACACCATATCCTCCTTGACGGTCAGGATGCCATCCTCGATATCGGTCGCATCCAGTTCGATTATCACCTCTCCCTGCCGTACCGCAGTGCCGTCGGGGACCACGCTCACCACCGACAGGCCGTCCAGCGCGCTAGTCACCCGTGTCTTCTCCGCTGGCTGCAACTTGCCAGGGACCCTTACCATCTGCCGGAAGGCCCCCCGCCGCACCTGCGCGAGAAGCGCACCAGGCGCATGCGGGGCGTTCGGCGTGCGCGTTGAGGCAGCCAGCAGGAGCAGCAGACAGAGGCCGCCTGTCCATCTCGCCCACCACAGGAGCCTTGTCTTTGCGCGTGCCATGTTCAGAGGCCTACTCCTTGCCCGTCCGGGCGGCGGCCAACTCAACCGTCCCCGTCATTCCCGGCAACACCCGCAGCTCTTCGCCCTGCGGCAATTCGACAAGGACGTCCACTCGCGCCGCTCGGACGCCGGAGAGGCGGGGAGCGTCGACCATCGTTGACAGGATCTCCTCCCGGTCCGTCACGAGCGGCACGACCGAGAGCACTTCGCCGTCGAAGGCCCGCCCTGGGAATGCTAGTAGCTCGACCCGCGCCTTGTCGCCGATCGCCACGCGACCCAGATAAGGCTCCTCGACGACTGCGCAGAACTTGAGTCGCGACAAGTCCACGATGTACCCGACACACTGGACCGACGCCGGAAGGTCGTCCCCAATGGAGACGCGCTTGCGAAGGTAATGGATGTAGGGGTTGTACATGATGCTCCCGGCTACGGGGGCGCGCACGATCCTGTACTCGTACTGGTCCTTGTAGTGCTGGGACTCCTCGTCAGCGTCGGCCACAGCAGCCTGAGCGACGGCCAGCTCCGCCTCGGTGACGGACGCCATCTTGTCCGCCATTGCTTCGGCGAACGCGAGCTTCCCCTCGGCCTCTTCGAGGTCGAGTTCGGCCTCGCGGATCCGGGCGGCGGGAGCGCCTGCTTTCACCTTCGCCAGGCGGATCTCCGCCTCCCGAACGGCCAAATCGGCGAGCGACTCCGCCAGTTCCTTCGCCTGCAGTTCGCGGACCGAGTCCAGACCGGCCTCCCGGGCCAGCGCCAGCCGTTGCCGGGCGCGCTCGCGTTCGATCTCGGCCCGGCGGAGTCTGGCCTCTTCCGCCGCAATGGGGTGCGGACCGGGCTGGGCCCGGAGCAGATCAAGTCGCAAGCCGGCGACTTTGCGCGCCATTTGCGCCTTCCTGACCTCCGCCCGCCAGCGACTCGTTTCGTTGTCCATCTTGCGGCGCAGTTGTTCGAGTTCGGCGCGCGCAAACTTGGGGGGATCCTCCGCCCGCTTCACATAGGCGTGCGTGTGGTAGCCGTTCGTCTCCAGGACCGCGTCGCCTTCGTTCAGCCAGCTATACTGCGGCGCCAGACGGATGATGGTCCCGGCGACGCTGTTGTGGGTGAGGACGGCCGTGCTGCGCACGGGTTCGACGGCCCCGGCGAATCGCAGTGCGTCCGGGGCGCTTTGCAGGGCTGGTCCGTGTGCGGAGCGCCCGGACGACCCTTCCGGCGTGGCGTCGGCGACTATCGTGGCTTCGCCGCCGAGGCCCGGCAGGAGCCCGTCCGGCGGGTTGTCGATCTCGATGAGCACCTCAAACTCCTTCGGCCGAGGCGATTCCAGTTCCGCGACAGCGGGCCGCTCCTCGTCTTCCCTGGCGCTGGCCACATCCAGCGACGTGACGCGGCCCGTGAGGACCTGTTCCGGAAGCGCTGACAGTGTGACCCGGGCAGTCTGCCCGGCATGGATACGCCCCAGGACACCCTCGCCGGCCCGTCCGCGGAAGCGGAATGCTCTCCCGCCGAAGATGGAGCAGATGCGCTCACCCCATCCGACCTCGACGCCGGGGCCCACCTTCTCAAACTGTCCGGACCCGACGTACGTCTTCTCGTAAGCAACAAAGCCGTCAGCGGGCGCCGTCCGCACGGCACCCGCAATGATGCCTTCCCAGAGATCGACCTCCCTTTGGGCGAGGGAGAGCCGGTACTCCCCACCGCGCACGTCCAGGCGCGCTCTCTCGACTGCCAGCGACTTCTCGGCAATATCCAAATCGGCGTCCATCCGTGCCATGGCCAGTTCCGACTCAGCAATCTCGATCTCCCGCGATTCGGCACCTTGCTCCACTTCGCTCAGTTCTGCGCGCGCGACATCGGCGTCGGCAGCAGCGATGTCGGCGGCAAGCCGAGCCTCCATCACGGCCTGCCGGGCCTCCGCCTGGGACTCGACCATCGCATCGACTGCCTCGACCTGTCGACGTGCCTCCTTCGAGTGCGCAAGCCGCAGCTCCAGGTCCGATCGGGCGGCAGACAGCTCGATCGGGTCGGGCAGCCCCCGGAGCCGTTCGACCGCCAGTTGCAGGGGCTGGAGGCGGGGCGCAGCCTTCTTCTTGGTCGCCTCAAGATCGGCCTGGGCGGCGCTGAGCCGGGCCTCTGCGCCCGCCAGTTCGGCTTCACGTCTCTTGACTAGCCCCTGGCAGTTGTCCCTCTCGCGCTCCCACAGGTTCGTCTCTACGCTCAGTAGGAAGTCGCCCTTGTGGACGAAGGTTCCCTCAGGCACGATTTCCCTGATAACGTCACCCCGGAACTTCCAGTGGACCTCGCGCCGCCCAACCCAGACAGCATCGGCGGCCGAAATCTCGCCGGGGATCTGGATGCCCTGGACCACAGCCGCCGCATGCTCCTCGGCCGCTTGGGTCGACACGCCCCAGGAGCAGACCACAGCCAGCACGGCCAGGACCACCTCGCACACTGCGCTCTTTGAGGAGAATCCACGCACGCATGCTCCTCCTGGTGCTGGTCAGTCGCTCAGAATCGCCACTTCGTCGCCAGGCTCGAGCCCTGCGGCAATCACGGCCATTCCGTTGTGCTCCCCGGCGACTTCCACGGCCTGCGGTAGCCACGCGCCGCCGCGACGGACGAGGGCCCAGCGGCTATCCGCGGCCTCACGGAGGCATGCCTGTGGCACAAGCAGGACGGTGCGTGCCTCCGCGAGCGCTATCACGGCTTCACCGCTCATGTTCTGCGGCAGGTTCAGTCCTGCCGCGTGGTCGACGGCGATCACGACATCGTAGACGTTCACACCCGCATCTGGGCGCTCCTCCCAATTGGCGAACTGCGCCGTCCTCGAAAGGTCGTCGGCTGTGGCGCCGACCGCCGCCACCGTCCCGGCGAGCGTTCTGCCCGGCAAGCCGGGAATGCTGAGTTCGACCGGCTGCCCCACCGATATCTGCGCTACCTCGTCCTCGCCGGCGCGAGCGACAAACGCCCACTGCGACGGATCCAGAACCTGGGCGATCGTCGCCGTCCAGAGCGGTCCGACGCCGGGACGTGCCTTGCCGCCGACGTAGATGGGAGGGCGAACAACGATGCCGGCCATCGGCGCCCTGCGCGTCTCCCGCTCCTGGCACCCCAGCCAGTGGTCGAGCGCGGCCTGCTGCACTTCGCCCGCACGCTCCGCCTGCGCGAGGTTCGCCGCGTGCAGTGCGCGGGCAGCGGCCGCCGCCTCTCGCGCCGACTCGAGCGCCGACTCCGCCTGGGTGACCGCGCGCCGCGTGTCGAGCAACTCGGCATCGCCAGGCTGGTGCGTCAGGACGGCCAGGTCCGCCTTCGCTTTCTTCAACTGTGCCTCGGCCAGGCGGTGCTTGTGATCGAGTTCCCGTGCGCTTTCCCGCGCGGTCAGGCCCTTCTCCGCCAGGCCCTTTGCGCGGGTCAGAGCGGTGGCCGCTGCGTCGCGCTCCAGCCGACAGCGCTCGCACGCCAACTGAGCCAACTGGAGGTCGCCCTCAAGGGGCCCTTCGTCGAGCGCCTCCAGGCGTATCCGGGCGCGGCGGAGCGCAATGTCCGCCGCGCGCACGGTCTGCTGGTCCGTCATCTCGGCCAACTCGAAACGGGCGCGGGAGAGGCCCTCGCGCACCTTCCCGCGTCGCAAGTCCCGCTTCCGCTCCGCGACCCGTGTCTCGACCGTCTCGTTGAACACCGACGCCACTGGATCGCCCGCAGCTACGGCACTCGCTTCGTCCGCCATCCAGCCGACGATCATCCAGTAGCAGTAGTGGCTGACGATGTCGTGCCAGTGCGTGGATCTCACCTCGCCGGGCAGCGTCAGCGTGGGCACGAATACATGACGGCCAGCGACTACGCTCAGGCCGCTTGGCGTGAGCCGCGGAGGCGCGCTGAGGTCCTCCGCGCCCCAGGCAAGCCTCGCAGCATGCACGCACACGAGGAGCGCGACCGCCCGCACGACTCGCCGGCTATCCACAGGCAACACGGGCCGTCCTCGCAGGAAGCAGGAAGACACGCCGTCCTCAGGCATGAGCGGCCGGCACCCACGCTCCGGCCGCAGGCATTATGGCCGCACCCGGCACCACCGTCAACACACATTCGGCCGCCTGCACCTCCACGCCGCCGCGCACGCCGTAGACCTTGCTCAGCCCCTCGACCTCGATCAGGCTACTCATGGGATGCTCCCTACACTGGATGTCTCCTCGTCCTCAGCCGCTCCCCCATCCGCCCCGCCTTCAGGAGCGGCGAAGATCTCCACCATCGCCGACATGCCAATGCACAGCGGCGGCTCCTCGTCCAATGCCACAATCGCCTGGAACAACTGCCCGCCCCTCACGACCGTCTCGTCGCCCCTGGGGCGCACCCACCAGTCAAGCTCGGGCCAGGCCACGACGTCCGCGACGCGCCCGCTCAATCTGCGCTTGGGCACCCCCGCAAGGCTGACGAGCGCCGGCGCCCCTCTCTGCACCTTGAAGAAATCCGACTCGTCCAGCAAGGCGTGGACCTTCAGCTGAGTGTCGTCGGCGACGCCCATGAGGTACCTGCCCTTCTGCACCTCCTCACCGTCTTCCACAAAGCGATCAACGACCAGCCCCGACACGGGCGACATCACGTCTGCCTGAACCGACCGTTCGACTCGCCTGCGGGCGCCCTCGCGAAATGCGGCGAGGCCGGCCTCCGCGGCCTTCATCGATGCCCTGGCGACCTCCAGGTTCACCTCCGCCAGGACCTCCAACTCCTGAAGGGAAGCGCGCGCCACTTCGAGGGCGGAACGTGCGACAGCGCGCTCCGCCTCCGTCGCGCCGGCCAGCACGCGGTCATGCCGTGCGACCTTTGACTGGAGGATACAGAGCGCGTACGCCAATGCCGCCGTCCAGCTGCTTGCAGAACTGCCCACAGATCAGCAACCAGAAGCCCTCCGCTAACGCGTCCGGCTAGCAGGGGACAACCCTCCGACTTCGCCCTGCGCAGCGGGCGAACGCGATGTCTGCGCCGCGGGCTCCGGCCGGTCACTGCGGTGAGGCACTCGGCTGTCGGCAGTGGGAAGGATCTCAACCACGGCGGACATTCCAATGCATATTGGGGGATCCTCCTCAAGTTCAACTGTCGCCCTGAAGAGCCTACCTGCTCGGCCTTTCAACGAATCGGCGCCCGGTCGGTACCATGGCGGCGTGCCGAGCCAGTCCGTAATGGCAGACACGCGGCCGTGGAAGACCTCGTCGGGCAGGGCGGCCAGGCGAACGGACGCGCGGTCCCCGATCGCCAGGCGAAAGAAACCAGACTCGTCCATCATCGCATGCACGCATCCCCTCTCCATTTGGGCGACGCGCATCAACCACCAGCCCGCCTGGACTTCTTCCCCTTGCTGCACATAGAGGTCGCACACGATTCCCGTCGCGGGCGATTTCACAACTGCCAAGGCCGCTCTCTGACGGTGCCGGTCAACTTCGCGCCGGAACGCAGCAAGCCGTGCGGCGGCAACCTTCGCCTGAGCCGCCGCAACGCGAGTGTCCGCCTGAACGCGGGCGTCCACTTGCTGGAGCTCAGTGCGCGCACGCTTCAGGTTGGCCTCGGCAACGGCGATCTCGACTGCAGGAGCGCCCCGTGCAACTCGGGCCAGCGCGGCGGACGCAGCTACTTCGTGCGCTGCGCTCACGGCTTCTGCCAACTCACGCTGCTCGACATCCACAGCGGAAATGAGACCTGGGCCAAGCATGTCCCGGCTCGCGGCGAGGCGGTCACAGTCATCTTGGAGTTCCCGTTGGGACTCCACAAGCTCGTTCTCCGCCCTGATCCGTTCGGACGCGAGGGGGCGGGACGTCACCCGCTCCAGCGCGAGTTCCTGCAGAGCCACGTCCGTTTCCGCCGCGCGGCGCAGGAGCGGGGCAGACTGATCCCGGAGTTGCTGCTCGAGTTCAGCCGCACGCAGCAACCCCGTCAGGCGTCGTAGTTCGCTCTCGTCCTCGCTACGCCAGTCTTCCTCCAGTCCAGCCTCGACGCGCGCCACGACGTCGCCGGCCTGGACGAGGGTTCCCTCCTCGACGACCTCCGTGACCCGTCCCGAAAAGGGCGCGGTGACAGCGCGCTCCGACTCCCCCGCCAGGAGGCCGGACAGAACGATGGCATCCGGACGCAGAGAGGATGCGTCATCAGCACTGCGTGAAATGCCTGGCCGGCCCCGCGAGGCGCCCGTGCTGCCGGCCTCACGGTCCGGCCCGCCCGACGCAGGGGAGATCCACCCGACGGCAGCCATGCCGGGACGGGCGCGTGCACCCGCGTCCCTCACGACGATGATAACGGTGCCGCACGGCGTGCCGCCCCCGCCGCCGGTCTCCGGATGCGCGAGCCGGCTCGCTCGCACGACGGGGAGCACAGTCTCCACTTCGCCCTTGCAGGTCAACCCGGGGATGGCGCGGAATCTCACCTCTGCCTCGTCGCCTCGGGTGATCGCTAGGAGGTCCTGTTCTGCGACCTCGGCCCTGACACGGAGGCCGTCGCCACCGACAACGGAAGCGACCGGTTGGCCACCGTAGACGGGCGTTCCGGGTGAGACCCTCCCGTCCGTCCCCAGCCCGTACGCAACATCCCAGTTGTCGCCGTGGCGCACACGCCCGGGCGCAGGCGCGCGGATCGTCAGGGCCTCCACCTTCCTTTCCAGGACGGCCAGCTGCTTCGTGGCCTGCGCCAACTCCTCCAGCTGCGCCACCTCGCAGAGCACGTGCCGCCTCTGCGTCTCGACTTCGTACCGGACCTCCGCGATCTCCAGGTCCAGGGCCGCCCGCTGGGCCTCGAGTGCCGCCTGCCGTGCGGCGAAGGAGGCGCCCTCTCCCTCGACCTCTTGCAGCACCTGTCGGAGGCAGTCGCTGTGGGATGCAAGTCGGAGGGTCTCACGCTGCGCGTCTGTCATGTCCCGGTCCGAACAGACCCCCGCCTCCTGTGACTCGGAGAGAATCCCGAGCCTCAGCTCCGCGAACCGGCAGCGGGCCTCATTGGATTCGAGATGGAGCTTGGCCAGACGTTGGTCCTCGTCGGTCGGCATCGCCTTGAGCAGCGCCAGCCGGTCGTTCGCCTGCTGAACCCTCATCCGAGCCGTGCTGCACTCGGCGCGAAGCCGGGCGAATGCGGCGCTTGCGTCCGCCCCGACCTTCTGCGACTTGGCATCCAGAACCTGCAGTTGGTGTTGGCTGATCGAGCGCTCCTCCATGAGGTACGGGGCATCCAGGAGCACAATAGCGTCCCCCTCCTCCACAGGAGCCCACTCGGGCACCATCGTGTGCACGACCGGCACATGCATCCGGTTGATGTGTATGGTGCACAATGCGTCCTTCGACAGCATCGGCTCGGCAACGCCCTCGAAAGCAATGCGAGTAGCGGCCCCCGCAGACGGAGGCGAGGGTCCCGTCGCATCTGCGGCCAGCCCGAGGCCGAAGGCAGACGCCGCCCACGCCAGCAACGCCACGCCGCAGGTCACCGAACCCACTGCCCTCTTGTGATCTGTCCACACAGACACGCCGCTACCCCTCGGGAAGCAAACGGACCCACTGGCCGGTGGTGAGGCCGGACTTCACGACGGCGAAGGTTCCGTCGGTCGCCAACAGCTCGATCGCCGTCACCCGGGCACGGTCACCATCGAGGACGGTGACCGTCCCGCCGCGGACGCATGCCTGCGGGATGACGAGCGCGCTCGGCACCCCAGCCACCGTGACCTCCGCCCGACCGCCCATTCCTGGCTGGACGCCGGCCGGCGCAGAAGCAAGCTCGATGTCGACCTCCAGGAAGCGCATGCCGGGCACCCCTTCCTCCTCGACCAGGGCACTGCCCACGCTCACAACCGTTCCCTCCAGCGGCTGCCGCGGGAGCGACAGCAGGCAAACCCGGGCGCTCTGGCCTGCCTCGATGAGCTGGGAATCACACTCCCGGGCTCTGGCGCTGAACAGGAGCGTGGACGTGTCCGCAAGCTGCACAAGCGCCCTGCCCCGACGCGCTCCCTCCCCGAGGGCGGCCCTTCGGCCGCCAGGCGCGAAGACCGTCCCGTCGTGCGGGGCCTCGATCCTCGTTCCGGCCAAGTCCTCGCGCAGTCCTGCCAGCTTGGCCCGCAGGCGTTCGAGGTCCTCCCTCGCGGAGGCAACGGCCACCTCAGCCTGTCGGGCGCGCCCCTCGCTGCTTCCGCGAGCTTCTTCCAGCGAGGCCCGCACGCCTGCCAGTTCCGCCCGGGCGGCGTCCAGGTCCTCCTGGCCTGCTCCCTCCTGCACCAGGTCGAGCAAGCCCCGGGTCTTCTGTTGCTCCAGCGCCGCAGTGTAATGCGCGAGTTCGGCTTCCCTGAGTTCACGTTGGCTCAGAACGCCGTCGTCGAACAGGATCCGCGAGATCTCCCGCCAGCGTTCTGCATAGGCGCACCTGGCCGATGCCTCGTCCAGTGCGGCTTGTGCCGATGCCAGGTCCTCAGCGAACGGCCGGCCCTCCACCATCGCCAGCCGCGCCTCGGCCACGGTCAGGTCCGCTTCCAGGTTCTCTATGTTGGCGCCGATTCCCCATTTGGTCCTCTCGGAGGCGGCTTCAGCGGCGGCCAGTTCGGCTTCCGCTGTGTTGATCTCGCCCACAACGTCCTCGACCTGACTCTCCAGAGACGTCGGATCCAACCGGACGATCACGTCGCCCGCCTTGACCGCGGCCCCTTCGGGAGCCATGTAGGTGATGACGGGCCCTGACAGCGGGCTCGTGATCTGCGTCGCCTCGGCCGCGCGCAGGTCCCCGACGCACTGAACAACGTGCTCGAAGTCGCGCAGACGCGCCTGACTGGCAAGGGGGCCCCCGGCGGGTTGCTGCGGCTGCACGCCCACTGCACCCACAGCGCACAGGGCCAGCGCACAGGCAACCGGCGTGCGCCTGCGCCGTGCGAAGCGGCTCCCTGTCGGTTCAGTCCGCATCGTCGGCCGCTCCCGATATGGACTCCTTGTCTGTGCTCCGAGCATAGCCCGTCATCTCGGGCAGAACGTCGCTGGCCTCCATGTCCTCGGGCAGGCCAAACGCAATATCGACTCGACCGCACTGGACGCCGGACGCCCGCTTTGTCTGGCCGTCCCGACTCAGGACCTCCTCCCGGTCCTGCAGGATGGGCATGACGCCGAGAACGGTCCCCTGGAAGACCCGCCCCGGAAAGCACAGGAGTTCGATGCTCATCTCCATCCCCGGCTTGAACCGGGAGACATACGGCTCCTCCACAACGGCGTGGAACACAAGGGACGTCAGATCGGCAACGTAGCCGACGTTCACGCCTGCGACCGAGTCGCCGTCGCTGAGGCGGGCCTCCGTGTACTGAACGCTCTCGCAGAACACGACGTGCCCGGATCCGGGCGACCGGACAACGCGCGCCTCGTACTGCTCCTTGAACAAGCTCAAGAGATGCGACACGCGCGCCAGCGACACCTCGGTCTTGACCACAGCGGTCTCCTGCTGTGCCGCCGACAGTTCCCCCTCTGTACGCATCGCGTCGAGGTCGCTGCGCAGGCGCCGAACAGCACGCTCCGCCTTACCGAGCTCCGGGGCGTGGGTCCTGTTCTGCATCTGCGCCAACCGCAGGTTCTCCTCCTCAACCGCGAGCCCGGCGAGCACCGCCGCCAGCTCCAGCTCCTCAAGCCTGGCCTGTGAGTCGACCGCCGCCTCGCGAACAGCGAGCAGCCGGGCCAGGGCGATCTCGTGTTCCGCCTCCGCCCTGCGGACACGGGCCTCCGCCATCTCCGTCGCCGAAGAGGACGGGCGAGCCCGAAGCTGGGCCACGCGGAGTTCAGCAATGCGCAGGCGGAGGCCGGCCTCGTGCAACGCGTCCCGGTGCAGACGCGCGTCCTCCTCGCCCTTGAGCCTGGCCATGGCCAGTTCGGTCTCCAGCACTGTCGGGCCGTCTTCCCTTGTGCGGAGCAGCTCACGGGCAGCGTCGCCCGTGCACCGGACGATGACATCCCCTTCCTCGACCCGCTCATACTGGTCCGCGATGTCGGTGACGTGGCCGCCGGCCCACGGCAGGAAGATCCAGGCCTTGTCCTGGGCATCGACGCACCCGGGAAGCCGCAGGAAAGGAGGGTCGCCGGTCGGTCGCTCGCCATCGGTCCCCCCGGCAGGACCGGCGTCGCCGCCTGACACGGGCAAGACCACGTCCGCCGTGCCGCTGAGGCCGGGCATCAAACCGTCGGGCACCTCGCTGAGCGACACGACGATGTCGAAGAACTTGGGCCTGACCGCCTCCAGTTCGCGGGCCACGGAGAACCCCGACGGCTGGGTTGTCAGTGGGATGTCGACGTCTGCCACCTTGCCAGACAGCACGACACCGGGCAGGGCACTCAGACGGACCTCCGCCGCTTGCCCGGCTTGCAGGCGGCCGAGAAATGCCTCGCTTGCCTTCGCTCGGAAGCAGAAGGACTCACCCCCGATCAAGGCAGCCACGCGCTGGGACAGCTGGATCTCCGTCCCCGGCGCTACCTTCTCAGTTCCCCCACCGCCGGGAAGCCGTGCGTAGACGACGACGCCGTCGCTTGGAGCGCAGTGCGTAGTGCTGCTGAGGTTCCGCTTCGCCAGATCCAGTCGGCTCTGCGCCCGCTCGCACAGCGTGCGGCTGAACCGAACGCCGATCTCCGCCCGAGCGACCTGGTGTTCGGCCGCCGCAACAGCGGCGTCTGCCTTCGCTGCAGCGATCTCCTCCTCCAGTCGGGCGATGGCGAGTTCGTCGGGGTCAGCCCCGCGCTGCACACGGGCCAAGTCGGCCTCCGCACATGCCCACTCAGCCGACGCGATGTCGCGTGAAAGACGTGCGAGCGTCTTGGCCAGTTCGGACGTCCCGTGTTCCTCCGCAAGCTCCAGAACCGCCGCATACTGCCGCTCGGCCTCCTGCAGCATGGCCTTGCGTGCGGCGAATGTCGACTCTGCCCGGAGCAGGTCCGCACGGGTGGGCAGTGACTCCAGGTGAGCGATGCGAGCCCGGCAGAGCGCTAGGTCAGCATCTGTGCGCCCCCGCGCGACCTCCAGTTCGCCCTGACGCGTGGCGCGCTGCAACTGGGCGGACTCCAAGTTGAGTTCCGCCTTCTTGAGTGCGGACTCGGCAGCCTTCAGAGCTCTCCCGAACTTGGTCTGATCGACCTGGAACAGGAAGTCGCCCTCCTTGACGTGCGACCCCTCTGGGACGATCTTGTCGATCACAGTACTCTGATACTCCCAGTCGCATGTTCGACAGCCCACCCACACGGCGTCTGTGGCCTCTAACACGCCGGCCAACGCAACGACCTCGGAGGAAGCGGCAGGGCGGACGGACGCGGCAGTCCCGGCATGGGGGTCTGATGACTGGGCCCCCATGACCATGGCCAGGCAGCACAGGCCCGGAGCAAGCACGGAACCCAGCGCCAGCCACGCTGCCCTTGCCCGCACTCCCATCGACACCATCTCCGGGCCTCCTACTCGGCCAGCAGGGCCACTGTCTCGCCGGCCTCCAGCCCCAACGTCACGGCGAAGTGGTCCTCGTCCATCAGGTGCCCTTCCAGTTCGCGCGGACGCCACGCGCCCCCGGCCTTCACCAGAACCCACGCTCCGTCCGACGCAATCGCCACGCACGCCCGCGGCAGGACGAGACGTTGGGCCGGGGCCCCAACCTGCAGGGCAGCCCTACCGTTCATCCCTGCGCGGACATCGGCACCGCCGACGGTGCTGATGGTCACGTCGTAGAGCCCAACCCCTGTCCGCTCCCACGACTCCTCCTGGCCGAAGAACTGCCGTTCCGCCAGGTCGCGGGTTGTCAGGGCCACGGACGTCACCGTGCCGGCCAGCGGCCGCCCGCCCAGAGCAGACAGGTACACTGTCGCCGGTTGTCCCACGGAGAGGCGAGCCACATCGCGCTCGGCGGCGGACGCAACGAACACAACGCTGCCAGGATCAACAATCGTCACTATGGGAGAGACACAGAGCGTGTTCAGGCCCGGTCGTGCCTTCCCGCCCTTGTAGGTCGCGGGCCAACAGGTGACACCTGAGCGGTCCGCCTCGATCCGCAAGCTCGCCCGTCTCTTCGCCCACACGACTGCAGCCGCTTCTGCCGACCCGGCTGCTGCCTCAGCCACGGCCACGTCAGCACTCAGGCTCTCCTGCTCGCCAGCCAGAGCGTCCCGAGCTGCGGCCAGTGCCGCCTCTGCCTCCTCAACCTGGCCGCGCGCCGCCAGCAGGTCCTCACCCGACGCGCCTCGCAGAGTCTTCTGCAATGTCAACTCCGCCTCGTCCCAGTCGTAGCCGGCCAACGTGAGCTTGTGACGGATTGCCTCCTCGTCACAGCCCGCACGCGCATCGCTGGGAAGTGCCGCCAGCCTCGCGAGCGACTTGGCGAAGCTCTGGGATCTCAGGCGTGCCTTCTTGACGGCCACCTGCACGAGCGCCACTGCCTCGGGGGAGGGACCAGCCTCCAAGTCGCTCAGGTACGCCCGGGCTTCTTCCAGATCTTCCTCCGCCTTGCGCAATGCGTCCTCCGCCCGGTGCCTTGCAGCCGCGGCCCTCGCCTGAGCGATCCGCAGATCGGCCTGCGCCTCCCTGGCACGGTACGGTGCCTCCTCAACGCTGAGGAAGAACCATATGTAACTTCCCAGCA
>Ga0123328_1001669_pt1 | contig 21215 bp, 19 predicted proteins | sample BioC12SIPDNA_2_FD_89702 | JGI IMG/M metagenome (GOLD analysis project Ga0123328, IMG submission 89702) | Anaerobic biogas reactor microbial communites from Washington, USA - Biogas_R1_A C12 SIP DNA | ecosystem: Engineered > Bioreactor > Anaerobic > Unclassified | place: Washington, USA...
GACTGGCGCGACCCGGCCACCGAGGTCTATCTGTTTACCGCCGAGATCATCGAAGAGGACAACTGAACTGCCACCGAGCAGGACGACTGAACTGCCACCGAGCAGGAGGGTCGAACGGATCGCCCCGCCCCTTCGCTCCGCCGACCGTAGGGGCGGCTCGTGAGCCGCCCGCCCTGCCACCCTACCGGCTCCCGGCTCCGCGCCGCGTCGTCCGCGGCCCCCTACTCGCCCATCGCCTGAACGGCCGTCACGGCAACCGCGCCGACGATGTCGTCCACCGTGCAGCCGCGCGACAGGTCGTTGATCGGCTTGGCCATGCCCATCATGATCGGGCCGATGGCCACGGCGCCGCCCATCCAGTCGGTCATCTTGTAGCAGAGGTTCCCGGCGTTGAGGTCCGGGAAGATGAGGATGTTGGCCTGACCCTTCAGCGGCGAGTCCGGACACTTGCGGGCCGCCACGTCGGGCACGATCGCCGCGTCCAACTGCAACTCGCCGTCCATCACCAGGTCCGGCGCCCGCTCGCGAAGCATGCCGACCGCATCGACCACCTTCTGCACCAGCGGGTGACTGGCGCTGCCGTGGCTGGAGAACGACAGCAGAGCCACGCGCGGCTCGCACCCGCCGGTGAACTGCTTCCAGGCCGAGGCCGACGCCAGGGCGATGTCCACCAGCTCCTCGGAAGTCGGATTCGGCACGCAGCCACAGTCGGCGTAAAGCAGCACGCCTTTCTCGCCGAACGTGTCGTTCGGCATCACCATGAGGAAGCACGAGGAGAGCGTCTTGAGCCCCTTGCGCGGCCCGACGCAGTAAATGCAAGCCCGGATCACGTTGGCGCTGCTGGCGATGCTGCCGGCCACCATGCCGTCGGCCAGATCGGCCTGGACCATGCACCCGCCCAGCATCAGCGGCTGCTCGATCATCTCCAGGGCCGCATCCATCGACAGGCCCTTGTGCTTGCGCCGCTCGAAGAGCACGCCGGCCAGGCGTTCGCGCAGAGCCGCATCGGACGCGTCCACCAGATCGATCCAGGCCAGGTCGCCTCCCGCAGCACGCACCTGCGACGCCAACTGCGACGGGTCGCCCGGCAGAATCACCCGCGCGAACTTCTCGCGGCTGACCTGCGCGGCCGTCTCGATCACGCGAGCGTCGGCGATCTCGGGAAGAACAATGCGTTTGCCGGCCGGTTTGACCCGCGCCTTGATGCTGCCCAGAACGTCCATGGACCCTCTCCATCGGCCCTGACGGGCCTTCTCCCTATCCCGCGATTATCCCTCGGCCTGCGAGCCCTTGCCCAGCAGGCCGAACTTCTCCAGACGATACCGCAACTGGTCGCGGCTGATGTGCAGCAACCGCGCCGCTCGCGTCTGATTGCCACCCGTCCGGCGCATGGCTTCCTCGACCAATTGCCGCTCAACCTCCTGAAGGTCCACGCCCTTCTCGCCGATCAGCGCCGCCACACCCGACACCGAGGCCGACGGCGGCGTCAGTCCGTCGCCGCCGATGCTCAGGTCTTCCGGCCGAATCAGGTCGCCGGCGCCCAGCAGCACCGCACGCTCCATCACGTTCCGCAGCTCGCGCACATTCCCGGGCCAATGATACTGCCGAATCCGCTCCAGGGCCTCCGGCGTCAGCGCCGGCGGCGACGGGCGGCGGAACTGCGCACTGAAGGACTTCGCGAAATGAACCGCCAGGAGTTCGATGTCCCCTTGCCGGTCCTTCAGCGGCGGCACCATGATCGGAACGCTGTTGAGCCGGTAGAACAGATCCTCGCGGAACGCGCCCGTGGCCATCAGCTCGCCGATCATCCGGTTCGTGGCCGAGATGACGCGCACGTCCACGCTCAGGTCCACCGTGCCGCCGACCCGGCGAAACTTCCGCTCCTCCAGAAACCGCAGCAGCTTCGCCTGGAGCGACAACGGCATGTCGCCGATCTCGTCCAGGAAGATCGTGCCGCCGTCGGCGATTTCGACCAGCCCCTTCTTCTGCTCGCGGGCGTCCGTGAACGCCCCGCGCTCGTGGCCGAACAGCTCGCTCTCCAGCAGGCTTTCGGCAATGGCCGTGCATGTGATGTTCACGAACGGCATCTTCGCACGCGGCGAGTTGTAGTGAATGATCTTCGCGATCAGGTCCTTGCCCACGCCGCTGGGACCCTGGAGCAGCACCGTGCCGCTCGGCACCGACGTGACGCTGCGGATCATCCCCTTCAGCCGCATCATCACCGGCGACTCGCCCAGCAGCGCGTCAAAGCCGTAGTGCTGCCCTTCTTCGGTGCGCAGCCGCGACACTTCCTCGCGCAGCCGCTGCGCTTCCAGTGCTTTTTCGATCGACACCACAATCTCGTCCATGTTGAAAGGCTTGGTGACGAAGTCGCTGGCCCCCATGCGGATCGCTTCGACTGCGATACTCACGCTGGAGAATGCCGTCATGATGATGACCACCATGTCGGGATACAGCGACTTGATCTTGCGCAGGACCGCCAGGCCGTCCGTGTCCGGCAGCCGATAGTCCAGCAGCACAACTTCGAAGGCATTGTTGCTGACGAGGTCCAGGGCCCGGTCGCCGCGGTCGGCCTCCTGAACGCGATGATCGTCGCGCGTCAGCCGGCGCCGCAACGTGTCGCGGATCAGCTTCTCGTCTTCCACGATGAGGATCGAAGCGGGTTTCATGGCCGGCGTCTGGGGTCCTGTCCTTTGGGCACTGCGGTTGCTAAGGGCACAGTGTACCACCGCGCCCTCCGTGGAGCAAGGGCCGCGCGGAGATAAACGGAGGAAACCTCGTCCGCCGCGCGCCGAGGCCGCCCCACGCCCCTTCGGTGGCTGTGCCGCGAGCCCTACAACGCTGCATCGTGGCATGGGCGTCCTGCCCATGCGTCCCACGGGCATCTTGCCCGTGGACGAACCACGCCTTGCAGGGCCAGGATGGCCCTGCCACGCACGGGCAGGATGCCCGTGCCACGGTGAAAAGGCCTCATGGCGTTGTAGCACTAGGTGCGCCGCACGTACCGCGGCCCGGGCACCGATCGGACCAGACCCTTGAGTTCCAGCAGCGTCAGGTTGGCCGTCACCGCCGCCACCGGCAGCCCGGCACGCTCGGCCAGGTCGTCAGCCGTCACCGGATCGACGTCCAGCGAGCCGAGAATCGCCTCTTCCTGCGGATCCAGGGCCGGCCCCAGCGGCAGCGTCGCCTGGCCGCTCTCGGCCGCCGCCGGCAAACGCAGGGCCGCGAACTCGTCCAGAATGTCCTGGAGCGAATGCACCAGCTTCGCCCCGTCCTGAATCAGCTTGTGCGTGCCGACCGTGAACGGCGTATCGACCCGACCCGGCAGCGCGAACACTTCCTTGCCCTGCTCGGCGGCAATGGACGCCGTAATCAGCGCGCCGCTCCGCTGGCCCGCCTCCACCACGAGCACGCCGAGGCTCAGCCCGCTGATGACGCGGTTGCGCCGCGGGAAGTTCTCCGGCGACGGCAGCATGCCCATCGGAAACTCGCTCACCAGCGCCCCCCGCTCGACGATCTCACGCGCACGGGCCTCGTGCTCCGGCGGATAGACCGACGCCAGACCGTTGCCGAGCACCGCCACGGTCCGCCCGCCCGACGCCAGGGCGCCCATGTGAGCACGGATGTCGATCCCGCGAGCCAGGCCGCTCACAACCGTGAAGCCGCTCTGGCCGAGCCCGGCGCCGAACCGTTCGGCCTGCTCCTGCCCGTAGAGACTGCAACGCCGCGAACCGACGATGGCCATGGCCCGGGCATCCTCGGGAACCATCGTGCCGCGAATGTAGAGCACCGGCGGAGGGGCTGCAAGATACGTCAGGGCTACAGGATAGGCCGGCGACCCGAAGGCCGCGATGGCGACGCCGTGCCTGGCGGCCAGTTCCATTTCCGGACGCACGTCGATCGCATCGCGGGCGCGGGCCACCTCGTCGGCACGCTTCGCGCCGAAGCCCGGCACCTCGGCCAGCTCCGACGCCGAGGCCCCCAGGGCACGCTCGGCCGAGCCGAAGTGCTCCAGCAGGGACCGGAACGATACCGCGCCGACGCCCGGCGTCAGGGCAAGGTGCAGGCAGAATCGCGTCAGGGTGTCGTTCATGGGGGTCGCCGGTTCCGGCCGGTCATGGCTGCAAGGCCGCCAGGGCCCGGCGCAGTTCGCCTTCCGTCACATCGTCCACAATCCGCACCGAACCGACGGCCTCGGGCAACACGAAACGCACCTTGCCGCCGACGACCTTCTTGTCGTGCTGCATGGCCTCCAGCATCCGGTCCACGGCCAGCGGCTCGCACAGGCGCGACGGCAGGCCGAACGTCTCCAGGAGCCGCGCCTGACGCCGGTGCGTGCCATCGTCGATCAATCCGCGCCGACGAGCCACGTCGGCCTCGGCGTTCATGCCCAGGGCCACCGCCTCGCCGTGTGTGTAGTGGCCGTACGAGGCCACGCTCTCGATGGCGTGACCCACCGTGTGCCCGTAGTTCAGAATCGCCCGAAGACCCGACTCCCGCTCGTCGGCGGCCACCACGTCGGCCTTGATGCGGCAGTTGCGGGCCACCGCCTCTTCCATCACGCCCACGTCGCGCGAGGCAAACCGCGCCGCCTGCGACTGGAGCCGCTCGAACAGCGCCGCGTCGCGGATCATCGCGTGTTTGACCACCTCGGCCATGCCCGTGGCGAACTGCCGGTCGTCCAGCGTCGCCAGCGCCGCCACGTCGCTCAGCACCAGCGACGGCTGATGGAACGCGCCGACCAGGTTCTTGCCGCCGGGCAGGTTGATGCCCGTCTTGCCGCCCACGCTGGAGTCCACCTGTGCCAGCAGCGTCGTCGGCATCTGGACGAACGGAATGCCGCGCAGATAGCTGGCGGCCACGTAACCAGCCAGGTCGCCCACCACGCCGCCGCCCAGGGCCACGATCAGCGACCGGCGTTCCAGGCGGGCCGCGAAACACGCCTCGTACAGGTCGAACAGACGATCCTTGCTCTTGGACTGTTCGCCCGGAGGCACCAGGGCCGTCGAAACAGAGAAGCCGGCTCCCTGCAACGAGGCCGTCACTGCACCCAGGTACCGCGCCGCCACCTGCTCGTCGCTGATGACCAGGACGGCCCGAGGCGAAAAGACGGCGGCCACGTGCCGACCGGCTTCGCGCAGCAACCCGTCGCCGACGAGAATGTCGTAGGATCGGTCCGCGAGCGAAACGGTGACACGCTGCATGGGCTTGCTATCCGTTCTGTTGATCGTTGGGAGACACCCGTGATTCGGCCTGTTCCAGGAACCGCCGTCGCTCGGCCAGTTCCTCTTCGGTCAGCTCGCGCTGCGGCCGCACGGCGTACGCCTGCCGCCGGGCCATGAACTTCCTGACGAAGAGCAACAGGAGCACCATGAACAGGATACCGGCCACAATGGACGCCAGAAACATCACCGAAGCCTTGGTATCCATGAGGCCGCCGCCGGCGCCCGGCGTGGCCCCCTTGGCCCTCTTGTCCACCACCTGCACATACCGGCCGACCACGATCGGGCAGTCCTGCTCGTAGACCTCCGTGCCCATGTCGGTCACCTGGTCGAATTCGAACTTCCGCAGCTTGTAGAAGTAGCCCTTCATGCGGACGTCGGTGTGCGGCTTGAGTTTGCCCGGATCCTCGCTGACCAGCAGCGTGCAGACATAGGCCAGCTTGCCCCGGGTGGGCTTGAAGATCTCGATCTTCCACAGCGTCTTGACGCTCGGCAGCTTGTCCATCTCGACGGGGTACCGGCTCACAGTCCCGACGCGGCCGCTCACGGTGACGGGCCTGCCACGATACAGCATCGGCGCTTCCATCAGGTTCGCGAACGAGACCTCCTGGTCGGGCGGATCGGGGTCAAACAGCGACCGATCCAGTTCGCCGGCCTGCTTCAGAAGCCAGAGCGACCCGGCCTCGATCACACCGAACTCGCCGTCCTTCACGTCGGTGAGGTACCCCTGGGCCTTGTCCAGGTCGATGTCTATCTTGACCAGATTGGGCAGCGAGACGCGCTCCCCGTCGGTCGCGGGCTGCTCGGCCGCAGGCGCGGAAAACCCAGTGGCCGCTCCCCCACCGCTCGGAGGCATTGCGGCCGGGGCTTCCTCTGCCGCTGCGGGGTTCGCGTCCTGCGCCGACACGCGGGGCGGCATGACGCCGGCAAAGACTCCCAGGGCCGCCACCGCGGCCAGAACGAGGAAAACCGGGCTGCCAATGCGGCGGCGATTCCGCCGTGAACGTGCTTGCCGTGCCATAGCAGTTCCTTTCGCAAGGCGATTCTAGGGCCATGCATCGTCGTCTGTCAAAGTCTTTTTGCCGGTTGCCGCGCGGCCGGCTCTGCCATAATATACGCGGCCGCCCGCATTTGGTTCACCCCAACCGCGGGCCGAAAGGATCTTCGATGAGCGACCTGTTCGCCTCCTACGAGGCGGCCCTGGCCTACCTGACCGAAAGCACCGACTACGAACGCATGCGCCGCGTGCGGTACAACAGCGATACGTTCGACCTCAAACGCATCGAGGCCCTCGCCGGCGCCGTAGGCCGTCCCGACCGGCGGTTCCGAAGCATCCACGTCGCCGGCACCAAGGGCAAGGGCTCCACCTCCGCCATGGCCGAGGCCATTCTCCGCGGGCACGGCCTGCGGACCGGCCTCTTCACCTCGCCGCACCTGGTGGACCTTCGCGAACGCATCCAGATTGACGGCCGCCTGGTCGAACGCGACCTCATGCGACGGGCCGCCGGCCGTGTGGCCGAGGCCGTCGGCCGCGGACTCGACGCCGGGCCGCCGACCTTCTTCGAGATGATGACAGCCGTGGCATTCCTGTGTTACGTCGAGGCCGGCGTGGACGTGGCCGTGGTCGAGACAGGGCTTGGCGGGCGACTCGATTCGACCAATATCCTGATGCCCGAGGTCGCGGTCATCACGAGCATCAGCATTGACCACACGTTCCAGCTCGGCCGCGACCTGGCGAGCATCGCCCGCGAGAAGGCGGGCATCATCAAGGCGGGCGTGCCCGTGGTCCTGTCGCCGCAGCCGTCGGAGGCCGAGGAGGTGCTCCTGGCGACCGCCGCCGAACGAGGATCGCCGCCCATCCGCGTCGGCAGCGACGTACATCGCGAGTGGCGAAAGGCATTTCTCGGCGACCAACCCGCCGGCCGCATCAGCGTCAGGACCCCGCGACGCAACTACCCGGACGTCGACCTGCCGCTGGGCGGCCGCGTCCAGGCCGACAACGCCGCCTGCGCCATCGCCGCCGCCGAGATCGTCCTGGGCGACGCCATGAACGGCGAGACCACCCGCCGCGCCCTCGCTGCCGTGCACTGGCCCGGCCGGATGCAGGCCGTGCGTCTGCCCGCGCCGATGGCGTGCCCGCTGAACGTCACCGTACTGGTCGACGGGGCCCACAACGCCGACAGTCTGCGGCGCCTGCTGGACGCTGTGAGTGAATACTACCCCGACCGCGCCGCCGTGGGCCTCTTCGCCGCCGCGTCGGACAAGGACATCGACGGCATGATGCACGTGCTGGCCGAGGCCGCACTCCAGGTGGTCTTCACGAAAACGAGCAACCCGCGTGCCGCCGAGCCTGACGACCTGGCCGCCCGCCTTCGAGCCGTCGGAGGCCGCGCCGCAGGCGGCGCCCCCGACTGGCCCGCAGCCCTGCCGCAGGCATGCGCGCTCCTGGCCCCCTGTGGCGGCGTGGTCGTCATCTGCGGCAGCCTTTACCTCGTCGGCGACATTCTTGCGACTGTGTCAGATGCATAGCGACTCTGCGCGCTCGGCGTCGTCCAGCGCCGCCGACAGCGCCGCCACAGTCCACGGCTCCACCAAGTACGGGATACCCGCCTCGGACAATTCCTCCCGCATGCTCCGCGGCACCGCGTCCGGCAGCAGCAGAAGCCACCGGTGCGGGTCGCGTGTCTCGTTTTCCGTCCCCCGCGACGAGGCAAGGATCGCCTGAACAGTGCCCGGCCTGTCGGCCCGGACCCAGCACCACACGTCCTGTCCCGCCGGCGGCAGGTCTCGAACCATCCGGACCTGCACGCCGCGGCCGGAGAGAAAACACGTCACCGGGTCCATCTCACCATCGTCGGGGCTGAGGTAGCAGACCTCGCGGCACGGCCTCGAGCCGCAAGTCCCCCCCGCGACGCCGCACTCGGACACCGACAGACCGCACGCCCGCCCGAGTTCCTCCACCTCGGCCGCCACGTCCGGCAGAAGCGGTTCCAGCATCTCGCGGCGGAGGCCAAGGTAATGAACCAGCATCCTGGGCACCACCTCCAGGATGCCCAGACCCTGGTCGGCCAGACCCAGCGAGTGCGAAAACGCGTTGCCAACGCGGACGCACAGCAGCAGCGGCAGCACCTCTCTCGGCACGGCATGCACCTTGTCCCACGGCAGATGGTGCAGGCTCATCACGTCCACGATCGCCTTGGGCAGGCCCCAATCCCGACCGACCGTCTGCATGACGGAGGCGTGGTCGGCGCCAAGGTGTCGCGCCTCGACCTCCGCCAGCGGGCGCCTTCCGCATTCCGCCTCGGCCAATGCGGCGCCGTAGACCGGCCCAAGCGCTTCCTGGAATACGAGTTGTCCGAGATCGTGCAGCAGACCGGCTGTGAAGGCGGCCTGAAAGTCGGCGCATCCGGTCAGCCTGGCGATCTGGCCGGCCAACAAGGCGGTCGCCATGCTGTGCTGCCAGAACACGTCCCGCCGCAGGCGGTCCGCGTCGCCGTGCTGTCGCCACTGGTCGATGACGACCACGCCCAGGAGCAACTGGCGGACGCCGCCGACGCCGAGCATGACGACCGCCCGCTCAATCGAATCGATCTTCCCGGTGGTCGCATAGAGAGCCGAATTCGCCAGCCGCAGCATCCGGGTCGCCAACGCATGGTCGCACTCGATCCGGCGGACCAGGCCGTTGATGTCGCAGGCTTCAACGTTCGACGTCATGGCCATCACGTCGGTCACGACATCCGGCAGCGCCTTGAGGTCCACGACCGACTTGATGCGCAGCTCCAGCTCCCGGGCCGAAATTTGCTCCGTTGCGGTCACGGAGCCGGTCTTCTCGGGTGCCGCTGCCGCATCGGCGAACCGCTGAGGCACCGCTGACGCCACGCCGACGAAGTCCGACAGTGGCAGAAGAACGCCCGTGATCAGCAGAATCAGGGCGTCGGCAACATGCGGACAGAACTGCTGTCCGGCCCCCTGCCGGATGATCTGGAGCGCCTCGCGCGATGTTCTGGCCGGACGATGCGGGCGTTCATGGGTCATGGCCACATAGGCATCCGCCACCGCCAGGATGCGAGCCCCCAGCGGAATGCTCTCGCCGGCCAGACCGTCGGGATACCCCTGCCCGTTGTACCACTCGTGGTGATGGCGGATCAGGGCGAGAATCTCCCCATCGGAGAGAATCCGCCCGGCCATCGCCTCGCTGTGAAGCACGTGGCTTCGCAGGCACTCGTGCTCGGACGGGCTCAGAGCCCCTTCCTTGTCGAACAGTTCCTTCGGCAGACGGATGCGGCCGATGTCGTGCAACAGGGCGGCCACGCGCAGCCGCCGGCGGTCCCTCTTCGGCAGCGACATGGTGGCGGCCAGGGTCTCGGTCAGATCCACGACGCCCTTGGTGAACCCGATGAAGTGCCTGTCCAGAGACTCCGCCGACTCGATCATCGACCGTAGCGAATCCAGGAACGGCCTTCGGCGTCTGGTACGATGCTTCATCATGCACTCCCTGGGGCCCGCGACCGCGGCGCGACCGTCCGCCCGGCGCCGCAATTCGCAAGCTTCCCCATGCCGTCGAGGACCGTGCGTCCCCGGAACACAGATGCCCCCCTGCCGAGAGCCGTATCGGCGGCAAGTTGCGGCGACTTGACCGAAATACTCTGATATAATCCTTCGTCGTTACGTTAGATTCATGCCCGGCTCATTGCCCCCTCCGCCCCGGGATGACGCATGCCGCATGCCCTGTGCCGCTTGTACGGCACTCGGCATATGCTTCAGTGCGTTTTCTGGGCATTGCGAGGCTGCCGAGGCCGCGACGGTTGTTTCTTAAGATGTCGCGCGGCCGCCGCCGAATGGCACCCCGCCTGAACCCGCCTCCAGGGCGACTCGGCCCCTGCCGACCACCGCCGCCCGTGACGCAACGGGAATGTCTCCCGGATGCCTTTTTCTTTGACTTTTCGGGCCCTTTTGCTATTCTTGCCGTCTTGACCATGGCATTGCGTGGGGGCCATAGTGCGCCCCCAGGGGGACAGCTTGTCCGATCAGGAGCCACGGCAGCATCCCGACGAGCCGGCCCAGGGCCGATCCTCGCCGCCCGATCCGCATCTGGAGGCCCTGCGCCGCCGGATCGACGAGTTGGATGCGCAACTGGTGCAGCTCCTGAACGAACGGGCTCGCGTCGTGGTCGAGGTCGGGCGGCACAAGCGGGCCACGGGCAACCTCCAGATTTACAGCCCGGACCGCGAGCACCAGGTGCTCCAGAACATCGCCCGGATCAACTGCGGGCCGCTCAAGAGCGAGACCCTCGTGGCCGTGTACAAGGAGCTGATGAGCGGCAGCTTTGCGCTCGAAAAGCCGCTGAGAATCGTGTATCTCGGCCCGGACGGCAGTTTCAGCCATCTGGCGGCGAGGCAGCAGTTCGGGGCCTCGGTCGAGTACGTCCCGGTGCGAGACATTGCCACGGTGTTCGACTCGATCTCCCGGAAGTTCGGCGACTACGGCCTGGTGCCCATCGAGAACACCACCGGCGGCAGCGTCACGGACTCCCTCGACGGGTTCCTGAGCACGCCCGTCACGGTGTGTGCCGAGTTGGCCCTGCCGATTCATCAGAATCTGCTGGCCAACTGCGGCGTGGCCGACATCCAGGTCGTCTACTCGAAGCCGCAGGTGTTCAACCAGTGCCGCACGTGGCTGTCGCACAACCTGCCGAAGGCCGAGCTGGTGGAGACGCCGAGCACGACCATCGCGGCGCAGCGTGCGGCAAGCGAGCCGAATGCGGCGGCCATCGCCTCGCGTCTGGCGGCCGAACTGTACAACGTGGCCATTGCGTTTGAGGCCATCGAAGATAATACACAAAACGTAACGCGGTTCCTGGTGCTTGGCCGCGAGGGACCGAAGCGGACCGGCAACGACAAGACGAGCCTGCTGTTCAGCGTGGTGCATCGTCACGGGGCCCTGGTGGAGGTGCTGAGCATCTTCCATCGCAAGGGCATCAACATGACGAAGATCGAGAGCCACCCGTCGCCGTTCCGGAAGTGGGAGTACTATTTCTTCGTGGACATCGAGGGGCACCGCGAGGACGACCACGTCCGCGAGGCCCTGGCGGAGGCCCGGGACCACTGCAAGCAGCTCGAAGTGCTGGGGTCGTACCCGCGGGCCGTGCGGCACGACGTGGACGCCTGACGGTCGGGCCTTCCGGCCGCGGCTGGAATGAAGCGAGAGGTTGTCACTGGCAAGGGAGACGTCACACATGCGCAAACCGTATGTCGCCGGAAACTGGAAGATGAACCTGAATCGCGCCGAGGCGACGGCCCTGGCGTCGGCCATCGTCAAGGCGGCCGACCACAAGGACATCGACGTCGGCATGGCGCCGCCGTTTGTGTACCTGGATGCGGTGGCCGCGGCGGCGAAGGGCTCGGGCGTCCACGTAGCGGCCCAGAACTGCTATTTCGAGGCCAAGGGCGCGTTCACCGGCGAGGTCAGCCCCCAGATGGTCCTGGACGTGGGCTGCGACACGGTGATCCTCGGCCACAGCGAGCGACGGCACGTGCTCGGCGAAACCGACCAGATGATCAACCAGAAGGTCAAGGCCTCCCTGGCCGCCGGGCTGAAGGTGATCCTGTGCCTCGGCGAGACGCTCGACGAGCGCGAAGGCGGCCGGACCAACGCCGTCTGCGAACGCCACGTCCGCGAAGGGCTCAAGGGCGTCACGGCCGCACAGATGGCCTCCGTCGTCCTGGCCTACGAGCCCGTGTGGGCCATCGGCACGGGCAAGACCGCCTCGCCCGAGCAGGCACAGGAAGTCCACGCGTTCGTGCGGCCGCTGGTGAGCGCCCTGCTGGGCAAGCCCGTCGCCGACGCCGTGCGAATCCAGTACGGCGGCAGCGTCAAGGCCGACAATACGTTCGAGTTGATGAGCCAGCCGGATATCGACGGCGCCCTGGTCGGCGGCGCCGCCCTGAAGGCCGACTCGTTCCTGACCATCGTTCAAGAGACGCGGAAAGCCAAGGGCCTGGCCTGAGCGCCGAGCCCCGCCAAGACGACTCGTTGTCGCAAGTGAGGTGACCTGTGACTTATGTTCTGCTGATTGCGTTCCTGGTGTGCTCATTGCTGCTGATCCTGCTGATCCTGATCCAGAAGGGTCGCGGCGCAGGTCTGGCCGGAGCCTTTGGCGGCGGTGGCGGCCAGAGCGCCTTCGGTACCCGGACGGCCGACATCCTGACCAAGGCCACGGGCGTCCTGACCGCCGTGTTCTTCCTGCTGGCCCTGTTCACGGGCTGGTACATGAACCGTTCCGTATCGAGCACCGGCGGCTCGACGCCCACCCAGTCGTCTCCGACCGAGCCGACCGACACGCCCGCTGAGGGCGCCGAGGGCACGGTCCCCGCGGTTCCGAGCGACGTTCCCGCGACGCCGCCGGTGCCTGCGACGGAGACCGCCCCTGCCGCGCCGGCCGCCGAGGCCACGCCGACGAATGGCGCCTCCGAACCGGCCCCGAACACCGACGGAGGCCAGAACTAGCGTGAGCGACACCAACTACCTCCAGGCCTTCACCGATGCCGGAGCCCTGCTCGACGGGCATTTCCTGCTCTCCAGCGGACTGCACAGCCCGCGCTATCTGCAATGCGCCCTGGTGCTTCAGGACCCTGCCCTGTCGGAGCGACTGTGCCGCGACCTGGCAGCCAAGCTCAGGGAACTCAAGGCCGAAACCGTCATCGGACCGGCCATGGGCGGCATCGTGGTGGCCTACGAACTGGCCCGCGCCCTGGGCGTTCGCGGCATCTTCGCCGAACGCAAGGACGGGCAGATGCAGTTGCGGCGAGGCTTCAGCGTGCGGCGCGGCGAACGCGTCCTGCTGGCTGAGGACGTCGTGACCACGGGCGGCTCGCTGAAGGAAGTCATCGCCGCCCTGGCCGACACCGGGGCCGAGGTCGTCGGCGTGGCCAGCCTCGTCAACCGCACCGCCGGCAAGGATCCGGGATTCGGCGTGCCGTTTGTGAGTCTGCTGACGGTGGATGTGCCGGCCTACGAGCCCGCCGCATGTCCGCTCTGCAAGGCCGGCCGGCCCCTCGTCAAACCCGGCAGCCGCGGCAACGCCTGAACAGGGAGCAAACGATGATTCTCAGCATGACCGGTTACGGCACGGCGGAAATCGAGGACGCGGACCTGAGCGTCTCGACCGAGGTTCGCGCCGTCAACAACCGCTATCTGAAGACGAGTTTCCGCATGCCCGAGTTTCTGGCGTCGCTGGAGCCCGAGATGGACCGCGTGGTGCGCGATTGCGTCACCCGCGGCGCCCTGACCGTGACGGTCCGTGCCAAGCGTCTGGGCGCCGCCGCCCGGCCGCCGATGGCCGTGGACGTGCTCGAAAGCTACGTGACGGAGCTTCGGGCCGTGGCGTCGCGTCTGGGCCTGAAGGACGACCTGGACCTGTCGCGTCTGCTGGAGCTTCCGGGCGTGTTCGACGAGGACGGCCTCCAGGGCCACCTCGACGACATCCGCGACCGCGTGGTGGGCTCGGTTCGGTCGGCCCTGGCCGACTTCGCCAAAATGCGCGCCCAGGAAGGCAAGACGCTCGAGGAAGACCTTCGCAAGCACGCCGCGATCATCCGCGAGCACCTGGACCACATCGACACCCTGGCGCCGACGGTCGTGGCTGAGTACCGCGACCGCCTCAAGGCCCGCGTGGAGCTGCTGCTGAAGGAGTCGGGCACGCAGATCGGAGAAGAGAATCTGTTGACCGAGGTGTCGCTGTTCGCCGAGCGGAGTGACATCAGCGAAGAAGTGTCGCGGATGAAGTCGCACCTGGGCCAGTTCGACGAGTTTCTGGATTCGCGCGAACCGACGGGCCGCAAGCTCGAGTTCCTGGCGCAGGAGATGCTGCGGGAATCGAACACCATCGGATCCAAGAGCGGCCACCCGGAGATCAGCCGCCGCGTGGTCGAGATCAAGGCGGCCATCGACCGCATCAAGGAACAGGTGCAGAACGCCGAGTAGGCGCGCGTCGGTCCAGGCGAGGAACGTCAGATGCCCATAGAGATGATCAACATCGGATTCGGCAACTGTCTGGCCGTCAGCCGCGTGGTGGCGGTGGCCCGGGCGGACAGTTCGCCGCTGAAACGCCTGGTGGAGAACGCCTCGGCGGAGAACCGCCTGATCGACGCCACCAGCGGACGCAAGACGCGAAGCGTCGTCGTCACCGATTCGCACCACGTGATCCTGTCGCACCAGAGCCCAGCGACGATCCGGGACAAGCTGATCGGCAAGACCGAGGCGACGGCCGACGACGAGGACGATGCCGCGACCGGCCCCGAGGGCCGCGACGGTGAGTAACGCCGATGGCGGCTCGGACATCGTCGTCGTCAGCGGTCCGTCGGGCGTCGGCAAGAGCACGCTGACGCGATTGCTGCTCGAGCACGTGCCGGACCTGGCCTTCAGCGTGTCGGCGACGACGCGTCCGCCGCGGCCGGGCGAAACCGACGGCGTCGAGTACTATTTTCTCAGCCGCGACGAGTTTCAGCGGCGGTTGGCCGCCGGCGGGTTCATCGAGCACGCGGAGGTGTTCGGCAACCTGTACGGCACGCCCGTGGACGAGGTGGCCCGGGCTCGCCGCCAGGGCAAACGGCTGCTGTTGGAAATCGACGTGCAGGGCGGCCTCCAGGTGCGACGCCGGTTCGCCGAGGCGCGGCTGATCCTCATCGTGCCGCCGTCGCTGGAGGAATTGCGACGCCGACTGGCCGGCCGCGGCACGGAGAGCCCCGAGGCGGTCGCACGGCGGTTCGCCCAGGCGGAGCAGGAACTGAACATGGCCCGCACCAGCGGCGCCTACGACGTGGAAGTGGTCAACGACAACCTTCAGAAGGCAACACAGGACCTCGAAGGCCTGGTTCGCACACAGGGAGAGCGAGACGCATGATCGAAGCACTGAAGAACGACGTGATCGTCAGGAAAGTGGGCGGCCGGTTCAAGCTGGCGGTGCTCATGCAGAAACGCATGGTCGATGTGGCGTTCGGCGCGCCGCTGCTGGTCAACCAGGCCGGCAAGACGCTCGCCGAGAGCGTCGTCCAGGAGATTCTCGAAGAGAAGATCTCGCTGGACCTTTCCGGCGGCGTGGTCGAGGCCGAGACCGACTCCGGCGAGCCCGCTGCCGCGCCGGCCGACGACGAGTAGCCGGCCGCAAGACCGAGCGGACAGGGGACAATGCCCATGACTCCACAGGCGGACCCGTTGTCGGGCAAGCGCGTGGTCGTCGGTGTCACCGGCGGCATCGCGGCCTACAAGGCGGCGGCCTTGGTCAGCACGCTGGTCCAGGCCGGCGCCGACGTCCGTGTGATCATGACCGAGTCGGCCACTCGGTTCGTCGCGCCGCTGACGTTCCAGGCCCTGTCGCACAACGCCGTCCATGTCGGCCTGTGGGACGCCGACGACTCGTTCCGCAGCGCCCACATCGCCCTGGCCGACTGGGCCGATCTGGGCGTCGTGGCCCCGGCGACGGCCAACTTCCTCGCCAAGGCCGCCTGTGGACTGGCCGACGATCTGCTCTCCACCACCTTGCTGGCGATGGAATGCCCCGTGCTCCTGGCGCCGGCCATGAACTGCCGCATGTGGAACAACCGCATCGTCCAGGACAACGTGGCGTGCCTGAAGGCCGCGGGGTACCCGATGGTCGGTCCGGCCGAGGGACATCTGGCCTGCGGCACGTCGGGCGCCGGCCGCATGGCCGAGCCGGACGAGATACTTGCGGCCCTGCGGGCGCTGGCGTCCGGCGCCGCCGCGGCGCGGCCCGCCCCGCACAAGCAACCCCAACGCGGAAAGCGAACGTGAAGATCCTCATCACAGCAGGCCCCACGCGAGAGTACATCGACGCCGTACGCTATCTGTCGAACGCCTCGACGGGCCGCATGGGTTATGCCCTGGCCGAAGCCGCCCGCGCCGCCGGTCACCAGGTCACCCTCGTCCACGGGCCGACGCAGCAGGAGCCGCCACAGGCCTACAAGACCATCGCCGTCACCAGCGCCCTGGAGATGTTCCAGGCCGTCGGCGACGAGTTCCCGTCGTGCGACGCGCTGATCGCCTGTGCCGCGGTGAGCGACTACCGTCCGCGTGAGCGGCTGAGCGGCAAACTCAAACGCGAGGCGGCCCGGGAACTGACGCTGGAACTGGTCCAGAATCCCGATATCGTGCAGGAAATGGCGGCACGGCGCAGCCCGCGGCAGGTGCTCATCGGTTTCGCCCTGGAGGCCGAGTCGGCCGAGGACCACGCACGCGACAAGCTCCAGAGGAAGCGCCTGGACGCCATTGTCCTGAACGCGCCGGCGACCATCGGTTCGGACGAAACGACGATCACGATCTTCCGGGCCGACGGCCGTCGCGAGGGCCCCCTGACCGAGCCGAAATCGGCCGCCGCCCGGCGGATTGTCGCCCTGGCGGAGGTCCTGCTGAAGCACCTCCGATCGCTGCCGCCGGAGTAGGCTACAAGAGCCGCGTCCACGGCCCCAAAATCTAAAGTGAAAGGTCCGATAATGCCGATAACACTGCAGATTCGCCGCAAGCCAGGCTGCGAGGACATTCCGTTGCCGCGCTATATGAGCGACGCGGCGGCCGGCATGGATCTCTGTGCGGCCAACAGCGAGCCGATCGTGCTGGAACCGGGGCAGATTCGCCTGGTGCCGACGGGCCTTTATGTGGCGATTCCCAGGGGATACGAGGGGCAGGTTCGCCCCCGTAGCGGGCTGGCCCTGAAGCACGGACTGACGCTGGTCAACGCCCCCGGGACGATTGATGCGGATTACCGCGGTGAAGTCGGGATCATTGTTGGAAACATCGGGTCGCAACCCTACACCATCGAACGAGGCACACGAATCGCACAACTGGTCGTCGCGCCGGTGGTGCAGGCCGAGATCGAGATCGTCGACGAACTGGACGCGACGACGCGCGGTCACGGCGGATTCGGACATACAGGCACCACGTAACGGGTCGTCGCGGATTCCTGCGGCGCCCTGGGCGCTGGAGGAATCGGATGACTGCTGAGAGACGTTCCCTGGTTCTTCGCATTCTGTCGGTCGGGGCCTTCTTCGCCGCCCTGTTCCTGGTGGCCTCGCTGGTCACGCACACCTGGAGCGACCCGCCCGGCGCCGCGCCCGCAACCATCCACAACATCTGCGGCATCGCCGGCGCCTATGTCTCGCGGGCACTCCTGACGGTCGCCGGATGGGCCAATTACCTCCTCATCGCCGCCGCCCTGGCAGTCCTCGGCGCCTACATCACCCGCGGCGAGGTCTCGCGACGCTACGCCGTCCTCGTTGTCTGCGCCGCCTTCGGCCTCTTTCTGGTCCTGAGTCTGTTCTCCTACGACGCCGCCACCGATCCGCATCGCAGCTACAGCCATGGGCAGCCTGCGGCCTGGAACAACGCCTGCGGGTTCCTCGGCTCCGTCGTCGGATACTACCTGTTCTCCTACGTCGGCGTCGGCGTCTGGTTCGCCGTCCTGGCCGGCTTCGTCGCCCTGGCGGCCACGATCGCCCGGTTCGAAGTCACCGACCGCGTCCTGCGCGGCATCGGCGTGGCCCTGCTGGTCTGCTTCGCCTCGACGCTGGCGGCCACCTTGCAGGAACACGGCGCCGTCCGTCCCGATCCCAACGGCGTGCTGCCTGAGGGCTACGGCGGACTGCTCGGACTTTTCCTGACGAAGCACCTGCTCGTCAATTTCGGCTCCGTGGGATCGTACCTGCTGCTGGCATTCGTCGCCCTGGTCGGACTGGTGCTTTCGACCGACACGGTCATCCTGCTCTTCCCGCTGGCCATCTACCGCTATCTGCACAAGCGGCGACTGGCCCGGTTTGACGCCCTGCGGCAGGCGAGCGACCGCATCCTCAACGGATTCCACGCGGCCCGAGAAGCCATGACGGCCGGCGCGGTCGCCACTGCGGCGGCAGCCACCGTGAAACGCGCGCAGCCGAAAATCCGACGCAACGGCAAGGACGCCGACGCCGAGGAGGCCGAGTCGCCCAAGGAACGGACCGCCAAGGCCAGTGCGGCCAAAGCCGCGACCGCCGCGGCGACGACTCAGGAAGAGCCCGAGCCGCAGGCCCAGCCGGAGCCGCAGAAGCCGGTGGTGCGCGTGGCGCCGAAAATCCGCCTGCCCAAGGATCGCGCCCAGCAGGCGGCCGCGGGCGACGAACGCCCGTCGCGCGAGAAGTTCAAACTGGTGGATGCCGCCGAAGGGCCCGGCGAAAGCGCCCCGGCCTACGGCTTCCCGCCGCTGGATCTGCTCGATCCCCCCGAAGAGTTGGACATCTCGGGCGAGGAAGTCACCATCCGGCAGAATGCCGTCAACCTGGAAGGCACCCTCAAGCAGTTCGGTGTCGAGGCCGAGGTGGTCGGCATCGATACCGGCCCGGTCATCACGCAGTACGAGGTCAACCTCGGCGCCGGCATCAAGGTCGGCAAGGTCATCAGCCTGTCGGACGATCTGGCCATCGGGCTCAAGACCTCCAGCGTCCGCATCGTGGCGCCCCTGCCCGGCCGCGGCACCATCGGCATCGAGGTCCCCAACCAGCACCGCAAGACCGTCAACCTGCGCGAATCCATCGAAGACGGCCTGCCGCTGTCGAAACGGTGCAACCTGCCCCTGTTCCTGGGCAAGGACTCCGCCGGCAACCCGCTCGTGCGCGACCTGGCCTCCATGCCGCACCTGCTCATCGGCGGCACCACCGGAAGCGGCAAGAGCGTCTGCCTGAACTCCATCATCATGAGCATTCTCTACACGCGAAGCCCGCGCGACGTGAAGTTCATCCTCGTGGACCCGAAAATGGTCGAGATGACCATGTTCGCCAGCATCCCGCACCTGATGTGCCCGGTCGTCAGCGACATGTCGCGCGTCCAGAGTATCCTGGAGTGGCTGATCTCGAAGATGCAGGAGCGGTACGGCCTTCTGGCCGAGGCCGGCGTCAAGAACATCGTCGGCTACAACGCCCTGACGCGCGAGCAGATCATCGAGAAGTTCAAGCCGACCAGCGAAGAAGACCAGATGCGGCTGACGTATCACATGCCGTACATCGTCCTGGTGATCGACGAGTTGGCGGACCTGATGATGACCTGTGCCAAGGAGGCCGAGGCGGCCATCACCCGCCTGGCCCAGAAGTCGCGAGCCGTCGGCATCCACCTGATCCTGGCGACGCAGCGCCCGAGCGTGGACGTCGTGACGGGCCTCATCAAGAGCAACCATCCGTGCCGCGTGGCGTTCCAGGTGGCCAGCCGCGTGGACTCCCGGACGATTCTCGACAGCATGGGCGCCGAGAAACTCCTCGGCCGCGGCGACATGCTGCTCATGCAGCCCGGGGCCAACAAGCTCCTGCGGGCTCAGTGTACCTATGTGTCCGAGAAGGAAATCTCGACCGTCGTCGAGCACGTGTCCAAGGGCAACAAGTGTGAGTTCAACCGCGAATTGGTCCAGTTGAAAGCCAAGCCGCCGGCGGCAAGCCGCGGTCGCGGGGCCTCCTCCGGCGGCGGCGATGACGACGACTCGGCCTTCGCCGAACGCGACGATATGTACCTCGACGCCGTTCGCGTCGTGCTCCAGCACCAGCGCGGCAGCGTGTCGCTGCTTCAGCGCAAACTCGGCATCGGCTACGGCCGCGCCAGTCGCCTGATCGACTTCATGGCCGAGGACGGCCTCGTCGGCGAGTACCAGGGCAGCCAGGCCCGCGAGGCCCTCATCTCGCTCGACGAGTGGGAAGCCCAACGCGGCGAAGGCGACGGCGTGCCGGTGGCCGCCGGCGGCGCCGACGACGATGAGGATGACAACGAGGACGACGACCTGGACGACCCGTCGTAGCCCCCCTCCCCTTCATGCGAATCCCAGGCGGAAGGCCCGACACGCGTCCGGCCTTCCGCTTGTTTATACCCGCAGACGCCCCGAACCGTGCTCGGCCTCGGACGGCCTCAGACACCCCGGGGCCGATGTATACTGTAGGCAGACGCACCGCCAACCTGTACTGCGCGATGGCGAGGGTTTCCTATGAAACTGACGAAGTGTCTGAGCATCGCCGCGTTTGTCCTCCTCGGGTCAGTGCCGATCGGGGCCATCGCAGCCCCACCGGCCGGCGAGCCCGCCGACGACCTGGCGGCACTGAAGCCGCACCTCAGGCAGTCGCTCATGTGGGACTTCCCGACGCTCGGCGCCAAGTATTCCGTCACGATCTACTACCTGGACGAGACCACCGGCCCCGAGGCCCGGGACGTCATCCTCTATGTGCGGAACCGGGCCTGGGAGCGAATCGGCCAGGAGGACGACCTGTCGATTCTGAAGGACTACGTCAGCCGACGGTTCATCGTCATGACCCTCGACTTCGGCAACGAGCCCCGAGCCGTCTCGCCGGCCATCGACGACGACATCAACCTGCTGCACAGGGCCATCTTCGGCTACAAGACGCCGTCCATCCTGCGAGCCATCAAGCTGGAGCCCAAGCCGGTCCGCTGCTTCATCATGCCCGCGGGCTATCGTGTCGCCACCGACCTGACGTTCTGGGAGATCGACAAGCACGGCGTCTACGGCACCCTCGAGTACATCATGAAGACCTACAACGAGGAGATCGTCCCGAAGGTGCCCGGCATGAAACCCGCCGAGAAGCCCTCGGACATGGTGGACCGCAACGGCAAACCGTTCGACTATGGGATCAGGATGGACATCGTCTACCCCTCGCAGCCGAGGAAGAAGTGCCCCGTGTTCGTCTACTCCGACACCCAGCCCACGCGCGACGCGCATCACCGGTATCTGTTCCAGTTGCGCGGCTACGTCTACGTCGTCATGGGCCATTGCTTCAACCCGTGCGTGACGCACTACTGGCACCTCAACAAGTTCACCCTCGACCACTGGAACGGCCTGGCCTGCTACACGGCGGCCATGCGATACCTTAATATGCACGCCGACACGTACAGCATGGACACCGACCGCATCGGGATGATGGGCATCTCGAAGGGCCAGTACGCCGTGACCCGCCTTTCGCC
>Ga0123328_1001670_pt1 | contig 21213 bp, 16 predicted proteins | sample BioC12SIPDNA_2_FD_89702 | JGI IMG/M metagenome (GOLD analysis project Ga0123328, IMG submission 89702) | Anaerobic biogas reactor microbial communites from Washington, USA - Biogas_R1_A C12 SIP DNA | ecosystem: Engineered > Bioreactor > Anaerobic > Unclassified | place: Washington, USA...
CGATGCGCTTACCGGGAGGATGGGGAACATTTCTGCATCGTCCACTCCCTCGACCGCGCCCAGCGGGGCGACACCGAAACCGGCCTCATCTTCTGTGGCAGCAACGCCTGGAAAGCCGATCGCATTACCACCGTTGAGGAGATTTTCCACGAACTTTTCGCCGCTTTCGCTGAGGAGCAGTGCCTCAAGGTGGAAAACGGGTGAATGGTTTTTGCTTTCAGATAAAAAAAGGTATCCGGAGACGGATGCCTTTTTTATTGGTGGAAACTGTGGAGGCCTTTTGACGCGGCGGCCTTACCTGTCTTATGATGGCGGTGACGTTCAATCTCTTTCATCCAGGGTTTCAGGCGCGGGATATGACAACTCCAGCGGACATCTTTCTGCCTAAGTGGATCGCCTGGGAGGTGACAAGGCGATGCAACCTGAACTGCATCCACTGCCGCAGCGCTTCCCGGGCCGATTCCAAAACGGCGGAATTTTCCACGGCGGAGGCTTTCGCCCTGATCGATGCCATTCGCGAGGTCTCTTCCCCGGTACTGGTGCTGACCGGCGGAGAACCCTTGCTGCGCGGCGATCTTTTCGAAATCGTCCGCTACGGCACGGAACGGGGCCTGCGCATGTGCCTGGCCACCAACGGCACCCTGCTCACCGACTCGTTTTGCGTCTCCCTGCGGGAAAACGGCATCCGTATGGTCTCCCTCTCCCTGGACGGCGCCTCGGAGGAAGTCCACGACGATTTCCGGCGTTGTCCCGGCGCCTTCGCCGGCGTCCTCCGCGGGATCGAGACCCTGCGCCGCAACGGCATTCCGTTTCTGATCAATTCTTCATTTACAAAACGCAACCGCCATGATATTGCTGCCACATTCCGCCTCGCCAAAACCCTGGGAGCGACGGCCTGGTATCTGTTCATGGTCGTCCCCATCGGGCGGGGCAAGGAGATCCTGGAGGAACTGATCCCTGCCGGCGAGTACGAAGAGATTCTGCGCTGGCACTGGCGGCAGGAACAACAAGAAGAGACGTTGCTGATGCGCCCCACCTGTGCCCCCCATTACTTTCGTGTGACCGCCCAGGAGGGGGGAAACGGGGCGCCGCGCCGCCGGCTCGCTTTCGCCACCGGCGAGAACCGGGGCTGTCTGGCCGGCCGCCAGATTTGTCTCATCGATGCCGAAGGAGAGTTGAAGCCCTGCTCCTATTTCCTGTCCTCGGTAGGCAATGTTCGTACCGTTCCTTTCCGGCAGTTGTGGTTTCAGGCACCCACTCTGCGCAGACTCCGCGACACCTCCCTTCTCCAGGGGAAGTGCGGTGTCTGTGAGTTCGTTTCCGTCTGCGGCGGTTGCCGGGCCCGCGCCGACGCCGTATTCGGCGATTACCTGGCCGAGGAGCCCTTTTGTTCCTATGTGCCCGATGCTTTTCCGGCCAAAGATGAGGATTGATGTGACCATCCCTGCCTTCCCTCCGCGAGTCGATTCCTTTCCGGAGAAGCTCTCGCCATGAAAGAGCCTCCTGGTTTTCTGGCCGCCTGCCGCTGCCTTCCCGTCGCCTACACCCCTATCTGGATCATGCGTCAAGCGGGGCGTTATCTCCCCGAGTATCGCGCCATCCGTGACCGCGTCTCCTTTCTCGATTTGTGCAGGAATCCTGAACTGGCCGCTGAAGTGACCCTGCAGCCGGTACGTTTGCTGGAGATGGATGCCGCCATCCTTTTTTCCGACATCCTGGTGCCCGTGGAAGCCATGGGGGTAAAGCTGGATTTCAGCCCGGGACCGGTTCTGGAACGGCCGGTGCGCAGCCGCATGGCGATCGAAGCTCTGGCGATCCCGTCTATCGACGAAAAGCTTCCCTACGTCCTGGAAACCATCCGCATTCTGCGCAGGGAATTGGCAGGCACGCCGTTGATCGGCTTCTGCGGCGCTCCCTTCACTCTCGCCTGCTATCTCATCGAAGGGAAGGGAAGCCGCGATTTCGCCACCGCCAAAAAGTTGATGTTTTCCGCCCCGGAACTGTTCCACGACCTGATGGACAAGCTGACGCTGATGAGCATCGGCTACCTCAACGCCCAGATCGACGCCGGTGTCCAGGCAGTGCAGATTTTTGACAGCTGGGGGGGCATCCTGGCTCCTGCGGATTACCAGATGTTCGCCCTCCCCTACATCCGCCGGCTGATTCGGGGCCTTGACAGAAAAGGGGCGGCGGTCATCCTGTTCATCAAGGGGTGCGCCGGTCTGCTGGAACTGATACGTGACTGCGGGGCCGATGTCGTCGGCCTCGACTGGATGGTTTCCCTGGCGCGGGCGCGGCAACTGCTGGGACCGCGAATCGCCGTGCAGGGGAACCTCGACCCGACGGTTCTGCTGGCGTCAAAGGATTGCATCGAGGGGGCCGTCCGGCGGATTCTGCAAGAAAACGGGGGCCTGCCCGGACATATCTTCAACCTCGGCCATGGTATCCTCCCGGCGACCCCCGTGGACAACGTGCGCTTCCTGGCCGAGACCGTTCGCCGCCTGAGCGGGCGCTGAGGGGCGCAAGGAGTTTTTGTGCAACCGATAACCAAGGGAAAGGAATGAACGAACCCGACCGACCTAGAGCCCTCGTCCTTTTGAACATGGGGGGGCCGACCACACTCGATGAAGTTGAACCCTACCTGTTGCGACTTTTTTCCGACAAGGACCTGATTTCCATTTTTCCCGGCGGAATTGGGCAGCGGCTCTTCGCCCGCTGGATGGCCAGGCTGCGTGCTCCTTCCTCGATGGACAAATACCGTCGCATCGGCGGCGGCTCACCGCTGTGTGCGTGGACCGAAAAACAGGCCCGCGCCATCTGTCAGCAGTTGCCGGGACGCTTCACCCCTTTTGTCGCCATGCGCTATTCCGCCCCTTTTGCCGGCGAGGCCCTGGCCGCCATCCGCGATGCCGGCATCGACGAGGCGGTGGTGCTGCCCATGTATCCCCAGTACTCTTCGGCCACCACCGGAAGCAGCGTCAAGGATTTCACCAGGGAGGCGGCGCTGGTCCACCCGGCCTTGAAATATACCATCGTCGATCCCTGGTACCTTTGCGCCGGCTACCTCGACGCGCTGGCCGCCACTGTTTGCGAGGGGCTCAGCGCCTTTCCCGAAGAACAGCGTTCCCAGGTGCCGATCCTGTTCAGCGCCCATTCCCTTCCCCAGCGGCTGGTGGACCGGGGGGACCCCTATCTGAACCAGACCCTGAGAACGGTGCGCGGCGTGGTGCAACGGGTCGGCGAGTGTCCCTGGCACCTGGGTTTCCAGAGCCGCAGCGGCCCTCTTAAATGGCTTGGGCCGCCGGTCCGCGAAATCATGGAGCGTCTCGCCCGGCAGGGGCATCGGGCGCTGCTGATGGTCCCGGTTTCCTTCGTTTCCGACCACCTGGAAACCCTCTGGGATATCGATATCGAATATCGGGAAATGGCCCGCAACCTCGGCATCCGCCATTTCGTGCGCAGCCCTGCCCTCAACGACCGTGCTGATTTCATTGAGGCATTGGCCGGTCTGGTCATCGATCATCTGGAACGGGTCAACCGGTGAACATCGAAATCGAGCGGAGATTCCTGGTTTGCGGCGCCGTCTGGCGGAAACAGGTTGTGGACAGGGAGCTTTTGCGGCAGGGCTATCTGGCGGCGGACGAGAAGAAGGTGATCCGCGTCCGGTTGGCGGGAGACAAGGGAATTTTGACCATCAAGCAGACCCTGACGGGGATGAGCCGCCGCGAATTGGAATACACCATTCCCTTTCGGGACGCCTGTTTCCTGGTTGCTGAGATGAGCTGCGGTTATGTCGTGGAAAAGATCCGTTACCGCGTCGATTATGCCGGCAAGTTCTGGGTGGTGGATGAGTTTCTGAAAGAAAATGCGGGTTTGGTGGTGGCCGAAATTGAACTGGCCAGGGAAGAGGAGGACTTCGCGCCGCCACCCTGGCTGGGAAGGGAGGTGACGAAGGAAGCGCGTTTCAGTAACGCAGCCCTGTCAAGACAGCCTTTCAGCTTGTGGCCGGATCGGGATACGATAACCGGGTGACCCTCGGGTGAAACGAACAAAAGCCGTGGCGGCTGGCCGCTAAGAGGCGTCGGCCGTGTCGAGAAATGATCTGCAAATAAGGGATGAATCGGATATGGACAGACTCAAGGGTTATCAGAGGCAATACCTGAAAGGGTTGGCTCATGAAATGAAACCACTGGTTTTCATCGGCAGCAAGGGGATTTCCCCGGCCGTTGTCAAGGCCTTGGAGGAGGCCCTGGAAAACCATGAACTGGTCAAGATGAAATTTAATGACTTCAAAGAAAAGGACCAGAAAAAGGAAATCGGTGAAACCCTCGCCAAGGAAACGGCGTCGGAAATGATCGGCATGGTCGGCCATGTCGCCATCTTTTTCCGGCCTCAGCGGGAGGCCGAGAAAAGAAAGATCGAGGTGCCGCAGCGGCGGTTGGCGTGAACCCGCCGGGCCGCCTTGATCAATATCCCAGGATTTCGGCCATTACCTTGTAAAGATCGGTATTGTCCAAGGTTTTTGCCAGTTTTTGGCTTCCCGGTCCCTGGCTGCGAAGCACGGTATCGGTGGCGTTGTGTCCCTTGCCGGCCCAGGCCCCGTCAATGATTTCCCCGGCCTGGGCGAGCCTTCCTTCAGGGCCGGTGATGGCGAATCCGCCGGTGCCATGGTCGGGGGCAATCAGGATCAGGGTCGCCTCCTTCCTTGCCGGTTCGGCTTCCACCCACTCCAAAACGGTTTTTACCGCTTCATCGAAGGCCAGCACTTCGGCGATCTGGCCGCGGAGATCGTTGGCGTGGTTGTTCCAGTCGATCCGCGAACCTTCCACCAGAAGAAAGAAGCCCTTTCTGTTGCGCTCCAGCAGGGTGAGCGCGGCGGCGGTCATTTCCGCCAGGGTCGGCTCTTTTTCGGGGTAGCCGAGAAAGGCATCGATACGGAACAATTCCGCCGTTTTCCCCCTGTCCTTGCCGTTTTGTTCGAACATGCCCAGAATTTTCGGTTTGTTTTCTTTTATTGCCTGGTTCAGGGATGATTTGTCGATGACCCTGGCATAGCCTTTTTCCGTGGCCAGCTCCACCAGGGCGGCCCGCTTGTCGGGCCATTCGAAGGAGACCGGGTAGGCGGGGCAGAAATCCCCCTTCCGGCCTAGGCCGCCTCCCAGAATGACATCCACCCGGCTTTCTTCAAGGTACTGGCGGACTATTTCCGCCGCGCAGCGGCGGGAATGGACATGGGCGGCAAAGGCGGCGGGGGTGGCGTCGGAAATCACCGAGGTGACCACCAGGCCGGTGCTTTTTCCGGCGGCCTGGGCCATTTCCAGAATGGTGGGGGCCTGATGACGGCACCGGGGATCGGCGGCACTGTGGCAGGAAATCTCGCCGTTGGTGAATTTTTCGCCCATCGCCCAGGCGGAGGCGGCGGCCGCCGAATCGGTCACCGTGCTGTCGGCGGAATGGGTTCTCTGCAGGCCGATGACCGGCAGGGTTTCCAGCGCCAGGGAAGGACCGGCCGACCCGAAGCGAAAGATGCGGGCTGCGGTGACCTCGGCCAGGCCCATGCCGTCGGGCACCATGAAGATGATATTTGTTCCTGCGGTAGCTGCCGTCGCCGCCCCAGGCAAACCCGGACTGATGAGAATAGCCGAAAATGCCAAGGACGCGAGGAGGCTTGGCAGGGTCTTTCCTCTGCGTGCAATCGATGTCATTCCCGATCGGTCAACGTTTCGGAAACGGTTGTCACCTGGGAACGATTTTTTGTCCCGGCGGGCAGAATCAGGTTGAGGAAGACGCCGATGATGCCGGCCAGGCCGATCCCTTTCATGGTGAATTCTCCCGCCGACAGGGTCAGGCCGCCGATGCCGAAAACGACGATGACCGCTACGATGGCGAGGTTGCGCGGCTCCATCAAATTCACCTGGGCGCGGACCAGCGTGTTGATGCCGACGACCATGATGGTGCCGAAGAGAAGGATCAGGATCCCCCCCATGACCGGTACCGGGATGGTCCGCAGCAGGGTGCCGATCTTGCCGACGAAAGCGAGAAGGATGGCAAAGAGGGCGGCCCAGGTCATGATGGCCGGGTTGAAGATTCGGGTCAGGGCGACGGCGCCGGTGACTTCCGAATAGGTGGTGTTGGGAGGACCGCCGAGCAAGGATGCCAGAGAGGTTGCCAGACCATCTCCCAGAAGGGTGCGGTGAATGCCCGGAGTGACCAGGTAGTTTTTGCCGGTGATCGAACTGATGGCGAGAATATCGCCGAAGTGCTCGATGGCTGGAGCGATGGCCACCGGTACGATGAACAGGATCGCCTGGAAATTGAACTCGGGGAAAATGAAATTGGGCACTGCCAGCCACGGTGCCGCCGCTACGGGAGCAAAATCGACCAGACCCAAGGGGAGCGAAAGCAGGTAGCCGACGGCAATACCGGAGAGAATGGGGATCAGCCGCCAAAATCCGCGTCCGAAAAGGGACACCAGGATGGTGGTTGCCAGGGTGATCATGGACAGGGACAGAGCCGTCGGTTCGGCCACCAGGCTGACCGAGCCGTCGCCGCTTTTGCCCATGGCCATATTGATCGCCACCGGGGCCAGGATCAGGCCGATAACCATGATCACCGGGCCGGTGACCACCGGCGGCAGAATCTTTTTCAAGGCGCTGCCGCCGCCGCGGGCGACCACGAGACTGAGCAGCACGTAGAGCAGGCCGGCGGCGGTGAGGCCGCAGAGGGTGGCCGGGATGCCCCAGGTCTGCACCCCGTAGAGAATGGGGGCGATAAAGGCGAAGGAGGAGGCCAGGAAAACGGGCACCGAGCGCCCCGTCACCCATTGGAAGAGCAAGGTGCCGGCCCCGGCGGTGAACAGGGCGACATTGGGATCGAGGCCGGTCAGCAGGGGCACCAGGACCAGGGCGCCGAAGGCGACAAAAAGCATCTGCGCGCCGAGCAGGCTGTCTCGGAGCCGGAATCGGTAATCGGTATCATGGATTGACATGGTGCACTCCAGTCCGCGGTGTTTGGTAAAGGCTTGTTGCCCGGAAGAGCCATGACACTCGGCAATTCAGCCGCGCCTCATTTGGTACCGAAGATCTTGTCGCCGGCATCCCCCAGGCCGGGCAGGATGTAACCGACCTCGTTGAGGCGCTCGTCGATGGCCGCCACATGGATGTCCACATCGGGGTGGGCGGCGGTGACGGCGCGGATTCCCTCCGGCGCGGCAACGAGAAAAAGCCCCTTGATGGTCCGGCAACCGGCCTTTTTGAGAAGATGGATGGTGGCTATCACCGTGCCTCCCGTGGCCAGCATCGGATCGAGGATGAGGGCCATGCGCGCGCCGATATTCTTGGCCAGTTTGGCGTAGTACTGAATCGGCTGCAGGGTGCTCTCGTCCCGGTAAAAACCGACGATGCTCAGTTTGGCGCTGGGGATCAGGTCGAGGACGCCATCCTGCATGCCAAGTCCGGCCCGCAGAATGGGAACCACGGTGATCTTTTTCCCCTTGATGGTTTCCACCTCCACCGGTCCCGCCCATCCCTGGACGGTCTTCCTTTCCGTGGGCAGATCCTTGGTCGCTTCATAGGTGAGCAGGCGGGCGATTTCAGAGGCGAGTTCGCGGAAATGTTTGGTGCTGAGATCCTGTTTGCGCAGCAGTCCCAGCTTGTGCCGGATCAGAGGGTGGTCGGCAACGTATACGGCCATTTTTTTCCTCCTGGGAGAATCCGGCTGCGGCGACGGGTCACCGGTAGCCGCTTCTGTCGGTGGTTTTGCTCTGCGGATTGACTTTTCAGGAAGCCGTCCTCTTTTACTTTGGATGGAGGAAAGAGGTCAAGGAGAAACCAAAGATCCGGCGAGAGAGGGTTTTTTGTGCGGGGGAAGAGGGGGCGGGGCGGGCACCCTTGCGGCGCCCGCCCCGGAAGGGGTAAGGGGATCAGACCGCTTCGGCCTGGATGCGCATGGCTTCGTATTCCTCCTCGAAGAAGAAACGCTGTTCACCGAGGGCCGGCCGCAGATCGTCGAGCCAAGAGGCTTCGGTGTCGTAGCGGGCAAAGAAGGGCCGGTCGGTCCACGCGGCGTTGCGGGCCTGCAGGAAACGCAGCAGGAGAACCTTTTCCCGGTGGATGTCCATGACTCCCTGGATTTCGATCTTGCCCGGTCCGCAGCTCATCGAGGGTCCGCGGGCCTTGCGAGCCAGGCCGGAAACCTTTTTGTAGGCGCCCTGGTATATGTCGAGCGCTTTCACCAGCGGAATTTCGAAATAACGACGGCTGCCCGTATCGCGGGCGATGAACATGTAATAGGGGATGATGCCGATGCGCACCTGGCGCTGCCACATTGCGGCCCAGACCTCGGGGGAATCGTTGATGTGGCGGAGGATCGGCGCCTGGCTGCGGATCAGGGCGCCGGCGTCCTGCAGGCGTTTTATCGCTTTCTGGACGGGCCCGGGGAGAAGCTCCTGGCCGTGGGAAAAGTGTGCCATGATGGCCAGATGCTTGCCGCTGCGCACCAGTCGTTCCAGCAGCCGGAGCAGATCATCGGCGTCGGCGCCGTTGAGAAAGCGCCACGGCCAGAAGGAAATGGCTTTGGTGCCGATGCGGATGTTCTCGATGTGGGCGAATTCGGGGGCCATCAACGGCTCCAGGATGCGGGTGAGATTGGCGGTCTTCATCACCATCGGGTCGCCGCCGGTGACCAGCAGGTCCGTCACCTGAGGGTTGTGTCTCAGGTAATTCAGCAGGTGGTCGGCTTCCTGGGCGGCGAACTTAAGGGTTGCGTTGCCGACGAACTGGGGCCAGCGGAAACAGTAGGTGCAGAAGGAGTGGCAGGTCTGCCCCTGGCTGGGGAAGAAAAGCACGGTCTGGTCGTACTTGTGCTGCATGCCCGACAGCGGCAGGCCGTCCAGCAGGGGTACGTTGAGGGTGGTCTGGTCCGCCGGATGAAGGTTGAGCCTTTCATGGATACGGGTGGCTGCGGCTTTGATGGTCTTGTCGTCGGCCTGGTTCTTCAGCAGGGAAGCCATGGTTTCGAAATCTTCCGGTTCAAGCATCTCCTTCTGGGGGAAGGTCAACTGGAAGATCGGATCCTCGGGTACTTTCGGCCAATCGATCAATTCATCGACGACGAAGCGGTTGACCCGGAAAGGAAGCACGGCCGCCACCACTTTCATGGCGAAACGGTCGGCCGCCGACAGTCTTTTCAGCGGCTCTATCAAATCCATGGTGGCTGCCGAATAGACACGGAATTCTTTTTCCCGCGGGGAGTGGATACTTTGAGGGTTGAGGCTTTTACCTTTCATCGTGCCCTCCTTTGGGGATTGCGGATTTTTTGAAGAGTCGACCCAAAGCGGTGACGGAAATCCCTGGGCATTTTCTTAAAAATCAACGGTTGTTAAACGGTCGCTGGTGTTACGGATTTGGCGGAAGTGGACGAAAAAATGGCAGAGGGTAAAATTCATTGGCGGATTGCATGTCGCAGTGGAACGACAGATTCATTTAGTTAGAATAACTCAAAGCGGAGAAAAATCAAGAAAAATGTTTTGAGCTCAAATGATTTTTTTGCGACAGCGGGCGATGCAGGCGGTTTCAATGGTCGGGAGCAGTGCCGTCAGCGGTTGCTTGCCAGCAGGATAGCGCGGACCGGGGCCGGATAACCCTCCACTGTGCGGCAGCGGTTCCGGGGATCGAGAAAATCGGCGAGGGATTCGGTATCGACCCATTCGGTCCGGCGCTGTTCCATGAGCGTCGTCGGGGTGACATCGATGCAGCGAAGGGTGCGGAAGCCGGCCCGCCGCAGCCAATTCATCAGGCAGGGAACGGTGGGGATGAAGTAGACGTTGTTCATCTTCCCGTAACGGTCGCGGGGGGAAAGGGCGACCTCTTCCTCTCCCGGCATGATCAGGGTTTCCAGGACCAGTTCCCCGCCGGAGCGGAGCATGGCCCGGATGCGGGCCAGGCCGTCATGGGGGGCGCGGTGGTGGTAGAGGACACCCATGCAGAAGATGGTGTCGAAAAAACCCTCCAGAAGGGGCAGCTCATCCAGTTTGACTGGAAGGCAGTAAAGGTCGGGAAGAGCCGCATAGCGGTCCAGCAGGCGGTACTGGAAATAAAAGGTCAGATAAGGTTCGATGCCCAGGACCATCTCCGGCCGGGCAGGGGCCATGCGGAACATGTAGTAGCCGTTGCTGCTGCCGATGTCGAGGATTCTGCGCCCGGTCAACGGCTGAATGTGATTTTTGAGACGGTCCCATTTCAACCAGGAAACCCATTCGCTGTCGATGTCCACGCCGAAGATGCGGAACGGCCCCTTGCGCCACGGCATGCATTTGCGCAACGCCGATACCAGCAATTGCAGGCGGTCATCGGTGAGATCCGTGCGTGTGCCGATCTGGACCTGATCCCGGTCGCAATCGCAACAACCGGGACTGACCTCGGGCAGACCGGCGAGGACATCGAGGTATCTCTTCCCCTTGCGGTCGCGATGACGGATCTCCTCTTCCTTGCGTTCCACAAGGGATCTGAGGTCAGCGGCCTGGGACTGCAGGCCGCGGCGTTCGGCATCGTCGACGATCCTTTTCATGGTCTTACTCTTTGATTGCCAGCCAGGAGGCGAAATTGAACCACTTCAGCCACAGGTCGATCTTGCGGAAACCCGCCCTTTTCAGGCGGTTGCCATGGCTTTCCACCGTCTCCGGAATGAGCACGTTCTCCAGGGCTTCCCTTTTCTGGCTGATTTCCAGCTCGGAATAGCCGTTTTCCCGTTTGAAATCGTAATAGAAGCGTTGCTGAAGGGTGGCCATTCCGGGGTCGCTGTGGACGATCTTTTCCGTTATCAGCAGGGCGCCGCCGGAAACCAGGGCGCAATGGATTTTGTCGATGAGGTCGTCCCGCTGCCGGGGATGGAGGAATTGCAGGGTCAGGTTGAGGACTACCACCGACGGGTTGTCCAGGGCAATGTGCTGGATGTCGGCCTCCTGCGGGCGGATGCGCTCGGTGCCGCTGAGGTGGGCGAGGCGTTTCCGGTAGGCGGCGATCATCGGCGGCGAATTGTCGACGGCGTCCATCTGAAAGTCCCGTGGGCCCATGGTCTGCAGAAAGACCACGCCGAAATTGCCGTTGGAACAGCCGAGGTCGTAAAGGCGCGACCCTTCCCGGTAGAAGTGGGCCGCCAATGCCGCCTGACGGCGGAGGGCCTCCCGATAGAGGGGGACCGACCGTTCGATCATGTCGTCGAAAACTTCCACCACCTGTTCATTGAATTCGAAAGGGGGAAGGGGATTCTTTCCCTGAGAGAAGAGGGTGTCTTTGGCCATCGGCAATCAGCTTTTGGTGGCGATCACATCATGATCTCGATCAGCGAATGATCGCCGACGTTGAGATTGGCATGGCGGCCGGTCAGGCGGACGTTTTCGCCGAGCAGGCTCTGCTCCAGAAGGACGTCTTTCAGGTGGCTGCCGCTGTTGATGATGGTGTCGCGGATGATGCATCCCTCGATGTGGCAATTGGGGGCCACCGATGCGTTGGGGCCGATGATGCTGTTGCGGATGATGGTCCCGGTGCCGATGTGGACCGGTTCGATGACCACCGAATCGATCATCCGCGCTTCGTTTTGACTGTGCCCTTTAAGCAGGTAGCGGTTGGTTTCGAGCAGGGTGTCCGGTTTGCCGCAGTCGAGCCAGGCATCGATTTCCGGGGCGCGGAATCTTTTCCCGGAATGTATCATGTGCATGAAGACCGACGGCAGGAAGAATTCCCCCTTGACCGTTTCCCCGGCCTCGATCACCTCGCCGATGCGCCTGATGAAATCGGCGCCGTCCCGCAGATAGTAAAGCCCGACCTGGGCGAGGCGGGAGATCGGCTGTTCCGGTTTTTCCACCATGTCGACGATAAATCCGTCAGCGATGACATTGACCCCGAAACGCTGGTAGTCCGCCACTGTTTTGGAGTAGATCAGGCCGTCGCAATCCCGGCAGAGATCGGGGATCGCGGAAAGATCGGTGACAAAGATGGTGTCGTTGAAGACGACCAGCACGTCGTCTCCCGGGTGGATGCGGGGAGCGGCCATGAAGACCGCGTGGGCGGGGCCGAGGCGTTCCTTCTGAACGGTGTAGGAGCAGTTCAGGGCGGGGAAGCGCTGCTTCATGAAGTTTTCGATCTGGGCGCCGTTGTCATCGGTGATGAAGATGAACTCTTCGGCGCTGAGATCGAGCAGACGGAGGATGATATGTTCCAGGACGGTCTTTCCAGCCACCTGCACCAGCGACTTGGCGCGGGTGTGGGTGTGAGGACGAAGGCGGGTTCCTTTCCCGGCGACGGGGAGAATGATTTTCATGATGGCTCCTGGTTAACGGCTTGCCAAATCGGCACAGCTTGGCTAGCATCGGCTGCAAGGATATCCAGGTGACTGGAACGGGCTTTTCAAACGAATGCAAAAAACAGCGATCCGGGGGGCGGCGATGAACGATTACCTGGCCAGAATGTTGACCGAGGACGGTTCTTTGCGTGCTATCGCCGTCCGCACCACTGTGCTGGCCGAGGAGTGTCGCCGCCGCCACGGTACCGATCCGGTGGCCACCCTGGCCCTCGGCCGCCTGGTCACGGGCGCCGCCCTCTGCGGCGGACTGCTCAAAGGGGAGCAGCGTTTGGCGCTGGTCGTCGAGGGGGATGGGCCGTTGCGGCGGCTGATGGCTGAAACCGATGCCGAAGGGCGGGTGCGGGCGTCGGTGAAATGTCCCGTCAGTCACCTCGCCGCGACATCGGCCGATTATACCGTTTCCAATGCCGTGGGTAAAAGCGGATTTCTTCATGTCGTCAAGGATCTGGGACTTAAAGAAGCCTATCGCGGTTCGGTTCGCCTGCAAAGCGGCGAGATCGGCGAGGATCTGGCCTATTACTTTACCGTCTCCGAGCAGACGCCGTCCAGCGTGGCCCTGGGGGTCTGCCTGGGCGCGACAGGGGAGGTGAGCGCCGCCGGCGGTTTCCTGGTCCAGGCGCTTCCCGACGGCGATGAGGGGATAGTTGCCGCCGTGGAGCGCCGCCTCCGCGAATTTCCTCCCCTGACCTCGCTGCTGAAAAGGGATTTGACTCCGGAAGGGATTCTTGGCGAGATTTTCAGCGACATTCCCTTGCGCGGCCGGGAGACCCTGGAGCTCTCGTTCCATTGCGGCTGCCGGCGTCAGCGTATCCGGGGTATCCTCCTCGCCCTGGGCAAGGAGGAGTTGCGCCGCCTCGCCGAGGAAGAGAACGGCGCCGCCGTGACCTGTGAGTTTTGCAGGGAAGTCTATGCCTTCTCCCGGGAGGAGGTCCTCAGGATGGCTGAATCCCTGGGTTGAACCGTCGTCTCATCCCGTTTCCACTTCCTCCAGTTCCTGCCAGCGCTCGTAAGCCCCTGCCAAATCCTTTTCCAACTCCGCCAGACGGTTTTTGGCCGCGGCCACGTTCTCTCCTCCGTCCCGGTAGAAGGCACCATCGCCGAGGCGTGCCTGGAGCGCGTCCTGCTCCTTTTCCAGCTCCTCGATATGCCTGGGAAGATCTGCCAGTTCCTGTCTTTCCTTGAAGGTCAGCCTGCGCGCCTGCTCCCGGGGCGGTCTTTCCTTGGCCGGCTTTTTTGCGGCGCCGACAGTGGCCGGCTGGGGGCGCTGGCGCAGCCAATCGTCATAACCGCCGACGTATTCGGCCACCCGTCCATCCCCCTCGAAGGCGATCACGCCGGTCACCGTCCTGTTGAGGAAATCCCGGTCGTGACTGACCAGGAAGAGGGTTCCCTGGAAATCGGCCAGCAGTTCCTCCAGCAGGTCGAGGGTCTCCAGGTCGAGGTCGTTGGTCGGCTCGTCCAGCACCAGCAGGTTGGCTTCACGGGTGAAGAGACGGGCCAAAAGCAGCCGGTTGCGTTCGCCTCCCGAGAGGATGCGCACCGGCGTCCGCATGCGTTCCGGAGTGAACAGAAAATCCTTGAGATAGCCAACCACATGGCGGGATCTGCCGCCGACGATCACCGTGTCCTGATCGCCGCAGAGGTTTTGCTGCACCGTTTTGTCGGGGTCGAGCTGTTCCCGCAGCTGGTCGAAGTAGAGGACCTGCAGGTTGGTGCCGCGGCGGATGCGCCCCTTTTGGGGTTCCAGTTCACCGAGGAGCAGGCGCAGGAGAGTGGTTTTCCCGGCGCCGTTGGGGCCGATGATGCCGATGCGGTCGCCGCGCATCACCGTGGCGGAGAAGTCGCGGAAGAGGATTTTCTCTCCGTAGCCGAAGGAGACTCCTGCCACTTCGGCGACCAGGCGGCCGCTTCTCTCCGCTTCTTCCAGCCGGAAACCGGCGGCGCCGAGACGGTCGCGGCGGGTGCGCCGTTCCTCGCGCATCTTGAGCAATGCCCGCACCCGGCCTTCGTTGCGGGTGCGGCGGGCCTTGACTCCCCGGCGAATCCAGATTTCCTCCTCGGCCAGCTTCTTGTCGAAGCGCCGCCAGGTCAGCTCCTCGGCGTGCAGCCACTCCTCCTTGCGAGCCAGGAAGGTGTCGTAATCGCAGGCGAAATCAAGCAGGCGGCCGCGTTCCAGGGCGACAATGCGGGTGGCCAGGGAACGCAGAAAAGCGCGGTCATGGGTGATAAAAACCAGGGTCGGGCTTTCCCTGTGCAGGTAATTTTCCAGCCAGTTGATGGCGTCGATATCGAGGTGGTTGGTCGGCTCGTCGAGAAGGAGGATGTCGGCCTCGGCGGCCAGAGCCCGGGCCAGCAGCACCCGCCTCATCTGGCCTCCGGAAAGGCCGGAGACCGGCGTCTCGCCGTGCAGCCCGAGATGGGCGAGAAGCTCCTCGATGTGCCGCAACGACCTCATCCCGCCCATCTCCTCCAAGGTCTGATGAAGAGCGCCGAGTTCCGTGCCTCGGTTTTCCCTACCCTTATCGGTTTCCCGACTCAGGTTAAGATAGCGGCCGATCAGCACGCCGACGGGGCCGAGGCCGGCGAGGACCGTTTGCAGCACGCTTCCGGAGATTTCTTCGGGGATTTGCTGCGGGAGCAGGGCGGTGCGCAGGCCCTGGCGGCGTTCGATCATGCCGTTGTCGGCCTGCCGGTCTCCGGCAATCAGGGCGAGCAGGGATGACTTGCCGACGCCGTTGCGGCCGAGAAGGCAGATGCGCTCGCCTTTTTTGATCTGCAGGCTGATGTCTTCCAGAAGCGGCGGGCCGCCATAGGCCAGGGAGGCGTTTCTAATGCTGATCAGGGTCATGGACACTCCGTTGCGAAGGCAAATCTGGTGCATTATGACAGAAGGGCGTCCGGGAAAAAAGGGGGCGTCATGGGCAAAGGCCGGGTTCAGGAGGCCTTGGTGAAACGGAAAAAAGCCAAACGTCCGGACGGGAAGGGTATTTTTGAAATTTCCGGAGATTGCCCTCTTCCTTAAAAAAAGAAGGTGTTAAAATCAGCTCAAGCCGGCACGGCCAGCCATGGGAGAGCCTGTAAAATACGGGATTGATAAGCCCCGGGGCCGACGAAGAGAACCCTGCCCCGGCTAAGGAAGGAGGAGACGGTCATGATGGGATCATGGAAGAAGGTTTTTTGGAGTCTTCTCATGGTGGGGCTCACGGTTGCTCCCGTCTGGAGCGGGCCATTGTCCCTGGAGGAGGTTCCCGAACCCCTGAAACCCTGGATCTCCTGGTCCCTTGACGGCCGGGAAGAGGCGGTCTGCCCGTCCTCCTACAACGCCTCCGGCGAGTTTTGGTGCCGGTGGCCGGGGGAGCTGGTTCTCGAACTCGACAACCGAGGGGGGAAATTCACTCAGGCCTGGGAGCTTTTCATCCCCTCACGGGTGCCGCTGCCGGCGGCGGAACGGCACGGGCCGCAGGAGGTGCGGGCCAACGGCAAACCGGCGACGGTGACCTTCAGAGACGGGGCGCCTTCAGTTTTTCTTCCCGCCGGCAAGCACCGCCTGGAGGGGCGTTTCTCCTGGGACCGGCTGCCTGACGCCTTGGCCGTCCCGGCCGCCGCCGGTCTGATCCGCCTTGTCGTGGAGGGAAAAAAGGCCGCGCCGCGGATTGGCAAGGATGGGCGGCTTTGGCTGCGGGCCGGCCAGGACCGGGAAGCCGTTCTCGAAGATCGCCTGCAGATCCAGGTTTTCCGCAAACTGACCGATGAGATCCCCGTGGTGCTGACCACGCGGTTGGTCCTCGATGTCAGCGGCCGATCACGGGAGGTGGTGCTCGGCAAGGCCCTGCCGGCGGGTTTTCTTGCTGCCTCCCTGCAGAGCCCGCTGCCGATCCGCCTGGAGGCCGACGGCCGGCCGCGCATTCAGGCCCGTCCGGGACGCTGGGCGGTGGAGATCATTGCCCGCCACCAGGGCCCTTTGACCCGCCTGACAATGGAACATCCCCAGGAATCCTGGCCGGGGGAGGAAATCTGGTCCTTTGAGGCCCGGCCTCACCTGCGCCTCGTCTCCCCGGTGGGACTGACCCCCATCGACCCCAAGCAGACCCAGCTGCCCGGCGCCTGGTCCGCTTTTCCCGCTTTTCTGATTCGTCCCCAGGAGACCCTGACGCTGACGGAAAAACGCCGCGGCGATCCCGAGCCGGCACCGGATCAGCTTGCCCTACAGCGCACCCTGTGGCTCGATTTCAATGGCTGTGGATTTACCATGCAGGATCACATCACCGGTTCCATGACCCGCGGCTGGCGTTTGCAGCTGTTGCCTCCGGCCGATCTCGGCCGGGTGGCCATCGACGGTGTCGACCGTTTCATCACCCGGGATGAAGAGGGCTCCGGCGCCGGGGTCGAGGTGCGCCGCGGCCACCTGAACCTGGTTGCCGACAGCCGCCTGGAAAAACGGGGGGGCACCCTTTCCGCAACCGGCTGGAATGCCGATTTTGTCAGCGTCCAGACGACGCTGAACCTGCCGCCGGGGTATCGGCTGCTTTATGCCGCAGGCGCCGATGCGGTTCCCGGAACCTGGTTCAGCCAATGGAGTCTCTTTGATCTCTTTGTGGTGTTGTTGATCGCCCTGGCCGCCGGCAGGATCCGGGGGTGGCCCTGTGCGGTTTTGGCTTTGCTGGCCCTCGCTCTCTCCTATCACGAGCCGGGCGCGCCGCGCTGGGTCTGGCTGCATTTGCTGGCTGCCGTCGCCCTGGTCCGGGTACTTCCCGCCGGGCGCGCCAGAACCGCTGCCGGCCTTTATCGGAATGTCGCACTGGCGGCATTGCTGTTATTTTTTCTGCCCTTTGCCGTCCATCAGATCCGCTCCGGAATCTTTCCGCAACTGGAATTGGAATATGGCAGCTTCGAGCCGTCTCGAAGGGTCAAGCCGGCGCTGGTTTCCATGAAGAACCAGAGCCCGGAACTGATTGGGGAGGCCATGGACGCCGGCGCCGCAAGGCCGGCGGGTGCTCCGGCTCGTTCTTCCTTGCCCCAGATGAAAAAAGCCGAGGAGCCGTTGCTGTTTCATGACCCCGATGCCAAGGTGCAGACCGGTCCGGGACTGCCCCAATGGCGGTGGCGGTCAATTCCCATCCGCTGGAACGGCCCGGTCAAGGCCTCGCAGACCCTGCAGCTGATCTTTCTGTCACCAGCGGTCAACCTGCTGTTGAGTTTTCTGCGGGTGGCGCTGGTGGGTTTTTTGATTTGCCTGTTTCTCGATCTGCGCAAAGGAGGAGAAGGGAAATGGCGCCTGGTGCCCCGCGCCGGCTGGCTGCCTCTGCTGGCTTTCGGCCTGGCGATGGGGCCGGTGCCGGCGTCGGCCGCCATCCCCGGCCCGGAGATTCTCGAACAGCTCCAGAAGCGCCTCCTGGAGCCGGCCGAATGTTTCCCCCACTGTGCCGAAATCCATTCTCTCGATGTGGCCTTTACTGCCGACCGTCTGAGTCTCGACATGGTAGTCCATGCCGAAGCCCATGTCGCCGTTCCCCTCCCCGGAGCAAGGGATCAATGGATCCCCGACCGGGTTAGTCGCAACGGTCAGCCCGTGCCCCTTCACCTCGATGCCGCCGGCCGCTTGTGGACGGCGGTGACGCCGGGGCGGCACCGGCTGACCCTGGAAGGACTTCTGCCCCCCCACGAAGCGCTGGTTCTTCCCCTGCCCCTGGCGCCGAGGCAGGTTGCTTTTTCCGGCCGGGGATGGGAGGTGGCTGGACTGGACGGCGCCTGGCCTCCCCAGCAGCTACAGCTGCGGCGGCTGGCCGGCACCGGGGAAAAGCAGTCGGCTTTTCTGGAGCCGGCGACTCTGGCCCCCTTTTTCCGCGTCGAGCGGACCCTAAAACTGGGCCTGCAATGGAAGGTCGACACCAGGGTAATCCGCCTTTTCGGTGACGGGAGCGCCACCGTGATCCGTGTTCCGCTGCTCCCCGGGGAAGCGGTGACCAGCGAAGGCATTGCGACAGCTGACGGCTCGGTGACCCTGAACATTCCCGCCGGCGTCAACCAAATCGCCTGGAATTCGGTCCTCGACATTGCGCCGCGGCTGAACCTCAAGGCCGTTTCGGCGGAACAGTGGAGCGAGAGCTGGAAGCTCGATGTCAGCCCCATCTGGCATGTCGAATGGCAGGGGATTTCCGTCATCCATCATCAGGATTCGGCCGGGAACTGGCTGCCCGAGTGGCGTCCCTGGCCGGGGGAGGAAGTCCATCTCCTCATTTCGCGCCCGCAGGGCGTGGGCGGACAGACCCTTACCATCGATGACAGCGCCCTGACCATAAAACCGGGGAAAAGGGCCACGGAAGCCAGCTTGAAGTTGCAACTGCGCAGCAGTCAGGGGGGCGAACAGGCCCTGACCCTGCCCGAGCAGGCCGAACTTCAAGGCGTGTTCATCGACGGCAGGCCCCAGCCGATTCGCCAGGAGGGGCGCCAAGTGACGCTGCCGCTGACCCCCGGCAAAAGAGAAATCGACCTGAGCTGGATGACTCCCCAGGGGGTCGTGTCCCTGTACCATACCCCCCTTGTCAACCTGGGAACGGCAAGCGTCAATGGGCGGATCCATCTGGAAATGCCCGGCGATCGCTGGGTGCTGTTTGCCGGCGGACCACGGCTGGGTCCGGCGGTCCTTTTCTGGGGGGTGCTGCTGCTACTTGTCCCCATCGCTTTCGGCCTGGGATGGAGCGCTCTGACTCCCCTGAAATTCCATCACTGGCTGCTTTTGGGAATCGGTCTGACCCAACTGGAAGCGGTCAACGCCCTGGTGGTGGTCGGCTGGCTGCTCGCCCTCGGCGTACGCAGCTGGCTTACTCTGGACGACAGGGACTGGGCCTTCAACTTCATGCAGATCGGCCTGGCGATCTGGACCGGTTTCGCCCTCCTGTCGCTGCTGGTTTCGGTTCAGCAAGGGCTTCTGGGCTTTCCCCATATGCAGATCGCCGGCAATGGCTCTTCCGCGAGCCGTCTTCTGTGGTATCAGGACCGGGCCGCTGAAATCCTTCCTCAGGCCTGGGTGCTGAGCGTCCCCATGATGGTCTACCGGCTGCTCATGCTGGCCTGGGCTTTGTGGCTGGCCATGGCTCTTTTGCGGTGGCTGCAGTGGGGATGGGAGGCCTTTTCCCGCGGTGGCTTATGGCGGCCGGTCAAGATCCGGCGGATGCTTAAGGAAAAGGAAAAGCCGTAAACGGAAACAGGAGGATGGTTTCGTGGGCGCACCGTCGATTCGGGTCTGGTTTTTTAAAAAAAGGCGTCAAATCGATGCCGATCCGGCTTCATCCTGAAAAATCGGGATTCCCCATTGGCGGGCAAAAGATCTCAGCGTTACCCGTTGCCCAGGGGGTTGGCCTCGGCTTATGAAAGGAAGGGGACCATGGCAGATTGTCGAGTCGCCTACATTACCGGCGGCGCCCAGGGGATAGGCAAGGGGATTGCCTTGGAACTGTTGCGCCGTGGCTACGGGGTGGCCATAACCGACATTGACGACGAAGCCGGGCGGGAGTGCGTCGCGGAACTGAGGTCCATCGGTCCGCTGCTCTTTTTTTCCACCGATGTACGTGAGGAGGCGGCGGTGGCAGCCAGCATCGGCGAGACGGTGGCCCGCTTCGGCCGCCTCGACGGCCTGATCAACAACGCCGCCTGGGCCGATCCCCCGCGGCTGGCGGTGGAAAAACTGAGTCTCGAAGCTTGGCGGCAGGTCATCGACATCAATCTCACCGGCGCCTTCCTTACCGTAAAACATGCCGTGCCCCATCTGCGGCGGAGCCGGGGAAGCATCATCAACATCGCCTCAACACGGGCCCTGCAGTCGGAACCCGACACGGAAAGCTACGCCGCCAGTAAGGGAGGGCTGGTCGCTCTGACCCATGCCTTGGCGATGAGTCTGGGGCCGGAGATCCGCGTCAACGCCATCAGCCCCGGCTGGATCGACGTGAGCTGCTGGAAGAAGCGCGTCGCTCGTCATCCCGTTGAACTGCGGGAAATCGACCACCGGCAGCATCCTGCCGGCAGAGTGGGCACGCCGGGGGATGTCGCCGCCCTGGCGGCTTTCTTGCTTTCGGCGGACGCCGGTTTCATCACCGGCCAGAACTTTGTCGTCGATGGCGGGATGACGCGCAGAATGATCTATGAAGAGTGACTGACGGCTGTGCCGGTCATGGGGAAATTTCTCCGGCGAATTCCTCCCACACATCCCCGATCGAGATGGCGAAGCCGATCCCCTGGGTATTGTTGAGGATGGCCGTATTGACGCCGAGGACCCGCCCCATTTCATCGACCAGCGGACCGCCGCTGTTGCCGGGATTGATCGGCGCGTCGGTCTGAATGACGGTGCCGGTTTCCTGGTAGCTGCGGTAGGCGGAGATGATTCCGGCGGTGACGGTGTGCTGCAGGCCGGAAGGATTGCCGATGGAATAGACCTTGGTGCCGGGGGGGAGACGGTTGAAGTTGGGCTTGATCGGCGGCAATGGCTGGCCGTCGATGGTCAGCAAGGCGAGATCGTATCGGTTGCTATAGTCTACAGCGGACGCCGTATGTTCCTGACCGTTGATCAGGGTGACCCTGATCGCCGCCGGATAGTCTGAGTATTCGATTTTGCGGCGCTGTTCCAAAAACTTCAGATAGACTTCGTCATGCTTGCGGTATTGCTCCCGGCGGGTGCGGAGATCCTTCTCTATCTTTCGTTGCAGGTTTTGATCCCTTGCCCGGGAAAGCCTTTCTTCCAGGGTCCTGATGTCTTCCTGTTCCTTTTTGAGGGCGTTTTCCAGCTGCTCGATCCTGGACCGAAAATCCTTCAACTTTCCCTGATCGAACTGGACCACATGGCGGTTGGTGACGATGTGC
>Ga0123328_1001679_pt1 | contig 21184 bp, 18 predicted proteins | sample BioC12SIPDNA_2_FD_89702 | JGI IMG/M metagenome (GOLD analysis project Ga0123328, IMG submission 89702) | Anaerobic biogas reactor microbial communites from Washington, USA - Biogas_R1_A C12 SIP DNA | ecosystem: Engineered > Bioreactor > Anaerobic > Unclassified | place: Washington, USA...
TATCATTCCCGGCGCGACCGCACCCTGCGGCGGGCCTATCCGGTCGGCGACCTGGCCGACGGCATCCAGCAGGCGCTGGGCTGCATCGGACCGCGCCGGCCGGCGCGCGCCCTGGCGGCCTGCCCGAACCTCTACATCGTCGATTGCACGGCGGCGGTCGGCGACGACCACAGCGGCTACCGCAAGTCCGCGGCCTGCCTGGCGCACTGGCGCCGCCTGCTGGCCGGCGCCCCCCTGCCCCGCACGGAGACCCTCGCCCCGTGAGCGATCCGCGCGAACTCTTCGACCTCTACGATGCGCGGGAATACCGCGTGATCGGCCGGGCCTCGCGCGGCGAGTGCCATGGCAATCCCGCGCTGGTGCACGCCGTGGCCCGCGTCCATGTTGTCGACCGCGCGGGGCGCCTCCTGCTGCAGAAGCGCTCGGGCGCCAAGGACATCCAGCCCGGCCGATGGGATACCGCCGTCGGCGGGCATCTGCAGCCGGGCGAAGACGCCGAAACCGCCGCCCGGCGAGAAATGCTCGAGGAACTGGGCGTGGCGCCGGGACGGCTGGCCTTCCTGCATCGCTTCCTGTGGCGCACGGGGATGGAATCGGAGTGGGTCACCACCTATGCCGCCCGCCATGACGGCCCCTTTGCGCCGGACCCCGGCGAAGTGGACGAAGTCCGCTTCTGGACGCGGGAGGAAATCGCCGGCGCCCTCGGTTCCGGGCGGCTGACGCCGGCCTTCGAGGACGAATACGCCCGGCTGGAGGCGCGCGGCTTCCGGCTCCCGCCGGCCTGACGTCCCGCGGCGCAGCTACCAGCGCGGCCGGTCGGCCAGCAGGAACTGGTCGGTGCCGGCGATGAACCGCCCATGGGTCAGCGGGAAGTTGGCGGGAACCTTGCCGGCGGCGAAAATCTGGTACCAGCTGTGTTCCGGAGCGCCGGGATCGGAGAGCCCGCGCACCCAGGGTTGGTTGCGGGTTTCCGTGGTGAAATAGGCCATGGCGATCCGCTGGCGGTTTTCATGGAGATCGTAGAAATCGTCAATGTGCCGCGGCAGCAGGACGGAGGTCCGTCCGCCGTACCAGGCCGTGGCCCAGGGAATGTCCGTCATCAGGCATTCTTCCGGCTCCAGCATGGTGGCGACCCAGCCGATGTAGCGGTGGAAATAGGGCGGATACGGCAGGCCGGTGCGCGGCGGCAGCACGTTCAGCAGCAGGGGCAGCCCGGCCAGAAACAACACCACGGTCATGGCGGCGGCGGCAAAGGAACGGATCTCGAACTGCAGCCGGTCCAGCAGCACCAGGAAAAACGCCCAGGCGTACGGAATCGCCAGCGGCCAGTACAGGCCCAGCGCGCGCAGGCTTTCTTCGCCGAAGGCCGACGCCGCCAGCACCAGCAGCAGCCCCGCAGGCACCAGGCACCAGCGCAGCCGGCGGCTGGACGGCCGCATGAACCGGTGCAGATACATCGCGCCGAACAGCGCCAGCAGCACCCCGGCGCCGCCGATGCCGAAGCCCGTCGCGCAGAAGGCGCGGAGGTTTGCCATCATTTTCAACTGCACGGCGTAGAGCCCCGCGCCGAAATCCGGCATCTCCGGCGACAGGCTGCGGAACAGCGCGTCGCCGGGGAACAGGTACGTGCCCGACAGCAGGTCGTGGAAAACCAGCCCGAAGGGATTGCCGCTGATCGCCGCGTTCCGGAGCATCCAGGGCACGACCGCCAGGATGGCCAGCACGGCGTACAACCCCGCCTGGGCCCAGGCGTGGCGGCGGCGGGTTGTGCCCAGGTACAGGAACACGGCCAGCGCCAGGCTGCCGGCCGCATAGCGAGTCAGAAAGGCCGCGGCCGTCAGCAGGGCCGACGCCGCCAGCGGCAGCAGCCAGCGCCAGACCGGACCGCGGCCGTCCTCCGGCGCCGCACCGGCCGGCACGTCTCCGGCCCAGAGCGCCGCATAGACCGCCCCCAGCGAGAAAAACATCGCCAGCCCCAGGTCCCCGCCGATCACGCTCAGCCGCCAGACCAGGTCGCTGATCAGAAACGCGCCGGCCGACAGCGCGGCCACGCGCGGGTCAAACAGCTTGCGGGCAATCAGCCAGACCCACAGCGCCGACAGAATGGTGAACAGATGGCTGGCCGCCACCGGCACGTAGTCCCAGCCGTACACGGCCGCGGTCGTGGGCACGCCGGTTTCCGGCACGCCCGTCAGCCGGAAGACGCCCGACAGCGCCAGCGGCCACAGCGGCGGATGCAGCAGGTCGGGATGCGCCTGCACCGCCCCCGCGCCGTCGGGATCGCGTTCCGCCAGCCGGCCGACGGACAGCGGGCGCACGCACCGGGTCTCCAGCCGTCCCGTCTGCGCATGGTTGCGCGCCAGCTGGGCCTCGTCGAACGCCCGGGCGTCCCGCAGGCCCTGGAAATTGGTGAAGGTGTACAGCGTCGCCATGGCAAACGCAAACAGGGCGAACAGGACGGCCTGGATCACCTTGCGCCCGCTCCCGGCGTCCATCTGGTACACCAGGTTCTGCATGCTGGATTCGAATTGAAGCGCCATGAGCCCGCCTACCTTCCCTCGCCGGCGCGGAGATCGCGCAGGCCGTATTCATTCAGCTTCCGGTGCAGCGTGCGCCGGCTGATGCCCAGATCGGCCGCCGCCCGGATGCGGCTGCCCTTGTGCCGGCGCAGCGCGTCTTCGATCAACTGCCGCTCGGCGTCGCGCAGGCGACGCCCGGCGCGCGATTCGGTTCCGGCGCGGCCCGCGGCCGGGGCGCGCAGCGACGGCGGCAGGTCGCGCACCGTCAGCTTGCCGCCGTTGCCCAGCACCACCATCCGCTCGATCACGTTGCGCAGCTCGCGCACGTTCCCGGGCCAGTCGTGCGCCAGCAGCGCATCCATGGCTTCGGGCGTGATGCCGTTGAGCGGCTTTCCGTGCTCGGCCGACAGCGCTTTCAGGTAATGCTGGGCCAGCAGCACGATGTCGCCGTCGCGCTCGCGCAGCGGCGGCAGCGCCAGATTCACGACATACAGCCGGTAGAACAGATCCTCGCGGAACCGGCCCTCCTCCACCATCTTCTTCAGATCGCGGTTCGTGGCCGCCACCAGCCGCACATCCACGTCCACCGGCTGCGACCCGCCCACTCGCTCGAACCGGCGTTCCTCCAGCACCCGCAGGATCTTGACCTGCAGCGAGGCGTCGATTTCGCTGATCTCGTCCAGGAACAGCGTGCCGCCGTCGGCCAGCTCGAAGCGGCCCCGCCGCCGCTCCACCGCCCCGGTAAACGCCCCCTTCTCGTGCCCGAACAACTCGCTTTCCAGCAGGGTCGGGGCCAGGGACGCGCAGTGCACCGGCACAAACGGCCCCTGGGCGCGCGGACTGCACTGGTGCAGCGCCCGCGCCACCAGCTCCTTGCCCGTGCCGCTCTCGCCCTGGATCAGCACCGTCGTGCGCGTCGGCGCCACCTGCCGGATCGTGTGGAACACCTCCTGCATCGCCGGCGACTCGCCCACGATGTTCTCGAATCCGTACTTTTCCTCGAGCTGCGCCTTCAGCCGGCGGTTTTCCTCCCCCAGGCGGCCTTCCGCCAGCGCGCGCTTCAGCAGCAGCTCCAGGCGGTCGAGATTCACCGGCTTGGCCAGGAAATCATAGGCCCCGCGCTTCATGGCCTCCACCGCCGTCTCGATGCTGCCGTAGGCCGTCAGCAGGATCAGGACGGGCCGCGGATCGCGCGCCAGCAGGCGCGACAGCAGCGCCATGCCGTCCATGCCGGGCATGCGCAGATCCGTCAGCACGACATCGGCGCTGTGCGCATCCAGCCACTCCAGCGCCCGCAGCCCGTTTTCGGCTTCGGCCACCGCGTATTCCCCCCGCAGCGCCCGCGCCAGGCCTTCGCGCGTGTTCTTTTCGTCGTCCACGATCAGGATGACCGGTTTGGCACTCACGGGGCGGCCTCCGGCGTTCCGGTTCCGGCCGGCGCCGCCAGCAGCCGGATGCGCTGGTCGTTGCGCCGGAAATTCAGCTGCATGCGCGTCCCGTTCGGCAGGCTGTCCACCAGGACCGTTCCGCCGTGGTCGCGCACGATCCGCTGGACGATCATCAGCCCCATGCCGTTCCCCGACGCCTTGGTGGTCTGGAACGGCTGGAACAGATCGCCCATCCGCTCCGGATCCATGCCCGGGCCGGTGTCCTGGAACACCGCGCCGACCATCCGTTCGGACGCCTCGTAGGAAATCCGCAGCACCCCGCCGCCGGGCATGGCCTGGATGGCGTTGCGAATGACGTTGAAGAACGCCTGCCGCACCTGGGAGCGGTCCACCCATGCCGGGGGCAGGCCGTCGGCGGGTTCCACCTCCACCACCACCTGCCGGTCGCGGATCTCCGCCGCCAGCGTCTCCAGCGTCTCCGCCACGATCTCCGGCAGCGCCTGGCGCTCGAAATTCGGCAGACTCGGCCGGATCGCCTTCAAAAACTGCGACAGGATGCGGTCCAGGCGGCCGATCTCCCCCCGGGCCACGTCCAGCAGCTCCCGCAGCGGCGCCTGCGATGCCTCCGGCAGCTTCCGCAGCTCCCGGTCCATCAGCTGCATGTGGATGCCCAGCGAATTCAGCGGGTTGCCGATCTCGTGCGCCACCCCCGCCGCCAGCATCAGGATGGCGTTCAATCGCTCCGACTCCATGATTTCGGCGGCCTGGTCGCGTTCCCGCGTCACATCGCGCAGAATGATCACCACGCCCGGACGTCCGCCCTCTTCCGGCGGATCCAGCGGCGCCAGGTACAACTCCAGAAAGCGATGCTCCGGATAGGAAATCTCGATTTCGCGCGCGGCCATGCGGCCCCATTCAGGGGCATGAAGCTCGGCCAGCCCCTTACCGTCCACGTCCGGCAGCCAGCGGCCCATCGGCTGTCCGACGGCCGCCGCTTCGTCCATCCCCAGCAGGCGTCCCGCCGCCCGGTTGGCAAAGGCCACCCGTCCCTCCGCATCCAGCACCAGGATCCCCTCGCGCAGCGCATGAAAAATGGTCTCCAGCTGGCCCCGTTCCGCCGCCAGCCGCACAAACTGCGCCTGCACGCTGCCCGGATCCAGCCGGTCCAGCCGGTCGATCATCTTGTTCCAGAAAGCCGATTTCATGGTTTCGCCGCGTTCCCCCCGCGCGCACCCCCGTACTCTCCACAATGCCCCCCCCCGCCGCAAACAAAAAAACACCCTCGAAATTTTTCCGTTTTTTTTGCCGCCCCCCCTTGACGCACGGCATGACCCATGAGAACAGTACGGATGTGCCAGCGGGCGCGGCCTCGGGCCCGCCCGGTTCAGAATCACCAAGCGCAACAGGGAGTCGGCCATGAACTTTGATGACGAGGAATTCAGCCCCTACAGCGGGTTCGGCACCGGATGCGATCTGCACGGCGAAGACTTCCTGCGGGAATGCACCATGTGCGGCATCGAGTTCTGCGCGGCCTGCTTCCCCAATTCCGCGCTCTGTCCCGATTGCGCCGCTCAGGCCGAGTTCGACGATGACGAGGACGAGGAGCCCGGCGAGGAGGAGAAGACCCTGCTGATGCTGGGAGAGTTCAACGACGACGAACCGGACCTGTCCGACGAAGAATCCCCCATCGAAATGCCTCCTCCGCCGCCGCCCGCCCCCAAGGCCAAGACCAAAGCCGCCGCGCCCGCGCCGAAAGCCAAGGCCAGGCCCAAACCCGCCGCCAAGGCCAAAGCCAAGGCCAAACCGGCAGCGAAAAAGACCGCCAAGCCGAAGGCGAAAGGCAAGGCCGCGGCAAAAGCCAAGCCGGCAGCCAAGGCCAGGCCGAAGAAGTCCAAGGCAGCGTCCGCTTCCAAACCCAAGTCCCCCGCCAAGGCCAAAGCCAAGGCCAAACCGGCAGCCAAAAAGGCCGCCCGGCCCAAGGCCAAGGCCAAACCCAAGGCCAAGGCTCCGGCCAAGAAGCGGAAACGCTGAAGCCCCTTCCGGCAGCCGCGTCCTTGCGTCCTTCCACCTATCACCTCTGGACCATCGGCTGCCAGATGAACGAGGCCGACGCCCTGCGCGCGGCCGCCCTGCTGGAATCCGCCGGCCTGCGCCCCGTGGCACACGCCGATGACGCCTCGTTCCTGCTCCTGAACACCTGCGTCGTGCGCCAGCAGGCCGAAGACAAGGCCCTCGGCCGCCTCCGGCACGTCGCCGAACTCAAGCGCCGGAATCCGGAACTCGTGGTGGCGCTGATGGGCTGCCTGGTCGGGCGGATCTCCCGCGAACAGGATGCCCTGCACGGGCGGTTCCCGTTTGTGGACCTGTTCCTGCCCCCGTCCGACCTCCGCCCCCTGCAGCGGTTCCTGCGCGAGCGCGGATTTCCCGTGCCCGACGACATGACCCACGACGATTTCCTGCCGCCCCCCCTGCCCGACTCCCAAACCGGCCGGAGCATCGTCGCCCATGTCCCCGTCGTGCTGGGCTGCTCGCACGCCTGCACCTATTGCGTCATCCCCTACCGCCGCGGCGGCGAACGGTCCCGCCCGTCCGCCGACATCCTCGCCGAAGTCGAAGCGCTCGCCTCCCGCGGCGTGCGCGAAATCATCCTGCTGGGCCAGATCGTGGACCGCTACGGCCTCGACCGCCCCGGCGAAATCCGCCTGCCCGAGCTGCTCCGCCGCACCGCCCGCGTGCCCGGCATCGCCCGCGTCCGCTTTCTCACCAGCCATCCGCGCTGGGTCACCCCCGAGCTCATCGCCGCCGTCGCCGACACCCCCGGCCTCTGCCCCTACTTCGAAGTGCCCGTCCAGGCCGGCTCCGACGCCGTGCTCGCCGCCATGCGCCGCGGCTATACCGTCGCCGAATACGAAGCCCTGATCGGCCGCATCCGCGCCGCCATCCCCCGCGCCGGCCTCTCCACCGACATCATCGTCGGATTCCCCGGCGAAACCGCCGCCCGCTTCAACGACACCCTGGCGCTGATGGACCGCCTCGACCCCGACATGATCCGCATCGCCAAATACTCCCCCCGGCCGCTCACCTGGTCCGCCCGCCACCTGCCCGACGATGTCCCCGACACCGAAAAAGAACGCCGGCGCGTTGCCCTCGAAGCAGCCCTGCGCGAACGCCTCACCCGCAAGCATGCCCCCCTCGCCGGGCACCCCGTCGAACTCCTCGTCGAAACCATCGAAAAGACCGGCCGCCGCTACGGGCGCACCCCCGACTACAAGCCGGTTTTCGTGGAGGGCTCCGACGCCGCGCCCGGCGACCTCCTCCAGGCCCGCCTCACCTGGGCCGGCCCCTTCAGCTTCATCGCCGAACCCGCCTGACGATTTCGCCGCCCCCCCCCTCCCCCAGACCCCCACGACCTTGTGTCGTGGGTGAATCAGTTCCGCTTCCTCTTCCGCCCCCTGACAACCGCCTTCCTCCTCCCCCCGCATTGACCCCGCGCCCCCCCTTGTCGTACACTGCGGCTTTTCCAACCAACGGATCATGAGGTCGCCATGGGTTTGACTGCTTTCGCCGCGGGCCTGCCGCTCGCCAACATCGTGCTGGATACGTTTTGGATCTCCGACGGCGTCGGCAAGTTCATCGTGGTCGCCCTGATCCTGGCGTCCATCGTCGCCTGGTGCATCATGCTCGCCAAGCATCTCGAGCTGCTGCGCGTGGAACGCGCCGACCACGGCTTCCATCGCGCCTTCGACCGCCAGGAAAATCCGCTGGAAATCTACGTCCGCGGTCCGGCCCACCCCGACAGCCCCATGGCTCGCGTGTACGACAAGGCCTGCCTCGCCCTCAAGCGCGAGTTCGAGACCCAGGCCCACAAGCAGCACCGCGCCCTCGACCGCATCGATCTCTCGCAGGAAAAGCTCTCCGCCCTCCAGATCGACGCCATCCGCAAAGTGGCCGAATGCGAAGCCGCCAACCAGATCCTGCTCATCGAAGATCAGATGTCCTGGCTGGGCACCGTCTATACCACCGCGCCCATGATGGGCCTCTTCGGCACCGTCTGGGGCGTCATGGCCGCCTTCCACGGCATGGGCCAGCACGGCACCCCCAACATCGCCGCCGTCGCCCCCGGCATCTCCAGCGCCATGCTCACCACCGTCGTCGGCCTCCTCGTCGCCATTCCCTCCGCCATCGGCTGCAACAAGCTCAACGAGAAAATCCGCTTCCTCGGCATCCAGATGGAAAACTTCCCCGAGGAATTCGCCACCAAGCTGCAGCAGGCCTTCCTCTACGAGTAACCGCCCATGGCCCGCCGCACCCCCCTCAGCCGCAACCGCCAGATCAGCGAGATCAACATGACCCCGCTGCTCGACCTGACTTTCCTGCTGCTCATCACCTTCATCATCACCGTCCCCCTCATCGAACAGGGCATCCAGATCCGCCTGCCCAAGGGCAAGTCCAGCGCCATGGAACAGCCCAACACCTGCTCCATCACCCTCGACGACCAGGGCGCCCTCTTCCTCGACAACGTCCCCATCGCCGAAGAGGTGCTGTCCGCCGAACTCCAGTCCAAGGTCGCCGCCGATCCCGACGTCACCATCCTCGTCCGCGCCGACGAACGTCTCGCCTACGGCAAGGTCGTCGCCGTCCTGCGCATCCTGCACGATGCCCGAATCTCCCGCATGGCCCTCGTCACCGCCCCCGAACCATGAACAAGCGCCGGCTCCAGCGCCAAAGCCTGAAGGTCAGCCTGGGGCTTCACGGCGTCGCCCTTGTCCTGATGCTGACGATTCCGTGGATTCTCAAAGGCTGCCGCGCCCGCCGCCCCCCCGAGCAGCTGATGTTTGTCGAGTTCACCGTCTCCGTGCCGCCGCCCGCCGACCCCGACCCCGCGCCGCCTTCCCCCGAACCGCCCAGGCCCGAGCCCCCGAAGCCCGACGACGACATTGTCATCCCCGAGAAGAAACCCGATCCCCCCAAGCCCAAGCCGCCCAAGCCCGAAATCGTCAAAGGCCAGCGCATCACCCGCCGGGGCCCTCCGCCCAAGGACAAGCCCCTGTCCCAGGCCGAAATCGACCGACTCATCAAGCAAGGCGCCGTCATCGGCGACACCACCACCATTCCGCCCCCCGGCCAGATCGAAATGGGCGCCTACTTCAACCACGTCAAGGAGCGCATGTACGCCGCCTGGCAGCAGCCCTCCGGACTCGGCAACCTCCCCGGCCTCTCCGCCGAAGTGGCCATCACCGTCGAACCCGGCGGCAACATCACCGACCGCCGCCTGTCCCGCCCCTCCGGCAACGCCCTCATGGACGATTCCGTCATGAAAGCCGTGCAGGCTGTCGCCGCCCTCCGCCCCATGCCCGCCGGACAGCGCGACCGCAAAGTCATCACCATCCTCTTCGAACTCACCGACTGAGCCTCTCCCGGAAACCGGACCGGCCAACCTGTCAGGACGTCATCTACAACAGACACCGCCCGGCCCTGGAGAAAAACCGGGACGGCGGCGTCCCGGTTTTCCGCCGCACGGCCCGGCATGAATCTTGCGGCTAGAACTGGACGGTCGGGGCGGTTTCGGCGCCCTGGGCGGCCTCGAACGGCGTACGGGGCTGGAAACCGGAGATCCGCGCCACCAGGGCGGTAGGCATGCGCCGGATGGTGGTATTGTAGCCCTGGACGGCGCTGTTGTAGCGCTGGCGTTCGACATTGATCCGGTTTTCGGTGCCGGCCAGTTCATCCTGCAGCCGGATGAAATTCTCGTTGGCCTTCAGGTCGGGATAGTTTTCCACCACGACCATCAGGCGACCGAGCGCGCCTTCCAGCATGGAGGCCACGCCGGCCTTCTGCTCGGTGGTCTGGGCCTCGCCCCACTGGCTGCGCAGGCGGGTCACTTCCTCGAGGATGCCTTTCTCGTGCTCGGCATAGCCCTTGACGGTATTGACCAGGTTGGGGATCAGGTCGAAGCGGCGCTGCAGCACCGACTCCACGTTGGCCCAGGCCTTGTTGCATTCTTCATCCTGCGTCACGATGCCGTTGTACATGCCCATCCAGGTCAGCAGGACCACGAGCAGCACCACCACGCCGGCGACCGCGGCCAGCAAACAACCTTTGTTCATGATTCGCTCCTTTTCCGCACTTGTTTCACATCACCATCCGCGGCTGGCGCCCCCGCCGCCCGAACTGCCGCCGCCGAATCCGCCAAATCCCCCGCCCCCGCCGGAACTTCCACCCCCGCCGCCCGAAAACCCGCCGCCGGTCATTCCCCCGCCGCCGCGGCCAGACTTGGCGCCGCGAATGGCCGACCAGATGACCAGCCCGAAGATCAGGATGAAAATCAGCACCACGATCCCTCCGGCAACGGGGCTGCCCTGGGCGGCGGCGGATTCCGGGATTTCCTCGCCGGCCATGACCTGCAGCAGGGCCTCTGCCCCCGCGGTCAGCCCGGCGGCATAATCGCCGCCCTTGAAGTGCGGCAGAATGTGTTCGTCCAGGATCCGTCCGCAGCGGGCATCGGTCAGCACGCCCTCGAAGCCGTACCCCGGTTCAATGCGCACTTTCCGGTCTTCGATCGCCGCCAGCAGCAGGATGCCGTTGTCCTTGCCCTCCTGTCCGATCCCCCATTGCTGGAACAGTTTGTTGGCGAAATCATTGATTTCCCCTCCGTGAAGGGTTTTCAAGGCCACCACCACCAGCGCCCCCTGATCGGCCTCCCAGGCCGCCTCGATGCGCCGGGTCAGGTCCGCCTTCTGCTCCGGAGTGAACACCCCGGCCTCGTCAAACACGCATTCGCTGCCCCGGGGAAGACTCTCCCGGTAACGGTCTGAATCAATCCGCCCATCCTGCCCGAAGGCGCAAAGCGCGCCCAGAAGACAGATCCCCGCCAGCCATAGCCACACCCGCGATTTCATGGGGGCACCCTAGCAAAAGCCTTCGGAAGAGTCAGCCGTTTTTCGCCGGCGAGAGAATAGTTTTTCGCTTATGGCGGAGATAAGGAAATCGCGGCCTGTTGAATAAATGCCGCCCGCCAGCCGCGCCGCAAGGAGTCAGAAGCCGCCGGGACCGGCCCGGCCTGGAGACAGGCGGCCAGGTCGCGCCGACTGCAGACCAGAGCCGGATCCAGCCCCATGCCGGCGGCATGGGTTTGAATCGCCTTCAGGGCGGAATCCACTGCCTGGCGAAACGGGGCATCGCGCCGGGCGGGGGGCTCCGGCACCGGCAAATCCTCTTCCGGGCATTCCAGGCCACGCGCCACGGCCGCCAGCAGGTCGTCGCCGCGGTGCTGCAGGGTCCTGGGCGACAGCCCGGAAACCCGGGCCAGGTCCTCGTGCGACCGGGGCATTTGCAGGGCCATGTCCACCAGGACCCGGTCTTCCATCAGCCACCGGCGGGGCAGATCGGCGCGGCGCGCCTGGTCCTCCCGCCAGGCCGCCAGTTCGCGCAGCACGGACAGGACGCGCGGCGACGGCGGCGGCATTACCCGGATGCGGCGCCAGGCCTCCAGGGGGGATTGTTCTTCCGTCACGTCCGGCAAATCCAGCGATGACCGCTCTTCGTCGAGCCAGGCTTCGGTGCCGAATGCCCGCGAGCGTTCGCGGAGGCGTGCAGCCAGTTCCGGCAGGTGGAGGACATCGTCGGCGGCGTAGTCGAGCACTTCCGGCGCCAGGGGACGCGCCCGCCAGTCCGCCCGGGTATGGGCCTTGGCCAGATGAATGCCCAGCACTTCTTCCAGCAGGCGACCGAGGGACAGCGTGGACGCCAGGCCGGCAAAGCCGGCCGCCAGGCGGGTGTCGAAGATGGTGTGGGCGACGGCGCCCGTGGCCCGGCGCAGGATCATCAGATCCTGGGGGGCATCGTGCAGGATCTTGACGATTCGGGGGGCGGCCAGGATTTCGCCCAGCGGCGCCAGGTCCGGCAGCGCCACGGCATCGAACAGGAAGCAGGTGCCGTCGGCCAGCGCGGCCTGCACCAGACCCAGCTGGGCGTAGTAGGTCTTCTCCCAGACGAATTCGGTATCCAGCGCGACGGCGCTTTCCCCGCTCATCCGCTCCACCGCACGGTGCAGATCTTCCACGGTGCCAATCATCTCAAACGGTGTGCTCATGGGGCCGACTCTATCACACCCGGGCGGCCAGGCGAAGCCCGGACGGATATTCCGCGCGGGACAGTTGCAAATCCGGCCATCGGCCGTATAGTGGTATTCCATTACCAGAACAGGAGCACCCCATGGCGAACCGCAGCAAGGCAAAAACAACCGACAGCCTGATGTCCCGGGCAATGGCGATGACCGGCCTGGTGGAGGTGGCGCCCGGCGCCGTCGTCAGCCGCACGGTCATCGGCAAAAAGGCCGGCACGGTCACCCTGTTTGCCTTCGACAAGGGCCAGGGCCTGAGCACGCATTCGGCCCCCTATGACGCCATGGTCTGGATTCTCGACGGCGCGGTGCGGATCACCATTGACGGCAAGACGCTTCGGGCGAAGGCCGGCGAGATGGTCATCATGCCCGCCAACCTCCCCCACGCCCTCCACGCCGTCCAGCCCTTCAAAATGGCGCTGGTGATGATCAAGGAGAAGTAGGCCGTCCACAGCCGGAGCCGACTCTGTCCACAGATGTCACAGATGGACACAGATTAAAAGACCCGTCGCAAGTACTCCAGGCGTGGTGCCCCGAAATTTAACAACAGCCCGCGGTGTGTTTTGGTTCCCTTCAGATAATTGATGATCTGGGCTTCGTCGTTGCCGGTCAGCGCCTGGATCGCCTTGGTCTCAACGGGAATCTCCCCATAGCATAGAAAATCCGCCCGATACCCGGTTTTCAATGTGACCCCTTTGAACACCACCTCGATTTCCTTCTCCCGTTCAAAAGGGATCCCCCGCAAGCCGAACTCAATCGCCAGGGCCTCCTGATAAACGGCTTCAAGAAAACCATGCCCCAACTCACGGTGAACCTCCATGGCCGCACCGATAATGGCATAGGTCTGCGGATCCGGGTCTTCTTTCTTCATCTGGTCCTCCTTCTCTAATCTGTGTCCATCTGTGACATCTGTGGACACAACCGGCTTTTTCAGTACCCCGCTTGGTTCAGCCGTTGCTCGACCTCGTCCACGAAGCGCTGCCAGCGGGTGCGGGGCAGATCGGCGGCAGGGACGGTTTCCTCGAGGCGGCCGGGCTCGGGCCGGTCGAAGGCGTCCACGTACCGCTTGCGGGTCTGGTGGCGTTCGAGGAAGCGCTGATGGGCGTGTTCGGCCCGCAGCCAGAGCTGATTGAGAGCCACCTGCCAGGTGGCATCGTCGGGCGGCCGCAGGTCTTCGGGAGTGCGGCGGCGGCGACGCCACCATGGAGCTTTCTCCTCCGGCGGCCGGGTCAGCTGATCGAAGTAGGCGGCGTAGGAAGCGAGCACGTCCTGCAGCAGGGGCGGCGCGCCCAGCCTCAGGCTCTGCACCTGAAGCGACAGCGCGGCGGCCAGGGGGCCGGTCCATTCCTGCCCGCGGTATTCCATCAGGTCTTTGGCAAACAGTTCCTCGGGCACGTCGTCGGGCACACCGGCCACCAGCGTCCGGGGACGGAAGTTCAGCGTTCGCAGCAGGCTTTCCTCCAGCTGCAGGCCGCGATCGCTCCAGGCCTCGATCGTACGGGCGCGCGCGCGTTCCGCCAGATGCTCGCGCCAGACGGTCTCGGGATGCTGCGGCCCGGCCAGCGCGGCGCTGTGCTGCCGCAGCCACGCGGCATCGATCGCCCGGTGCGTGCCGACGGCCTTGAAGAGCGCGGCCCAGGCATTCAGATCGCCGTCCGGAAAGAGGAACTCCATAGCGGCGGCGGCATAGGCTTTTTCCCGCCAGCGGCCGGGGGGCAGGCTTTCCAGACGCACGATGGCGGACAGGGTCATGTGGCGGCCGTCGGCCAGTTCGCGGGCGATCCAGTCGCGGTTGCGGGAGCGAAGGGCCGCCTGGGTGTTCTGGACCAGCCCGGCCGACATCCATTCCGGAACCGTCGCGCCGATGCCGGTCCGACGGGCGGACGGGGTGTAGTCGGCGGCATAGCGGTTCAGCAGCAGCCAGCCGGCCGCCTCGAGAAGGTCTTCGCCGTCGAGGCGGTAGCGGCCCGGCACGACCAGCCGCTGATAGAACCCCCCGCCGTCCCATCCCTGCATCTTCAGAATGCCGGCGTCCGGCGAGGCGGAACTCTGGACCATGACGCCCAGCACCTGTCCGCGTTCCATCGGCAGGGGCATGCCGGTGGCTTTCTCCACCTGGGCGGCCAGGTCGGCCAGCCGGCCGGCCAGCACCATGTTTTCCGACGAGCTGAGCCCGGACACCATGAAGCGGCGATCCACGCTGTACATGGAGGCCCGCCCCGACCGCCCGGTGCGCAGCTCCGGGGCCGGCGCCTGGGCCCGGGCCGGAAGCGCCCCGGCCGCGCACAGGCCCAGCAGCAGGCGGCACAGCGGAATGGACAGGCGGTTCTGCATTCGGATCAAATGGGGCGGAAGCGGATCCGGCGGGGCTGGTCGGCGGCGTCGCCCAGCAGGCGGCGGCGCTGTTCATGGTAGCCTTCGAAATTGCCTTCGAACCACGTCGTCGTGCCGTCCTCCTCGAAGGCGAGGATGTGGGTGGCGATGCGATCGAGAAACCAGCGGTCGTGGCTGACCACCACGGCGCAGCCGCCGAAGGACTGCACCCCTTCCTCGAGCGCGCGCAGCGTGGTCACGTCGAGATCGTTGGTGGGCTCGTCCAGCAGCAGAAGATTGCCCCCGCGCCGCAGCAGCTTGGCCAGGTGGACGCGGTTGCGCTCGCCGCCGGACAGTTCGCCGACTTTTTTCTGCTGGTCGGGGCCGCGGAAGTTGAAGCGCGTGCAGTAGGCCCGCCCGTTCATCGGCTTGCCGCCCAGATCCAGCGTCTCCTGGCCGCCGGTGATTTCCTCGTACACGGTGTTGGCGGGATTGAGCGCGTCGCGCGACTGGTTCACATAGGACACATCGACGGTCTCCCCCACCGTCAGCGTACCGCCGTCGGGCTGTTCTTCGCCCGTGATCATCCGCAGCAGGGTGGTTTTGCCGGCGCCGTTCGGACCGATCACGCCGACGATGCCGCCGCGCGGCAGGTTGAACTCCACCCGGTCCATGACCACCCGGTTCCCGTACACCTTGCGGAGACCTTCGGCGCGCACCACCAGGTCGCCCAGCCGCTTGCCGGAGGGAATCTGGATTTCGAGGGAGTCCTCGCGGGTGTCCACCTGCCGGGCCGCCAGTTCTTCGTAGCGGGTCAGGCGGGCCTTGTTCTTCGACTGCCTCCCGGAGGGATTCAGCCGAATCCATTCCAGCTCGCGCTGGAGCATTTTCTGGCGGTTGGCGCTCTGCTTGTTCTGGGCGGCCGCCATCGCCTGCTTGGTCTCCAGCCACGTTTCGTAATTGCCCTTGAAGGGGGTGCCCCGGCCGGCCTCCATTTCGAGGATCCATTCGGTGACGTTGTTCAGGAAGTAGCGGTCGTGGGTCACCACCACCAGCGTGCCGCTGAACTTCTTGAGGTACTCCTCGAGCCAGGCAACGGTTTCGGCGTCGAGGTGGTTGGTGGGTTCGTCGAGCAGCAGCGCGTCGGGGTTCGACAGCAGCAGTCGGCACAGCGCGACGCGGCGTTTCTCGCCGCCGGACAGTGTGGTGACGTCGGCATCGCCCGGCGGCAGGCGCAAGGCGTCCATGGCGCGCTCGATCTGGCTGTCGAGGCTCCACAGGTCGCGGGCGTCAATCAGATCCTGCAGGCGGCCCAGCTCGTTGTTGAGCTTTTCGGACTCCTCGTCGGAAAGCGCCTCGCCCAGCCGGCCGCACAGCTCGTCGTAGCGGTCGAGAATGGCCTGGGCGGAGGCGGCGCCGGCGGCCACGTTGCCGGCCACGTCCAGGCGTTCATCCAGCTGCGGCTCCTGGGGCAGGTAGCCCACGCGCACGCCCGGGGCCACGATGCAATCGCCGTGGTAGCCTTTGTCCAGGCCCGCGATGACCTTCAGCAGCGACGACTTGCCCGCGCCGTTGCCGCCGATCACGCCGATCTTCGCGCCGAAGAAAAACGACAGGGTGATGTCGTCCAGGACCGTCAGGCGGTCATGCTGGCGGGACAGATGAGACAGCGTAAAAATATATTCACCAGCCATAAGAGGATTCCTTTGCCGAGAGAAGACGGACGGCGCGGCGGATCACGGCTGGACCGGAACCACCTGGATGGTCGCCGTCCGGTTCAGGCGGCGGTTGCGGTCCGAATCGTTGGGATACGGCGCGTCGGCGAGCGTGCCCGCGCGCATGTCAAATGTCAGCGCCTTGTTGGCCCGCGCGTAATGGGCCAGGTGCTCCATGGCCGCCCGCGCGCGGGCTTCCGCCAGGTCCGCGTTGCTGCGGAACTGGGGGGTCGGCCGGCTCAGCGGAATGTCATCCGTGTGGCCCGTCACGGTCACGCGCGCACCCGCCTTCAGGGTCACCAGTTTCGCCGCCAGCGACTTCAACGCGCGAACGCCCTCCGGGGACAGATAGTTGGCGGACACAAACACGGGGTCGGCGAACTTGACGTGATAGATGCCGTCGGCCACCGTGGTTTCCGCGCCGGCGATTTTCCAGTCCGCGGCCGCGGCGGCCGGCGGCGGAGCCAAGGGCGGTCCGGAAGATGCCTTCGGGGCGGCCGGAGCGGCGGGCGCCGCCGCGACGGCGGCGCCGGCGGGCGGCGCGTCCGGTTCGGCCTGGAGTTCCCGCAGGTCCACGGTGGTGCCCGGCTCGGGCGAACGCGGACAGGCCGACCAGAAGGCGGCGATGGCCACCAGCACCACCAGCAGCACCACCAGCGAAACCATCCGCCGATCCATTTCAACCTCCCCCAGCCAATCGCGAAGCCGGCCCCAGGCCCGTCGAAGCGGCGGGCCGCCGGACGGCCGCGGCGCGGCGGCAGCGGGTGGAGGCGAAACCCTCCGGGGGGGGCGCCGGTAGATGCCGGTGCGCAGCGGCGGCCTGGCCGTGCCGCCGGGATCCGTGTTCTCCACCGGCCGGGGCGGGCCGGATTCCGACAGCACCGCGCGCACCTCGGCCGAGACATCGGGCGGCTCCCGCGGCGGCGGCAGCACCATCTCCGGTTCCGGCCGCGCCGTATTCCCGGCCGATTCCTCCTCGGCCGGCAGATGCGAAGAGGCCAGCCTGGGCTTGGCGTCGGGCCGGTCGGAGAGCGACAGAAACAGGTCGAGCTGACGCTCGCCGCGGCCCTTGCCGGGCCCCTTGTCGTCGTTCAGGTTGCCTTGCAGTGCATTCGAGAACTTGCCCATGTCCCTCTCTCCTCGCGCGGCGGTGGGCGTCAGCCCGCCGCCACCAGGTTCACCATTCGCTTCGGGATGTAGATTCGTTTCTTCAGGGATTTCCCCTCGAGATGCGGAATCACTTCCGGGCAGGCCAGGGCCAGCTCGAAAACCGCCTCTTCGCCGGCGTCCGGGGCGATGCGGATGCGGCCGCGCACCCGGCCGTTGACCTGAACGGGAAGTTCGATCTCGTCCTCCTTCAAATACTCCTCGTTGACCTCCGGCCAGGCTTCGCCCGACAGGGAATCCGGATGCCCGAGGCGGTTCCAGAGTTCTTCGGCCAGATGCGGTGCAAAGGGGCTGAGGATCAGGACGAACGTCGAAAGCAGCGACCGCGGCAGGGCGTCCCAGGCCTGGGCTTCGTTGACAAAGATCATCATGGCGGAGATGGCGGTGTTGTAGTCCATCCGTTCAATGTCGCCGCCGACCTTGCGGATCGCCGCATGCAGCGACCGCAGCTGGTCTCTCGTCGGTTCCCCGCCGGACAGTTTCGGCGAGAGGTCTCCGGTCTCGTCGTCCACCACGAGGCGGTACACGCGGCTGAGAAAGCGGGACACCCCTTCGACGCCCTTCATGCTCCACGGCTTGACCTGCGTCAGCGGACCCATGAACATTTCATAGAGCCGCAGCGAGTCCGCCCCGTATTCCTTGACGATGTCGTCGGGATTGATCACGTTGCCGCGGCTCTTGCTCATTTTTTCGGCGCGGCCGGTGATTTCCAGATCCATGTCCTTCACGAAGACCTTGCCCTGGCGCTTTTCGATCAGATCGTCCGGCAGGCCGGCCCCATGGCCGTCGCGGCGGGTTCTCAGGATGATGGAGGCCACGTCGCCGTCCTTGCGCTCCTCGATCCCCTCGATGCCGCGCTCCTTCAGGGCCGCGGCGTGCGCCGCGAACGCCGCCGGGTCGGCGTGGTATTCCATTTCGCCGAGGATCATGCCCTGGTTCACCAGCTTCCGGAACGGCTCCGGCGTGGAGACCGCCCCGCAGTCAAAGAGCACTTTGTGCCAGAACCGCGCATAGAGCAGATGGAGCACCGCATGCTCCGCGCCGCCCACGTAAAGGTCCACGGGCATCCAGTATTTTTCCTTGTCCGGATCGACCAGCGCCCGGTCGTTCTTCGGATCTATGTAGCGCAGGTAGTACCAGCACGAGCCGGCCCATTGCGGCATGGTGTTGGTTTCGCGAAACGCCGGCCCGCCGCAGACCGGGCAGGTCGCCTTCAGCCACTCCGTTGCCCGCGCCAGCGGCGGCTGGCCGTCCGGCGTGGGACGGAAATCCGTCAGCTCCGGCAGGCGCACGGGCAGATCCTCCTCCGGCACCGGCACCACGCCGCATTTTTCGCAATGCAGCAGCGGGAACGGCTCGCCCCAGAAACGCTGGCGGCTGAACAGCCAGTCGCGCAGCTTGTAGTTCACCTTGCCCTCGCCGACCCCCTTCTCCTCCAGCCACGCCGTGATCTTCTTTTTGAACTCCGCCGTCGGCAGTCCGTCGAATTCGCCGGAGTTGACGGCGACGCCGTCATCCACGTATCCGCGCCAGTCCGTCCCTTCCGGCGGCCGGACCACCTGCACGATCGGCAGGCCGAATTTCTGCGCAAACTCGTAGTCGCGGGTGTCGTGGGCGGGCACCGCCATGATCGCCCCCGTCCCGTAGCCCCACAGCACGTAGTCGGCAATCCACACCGGGATCGACTCCCCGTTCACCGGATTCACCGCATGCGCCCCGGTAAACACGCCCGTCTTCTCCTTCGCCAGCTCCGTGCGCTCCAGATCGCTCTTGGCCGCCGCCGCCGCGCGGTAGGCCTTCACCGCTTCGCGCTGCCCCGGCGTGGTGACCTTGTCCACCAGCGGATGCTCCGGCGCCAGCACCATGTAGGTCGCCCCGAACAGCGTGTCGGGGCGCGTCGTGAACACCCGGATGGTTTCGCCGTCCATCGCGAAATCCACCTCGGCGCCCTCGCTCTTGCCGATCCAGTTGCGCTGCATTTCCTTGATGCTCTCGGGCCAGTCCAGGCCGTCCAGATCCGCCAGCAGCCGCTCGGCGTACTCGGTGATTTTCAGCACCCACTGGCGCATGGCGCGCCGCTCCACCTTGTGGCCCTTCGCGCGCCACTCTTCGACTTCCTCGTTGGCCAGCACCGCGCACAGGTCGGGGCTCCAGTTCACCGGCATCTCCCCCTCGTAGGCCAGCCCCTTCTTGAACAGCTGCAGAAATATCCACTGCGTCCAGCGCACGTACTCGTCGTCCGTCGTCGCCACCTCGCGATCCCAGTCATACGAAAACCCCAGCATCTTCAGCTGGCGGCGGAAATTATCAATGTTCTGGTAGGTGATGCCCCGGGGATGTTCGCCGGTCTTGATCGCGTACTGTTCCGCCGGCAGCCCGAACGAATCCCAGCCCATCGGGTGCAGGACGTTGAATCCCTTCATGCGCCGGTAGCGCGCCTGGATGTCTGTCGCCGTATAGCCTTCCGGATGCCCCACATGCAGCCCCTGGCCGCTCGGATACGGGAACATGTCCAGGATATAGCACTTCGGCCGGGAACGGTCGGGCTCCTCCGGGGTGCGGAAGGTCTTGTGCTGCTCCCAGTACTGCTGCCAGCGGGCTTCGATTTCGGAATGCGGATAGGCCATGGATTCACCTCAAAATGGATTCGATCCGTCACTGTAGCCTTCCCCTCCCCCCCGATCAATGCCCGATTTCCCCGCGCGCCCGGGCGCTACAGCTCAAATGTGTCCACGGGGCATTCGGGCAGCGACTGGAAAAAGACCCGCCCGTACCATTTGGTCAGCAGGCGCGAGTCCAGCACCACGACGATGCCTTCGTCGGTCTGCGAGCGGATCAGCCGGCCGAAGCCCTGGCGGAACTTCAGCACCGCCTCGGGCAGGGAATACTCCCGGAACGGGTCGCCGCCCCGCTCCTTGATCCGCCGCAGACGCGCGGCCACCACCGGATGATCCGGCACCGCAAACGGCAGGCGCGTCAGAATGACGTTGCTCAAGGCCTCGCCGCGCACATCCACGCCCATCCAGAAGCTGTCCAGACCGAACAGGACAAAGCCTTCATTCGTGCGGAAAGTCTCCAGCATGGCCCGGCGGGCCATGCCCTGCCCCTGCGCCAGCAGGGTCAGGCCGGCCGCCTCCAGCGGGGCGCGCAGCGTCCCGGCCGTGCGCCGGAGAAGTTCCTCGCTGGTGAACAGGGCAAACGCCTGCCCTTTTGTTTTCAAGCTCCAGCGCAGCACCCCGCGCGCCACGGCATCGGCAAAGGCTTCCTTGTCTTTCGGGTCGGGGGCGTTCGTCGCCACGTGCAGCCGCATCTGCCGGGCATGGTCGAACGGCGAGCCCAGGCAGCGCAGGGCGCAGTCCGCTCCGGCCCCCAGCCGGTCCCGGCAGTACTCCAGCCGGCCGCCCACCGCCAGCGTCGCGCTGGTCAGGATCACGCTGCGCAGCGCCCCGAACAGGCTGTTGGCCAGAATGGGTGCCACCTCGATCGGGGCCGAATGCAGAACCGGCTGGCGTCGGCGGCCTTCGCGCGAAATCCAGTACACGTGATCCGGCTCCAGCTGCCCCAGATAGGCCTCCAGCATGCCGCGCAGCGCCGCCGCCTGCCCCCGCAGCCCTTTCAGTTCCGAGCGCGTGTCCTCGTCGCGCCCTTCCAGCTCCTCGATCAGGGTGCCCAGCCGGCTCGACAGCTCCCGCAGCAGTTCGGGTACCTCGGTCTCCACCTCCAGCGGATGCGGAACCGTTCGGGTTCCCTCGTGCGCGGACAGCCCCGCCGCCTTCGTCACGGCATGGAACAGATCGGCCACCGCCTCCCAGAGCCGGCCGGCCGTCTGGGCCGCCGGACCCGCCCGCAGATAGCCCAGCAGCCCCTTGCCGGTTTCCGGAATGTACAGCCGGCGCAGAAAGTGTTCGAACGCATACGGCGACAGGCGGATGCCCAGGTGCTCTCTGGCGGTATCCTCAA
>Ga0123328_1001683_pt1 | contig 21166 bp, 18 predicted proteins | sample BioC12SIPDNA_2_FD_89702 | JGI IMG/M metagenome (GOLD analysis project Ga0123328, IMG submission 89702) | Anaerobic biogas reactor microbial communites from Washington, USA - Biogas_R1_A C12 SIP DNA | ecosystem: Engineered > Bioreactor > Anaerobic > Unclassified | place: Washington, USA...
CCCTCCGCCAGATCAGCATGCGTGACATGCAGACGGGGAATCCCCGCATTCGTCAACGCCCGGTCCCGCTCCCGGTCCCGCCGCATCTGCTCCTCCGGGGCGATACCGGTGCTCACCCCGTCATACTTGAGATCCCCGTCCGTCTCCACGACCTGGAACCCGTTGACCAGGATGTCCACCCGGTACCGGCCGTCCAACACGCTGACCTGGAGCTCCACGCTGGTGACCTCCGGCAGCTCCGCCGTGAGAATCTGCGCCCGGGCCCACGACTCGATGGGGCTCTCCGCCCGCGGGTCCGCCAGCTCCAGTGCGCGGCGGGCTGCCTGGAGCCCACGCATCCGGCCCAGCTGGTCGATCGTCTCCTCCGCCCGCGCCCGGGTCATCCCCGGCATGGCCAGGATGTGGTCGAAAGCCACGATCCCGTCGATCACCCCGTGGTGCCGGGACAGATCCACCGCCGTCCGGATGATCCGGGTCACCCGGACGCCGTGGTGCTCCGTGACGTGCTCCGGAAACAACGCCGCCTTGCGATACTCCACCCCCTGCGGCCACTGACCCCTCGGCGGCCGAGACAGTCCCGGCAGAGACAACGTCACCGGCTCATTCCAGCCGAGGACCGGAATGCCGTGTAGCCGGGCCGCAGACTTGCCCACCACGACCGCCTTCCGGGTACCGAGCCCGACTCCGAATGCTATCAGCTCTTGTCTCTCCCACACACGCAGCGCCGCATACTCCTGCGTCGGCACAGCAATCTCCGGGCACAACAGGGTGAATCGTCCACGAGCCAGCTCCGCCCGAAAGGCCGGTGTCCCGGCCCGGTGTGACCGCATCCGGATCAACTCGATCCTGTCGTGCCAGTTCTGCATGACCGCAGTATCACCCCGACCGGCCACGAGGTCCACCGACAGTGCCTTCTGGCTGTGGATGAATGGCCGTGGGCGAGGACTTGTCCACAGGGCATGAGCTAAAGGGCATTCGAGCAGGGGCATATGACGGGTTCTGGAGAGGTCGCTCTCGATTGATACCCCTACTCAAATGCCCCTTCCCGAATACCCCAGGACTGCCCCGCCCTACGTCACCGCCGTCGCCGCGATGACGTAGCCGTCGCGGACGACCCACCGGCCGGTGATGAACGGGACCGGGGTCGGCCGGACGAGGAGGTAGGAGATGAAGGTCCCGTCGTCGCGGAGGTCGATCTCAGCGTCCTCGAATCCGAGCCAGTGGTGGGTCATGGGGAACCAGGCCTTGTAGGTGGCTTCCTTGGCGCAGAACAGCAGGCGGTCGGCGCAGTCGACGCCGTTGGCGCGGAGTCGGTCGAGCTGGGCCATCTCGCCTCGTCGGGCGACGGAGCCGATGATCTCGCGGGGCAGCGCCTCGGCGGGTTCAGCGTCGAGGCCCATGGAGCGGACGGTGGTGGTCGGGGCGACGACGGCGGCCCGGAACCCTTCGGTGTGGGTCATGGAACCGGTGACCCCGGCGGGCCACAGGGGCATGCCGCGTTCGCCGCGCAGGATGGGCTCCAGACTGTCGAGTCCGGGGATGCCCAGGTCGCTGAGGGCCTTGTGGGCGCACCAGCGGGCGTCGCCGAACTCGGCCTTGCGGATATCCACGGAGTGGGACACGAGGGCCTGTTCCAGGGGGTGGAGTCCGAGGTAGTTCTGAAGGTCGGGGCGGTGCCTGTCGGTGATGACGTAACAGAACTGCGAGTCGGACGGGAAGAGGGAGTGGTCAAGCATCGGACTCCCCCATCGTCATCACGGGGTAGGGCCAGGGGTTGAGGTGGCCGTGGCGTTCCCATTCGCGTGGGTAGCCGAGGGAGACCTCGATGTGGCGGACGCCGGCGACCTCACGTTCGCCGGGCATGTGGAGGTGGCCGTAGATGACGGCCTGTGCGTTGTAGCGTTCGGCCCAGGTCCGGGTGTGGCGGGTGCCGCACCACAGGGCGATCTCGGGGATGCGCATGTCCAGGGTGGGTTCCTGGATGAGGGGCCAGTGGTTGATGAGGATGGTCGGCCCGTTGATCCGGGAGAGTCGTTTGATGGAGTACGCGAGTCGGTCCCAGCACCAGGCGCGGATGTCCACGAAGGGGGCGATGGCGAACTCGTCGGTCATCATGATCTGTTTGTCGCGGGCGGCGGCGACGGCCTGTTCGACGGTCATGCCCGCGCCGCGGAAGCTGTAGTCGTAGAGCGTGAACAGCGGGACGAGGGTGACGCCGTTGAACACGGGGTACGGGTCCTCGGGGGTGAGGACGTCGATGGCGCGGCAGCTCTCGACGAGTTCGTCGTACTTCGCCCGGCCCTGGTGGCGTTCGGTGGAGCGGGAGAACAGTTCGTGGTTGCCGGGTACCCAGATGACCTGGGCGAAGCGGCGTCGCAGTTGGCCGAGGATCTGGATGACCAGGTCGGTGCGTTCGGCGACGTCACCGGCGACGATGAGCCAGTCGGAGGGGTCGGCGGGCTGGATCTCGTCGATCCGGGCCGCGTTGGCCTTGACGGCGGCGTGGAGGTCGCTGACCGCCCACAGTGTTGTTGTCATGACCTACCTCCTTGTTCTGTGTCTACCACAGGGTCGACCACGGCCCAGCGCATGGACCGGAAACGCCAGACCACGGCGGCGAGACGGATCGCGATGAACGCGAGGAGGCCGATCCAGATGCCGGTGAGGCCGCCGTCGACGGCGTAGGAGATCCACACGCCGGGCAGGAATCCGATGAGGACGGAGGCGATGGTGATGGTGCGCAGGTAGGCCGCGTCGCCGGCACCGAGGAGCACGCCGTCGAGGGCGAAGACGACGCCGCCGAGGACGATCATGATGATCATGAGCCACCACGGCGTCGACAAGGTGGCCAGCACGTCAGCGTCGCGGGTGAAGATCCGTGGGATCACGCCGGCGAGCACGGCGAACACGAGGCCGAGTGCCCCGGCGAAGACCATGGAGTACACCGTCACGCGCACGCCCACCTGCTTTGCGACGCCCACCGTCCCCCGGCCGAGCGCCGCACCCGTCAGCGCCTGTGCGGCGATGGCCAGGCTGTCGAGCACGAGGGTGATGAAGTTCCACAGCTGCAGCATGATCTGGTGCGCCGCCAGCGAGGAGGTGCCGAAGCGGGCGGCGACCGCCGCGGCGGAGACGAAGGCCACCTGGAAGGACAGGGACCGGAGGATGAGGTCTCGGCCCATGACCAGCTGACGTTTCATGATCGACCACTGCGGAGCCCAGCTGCCCTCATGTTCCCGGTGCAGGGCGACGAGGAAACACACCGAGGTGATAGTCAGGCCGATGACGTTGGCCATGGCGGAGCCCTCGAGTCCGTAACGCGCGACGAGCACGGGGATGAGGATCGCCCCGGGGATGACGCCGGCGAGGGTGAAGTACAGCGGCCAGCGGGTGTTCTGGACGCCGCGGAGCCAACCGTTGCCGGCCATGTCGATGAGCGTGAGCGGGATCGCCAGTGCCGCGATGTGCATCCAGCTGGCCGCCGCGGCCGCGGTGTCGGGGTTGCCGGTCAGGGCGAGAGCGATGCGCTCGGCGAAGATCCACACCAGGGTCGCGATGACCAGCCCCACCCCGAGGCCCACCCAGGTGGCCTGGACTCCCTCGGCGACGGCCTCGCGACGATTACCGGCGCCGAACAGGCGGGCCGAGCGGGCGGTGGTGCCGTAGGACAGGAAGGTCAGCTGCGTGGTGACGGTCGACTGCACCGTCGTGCCGGCCGCGAGTGCGGCGAGCTCGAAGGAGCCGAGGTGGCCGATGACGGCGGTGTCGAGAAGCAGGTACAGCGGGGTCGCCGCCAGGACGCCGAGGGCGGGCAGCGCCAGGGCGAAGATCTGCCGTGCCGTGACCTGCGGGACCTGGCCGGTCACCGGGACCGCAGTTCCCCCAGCAGGGCGGCCAGGGCCTCATCCACGTCACCGCGGGCGGTGTACCCGGCGGCCGGAATGTGCCCGCCGCCGCCGAGTGCCACAGCCACCCGCGAGACGTCCATCTCGTTGGAGCGGAGCGAGACGTGCCACACGCCGGGGACGGTCTCCTTGAACACCGCGCCCAGGTCGGTGCCGCCGAGGGAACGGACGAAGTCGACCAGCCCCTCGACCGCGGACAACGAACCGGTGGAGAGCAGCTCGTGCGGGGCGACGATGACGGCCACTCGGTGATCTCCGGCCTCGTGGACGGTCACCCCCGACAATGCCTGGCCGATCATGCGCAGGTCCGCCACGGAACCGGAGTCGAGGAGGTCGACGGCGATGGCGCGGACGTCGATGCCCGTGGACATGAGGCGGGCGGCGAAGGTGTGCATCGCCGGTGAACCCCACCGGAAGCTGCCGGTGTCGGTGAGCAGACCGGCGTAGAGACAGTGGGCGATCCGCTCATCGAGCTGGATCTCCAGCTCCTCGAACAGCCGGCCCAGGATCGTCGTCGTGGACTCGGCGTCCAGGTCGATGAGGTTGACCACCCCGAACCCGGAGTTGGTGGAGTGGTGGTCGACCACCAGGGTGATGTCGGCACGCCGGCCGATCTCCTCGGCGAGCGCCCCGGCCCGGTCGAGGGAACCGCAGTCGACGGTGATGATGAGGTCGACCTCCGGCAGCTCGGCAGCCAGTTCCACCTCATCCGCCCCCGGGATGGAGAGCAGGTTGGCGGCGAAGGGTCCGGGCTGACCGATGTAGCCGGTCGCCTGCCTGCCCTGCTGACGCAGCGCCGCGACTGTCGCGCAGACCGACCCGATGGCGTCGGCGTCGGGCCGCACGTGGCCGACCACGGCCACCGTCTGCGCCTGCCCGATGAGCGACGCCGCCTCGGAGTACTGGGTCACTAGTCCTGGTCCTCGGTCTTGTAGGGGTTGGCGTCACCGACGGGGCGGGCGTTCTCCCGCAGACGGGCGAGCTCCTCGTCGCGGGCCTTCGCGCGGGCGAGCAGCTCCTCCATGTGGGCGGAGGCCTGCGGGACGGCGTCGTACTCGAAGGACAGCGTCGGGGTGAAACGAACACCGAGCTGATCGCCGACGATCTTGCGGAGCTGACCGCGGGCGCGGTGGAGGGCCTCCGCGGCCTCGTCCAGATCCGGCTCCTCGTCGATGGTGCGGCCGCGGACGGTGTAGAAGACGGTCGCGTCGTGGAGGTCACCGGTGACACGGGTGTCGGTGACGGTGACCAGTTCCAGGCGACGGTCCTTGACCTCGCGTTCGATGGCGGAGGCCACGATGGTCTGGATGCGCTTGGCCATACGGGCGGCGCGGGCATGATCGGCCATGTCGGAACGGCTCCTTCTCGTCGACGGTTATTTCAGAACAGTGAGTCTACCGACTCCGCGCCTCACGGAATGCGCAGACCCGGCAGCGGCCACGCCCGGGGTGGCTGATGGGCCTGCTCGAAGGGGTAACCGAGGGAGACGTCGACGTGCGGTACTCCCTCGACCCGGATCTCCCGGGGCATGTGGAGGTGGCCGTGGACGGCGGCGACCGCCCGGTAGCGGTGGGTGAAATCGCGGGTCAGGGTGGTGCCGCACCACAGGGCCATCTCCGGTTGGCGCATCGCCCGGGTCGGTTCGATGACCAGAGGCCAGTGGTTGACCAGGAGGGTCGGTCCGGCCACCTCGTCGAGGCGGGCCTGCGAGTAGGCGACGCGTTCGCGGCACCACGCGGGGATGTCGACGTAGGGGGCGATGCGCAGGACGTCGTCAAGCGTGGCGCGGGCGGTGTCGGCGGCGGCGAGGGCCTGCGCCGGCGGCAGACCGGCCAGAGCCGCCGGCCGGAAGGAGTAGTCGTAGAGGGTGAACAACGCGGCGACGGTGACGTCACCGAACACCGGGTACGGGTCCTCCGGGGTGTCCACGCCGACCTCCCGGAGCAGGTCCACGAGCCGGTCGTAGCGTTCGCGGCCCTTGAAACGTTCCGTCGGGCGGGCGAAGAGCTCGTGATTTCCGGGGGTCCAGATGACACGCGAAAATCGCCGCCGGAGAGCGGCGAGGGTGTCGACGACAACGTCGACAGCCTCCGCCACATCTCCGGCGACGATCAGCCAGTCCCCCGGATCCGCCGGCCGCAGGCGCTCGACGCGCTCGCGGTTGGCGGGCCAGGTGACGTGGAGGTCAGAGACCACCCAGAGGGTGCGCGGCATGCTAGTCGCGCGGGACCTCGACCTGCTCGAACACCTCGATCTTGTCCCCGACCTCGATGTTCGGGTAGGACAGGACCATACCGCACTCGTAGCCGGCGGTGACCTCGGTGACGTCGTCCTTCTCGCGACGCAGCGACTCGATGGTCGCCTTGTCGGCGACGACGGCACCGTCGCGGATGACGCGGACCGACGCGTTGCGGCGGACCTTGCCGGACTCGACCATGCAACCGGCGATGAGGCCGATGGAGGATGCCTTGAAGATCGCGCGGATCTCCGCGACACCGACCTCGCGCTCCTCGTAGATCGGCTTGAGCATGCCCTTGAGAGCCTGCTCCACCTCTTCGATGGCGCGGTAGATGACCGTGTAGTAGCGGATGTCAATGCCCTCGGCATTGGCTTCCTCGGTCGCCTTGCCCTCAGCGCGGACGTTGAAGGCGATGATCACCGCGTCGGAGGCGGCGGCCAGCGAGACGTTGGTCTGCGTGACGGCACCGACACCACGGTCGATGATGTTGAGCTCGACCTCGTCCTCCATCTCGATCTTGAGCAGCGCCTCCTCCAGCGCCTCGACGGAGCCGGCGTTGTCGCCCTTGAGGATGAGGTTGAGGACACTGGTCTCCTTGAGCACCGAATCCAGGTCCTCGAGGGAGACACGCTTGCGGGTCTTGGCCTGCATCGCGGCACGCTTACGGGCGTCGCGCTGCGCGGCGATCTGACGTGCCACACGGTCATCCTCGACGACGAGCAGGTTGTCACCGGCACCGGGGACGCCGTTGAGGCCCTGCATCTGGATCGGACGGGACGGACCCGCCTCGTCGACGTCCTGGCCGTGCTCGTCGATCATGCGACGGACACGGCCGTAGGTGTCACCCACGACGATGGAGTCGCCGACGCGCAGGGTGCCGCGCTGGACCAGGACGGTGGCCACGGGGCCACGACCACGGTCGAGGTGCGCCTCGATGGCGACACCCTGAGCGGCCATGTCCGGGTTGGCGCGCAGATCCAGGGAGGCGTCCGCGGTGAGGACGACAGCCTCGAGGAGATCCTCGATGTTGGTCCCCTGCTTCGCGGAGATGTCGACGAACATGGTGTCGCCGCCGTACTCCTCCGGGATCAGCCCGTACTCGGTGAGCTGGCCACGGATCTTGTCCGGCTGAGCCTCCGGCTTGTCGATCTTGTTCACCGCGACCACGACCGGCACATCGGCGGCCTTGGCGTGGTTGATCGCCTCCACGGTCTGCGGCATGACGCCGTCATCCGCGGCGACGACGAGGATCGCGATATCGGTCGACTTGGCACCACGGGCACGCATGGCGGTGAACGCCTCGTGGCCCGGGGTATCCAGGAAGGTGATCTTCCGCTCGCGGCCGTCGATCTCCATCGGCACCTGGTAGGCGCCGATGCCCTGGGTGATGCCGCCGGCCTCGCCGGAACCCACGTTCGCCTGGCGGATGGTGTCCAGCAGGCGGGTCTTACCGTGGTCGACGTGGCCCATGACGGTGACCACCGGGGGACGCTTCGCCAGATCGTCCTCGTCGCCCTCGTCCTCACCGAACTGCAGGTCGAAGGACTCGAGCAGCTCGCGGTCCTCGTCCTCGGGGGAGACGACCTCGACGTTGTAGTTGATCTCGGCACCGAGCAGCTGGAGGGTCTCCTCCGGCACTGCCGCGGTGGCGGTGATCATCTCACCGAGGTTGAACAGAGCCTGCACGAGAGCTGCCGGATCCGCGTTGATCTTCTCCGCGAAATCGGACAGGGAGGCTCCGCGGCGCAGACGCACGGTGGCGCCACGACCGTCGGGCAGGCGAACGCCACCGATGACGTTCGGGGCCTGCATTGCCTCGTACTCGGACCGCTTCTGCCGCTTCGACTTACGTCCACGACGCGGAGCGCCGCCCGGACGTCCGAAGGCACCCGCGGTACCGCCGCGACGACCGCCGCGGCCACCACCGCCGCCGGGGCGGAAACCGCCACCGCCGCCGCCGGGTCCACCGGAGCCACCGCGGCCACCGCGACCGGTGCCGGCGGACTTGGCCGGCATCTGGCCCGGGCTCGGGTGGTTGGGCATCATGGCCGGGCTCGGACGACGTCCGCCGCCCTGTGCCGGACGATCAGCGCCCGGACGGCCGGTACCCTGACCGCCGCGACCACCCTGGGCACCCTGCCCACCCGGGCGCGGGCCGCCCTGGCCGGGGCCACGGCCGCCACCCGGACGGGGTGCCGGACGCTCGGTGCCGGAGGAGAAGGGGTTGTTGGCCACGCGCGGGCGTCCGCCCGGCCTGGGCATCGGGCGCGGCATGGCTCCGTCGGCACCCGGCTTCGGGGCCGGGGCGGCCGGCTTGGCGCCACCCGGCTTCGGGGCGCCCGGCTTGGCGGCCGGGGCAGCCGACTTCTCCGCTGCGGCCGGCTTCGGAGCCGGGGCGGCGGGCTTCTCGGCGGCCGCCGGCTTCGGGGCCTGGGGAGCGGGCTTCTCGGCTGCGGGCTTCGCGGCCGGTGCGGGGGCGGCCGGCTTGGCGGCGGCACCCGGCTTGGGGCCGGAGCCCGGCTTCGGGGCTCCCGGCTTGGCGCCACCCGGCTTGGGGGCGCCGGGCTTGGCGGACGGGGTCGCGGGCGCAGCTGCGCCGTCGTCCCCGCCGTTGGCGTTGTAGTGTGCGCGCATCTTCTTGACCACCGGGGGTTCGATGGTCGACGATGCGGTCTTGACGAACTCGCCCTGCTCCTTGAGCGTGGCAAGCAGTTCCTTGCTGGTTACGCCGAGCTGTTTCGCCAGCTCATGTACGCGTAGCTTTCCGGGCACTTCTCTCCTCTGGGGTTTCCTAGAGGTCGAGAGTGCCCCGGGGAGGGGTGGACTCGACCTCTAGATGATGTCTTTGACGTTCATCGCTGATGCTTCATCGTGGTGTGCTCATCAGTGTTCGGTCTTCCTTACAATGTCGGGTCCGGCAGCTGGTGCTGCGAGGTACGTGCGTACGTGACCTGTGTCCACGGCCGTGGACACCCGGAACGCCCGCCCGAAGGCGCGGCGCTGTTCCGCCAGCTCGAGTGCGGTGATGTCAGGAGTGATCCAGGCTCCCCGGCCGGGGAGGCGACGGGCGGGATCCGCCAGCAGGCGGGTTCGGGTGGAGTCCTCGGGATCGAGGACCACCCGGAGCAGCTCGGTGTCGGGCTTGCGCTCCCGGGTCGCGACACAGGTACGGACACGGATTTCGCGGGGTGCTGTCGCACGTTCGCGGGTCTCCGGCATTCGTCTCCTCAGGAATCTGAAGGTGTCTGGTGGATCTGGGTACTTCTGACCGCACGTGGGCCATCGGCCAGTTTACGCTATCGTCACCTGAATTTGAACTTCCGTACCCGCGCGCGGTTCATCCCACACACTCGGCGCCCCTATTCAGCGTCAGAGTGGATGTCGATCTTCCAGCCGGTGAGGCGGGCGGCGAGGCGGGCGTTCTGGCCCTCGCGGCCGATGGCGAGGGAGAGCTGGTAGTCGGGCACGGTGACCTTGGCGGTCTGGGCCTCGGGGTCGGTGACCTCGACGCGGATGACCTTGGAGGGGGCCAGGGCGTTGCCGACGTAGGTGCCGGGGTCCTCGGAGTAGTCGATGATGTCGATCTTCTCGCCGCCGAGCTCGGTCATGATGTTGGTCACGCGCTGGCCGCGGGGGCCGATGCAGGCGCCCTTGGCGTTGAGTCCCTTGACCTTGCCCAGGACGGCGACCTTGGAGCGGTGGCCGGCCTCGCGGGCGATGTTGATGATCTCGACGGAGCCGTCGGCGACCTCGGGGACCTCGAGCTCGAAGAGTCCGCGGACGAGTTCGGGGTGGGTGCGTGAGAGGTTGACCTGGACGTTGCGGGGGCCCTTGTTCACGCCGACGATGTAGGCCTTGACGCGGTCGCCGTGCCGGAGCTTCTCGCCGGGGATCTGCTCGGCGGGCAGCAGGATGCCGTCCTGGGGGTCGGTCTCGGTGCCCAGCTGGACGATGACGATGCCGCGGGAGTTGGCGGTGGCGTCGCGCTGGACCACGCCGGAGACGACCCGTCCCTCGAACTCCTGGTACTCGTCGAAGGCGCGGCCGGCCTCGGCTTCGCGGAGGCGACGGACGATGGCGTCGCGGACGGCGTGGGCGCCGAGGCGGGCGAAGTTGTCCGGGGTGTCGTCGTACTCGGAGACGATCTCGCCGTCCTCGTCGACCTCGGCGGCGATGACGGTGACGGAGCCGGTGGACTTGTCGAAGTCGATGCGGACCGGGGTCTCCTCGCCCAGTCCGCGGTACTCGCGGTAGGCGTGGATGAGGGCCCCGGCGATGGTGCCGAGCAGGTCATCGACGGCGATGCCCTTGTCCTTCTCAATCGCCACGAGCGCCTGCATGTCGATATTCACTTGTTGTCCTCTCGCCAGGCCAGTGCCTGATCAAAATCCATGCCGGTCAGCTCGGTCTCCGCTTCCGGCGCTTTCGCGAACTCAATTTCTACCACCGCGGGCACCTGCTCGGCCAATTCCAGGATGCGCATCTCGCGGTCCTTCTTCACGGTGCGCACGAGCACGACGGAGCTCTCGTCCGGGGAGAGGGCACCGATGCGCCAGGTGCCCTGCTCGCCGAGGGTGACCAGGCGGTGGCGGTTGCGGCGCCAGTGGCGCGGGGCCGTCAGCGGCAGGTCGACGCCGGGGGTGGAGACCTCGAGGGTGTAGCCGGCGCCGAAGGAGGCGTCGCCGCGGTCCTCGGCGGCGTCGAGAAGCTCGGAGATGTCCCTGGACACGACCTCGAGGCGGTCGAGGTCGGGGCGGTCGTCGGCGTCGAGGCGGATGGCGATGACGGACTTCTTCCCCGCCCGGGTGATCCGGATGTCCTCGACGTCCAGGCCGTCGACGGCGGGCGCGATGAGCGCGGTGAGTTGTTCTTCGGTGGGGAATGCCATGGCCACCAGCCTATAGCGGGCCGGTAGGGTGACCAACGTGAACCAGCGCATCCGGAGTCTCGCCGTCCTGCTCGCCCTGCCGTTCCTGGCGTCGTGCACGGTCGATGACGTCGTCGAGGCTTTCGGCCCGCGCCCGGACAGCCAGCTGGTGGAGCTCGCCGACCTCGCCCACGCCGACGGGCGCACGGGCCACGCGGACGAGTTGGCCGCCGAGATCACGCGCCTGTGCGGCACCCACGCCGACGGCACTGTCCCGGAGTCCTGCTCTTACACCCCGGGCGAGGCGACTGCCGCGGACGCGTTCACCGCGACGGTCGACGCGGTCGACGAGGTCCCCGACGATTCCCGTGACCTCATCGCCCGCCAGGCCGTGCAGCTGGCCGGCGACGCCGAGCTTCCCGCGGTGGAGTTGAGCACTGAGGCGGCCGAGCAGGCCCGCACGCTGCTGCGCGCCGAGTACGCCGCGACCTCCGGTCTGGGTACCGCCCGCGCGTTCCTGCCGGCCGAGCAGGTGGACCCGCTTATCGACGCCGCCGAGCACCGCATCGACCTCCTGCGGGAGGTCCTGTCCCCCACCGGCGACGTGCCCGTCGCCGAGGCCGGCTACGAGGTCGCCGGTGACCTGGGCCCCGCCGACCCCGGTTTCCCTGGGATGGTGGCCACCGAGCTCGACGCCGCCTGGCTGACTGCCGTGAGGGACGCCGATGACGACACCTGGCGCCGGTGGCTCGCCCTGGTCGCGGGACGTGGGGAAACTCACCCCGACGTGGGGGCGTAGACCTTTTAACGACGCGGCGTCGACAAGGTATGCTGCGTTGTCGTGACTTCTTCCACGATGAGAGCCTTCCGATGGCTCGCCCTCCTCCTGATAGCCCTCGCCGCCGGCGCGATGTCCATCGGAGCGGCTGAACAGCCCTCCTCCTCGACCGCCATGCTGCCCGACGACGCCGAATCCTCCCAGGTCGCCGAGATCCTGCAGGAACGCCCGGGCGACAACGGCGCCGCCGCCATCGTCCTGTTCACCACCGACGACGGCACCACCATCGACATGGCCGACCTGGGTCAGCGCGCCGAGCAACTCGGCGGACCGCTGATCCCCAACGAGGACATGACCGCCGCCCTCGTGCCCATCGAGGTGCAGTCCGAGGGCCTGACCGACAACGTCGACGTGGTCAACGACCTGCGCGACCAGGCCGCCGAAGGCCTGCCCGGGAACATCACCTCGCAGATCACCGGCCCCGCCGCCATCGACGCCGACCTCTCCGGCGTGTTCTCCGGCGCCAACTTCCTGCTCCTGGCGGTGACCGGCGTCATCGTGGCCGTCCTGCTCATCGTCACCTACCGCTCCCCCATCCTGTGGATCATCCCGCTGCTGGTCATCGCCGTCGCCGACCGCTTCGCACAGATCGCCTTCACCTGGGTCCTCGACGCCGTCGGCGTGGTGTGGAACGAATCCACCGCCGGCATCCTCTCCGTCCTCGTCTTCGGCGCCGGCACCAACTACGCCCTCCTGCTCATCTCCCGCTACCGCGACGAGCTGCACAGGACCGAGGACCGCTTCGAGGCCATGGCCCGGGCCTGGGTGCCCACCATCAAGACGGTCTTCGCCTCCGCCGTCACCGTCGTCATCGGCGTGGGCTGCCTCCTGCTCTCCGCCGTGCCCACCACCCGTGGTCTCGGCCTGGCGTCGATGATCGGCATCGCCATCGCGTTCCTCTTCGCCATGTTCGTCCTCCCGGGCGCCCTCGTAGCCTTCAACCGCTGGATCTTCTGGCCGAAGGTCCCGCAGGTCGGCGACGAGACCGAGCACAGGTTCTGGAACCGCATCGGTGACGTCGTCCGCTCCCGCCCCGTCGTCGTCGCCGCCGTCTCGCTGGTCGCGCTGGCCCTGGCCTGCATCGGTGCCTTCCAGATCAAGACCGGCGTCACCCAGGCCGACCAGTTCATCGACACCCCGGAGTCCATCTCCGCCGCCGCCGACCTCGAGGAGGCTTTCCCCGACCAGGAGGCCACCCCGTCCATCGTGGCCACCCAGGATGTCGAGGCCGTCGCCGCCGCCCTCGAGGGCGAGGACGCCAACGTCATCCCGCAGGAGCCCGCCGGTGACTACGAGATCCTCCAGATCTCCGGCCCCGACACCGTCGAACTGCGCGAGCTGCTCAGCGACACGGACGCCCTCGTCGGCGGCCAGGACGCCCAGCTCGTCGACACCGAGGAATCCGCCGCCGAGGACCGCACCCTCATCTTCCCGCTCATCCTCGCGCTCATCTTCGCCGCCCTCGTGGTGCTGCTGCGCTCCTTCGTTGCCCCGCTCATCATGACCGCGACGGTGCTGCTGACCAACGTCGCCGCCCTCGGCCTGGGCTGGTGGATCTCCACCGGGATCTTCGGCTTCGAGCGCTTCGACTCCACCACCCCCCTCTACTCCTTCGTCTTCCTCGTCGCCCTCGGCATCGACTACTCGATCTTCCTCATCACCCGCGCCCGCGAGGAGGCCCGCCACCACGGCACCAAGGAAGGCGTCCTGCGCTCCCTGTCCGCCACCGGTGGTGTCATCACCTCCGCCGGTATCCTCCTCGCCGCCGTGTTCGCCGCCCTCGGCGTCCTGCCGCTGGTCGCGCTGGCCCAGGTGGGCATCGTCATCTTCATCGGCGTGCTCCTGGACACCCTCATCGTCCGCACCATCCTCATCCCGGCCATCGTCCAGATGCTCGGCGAGAAGTTCTGGTGGCCCAACAAGCTCAAGCCCGCCAAGGATTCGGCGGACACCGAGCGCGGTGAGCGCGAGCTGACCGGCTCCACCGCCGCCTCGGAGCTGTAGCAGCCAGCGGAACAGCCACGCGGAAAGGCCCTCGACTCCACCCGGTGCGGGTGGGGTCGAGGGCCTTGTACTGTGCCGGGTCCCGGATTCGGGATCACGTTGTCGGGAGGACTACTGATCCCGAGTATCGGACCACGAATTCAGGGTGATCCCGACAGGCTGATCCCGAAGGTCAGCCGCGGACGAGCTCCACGACGCGGGCGACGACCTCGTCGGCCGGGACCTCCATGGTCTCCCCGTCGCGGACGCGCAGCTCGACGATGCCGTCGGCGAAGGAGCGGCCCAGCACCACGGCGAAGGGCATGCCCAGCAGCTCGGCGTCCTTGAACTTCACGCCGGGGCTGACCTTGGGGCGGTCGTCGAAGAGGACCTCGATGCCGGCGGTGTCGAGTTCCCCGGCCAACCGCTCGCCGGCCTCGAGGGCGGCGGCGTCCTTGTTCGCCACGACCACGTGGACCTGGTACGGGGCGATCTCGACGGGCCAGCTCAGGCCCTTGTCGTCGTGGCGCTGTTCGGCGAGGACGGCCATGAGGCGGGAGACGCCGACACCGTAGGAGCCCATGGTGGGCACGGAGCGCTTGCCGTTCTCGTCGAGGATCTGAACGTCGAAGGCCTCGGTGTACTTGCGTCCGAGCTGGAAGATGTGGCCGATCTCGATGCCGCGCTCCAGCGTCAGGGTGCCCTGGCCGTCGGGGGCGGGGTCGCCCTCGCGGATCTCGGCGGCCTCGACGTAGCCGTCGACCTCGAAGTCACGGCCGGCGACGAGTCCGACGACGTGGCGGTTCGGGGCGTCGGCGCCGGTGATCCAGGAGGTGCCCTCCACGATGCGGGGATCAGCGAGGACGCGGACGCCGTTGGCGGCGAGGCCGCGCGGGCCGACGTAGCCCTTGACCAGGAAGGGGTTGCGCTTGAAGTCCTTCTCCTCCGCCATGGCGACCTCGGCGGGCTCGAGGGAGGCCTCGAGGCGCTTCATGTCCACCTCGCGGTCACCGGGGACGAGGACGCCGAGCAGGTCACGCTCCTCGGCACCGGGTTCGAGGACGGTGAGCACGACGCACTTGAGGGTGTCTGCGGCGGTGACCTCGCGGTCGTCGATACGCACGCCCTCGGAGTTGGCCCAGTCCACCAGGGTGGCGATGGTCTCGGAGTCCGGGGTGTCGTACTCCACGGCCTCCGGCAGGCCCGCCACCGGACGGGGCTGACCCGGCTGCGTGACCACGGCCTCGACGTTGGCGGCGTAGTCGCCGTCGGTGGCGCGGACGAAGGTGTCCTCACCGTTGGCGGAGACGGCGAGGAACTCCTCGGAGGCGGAACCGCCCATCGCGCCGGAGGTGGCCTGGCAGATGACGTAGGACAGGCCGAGGCGGTCGAAGATGCGCTGGTAGGCACCGCGGTGGGCGGCGTAGGAGGCGTCGAGGCCCTCGTCGGTCATGTCGAAGGAGTAGGAGTCCTTCATCACGAACTCGCGGCCGCGGAGGATGCCGGCGCGGGGGCGTTCCTCGTCGCGGTACTTCGTCTGGATCTGGAAGAGCGTGACGGGGAAGTCCTTGTAGGAGGAGTACATGTCCTTGACCGCGCCCGCGAACATCTCCTCGTGGGTGGGGCCGAGCAGCATGTCGTTGCCCTTGCGGTCCTGGAGGCGGAACAGCGAGGGGCCGTACTCGGTCCAGCGGTTGGTCTTCTCGTAGGGCTCGCGCGGCAGCAGCGCGGGGAACAGCAGTTCCTGGCCGCCGATGGCGGTCATCTCCTCACGGACGACATCCTCGATCTTGCGCAGCGTCCGCAGCCCCAGCGGCAGCCACGTGTACACGCCCGGCGCGGCGCGGCGGATGTACCCGGCGCGGACGAGGAGCTTGTGGCTGGGGACCTCCGCATCGGCGGGGTCATCGCGCAGGGTGCGCAGGAACAGCGAGGACAGGCGTGTGATCATGGTCCGTAACTGTACCCGGTACCCTGTTCGACATGCTGATCGTGCTGCCACCGTCCGAAGCCAAAGCTCACGGCGGGTCCCACGGCCCGATCGATCTCGGATCGTTGGCGTTTCCCACGCTGAATCCGGTGCGGGAGCAGATCATCGCGGACCTTGAGGCACTCCCGGTCGATGACGCCCTCGGTGTTCTGGGGATCTCGGAGAAACTCCGCGCCGAGGCGGAGGCCAACACGCAGCTGCGCACGTCCCCGACGATGCCGGCGATCCACCGCTACACCGGCGTGCTTTTCGACGCCCTCGATGCCCACACCCTGCCCCCTTCCGCGTCCGCACGCCTCGCCGTCGGCTCCGCCCTGTTCGGCGTCGTCCACGCCGACGACCTCATCCCCCATTACCGGCTCTCCGGCGGCACGAAGCTCCCCCTCGCCGATGGCACTCGGCCGACGATGAAGGCCCGCTGGGGCAACGCCATCACCGAGGCGCTGTCGCATGACGGCCTGGTCATCGACCTGCGTTCCGGTACCTACCAGCAGCTGGGCAAGGTGCCCGGGGCGGTGACCGTGCGCGTGGAGTCGGTGCTGGCGGACGGGTCGCGGAAGGTGGTCAGCCACTTCAACAAGCAGTACAAGGGCGAACTGGCCCGGGTGCTCGCGCTCTCCCCCGGGGAAGCGGCGACCGCGGGAGACGTCGCGGACATCGCCCGGGGCGCCGGCATGACCATCGAACAGACCTCAGCGACCGCATTGACGTTGGTAGTCTGATCGCCATGACTGCCCTGCTTCGACCCGGTGACCGCGTCGCCATCCTCTCCCCCTCCTTCGCCGTGCCCGGCGCGTACCCGGCGGTGCACGAGCAGGCGATGACCCGGCTGCGTGACCTGGGGGTAGAGCCGGTCGAGTACCCCACGACCCGCCAGGTCGGCGCGTCCCCCGTGGATCGCGCCCGGGACGTCACCGCCGCATTCGCGGACCCGTCCATCCGCGCCATCATGGCCACCATCGGCGGCAACGACCAGATCACCGTCACCCCTCACCTGGACGACGAGGTCATCCGCGCCAACCCCAAGCGTTTCCTCGGCTACAGCGACAACACCAACCTGCTCAACCACCTGTGGCGTCTCGGCATCCCCGGCTTCTACGGCGGTTCCACCCAGGTGCACATCGGCCCCGGCCCGCGTATCGACGCCGCCCACCTCACCGCCCTGCGCGCCGCCCTGTTCACCGGCAGCGAGGTGGAGGTGACCAACCCTGCCGAGTCCGAGGACTTCTGCGTGGACTGGGGCGACCCGAGGTCACTGTCGGAGTTCGGCCACCGCGTCCCCAGTGACCCGCTGGAGTGGGCCGGCCCGGAGAAGGCTGTCGAGGGCCGGACGTGGGGCGGCTGCCTGGAGGTGCTCTCCCAGCTCGGCATCGCCGGCCGGTTCCCCGCCGTCGACGACTTGCGGGGCGGCATTCTGCTGCTCGAGGCCTCGGAGCGCCTGACACCCGCTCCTGAGATCCGAGACATCGTCCGCGCCCTCGGCGAACGGGGAATCCTCGGCGTGGTCGCCGGCGTCATGCTCGCCCGCACCCCCACCACCCACCACCAGGAGCCCCCTCGCACCGAGGAGGAGCGTGCCCTCGCCCGGCGCGAGCAGATCGAGGTCGTGGTGGACACGGTGCGTTCCTACAACCCCGACGCGGTCGTCTGCGTCGGTGTCCCCTTCGGCCACACCCGGCCGCAATGGATCCTCCCCTACGGCGGGACCGTGCGGCTCGACGGTGGGGAGAAGCGCGTCTTCGCGGACTACCGCTGAGGCCGGAGGCGCTTTTCTGTCTACTTCGCTGCTTTTTCGGCCGGTTTTTCGGCGAAAGTAGACAGATAAGTGCCTTTCGGGAAAGTATCAAAGTATCAACCACCGCTAGAATGAGGCCATGACCAACCCCTTCCGCCCCACCTTCGGCGCCTCTCCCCTGTACTGGGCGGGCCGCCGGGTCATCCTCGACGAGTTCGCCCGGGCGATCGACGGCAACCCCGGTGACCCGACGCGCAGCCTCATCATCGACGGGGCGCGCGGCATCGGCAAGACCGTCCTCCTCACGGAGCTGGAGGACATCGCCGCCCAGCGGGGCTGGATCGTCCTGCGGGCGACCGGCCGCCACGACATGGTGCGCACCCTCGTCGACTCCACCATCCCCGCGAAGATCCGCGAGCTCGCCCCACCCCCGGGACGCAAGGTCACCGCCGTGAGCATCTCCGGTCTCGGGCGGGTGGACACCGAGCTGACCCCGGGACAGGACCCGACGCCGACGCTCATCACCCGGCTGCGCGATCTCCTCGGCCATCTGCAGGGCGCGGGCGTGCTCATCACCGTCGACGAGGTCCAGGACGCCGACCCGGACAACCTCACCCAGGTCGCCGTCGCCTACCAGGACCTCATCCGGGACGACCTCCAGGTGTCGCTGGCCATGGCCGGACTGACCCACGGGGTCAACCGACTGCTCGACCTGCCCGGCACCACCTTCCTGCGCCGGGCCCGCCGCTTCGAGCTCGGACCGCTCACCGCCGAGGACGCCCGAGCCACGCTGACCGCCACCGCCGAGGGATCTGGTCGGCCCTTCGACGAGCCTGGTGCTGCGGCGGCCGTCGAGGTGGCGCAGGGGTATCCCTACCTGGTGCAGCTGGTCGGTTACCTGGCGTGGAACCGTTCCGCGGGGACGATCACCGCCGATGACGTCGCGGCCGTCCGGGACGAGGCCGTCATGACCATGGGCTCCCAGGTCCACGCCCCCTCCCTCAAGGGGGTGCCACCGGCGCAGCTGGCCTACCTACGGGCCATGGCGGACCTCATCGGCGATGATGCGGACGTCGCCTCCACCGCCGTCGCGGAGGCAGTGGGCAAGAAACCCAACGAGGCCACCGACACCCGCGGCAAGCTGCTCGACCGGGGGCTCATCGAGTCCCCCGCCTGGGGTCGCGTGGCGTTCACCCTTCCCTACCTCGCCGACTTCCTGCGCAGTGACGGGCGGGTCACCCGGATCAGTTGACGTGCCCCAGTGCCCGCGCCCCGGAGTGCACGCCGACGGTGGCGATGATGGCGGTGACCACCATGACGGCCGCCATGGCCACCGGCTGGGACAGTCCCGCGGAGGCGACGAGGCCGACGATCGGGGACAGGACTCCGGCGAGCAGGAACTGGCCGGAGCCGAGGAACGCGGAGGCGGAGCCGGCGGCCTTGCCGGCGCGGGAGATGGCCAGGGCGGAGTTGTCGGCGAAGTTGAGTCCCATGGAGGCGACGACGGTGAAGAGTCCGGCGAGGATGTACCACCGCGGGGCGTCGAGAAGCGCGACGGTGAGCAGGTAGCCGGTGGCCACGAGCATGACGATGTTGCCGATCCGGGCCAGCGGCAGCGGGCCGACCTTCGTCACCAGGTGGGCGTTGAGCAGGGCGACGAGGAACATGCCGGTGGTGTTGGCGGCGAAGATCATGGCGTACTGGACCGGGCTGAAGCCGTAGTGCTCCTGGAGGATGAACGGGGAGGCGGAGACGTAGGCGAACATCGTGGCGAAGGAGAAGATGAAGCCGGTGGTGAAGGAGACGTAGGCCCGGTCGGCGAGGAGCTTCCGGACGGAGGTGAGGAGGGGCCGCCACCCACCGGCTGTGCGGTCGGACGCGGGCAGGGTCTCCGGGACGGCCCGCCACACGCCGAGGGCGACGATGACGTTGAGGCCGGCGAGCACCCAGAACACGCCCCGCCAGCCGACGCCGTCCACGAGGATGCCGCCGACGACGGGTCCGATGACCGGGGCGATGCCGCCGAGGAGCATGAGCAGGGAGAACACCCGCGCGAGTTCGGGCCCGTGCGTGAGGTCGGCGGCTACCGCGCGGGCGAGGACGACGGCGGTGCCGCCGGCCAGCCCCATGAGGAAACGGGCGAGGAACAGCAGCCAGGCGTGCGGCGCCACGGCGGCGAGCACCGTCGCCACGGCCAGGGCCACGGATCCGGTGAGGAACAGGCCGCGGCGTCCTCGCGCGTCGGACCAGGGCCCGGCGGCGAGCTGGCCGACGGCCATGCCGGCGAGGAAGAACGTCAGGGTCAGCTGCGCGCCGGCCTGGCTGAGGTCGAGGTCACGCGCCAGCTGGGGCATGCCCGAGAGGTACATGTTGATCGACAACGGCTCGGCCATGGAGACCAGCGCGAGCACGCCCAGGATGAGCGGCGGAATCACCCCACGGGTCACAGCCCGGCGACCTCACCGATGACGTAGACCGCCGGCGCCTCGACGGCGTTGCCGGTCATCGTCTGCGCGAGGGTGCCCAGGGTGCAGCGGAAACTGCGCTGCCCGTCGGTGGTGCCCTCCTGGATGACCGCGGCCGGGGTCTCCGGGGCGAGGCCGGCGGCCATGAGGGCGTCGGCGATCGCGGCGACGTGGCGCACGCCCATGATCACGGAGATGGTCCCGCCGGTCCGTGCCAGGGCGGACCAGTCCACCAGGGATGACGGATGGCCGGGCGGCAGGTGCCCGGAGACCACAGTGAAGGAGTGCACGACACCGCGTTGGGTGATCGGCACGCCCGCGGCACCGGGGACGGAGACGGCGCTGGTGACCCCGGGGACCACCTCGCAGGGGATGTCGTGCTCACGGCAGACCTGCAGTTCCTCGAAGCCGCGGCCGAAGACGTAGGGGTCGCCGCCCTTGAGGCGGACGACCTTCCGACCGGCGCGGGCGTGGGAGACGATGAGCTCGTTGGTCTTGTCCTGGGAGACCTGCCGCTTGTACGGCAGTTTGGACACGTCGATGATCTCCTTGCCGGCCACGTCGATGAGGCGGTCGAGCTGGTCGGTGGGGCCGAGGTGATCGGTGAGGATGACGTCGGCGTCGACAAGCGCGTTCATCCCGCGGACGGTGATGAGGTCCCACGCACCGGGACCCCCGCCGACCAGGGTGACGCCGGGCAGGGCAGAGTCAGAGGTCATGGTGGATCAGTCTATCGGTGGTTACCCTGGGGCCATGACAACCCCGCGTCTGGACCACACCTTCGCCCACGACCTGCCGGAACTCGTCATCTCCTGGCAGGCCGAGGAGTCCCCGGACCCGGCGCTGCTGATCCTCAATGAGCCGCTGGCCCGGGAGCTCGGCCTCGACGTCGACTGGCTGCGGAGCGACGAGGGCGTGGACTTCCTCCTCGGACACGGCGGCGACACCCACGCCATGGCGTACTCGGGGCACCAGTTCGGCCAATTCTCCCCCCAGCTTGGCGACGGCCGCGCGCTCCTGCTCGGCGAACTCCCCACCGGGGCAGGGCTCGTCGACCTGCACATCAAGGGCTCCGGCCCCACCCCGTTCTCCCGGGGTGGCGACGGCCGCGGGGCGCTCGGCCCCATGCTCCGCGAGTACCTCG
>Ga0123328_1001685_pt1 | contig 21147 bp, 18 predicted proteins | sample BioC12SIPDNA_2_FD_89702 | JGI IMG/M metagenome (GOLD analysis project Ga0123328, IMG submission 89702) | Anaerobic biogas reactor microbial communites from Washington, USA - Biogas_R1_A C12 SIP DNA | ecosystem: Engineered > Bioreactor > Anaerobic > Unclassified | place: Washington, USA...
GGGCCGTCCGCCGCGCCGATGATCGCGATGGAGGCCGCGTCCTTGAGCTCAAAGCCGAGCAGCGTCGCGAGCGACAGCGTGAAGAAGATTCCGAACTGCGCCGCCGCGCCGCAGAGCAGCATCTTGGGGTTCGAGAGCAGCGGTCCGAAGTCGATCATCGCGCCGATGCCGATGAACAGGAGCAGCGGGAACAGCTCGTTTGCGATGCCGGCGTTGTACAACACCTCGAGGTCGCCCAGCGCGCCGTTGAGCGGCAGGTTGACCAGGATCGCGCCGAAGCCCATCGGCAGAAGCAGCGTGGGCTCCATTTCCTTTTTGATGGCCAGGTAGATCAGCGTGCCGCCGATCGCCCACATGACGGCCATCTGCCAGGTGATCTCCTTGAAGGCAAAGCTCGAGAACAGTGCAGCCATAGAACACCCTCCCCCAATATGAAGGAACCTCCACGGAGCAAGCCATGGAAAGTTCCCCGCCGCGCGCCGGTGAAGCCACACAACGCGATTTGTAGCAAAGTATAGCACAATCGAAAAAAGCTGTCAACCGCGCTTTTTGAATATCCAGAAGCGGCTGGCGAAGTAATTCGCGGCGATGACGACGGCCTGCACGATGAGCTTCGCGACGAGGTCGTTCATCTTGACGGCGCCGACGAGCAGGAGCATCAGGAGCGCGTCGACGCCCAGCGACAAAAGCCGCGCAGTCACGAATTCCGCAATCTCGCGCCTGATGTCCCCGCCGGCGCTTCTGAACACGTATCTCTTGTTCGGGTAGAACGCGAACGCGACCGCGAACATCCACGCGACCGCGGTGCCGAGGACCGCGAGCCACTCGGTCGAATCCGCCGGCACGCCCGCAAGCGCCGCGACCGCGCGCGTGAACAGGAAGTAGACGGCGTAGTTGACCGCGGTCGTCAGCGCGCCCACGACGCAGTAGAGAAAAATCTCGCGAATCCGCTCGTTTTTAAGCAGCTTCCGGATCATCGAAGTCCCCTCACAAGGCAGTGCATGCCGTCGTCGTGGCGGAAGCCGAGCCGCTCGTAATAGGCGGCCTGCGGCCCGTCCGGTACGCAAACGCGGTCGCACTCCGCCGCGAGCAGCCGGAACAGGTGGCGCAAAAGCTCCGTCCCGTAGCCCTTGCCGCGCTCGGCCCTCTCGACCGCGAGGTTCTTGAGCTCCGCCGCGCCGTCGGGGCGGCGCACGACGACCGCCTCGGCGACCGGGCGGCCGCTCGCGAACAGCACGTACATGTCGCCCGCGTCGAGGTACGCATCGATGCTCTCCTCGCTCGGGTCGGCCTCCTTCAATAGGGACATGTGCTCGCGCTTCCCGGAGGATAAGCGCCGGATTTCAAGCGGCGCGAGCTCGCCCGCCGCCCAGTGCCGCCTGCAGAGCGCGACGTAGCTCTCGTTGCCGCCGAGCACGATCTGCTCGCCGGACTTCGTCACGGCCCCGTCGACGACGCGCGCGTTGCAGGTCGCCTTCCGGCCGCACCAGCAGACGGTCTTGAGTTCCTCGATCGCGTCCGCCCACGCGAGCAGCCAGTGGCTCCCCTCAAACAGGTTGCCCCGAAAATCGGCGCGCAGTCCGTAGCAGATGACCGGGATGCCCAGGTCGTCGACGACGTTTACGAGCGAGAGCACCTGCTCCTTCGAGAGGAACTGCGCCTCGTCGACGATCAGGCAGTCGTAGATCGACAGGTCGATGGAATCGAGGTCCTCGACGAACTCGCACGGCGCCGACAGCCCCGAGCGCGAGCCGACGATCCGCTCGCCGTCGCGGCTGTCGAGCCGGGGCTTCAGGAGCAGCGCGTTCTGCCCGCGCTCCCGGTAGTTGTATTGCACCATGATCGCGTTCGCGGTCTTCGAGGAGCCCATCGCCCCATAGCGGAAGTAGAGTTTCGCCATGCCAATACCCCTTTGTTCGAGAATCTCAACCTTATTCGACAGGGGGGCGCGCGATTCCTGCCCCGCGCTTGCCAACGGAGGATTTTGGGGGTAAAATAAAAAAAACGCCGACTGGAGCGGATGCCGTTGAAGATCGCGGGCGTGATCGCCGAATACAACCCGTTTCACAACGGGCACCAGTATCACATCGAAATGACGCGGGAGAGGACGGGCTGCGACTTTGTCGTCGCGGCGATGGCCGGGCACTTCACGCAGCGCGGCGAGCCGGCGGCGCTGTCGAAGTGGGCGCGCGCGCGGATGGCGCTCTCGTCCGGCGCCGACGCGGTGTTCGAGCTCCCGGCGCTGTTCGCGGTGCGCACGGCGGACTGGTTCGCGCTCGGCGGCGTCGCGGTGCTCGACGGGCTCGGCTGCGATTTTCTTTCGTTCGGGAGCGAGGCCGACGACATGGCGCTTTTGAGCCGGCTGTCAGATGTTCGGATGCGGGAGCCCGGGGACGTGTCCGAGGGCGTGCGAAAGCGGCTCGACCTCGGCATGAGCCACGCCCGCGCGCGCGGCGAGGCGGTCGCGGAGCATCTGAACCTGCAGCCGGGCGCGCTGAACCTGCCGAACGCGACGCTCGCGGTCGAGTACCTGTCGGCGATCCAAAAACTCGGTGCCGCGATCGAGCCGGTCATCATCAAGCGCCGGAACGACTACCACGGCACCGAGCTCTCGAAGATATGCTCCGCGACGGCGATACGCCGCGCGCTCGCGCTGGGCGAGGACGCGTCGTTCGCGGTGCCGGAAGCGTGCCGGGGCATGCTCCCGGCCGCCCCGCGGCTGCCGCTCGACATGCTCGCGCTTCATCGGCTCCGGCAGGGGAACCTGTCGCTCCCGGACGCGGGCGAGGGGCTCGACCGGCTGCTCTCCCGCGCCGCGCGCGAGTCCGGGACGCTCGAGGAGCTGATCGGCCGCGTAAAATCCCGCCGGTACACGCGCGCGCGCATCACCCGCGCGGTCGCGCACGCGCTGGGCGACTTGACCGCCGAGCTCGCCGGGGCGATCGGCCGGCCGCCGTACGCGCGGCTCATCGGCATGCGGTCGGGCGCGCGGCCGCTTATGAAGGAGCTCTCCGGGCGCGCCGCAATCGCGATCGCGTCCGACCCGGCGGAGCTCGCCGGGGACGCGTGCTTTCGGTTGGAGTGCCGCTTCACCGACGTCTGGGCGCTCGGCGAGCCGTACCCGGAGGCGCGCCGCGCCGGGCGGGAGTTCACCGAGAAATTCGTCCTGGTCTAGCCCGCCGGCAGCAGCCGGAGGTCGCTGTCGAACCGCTTGAGGAGCGTCTCCTCGAGCGCCTGCACGCACGAGCTCATGCTGCTGATCGCGGCGGCCGGGCTCTGCCCCTGCCGGAACGCCTCGTCGAACGCCTCGAACGAGGCGGTGATCGCGGTGTCGATGCCGCCCCGGAGCACCGCGTAGCGGTCCCCGTAGGCGACCGCGATCGCCTCATCGAGCGCGGTCGCGGCGACGAAGTAATCGTGCATCGTCGGGAGGATCGTCCCCTCGACATCCGCGCCCGCGAGCGAAATGCCCTGATAGCTGCGGATAAACATGTTCAATTTCTCGTACAGCTCCTCGCCGACGGCCGTCCGCGCCTGTGCATATTCATTCCGTATATTCGAAGTGCTTACGGCGAATATGCAAACGAGGATGATCAGCACGAGCGCGATGGCGGCGGCGCTCATCGGCAATACGGTGCGCGCATTTAACCTGATCTTCACGCGCTTTTGGGTCTGCATGGTCTCGACCTCCCAATTTTTATGAGACAGTATATGCTTCAAGTTCTTTGAATATGCACTGCATATACATAGTATAATACGACAATTTCCGGCAAATTCCTGCGGGGAATTTTGAAATAATTGCATATATGCACGGTATATTCGCCGGCATTCCCGCATATTTTATGCAATCCAACGAAATTCGCGCAAAATCCGCGCAACTTTCCGCCATAATTCGCGCCGCGGGACATCGCGCGCGCGGACAAAAAACAGCCCGGCACAACATGCTGTGCGCCGGTTTCTCGGCGACCACATCATCTTGTACCGGGATTCGGCTTAACCGTCCCTTAACGCGCCGGAGGGCAGAGCATCACGCCCGCGGCGGGCAGTTCGTTGAGCGTTTCCCGCGTGATTTCCAGCGCGTTCGGCAGGTATTTCGCGCGCGCGAGCCGCACGAATTCGCGCTCGTCGGTGACCGCGAAACCGCAGAGCACGGTCTTGAAGTGCATCGCGATCGCGGTGTGCGGCTTGACCGCGCGGATCAGCGCGACCGCCTCCGGGGTCGCGATCGTGTAGGTTCCGCCGATCGGCACGAGCAATATGTCGGGCGCGCCGAGCGCCTCGATCTGCTTTTCGTCGAGCGGGTGGCCGAGGTCGCCCAGGTGCGCGACGCGAAGCCCGTCGCCCTCGACGACGAACATCACGTTCTTGCCGCGCCTCGCGCCGCCCTCGGCGTCGTGGAAGCTGTCGACGCCGCGGATGCGGAGCCCCAGAATCTCCCGCGGAGCGCCGTCGCGGATGACCTCGGGGGTCCCCGAGAGCGACTGGACGTGGTTGTGGTCGAAGTGGTCGTGGCTCACAAGCGCGATGTCCGCCCGCGCGCGGCACAGCGGGTAGCCGACCGTCCGGTCAAACGGGTCGGTCACGACCGCAACGCCGCCCTCGAAGGTCATCGAAAAGCAGGAATGCCCGTGCCATTTAAGCCTCATGTCCGTCTCCTCCAATTTTTTTGAACGCCGCGGCGCACGCGTACAGCCCGCCGCCCCCGCCCGAGCGCAGGCAAGCGGCCGCCCGCCGCCGGATCGCCCGGTCGAGCGCCTCGATTCGCGCGGGCTCCGGTGCCTCGCTGAGTTTCAGGGCCTCCGAGAACAGCGCGGCCGACGCCTCGTCCGCGGGAATTCCCCGGAACCGCTCGAGCGAGCGCGTCAGCGCCCCGTCCGGGTCGTCCCGCTCGAACTCGTCGAACAGCCGCTGCGCCGGGAACAGCCGCCACAGGTTCCCGTGCGGCTCCGACCGGAAATGCGGCGATTCGACCGGCTGCTTCGAGACGAATATCCCCGGCCCGCGGTCGCGCCGGACGCGCGCGCCTTCGGGTAGAAGCGCCCTAATCGCCGTCACTTCGGAACACCTCCGGGATTGCGGCGACGATATCCTGCGCGGTCATGCCCTCGCTGCCGATCCTCCGCTCGGCGATGAGCCCCGCGAGCCCGTGCAGCTCCGCGACGAGCGCGAGGTCCATCGCGTCCATCCTCCGCGGCGCTTCGGACGCCTCCGGGTGCGGCTTCGCGAGGTGCGCGCCGAGCATGCCCGCGAACACGTCCCCGGAGCCGCCCTTCGCCATGCCCGCGCAGCCGGTCGCGCTCAAAACCGGCGAGCGGCCGCCGTGCACGGCGATCAGCCGGCTCGCGCCCTTCAGGATCGCGGCGCAGCCGAACGCCGCGAGCGCGCGCGCGTCGGACGCGGGGTCCGCGAGCGCCCGCCCGAGCAGCCGCTCCGCCTCGCCGGGGTGCGGCGTCAGCGCGTGGTGGGGGCGCAGCTTCCGAAGCAACTCCCTGTGCTCTGACAGGATATTCAGCGCGTCGGCGTCGATGACCGCCGGGAGCCCGCTCTCGAGCGCCGCCTCGACGATTTCCGGCGCGCACCGGCGCGACAGCCCGCAGCCGACGACGAGCGCGCGCTTGCCCGCAAACAGCGCCTTCATAGGCTCGACCGCGTCCTTCGAGAGCGCCCCGCCGCGCTCCGGCAGCGGCTGGCAGATCGCGCACGGCTCGAGCGACTGCAATACCGGCACGATGCACTTCGGGCACGCGACCGTCACGAGCCCCGCGCCGGACCGGAGCGCCGCGCCCGCCGCCAGCGCCGCCGCGCCCGCCATGCCGAGGCTGCCCGCGACGACGAGCACGTGCCCGCGCGTTCCCTTGTGCGTGTTCCGCGGGAAGCTGCGCGTGTCCGCCTTCGCCGGCGACGCGAGCAGCACCGGCGCGGCCGCGGACAGGTAGATCGACGGTATGCCGATGTCGCGCACGACCACCTCGCCGGACGCGTCGAGGCCGTCGTTTAAATAGTGGCCGAGCTTTGCGTACTGGAACGCGACCGTGACGTCCGCAAACACCGCGGCGCCGGGCACCTCGCCGGTCAGTCCCGAGAGCCCCGAGGGGATGTCGACGGACACGACCGGGAGGCCGCTTTCGTTGATCCGCCGGATCAATTGCTCCGCCGCGCCCGAAGGCGCGCGCGAGAACCCGGTGCCGAACAGCGCGTCGACCCAGACGTCCGGCTCCTCGTCGGAATCCGGCGCGATCTCGCGGACGCCCGCCTCGATCGCGCGGCGGTGGTTTTCCTTAGCGTCGGGCGACCTCGGCGGCTCCGAGAGCGCGAACGCCGCGTCGCCGCCGGCCTCCTTATAGAGGCGCGCCGCCGCGAGCCCGTCGCCGCCGTTTCCGCCCGGGCCGCACGCGAAGAAGATTTTTTTGTCGCTGCCGAACCGCTCGGCGAGGACCTTCGCGACCTCCGAGGCCGCGCGCTCCATCAGCTCGATCGACTCCGTGCCGGTCGCCTCGAAAAACCGTCGCTCCATGTCGGACATCTGCTCGGGGGTCAGCAAAAAGCGCATGACGCACCTCCTAAACGTAGCCGTACAGCCCGCGCACCGACACGTCGCCGGCGACGAGCGCCGTGACCTGATCGCCCTAGCGGATAAGCAACGCGCCGTCCCCGCGGAAGCCGACCGCCTCGCCCTCGCGCGTCCCGATCCGCACGCGCCGGCCGAGCGTCGCGGACAGCGGCCGGATCGCCTCGAGAACCGGGGAAAGGCCGTCGCGCAGCCAGATTTTGTACCACGGCGCGAAGCGGTCGAGGTACCGGTGGAGCAATTCCATCGGCGTCACGCGCGCGCCGGTCTCGAGAAACAGCGACGTCGCCGAGGGAAGCTCCGGCGGGAACGACGCCTGCAGGAGGTTCACGCCGACGCCAAGCGCGAGCCAGGAGCACACGCCGCCCTCGAACCCCGCCTCCGCGAGCATGCCCGAGAGCTTTTTGCCGTTGAGGACGAGGTCGTTCGGCCACTTGACCCTGACCTCGGCAAAGTCCGAGAGCGCCTCGGCCATCGCAAGCCCCGCGACGAACACCGCGCCGCCCGCATTTTCCGCCGGGAGCGCGCGGGGCCTCAACAGCTGCGTCGTCCAAAGCCCCTCCCCGGCGGGCGAATCCCAGGACCGGTCGAGCCTGCCGCGCCCCGCCGTCTGGCGGCCGGCGACGACCACGCACTCCGCGTGCCCCTGAAGCGCCAGCGCCTTCGCGCGCGCGTTCGTCGAGTCCACCTCGAAAAAGTGAAGGATTTCCACGCGTCCGTCCTCCGAATTGTGACCTTCCTTTGAATATTGTAGCACAATCCGGCGCATTTGAACAGTTTTCCTTGTCATGCGCGCCGCAAATTTGTATACTATCGTCGGAGGGAACCGCCCGGGTGCGCGCTCCGTCCAACAGCAGGCGGAAATATACATTAGGAGAAGTTTTATGCAGGTCACGCAGCGATTTGCGCAGTTGCTGGTAAACAACGTCGGGAAGGTCATCGTCGGCAAGCAGGACGCGGTGGAGCTGATGATGATCGCGCTTCTGTGCCGGGGGCATGTCTTGATCGAGGACGTGCCGGGCGTCGGGAAGACGACGCTGGCCTCGGCGCTGGCGAAGTCGCTGGACTGCTCGTTCAAGCGCATACAGTTCACGCCGGACATCACGCCCAGCGACATCACCGGCTTTTCGATCGTCAACTTCAAGACCGGCGAGCTCGAGTACCGGCCGGGGCTCGTCATGAGCCAGATCGTGCTCGCGGACGAGATCAACCGCACGTCCCCGAAGACGCAGTCGAGCCTGCTCGAGGTCATGGAGGAGGGGCAGGTGACCGTCGACGGCACGACCTACCGGATGCCGAGCCCCTTCATCGTCTTGGCGACGCAGAATCCGGTCGACTTCGTCGGCACCTATCCGCTGCCGGAGGCGCAGCTCGACCGCTTCTTCATGCGCATATCGATCGGCTACCCGACCGCCGAGGAGGAGATCGACATACTCGAGCGGCACACCACCGGCTTAAAGCCGATGGAGGACTTGAAGCCCATCTGCTCGTCCTCGGACATCTTAAAGCTCCAGCAGCAGGTCGACACCGTTTACACCTCGCGCGAGGTGCGCGCGTACGTCTCGAACATCGCGGCGGCCTCGCGCAAGAACGGCGCGCTGCAGCTGGGCGTCTCGACCCGCGCGGCGATCTCGCTGCTCCGGGCCTCGCAGGCGCGCGCGCTGATGCTCGGGCGCGACTACGTGTCGCCGGACGACGTGCAGTCGATGGCGGAGCCGGTGCTCGCGCACAGGCTGGTCCTGAGCCCCGAGGCGCGCATGCGCAACATGACCGCGGAGCGCGTGCTTTCGAACGTGATCGGCTCCGTGCAGGTGCCGGTCAAGGCGAGATGACCTCGCGGCTCGCGCTCGCGCTGATCGCGGCGGCGGCGCTCCTCGCGACCGGGCTCGCGACCGGCGGGCAGATCTACTACCTGCTGTTTTTCACGCTGCTGCTTCTGATGCTCGTCTCGCTCGCGTCGGTGCTCTGGGCGCTCCTGACCGTCAAGATCGAGATGAAGGGCGTGCGCCCCCGCGTCGAGCGCGGCGAGGCGCTGATGACGATATTCACCGTCAGGCACACGTCGCTTTTGCCGGTGTCGTCGGTCCGCATACAGTTGAACGTCCCCTCGGCGTTCTCCGCGCAGCAGGAGATCAGCGTGTCGACGCCGCCGTTCAAGACGAAGACCTTCCGCTACATGGTGCGCTGCCCGCACCGCGGCAGCTACGAGGTCGGCATCTCGCGCCTGTGCGCGCGGGACATGTTCGGCCTGTTCTCGCTGTCGAAGAAAAGCGGCATGAAGCTTTTGCGCGTCGACGTGTCGCCGAAGACGTACCCGGTCGCCGCGATGGAATTGAAGGCGAGCGACTCGGGCCCGGAGCTTCGCAGCCGCGCGACCGAGGACGCGGCGTCTCCTTCGGACGTGCGCAAGTGGCAGGAGGGCGACGTCATCAAGAAGGTGCACTGGAAGCTGACGATGCGAAAGCGCGAGATCATGGTGCGCACCTACGAGGAGTCGTCGCGCCCGGACACCCTGATCGTTCCGGACCTCTCCGAGATCGCGGCGCTTCCGGACCAGGCGCTCTCGATGGAGGACGCGGTGTGCGAGGCGTGCCTCTCGCAGGCGAAGGCGCAGCTGGAAGCCGGGTATCCGGTGCGAATGCCGCTTTTGTCCGCGAGGCCCAGCGAGGTCAACGGCCAGTTTCCGCAGGACTTCTCGATGTTTTCCGATGCGCTGATGCGCGTGAAATTCGACAGCCCCTATCCTTACGAGCAGGTGCAGTTGCAGATGCTCAGGCGCTCGACCCGCACCGGCGGCTGCGTGCTCGTCACGCCGAAGCTGACGACGCGCGTCGCGGACATGGCGCTCAAGATCTCCCGCTCGGGCGTGCGCGTGAAGCTCGCGTGGGTGACCGACAGCCAGAACAGCCAGTCGCTCGAGATGGTCGAGCGGCTGAAGATGGAGAGTGTGGAGGCGTCGCTCCTGAACCCTTGGAGCGAGCCTTAGAGGAACCCGATGACAAGATCGCAGAAACTCCTTCGCCTTCTGAGCACGGCGCTGATCGCGGCCCTGCTCTCCGGAAGCGTGGCGAACACGCTGCTCGGCGCGTTCTCGATGGGCGCGCCGTGGCCGAGCGCGTACCTGTGGGCGGCGCTCGTGGCGCTGCTGCTCGCGCTCGGCGGGCTCGGCGCCGCCGGGGCGATCGCGGGCGGGGCGGCGCTGCTCGCGCTGTTCGGCCTCGCGGCGCTCGGCGGCGCGTTCGGCATACGCGAGCTGTTTTCGGCTCTGCGCGAGTTCGCGTCGGTCGGCGACTGGGCGGTGCTCGCGCCCCATGGCGCGGCGGCGGCGATGTTTCTTGGCGTATTGTTCGGCATATTGTTCTTCGGGCTCGTCCGAAACCGCGGCGGCGTGTTCTTCGCGGCGCTGATCTCCTTGACCGCCTTGATCGGCGCGAGCGCCGCGGGCGGCGAAGCGAACATGCTCTTGGCGGCGCCGGCGCTGATCGCTTTATCGGCGGCGTTCGCGCACACGTCCGAGGCCGACCGCTACGAGCGGGGTTTTGCGCGCGCGCTCGTGCCCTCGGCAATCGCGGTGCTGATCGCGCTTCTGCTCGTTCCGGCCGGGAGGGTCACATGGAAGCCGCTCGAGGACGCCGCGAACGCGCTGCAAAACGCGTTTGAGGACTACTTCCACTTCACGCAGGAGCGCGTCGCATTCTCGATCCAGGAGGAGGGCTACGACCACGCGGCGCTGATGAACGACGTCGCGACCGCGAAGCTCGGCGGCCCCGCGAACCCGGACGCGACGCCGGTCATGGAGGTTTCCGCGAACGCGCGCATGCTGCTGCGCGGGACGATCCGGCGCGACTACACGGGCTATTCGTGGGTCGATTCCGGCGAGAAGGCGCGCTACCTCTACTACGACTTCACCCGCCGCGGCGCGCGCGCGGACATCTTCGAGTCCGACGCGGTCTCCGGCGCGCCCGGCGCGTTTTCCGAGGTCTCGGCGGAGATAAAGATGCTCAAAAACGGCACGAGCACGCTGTTCGTACCGCACAGGCTCAGCGATTTCTCGATGTCGATCGAAAATGCCGTCTACTACAACTCCATCGGCGAGGTGTTCCTGTCGCGAGAGGTCGAGCCGGGCGACCGCTACACGTTGTCCGCGCGCGTGCCCTCGGACGAAAATGCGCTCATAACGCTCGTCGGCGCGCTCGCCGGTTCCGAGGACGAGGGCTATTACGAGGCGATGGACACGGCGCTCGCGCTCCCCCCGGGCGTCGAGTCGGGCGTCTTTGCGCTCGCGGAGCAGATCACCGCGGGGCTCTCGAACGACTGCGAGAAGGCGGTCGCCATCCGCCGCTGGCTCGCGGAGAACTGCCGCTACGAATTGGACGTCGACTACCCGCCCGAGGGCCGCGACTTCGCGTCCTACTTCCTGCTCGACTCCCGCGAGGGCTATTGCAGCTACTTCGCGACCGGCATGGCCGTGCTCTGCCGCGCGGCCGGGCTCCCGGCGCGCTACGTCGAGGGCTACAGCGTGCCCGCGAGCGGCCGAGGGGTCGTCCTGACCGGCGAGGACGCGCACGCGTGGGTCGAGGTCTGCTTCAACGGCGTCGGCTGGGTGTCGTTCGACCCGACCGCCGCGGCGGAGGAGCACACCGGCGGCGAGGAACAGGCCGGCACCGGCGACCGCGCGACCGACGACGACGAGACCGGCCTTCCGCCGCCCGAGGGCGAGTCGACCTTGCCCCCGGACTCGCCCGAGTCGACGCCGACCCCGAACCCCGATCCTTTTGCCGACCCGACGCCGAGCCCGACGCCGCAGGGCGACCCGTTCGCGGAGCCGGAGGCGACGCCCCCGCCGGATTCCCCGGACTCTCCCGAACAGGAAGAACCCGAGCCGAAGGAGCCGGAATCGAACCGCGCGTGGGTGTGGATCGCGCTGGGCATATTGCTGTTCCTCGCGCTCGTCGCCTTGGCGGTGCTCTGGGCGCGAAGGCGGCTCCGCAAGACCGATCCCGCGGTCGCCGCGGGCAAGGCGGGCGACCTGAACGCCGCCGGGCTCGTGATCTACCGCGCCTTGCTGACATTGCTTTCGAAGGCCGGGCAGGCGCCGCTCGGCGGCGAGGAGCCGGAGGCGTTCGCGAAGCGCGCGTGCGCGGGCAACTTCGCGAACCCCGACTTCGAGGAGTTCTCGAGGTTCGTCGCGCTCTCCCGCTACGCGAGGAGGGGCCTTTCCGCCGCCGACCTCGAGACGGGGCTCCGCGCGTACCGCCGCTTCCGCAAGAAGCTGAAGCTCTTCGAACGGCTGCGCTTCGACGCGGGCCGCGTGCTGCACGGGCTGGGCGACACGGAGGCCATCCCGTAGCTTTTTCCGGGGCAATCGTTTATGACTTCGTCATAAGCGATTGCGGGGAGACGGGAAACCGGATTCCGGAATTTTCTCACGAAAATTCCGGGCGAAATCCGGCTGCATGAACCGATTCGTCGTCGGGCGGGCAAGCTCGCCCTTTGGACGAATCCATTTGCACCGGCAAAGCCGGCACAAATGATGGAACATGGAGGGCTGCGGCCCTCCAACCCTCCCGGGGTTTTCGCAAGCGATTGCCCCGTAGCTTTTTCGCGATCCCCTTGTTGCAATCGGCGCGCCGTGGTATAATAAGTCAATTGGACACACGTGGACAGACGGAGGCACACATGTTGGAGTTTATCAAGAAGATGCTGTCCGGCTCGAACGAGGCGGAGATCAAGCGCCTGCGCAAGACCGTGGAGGTCATCAACGCGCTCGAGCCGAAGATGCAGAAGCTCACCGACGCCGAGATGCGCGCGTACACCGACAAATTGAAGGAGCGCGCGGTCGGCGGCGAGAGCCTCGACAATCTGCTCCCGGAGGCGTACGCGCTGGTTCGCGAGGCGTCCGTCCGGACGATCGGCCAGCGCCCGTTCGACACGCAGCTGATCGGCGCGATCGTCCTGCACCAGGGCCGCATCGCCGAGATGCGAACCGGCGAGGGAAAGACGCTGACCGCGGCGCTTCCGGCATATCTGAACGCGCTTCCCGGGGACGGCGTGCACATCGTCACCGTCAACGAGTACCTCGCGCGCTTCCACTCGGAGTGGATGGGAAAGGTCTACCGCTTCTTAGGGCTCACGGTCGGCCTGATCGAGCACGACATGGAGCCCAACGTGCGGCAGGTCTCCTACAACTGCGACATCACCTACGGCACGAACAACGAGTTCGGCTTCGACTACCTGCGCGACAACATGGTCACCTACAAGGAGCGCATGGTGCAGCGCAGGCTCAACTTCGCGATCGTCGACGAGGTCGACTCGATCCTGATCGACGAGGCGAGGACGCCGCTCATCATCTCCGGCCGCGGCGAGAAGTCGACCGACATGTACGCGCGCGCGAACCAGTTCGTTGAGCGCCTGCGCGAGGGCGAGGACAGGGACTTCGTGCGCGAGGAGAAGGAAAAGGCGATCACGCTGACCGAGGAGGGCGTCCGCAAGGCCGAACAGTATTTCGACGTCGAGAACCTGACCGACCCGGACAACCAGGAGCTCTACCACCACATACTGGCGGCGCTGCGCGCGAACGTGCTGATGAAGCGCGACGTCGACTATGTGGTGAAGGACGGGCAGGTCATCATCGTCGACGAGTTCACCGGGCGGCTGATGATCGGCCGGCGCTACTCCGACGGGCTCCATCAGGCGATCGAGGCGAAGGAGGGCGTCAAGGTCGAGCGCGAGAACCGGACGCTCGCGACGATCACGTTCCAGAACTACTTCCGCATGTACAAGAAGCTCTCGGGCATGACGGGAACCGCCAAGACCGAGGAGGAGGAGTTTCAGGGCATCTACAAGCTCGACGTCGTGACGATCCCGACGAACAAGCCGATGATCCGCGAGGACCTGAACGACGCGGTGTTCATCACGCAGCGCGCGAAGTTCGACGCGGTCGTCGAGGAGATCGTCAAGCGCCACCAGACCGGGCAGCCGGTGCTCGTGGGCACGGTGTCGGTCGAGAAGAGCGAGTACGTGTCGAAGCTGCTCGAGCGCCGCGGCATACCGCACGTCGTCCTGAACGCGAAATACCACGAAAAGGAAGCGGAAATCGTCGCGCAGGCCGGCAAGAAGGGCTCGGTCACGATCTCGACGAACATGGCCGGCCGCGGCACCGACATTTTGCTCGGCGGCAACGCCGAGTTCATGGCGCGCCGGCAGATGAGGCAGGCGGGCCACGAGGAGGAGGTCATCGAGGAGGCCATCGGCTTCAACGAGAACGTGCCCGAGGCGGTGCTCGAGGCACGCAAGGTGTTCCGCGAGTTGTTGAAGAAGTTCTCCGTCGAGACGGAGGCCGGCCACGACGAGGTCGTGAAATTGGGCGGCCTCCACATCATCGGCACCGAGCGCCACGAAGCGCGGCGCATCGACAACCAGCTCCGCGGCCGCGCGGGGCGGCAGGGCGACCCCGGCAGCAGCCAGTTCTTCATCTCGTTCGAGGACGACCTGATGCGGCTGTTCGGCTCCGACCGGTTCCGGCCGATGCTCGAGAGGCTCTCGAAGGGCGGCGAGGAGGCGATCGAGTTCGGCATCGTGTCGAAGCAGATCGAGAACGCGCAGAAGCGCGTCGAGAGCCGCAACTTCGACATCCGCCGCCACGTGCTCGAGTACGACGACGTGATGAACCAGCAGCGCGAATTGATCTACGCGCAGCGCCGCGAGGTGCTCGAGGGCGGAGACATGCGCGCGCGCATACAGGACATGCGCAAGACGCTCATCGAGGAGTCCGTCGCCCGCCACGCGCCGGACGAGGCGCAGCCCGACCACTGGGACATCGACGGGCTCTCGGAGCACCTCGAGCACATCTGCATCGACCGCGGCGGCGTCCGCGAGGTGTTCAACGGCCTGAAGCAGCGGCTCAGGAAGGAGTTCTCCGAGGCGCTCGACCGCCGCGCGCAGGACATCTATCGGCTCCGCGAAAAGATGTGGGAGGAGAACAAGCTCGACATGCGCGAGTTCGAGCGCGTCGCGCTGCTCGGCGCGGTCGATCGGCACTGGATGGACCACATCGACGCGATGACGGAGCTCCGCGACGGCATCGGCCTTCGCGCGATCGCGCAGCGCGACCCGGTCGTCGAGTACAAGTTCGAGGGCTACGAGATGTTCGAGGAAATGATCCGCATGATCCAGGAGGACACCTTGAAGCGGCTCTACTTCACCGTCATCACGCAAAAGCCCGCCGAGCGCAAGCAGGTGGCCCAGCCCGTCGCCGCGACGCACGGCGAGGAGCCGGTCAAGAGGCAGGCGAAGGCCGACAAGAAGGTCGGGCGCAACGACCCCTGCCCGTGCGGCAGCGGCAAGAAGTACAAGAACTGCTGCGGCAAGGTCGAGAGCGCATAATAAAGGATGTGATTTTGTGATTGAGATGGAAGGCTTCAAGCAGGACCTGCAGGCCATTCGGAAGATGATCGCAGAGGCAGGTGACTCACTTTGACGTCGCCAAGCTGCGGGAAGACCTGATCGAATACCAGGAGGACATGGGTTCGCCCGGCTTCTGGGACAACCTCGAGCGCGCGCAGAGGGTCAGCGCAGCCGCGCACCAGGTCGAGGGGAAGATTCGCCACTTCGAGGCGCTCTCCGCGCGCGCGGACGACATCGAGGTATTGATGGAGCTCGCCGAGGAGACGGACGATTCGTCGACGATCCCGGAAATTAAGCAGGAGATCGCGTCCGTCCGCGAGGAGCTCGAGGCTTTGAAGCTGACGACGCTTCTCAACGGCGAGTACGACGGCCTGAACGCGCTTTTGTCGCTGCACGCGGGCGCGGGCGGCACCGAGGCGCAGGACTGGGCCGAGATGCTCTACCGCATGTACGCGCGCTACGCCGAGCGGATGGGCTTCAAAATCCGCGAGCTCGACATGCTCGACGGCGACGAGGCGGGCATCAAGTCCGTGACGTTCGAGGTCTCGGGCGACTACGCATACGGCTACCTCAAGTGCGAGCGCGGCGTGCACAGGCTCGTGCGCATCTCGCCGTTCGACGCGAACGCCCGGCGGCACACGTCGTTCGCGTCGCTCGACGTCGCGCCCGTCATCGAGGACGACGGGAAGGTCGATATCCGGCAGGAGGACTTGCGCATCGACACCTACCGCGCGTCCGGCGCCGGCGGGCAGCACGTCAACCGCACGGACTCGGCGGTGCGCATCACGCATATACCGACCGGCGTCGTCGTCCAGTGCCAGAACGAGCGTTCGCAGGTGCAGAACAAGGAGACGTGCTTCCGGATGCTGCGCGCGAAGCTCGCCGAGCTCAAGGAAAAGCAGCGGCAGGAGCAGATGGGCGACATCAAGGGCGAGCAGAAGAAGATCGAGTGGGGCAGCCAGATTCGCTCCTACGTGTTTCAGCCCTACACGCTCGTCAAGGACCTGCGCACCGGCTACGAGATGGGGGACGTCGACGCCGTCATGGACGGGAAGCTCGAGGGCTTCGTGACCGCGTACCTCCAGATGCTCGCGGAATGAAGTTCATAGACATCACGCGGCCCGTCGAAATGGGCATGGCCGCGTATTCGGCCGACGAGGGGTTTTCCGCCCGGTGGCAGAAGCGGCTGCCCGGGGACGGATACAACCTCTCGCGCTTTTCGATGGGCGCGCACTGCGGAACCCACCTCGACGCGCCGAAGCACTTTCTCGACGGCGGGCAGACGGTCGAGCGCGCGCCGCTCGAGCTTTTGAACGGTCCGGCGCTCGTGCTCGGCGTCGAGAACGGATTCCGACCGGAGTCTGTTCCTGCCGGAACCGAGCGGTTGCTGCTGAAGGGCGCGTTTTCCGGGCTCTCGCGCGAGGACGCGGAGGCATTGATCGCGCGCGGCGTTAAGCTCGTCGGCACATCAATGCTGTCGATCGGCAGACCGGAGTCGGAATCGGAATCGCACGTCGCGCTGCTCGGTGGCGGCGCGTGGATTCTCGAAAATCTGCGGCTGGAGGGGGTGGACGGCGGATGGTACGAGATGATGTGCCTGCCGCTTCCGCTGGTGGGGCTGGAGGCCTCGCCGGCGCGCGCGGTGCTGATGCGCGGGGACCCGTGAGGCCGCTCTCCCGCGCGCTGACCGCGGTCGGTTTTTTTCTGCTGTTCGCGGCGCTGCTCATGACGGTGGTCGAGACCGCCGGCACGAGCGCGGACCTGTATCGCGAGCTGCAGCTCGAGAACGGCCTTCCGGACGCCGCCGGGCTGGCGCTCGAGGAGATGGCCGCGATCGACGAGCAGCTCGCAGGCTACCTCTCCGGCGACGCCTCCGCGCTCGACGGCGCTCCGTTCAACGACACGGAAAAGCTGCACATGGCGGACGTGTTCCACCTGTTCGGGCTTCTGCGCGCGGTTCGAAACATTTTGCTGGGCGCGGCCGCGGCGCTTTTGCTCGCGGGGCTTTTGCTCGCGCGCGGGCGCGGCGCGCTGTTCGGGTCGCTGGTCGGGCTTTTGCTGCTCGCCCTGCCGCTGATCGCGCTGGGCATCTGGGCGGCGATCGACTTCACCTACGCGTTCGACGCGTTCCACCGCGCGCTGTTTTCAAACGACCTGTGGCAGCTGAACCCGGGGACGGATTTGCTGATCCGGATGCTGCCGGAGCGGTTCTTCTCGGACTTCGCGGCCGTCGTCGCGGTGCGCGCCGGGCTGTTCATCGGCGCGGTGCCGCTCGCGCTGTTCGGCGCGCGCTTTGGGAGGCGTTTCGCATGACGATACTCGCGATCGAATCGAGCTGCGACGAGACCGCGGTCGCGATCGTCCGCGACGGGCGCGAGATTCTCGCAAACTGCATACTCTCGCAGATCGACCGCCACGCGCTGTTCGGCGGCGTCGTGCCGGAGATTGCCTCGCGCATGCACGTCGAGGCGCTCGACCCGCTCGTCGACGAGGCGCTTTCGCGCGCGAATATGGCGCTTTCGGACTTGGACGCCGTCGCGGTCACGCACGGCCCCGGGCTCGTCGGCGCGCTGCTCACCGGCGTCAGCTACGCGAAGGCGCTCGCGTACGCGCTCGGCGTGCCGCTCGCCGCCGTCAACCACATCGAGGGCCATGTCAGCGCGAACTACCTCGCGCACCCGGAGCTCGAGCCGCCGTTTGCGTGCCTCGTCGCGTCCGGCGGGCACAGCCACGTCATTCTGGTCGAGCGGTACGGCGCGTACCGGCTGCTCGGGCAGACGCTCGACGACGCGGCGGGCGAGGCGTTCGACAAGGTCGCGCGCGTGCTCGGCATCCCGTACCCGGGCGGGCCGCTCTTGGACAGGCTCGCCGAGGAGGGAGACGACGGCCGCTACCGGTTCCCGCACCCGAGGACCGACGGCCCCTACGACTTTTCGTTCAGCGGGCTCAAGACCGCGGTCGTCAACCGGGCGCACAACCTTAGGCAGCTCGGCGAGGAGATCGTCCCGGCCGACTTCGCGGCGAGCTTCCGGCGCGCGGTCGTCGATATGCTCGTCGAAAAAAGCGTGCGCGCGGCGGCCGACCTCGGGGTCAAGCGGCTCGCGGCGACCGGCGGCGTCGCGGCGAACCGGCTGCTTAGGCGGGAGCTCGCCCGGCGCGGGGAGGCCGCGGGGCTCGAGGTGTTCCTGCCGCCGGTCGAGCTCTGCACCGACAACGCGGCGATGATCGCCTCGGCGGCGTACTACCGGCTGCTCGACGGCGAGGTCGCGGGCCTCGGCCTGAACGCGCTGCCCTCCATTCGAATGTTCGACTGACGAAAGTTTTCCCCATTCGCGGAGAAGCCGGTCTGTATTCGCGGGCCGGCCGCTTTATGCACGCGGAGTATGTATAATCCGAATACATAGTTTTGCAATACATTCGAAAAACATACCGGCACAATCGCAATCTCCGGGCGGCGGAAAACGGCGGAGCGGCCTGTGCATAAGCGTGGGGAACCCGCGATATAGACAAAAATATGACCGGGAAGCGCACAACAATGTCATAAAACCGACCGAATTTTGTGGTTGTGCGACGGAAACCGACCGTAGACTGTTGAAAACATGTGACGATTGGCCGCGGAACGCATGCAGAGCTGTGGAAAACCTTGCGGGACAAGGGTTTTGCCGCGCAAACCTGTGGAAAACCATGTGGATAGTGTGGATGAACGGGCGGTTCATGCAGTGTATATACGGCGCGGGCTATGAATCGCATACACGGCGCGCGGAATTTTCTCGAAGAATCTTGTGAAAAGGCGGCAATATCTGGTATACTTATGTTAGAATTCCTGTGCAAGAATTTCCCGCGGGCGGCGGGAGAGGGAGAGGAACGATGGTGAGGGAGTACAACTTTCTGGGATTTGACTTCGGCGCGTCGAGCGGGCGGGCGATGCTGGGCCGCTTCGACGGCGAGAAGATCGAGCTTTCCGAGCTGCACCGCTTTTCGAACGACCCGGTGAATCTGGTCGGCCGCTTTTCGTGGGACGCGCCGAGGCTGTTCTACGAGATGAAGGTCGCGCTGAACGGCGCGTCGAAGCTGGGCGTCCCGATCGACGCGATCGGCATCGACACCTGGGGCGTCGACTTCGGCCTGATCGACAAGAGCGGCCGCCTCGCGGGCATCCCCGTCCACTACCGGGACCGGCGCACCGACGGCGCGATGGAAAAGGCGTTTGAAGTCCTCCCGAAGGAGGAGATCTTCCGGCTGACGGGGCTCGCGTTTTTGCAGTTCAACACGCTCTTCCAGCTGTTCGCGATGCGGCTCGAGGACGACCCGCAGCTCAAAATCGCGGACAAGCTCTTGATGATGCCCGACCTGTTTGCCTACCTCCTGACCGGCAAGGTCGGGACCGAGTACACGATCGCCTCGACGAGCCAGCTCATCAACCCCTACACGCGGAACTGGGACGAGGAGCTGATCGCCCGCTTCGGCCTCCCCAGGCACATCTTCACGGACATCCAGCCGGCCGGCACCGTGCGCGGGACGCTGCTTCCCGAGATCGCGCGCGAGTGCGGCGTCGGCGAGATTCCGGTCATCGCCGTCGCCTCGCACGACACCGCGTCGGCCGTCGCGGCGATCCCGGTGTCGGACCCGGAGTTTGCCTACATCAGCTCCGGCACGTGGTCGCTGCTCGGCGCCGAGATTCGAACGCCGCTGTGCGAGCCGGGCGTCATGGACGCGAACTACACGAACGAGGGCGGCATCGACGGAACGATCCGGCTGCTCAAGAACATCGTGGGCCTGTGGATCATCCAGGAGTGCAAGCGCGAGTGGGACCGCCGCGCGGACGCGGTCGACTTCGCCGAGATCGTCAAAATGGCGGAGAAGGCCGAGCCGTTCATCGCGTTCCTCGACGTCGACGACCAGTGCTTCCTGGCGCCCGGCGACATGCCCAGGCGCATACAGGCCTACTGCGAGCGGACCGGCCAGCGCGTGCCGAAGTCGCGCGGCGAGATCGCGCGCGTCGTCTACGAGAGCCTTGCCTGCAAATACCGCTGGGCGGTCGAGCGGCTGGAAAAGGACTTGCTCAGGAAGCGCGTCAACGTGCTCCACATCGTCGGCGGCGGCAGCAAGAACGAGATGCTGAACCAATTCACCGCAGACGCCTTGAACCGCCCGGTCATCGCCGGGCCCGACGAGGGGACGGTCATCGGAAACCTGCTCGTGCAGGCGATGGGCGTCGGCGCGATTCGAGACCTCAAAGAGCTTCGCGAGGTCGTCGAGCGTTCGTTCCCGACAAGGAAGTACCTGCCCGGAAATGCCGGCGACTGGGACCCGGCGTATGAAAGGTTTCAGCGATTGGTGGGAAGCTATTCGTGAAGCCCTTCCAGTTCGAGCACGGCGCGCTCCCGGGCTCGCTGGAGCTTGCGTACCTGGGCGACACCGTGTACGACCTCTACGTGCGCGCGAGGCTCCTGCGCGCCGGGGGGCACGTCCGGGACATGCACAGGAGGGCCGTCGGGCTCGTGTGCGCGCACGCGCAGGCCGAGGCGTTCGCGCGCGTCGAGCCGCACCTGACCGAGGGGGAGCGGGAGGTCGCGCGCCGCGCCCGCAACGCCCGCCAGACGCCGGCGAAGAACGCCGACGCCAAGGAATACCACCGCGCGACCGCGCTCGAGGCGCTCACGGGCTACCTGTTCGTGACCGGGCAGACGGAGCGCATGGAACAACTGCTAGAAATTGCGTTGGAGGAAGACGATGAAAAACGATGACCGCGGCGGACGCGAGAGAAGGCCGCAGAACCCCCCGCGCCCCGCGCGCAAGACCTATTCCGTGCCGCCGGCGAAGAAGTGGGACGGGCCCAAGAAGTGGGACGGCCCCGCGAAGAAGTGGGACGGGCCCAAGAAGTGGGACGGCCCCGCGAAGAAATGGGACGGCCCCGCCGTGATGCCCGGAAAGCCGAACGAGCGCGTGGATGCGCGCACATTGCCCGCGTCGAAGAGGGACGGCCCCGCCGCGCGCACATTGCCCGGCGGAAAGGGCCGCCCGTTCAACCGCCCGTACCGCGACAACCGGTCGTTCAGCGACAACCGCCCGCCGCGGGAGGGGCAGCCGTTCCGCGACAACCGGTCGTTCAATGACAACCGCCCGCCGCGGGAGGGGCAGCCTTTCCGCGACAACCGGTCGTTCAGCGACAA
>Ga0123328_1001689_pt1 | contig 21120 bp, 19 predicted proteins | sample BioC12SIPDNA_2_FD_89702 | JGI IMG/M metagenome (GOLD analysis project Ga0123328, IMG submission 89702) | Anaerobic biogas reactor microbial communites from Washington, USA - Biogas_R1_A C12 SIP DNA | ecosystem: Engineered > Bioreactor > Anaerobic > Unclassified | place: Washington, USA...
GCCCTCTACGGCGCCTACCTGCGCTGGGTCTACGACGTCGCCCTCGCCCAGCTGCCTGCCACCGTCCGGGTCCTCGACCACCACTCCCGGGTCACCGGGCTCACCGAGGTCGCCGGCCGTGACGTCCTCGAGCTTGCCGACGGCTCCACCGTCACCGCCGACGCCACCGTCCTCGCCTACGGCTGGCAGCCACCCGGACCCTCCCCCTCCGAGGCTGCCCTCGCCGAAGCGTCGGACGCCGCCGACCTCACGTGGATCCGCCCGGGCAACCCCGTCGAGCAGCCCGTCCACCTCGTGCCCGAGTCCGGCACCGTCCTCGCCCGCGGCCTGGGCATGGGTTTCTTCGACGTCATGGCCCTGCTCACCGTCGACCGCGGCGGCTCCTTCGTCGAGGACCCCACCACCCGCTCCGGACTGCGCTATGAGCCGTCCGGCCGCGAACCCCACCTCGTGGTCACCTCCCACCGCGGCTACCCCTACCTGCCCAAGTCCGAGTTCCACGCCCTTCCGCCCGCCGCCCGACTCACCCGGCTCACAGCTGTCATCGCGGAGCTGGCCGACCGGACCGCCCCGGCGAGCATCGACTTCGACACCGAGGTGTGGCCCGCCGTCATCGCCGACGCCTACGAGGCCTACTACCGGGTCCTCGCCCGCGTCCGCCCCGACAAGGTGGTGACCTCCTTCGACGAGATCGTCGCCACCATCGAATCGGCCGTCCGCGACGGTGCGATCACCGCCGACCTCACCGCCCTCCACACCGCCCTCGCCCCGCACACCACAGAGCCCTTCGACCTCACCCGCTGGCTCGACCCGCTGCGCGGTGTCGGCGGATCACTCGACCTGGTCACCGAACAGATCGCCGCCGGCATGGCCTCCGACATCACCGAGGCCGAAGCCGGACTCGACAGCCCCCTCAAGGCGGCCCTGTGGTCGGTCAGCGCCTCCCGCAAACCCGCCTCGATCCTCGGGGCCGAGGGCCGCTACACTCTCGAATCGCGCCGCAACCTCTTCCGCACCACCATGTCCCTGGGGCAGATGGTCGGTTCCGGCCCGCCGCTGTTCCGCACCCGCCAACTGCTCGCGCTCGTCGACGCCGGCCTCGTCTCCTTCCTCGGCGCCGACCCGACCGTCGAGGTCGCCGACGGCGCCGTCGTCGCCAGCTCCCCCACCACCCTGGGCGAGCCGGTCCGCGCCACCACGCTCATCGACGCCTGGATGCACCGGCCCGACGTCCGCCGCCCCGGCGACCCCCTCGCCGTCTCGCTTCACGACGCCGCCCGCACCCGCCCCTTCCAGCTCACCGCCGCCACCGGCCGCACCGTCGACAGCGGCTCCCCCGAGGTCGACCCGGCCACCCGCCTGGCCGTGCGTGCCGACGGCACCCTCGACCCCCGACTCCACATCATCGGCATCCCGACCTGGGGCCAACTCCCCGACACGACCATCTCCCCCATGCCTGGGACCGACCCGCTCATGCTCCAGGAGACCGACAACGCGGCCCGCAGCGCCCTCGCCGTCGCCCTCGGCGACTGACCCCCTTCGGGATCAGCCCGTCGGAAGGAGTACTGATCCCGAGTCCAGATGAGCTGACACCGGGTGATCCCGACGGGCTGATCCCGAACCTATATCGTCCGGCGCCGCAACCCGAGGAGCTGTCCATCTGTGGACAACTCCGGTTATCCACAGACTCCGACCCCACTCGTAGCCGTGAAGCTGGACCATCGTGGCCAGACGGTTCAGCGTGGGAGCCATGAAGAACTGGCCGGACCACTTTTGCCTCATCCAACTTCGACGCCTCACACTCAAGGACCAGGATGTCCTCGCCAAGGTGGCTGACGGAACTCTTCGGAAGCTCACCAAGGAGATCGCCATGGATGCACGTGCGTTCGCTGATCTTCCACCCTGGGACAAGGCCACTGCCCGGGCCGCGGCGGTCGGGCTCACTGCCGACACCGCGGTGGTGGCGGGGCTCGCGGCCGCCCGGCTGTGGGGAATCGATGTGCTGGGACACGACGACACCACTGAGCTGCTCCTTCCGGGGTCAGCCCGACCGGGGTCGAAGAAGGGCTGGCCACCGGGTGTGGTCTACCGCAGCGGTTTTCTCCATCCCGACGACATCCATTCGGAGCACGGGATCTGGGTCACCCGACTCATCCGCACGCTCGCCGACATCGCCCGCCACCACACTCTCGAGCAGACGGTCGTCGCCGTGGATTCCGCCCGGAGGCTGTGGCCGGAGTTGACTCCCGCGACGTTGGATAACCTGGCGGATTCTCTCGGCCCGTTCCATCGGACCCGGACACTGCGGCAGGCGATTGCGCTGTCCCGTCCGGAGATCGGCAGTGCGCTGGAGTCCCAGGCGAGGTTCCGGCTGTGGGAGGCCGACCTACCGGGCGTGCATCGAGTGGAGACGCAGGCCCCCATTACCGTGAACCACGGCATCACCTACCGGGTCGACCTGCTCATCAACGGATGGCTGGTCGTGGAGGTGGACGGAGAAATGAAATATCGCGGCGCATTCGGTGTCACCCCTGACGAAGCCATTCGCCGGGAGCGCAGGAGGGAGAAGGAGATTCAGAATCTGGGATATGTCGTCCTGCGGATCAGCGCGGCGGACCTCCGTGACCCGGCCGGGTTCCTCACCCTCATCGCCGACACCCTGGCGAACACCACTGTCCCGGCTCATCTGGTCCACGCCTGACCGAAGTTCGGGATCAGCCTGTCGGGATCACCCCGCGTTCGCGGGTTAGAACTCGGGATCAGTACTCCTCCCGACGGGCTGATCCCGAATCCTGGGAGGAGGGCGGCTTCTCTACCGGTCCGACAGCTCCACCCGCGGCCGCACGGCCACCTCGGTGATCTGGGTGGAGGGCCCGGCGTCGACGACCATGCGGACGGCTCGGGCGACCTCGACGGGTTCGATGTAGTGCTCGGGCCGGTACTCCTGCCCCGCCTGCCCCTGCAGTCCCTGGAGCATGGGGGTGTCGGTGGGGCCGGGGGCGACGGTGGCCACCCGCACGCCCGCGCCGCCCTCGCCCTTGCGCAGCCCGTCGGCGACGGCGCGGAGTGCGTGTTTGGTGGCGGCGTAGACGACGTTGTCGGGGTAGGCGCCCCGGCCGGCGCCGGAGTTGATGAAGATGACGGTGCCGTCGCCGGCACGCAGGGCGGGCAGGAGTCGGCGGGTCAGTTCGGCCGGGACGTGGACGTTGAGGTCCATCATCTGCCGCCAGTCGGAGACGCCGGCGGTCTCCACGGAGAAGCGGGAGGCGACGGCGGCGGCGTGGACGAGGACGTCGATACGCGAGAGGTCGACGAGGCGTTCCACCGCACAGGAGGTGCCGGCGGAGTCCAGCAGGTCGACGACGAGCTCGGTGCTGACGGGGGTGACGGATTTCAGGGCCCCGAGTTCGGCGAGGGCGGTGTCGCTGCGGCCGAGGGCGTAGACGTGGTGGGTGCGGGTGAGGTCGGCGACGATCTCGCGGCCCATGCCGCCGGTGGCGCCGGTAACGATGGCGATCTTCTCGGTCATGAACTGGACCTTAGTCGGACGGGACTAGGGTGTCCTCATGCTCGCTCTCATTTTCGGTGTCCTCGTCGGCGCCGGCATGCCGCTGCAGACGAGCGCGAATTCGCGCCTGCGCCTGTCAGTGGGGTCGCCGTACCTGGCGTCGTTCATCTCTTTCGCGGTGGGCACGCTGACGCTGCTGGTGGCCACGCTGCTGCTCACCGGCGGTCTGCCTGACCTGACGGAGGCGGCGGGCGGCCCGGCGTGGTTGTGGATCGGCGGCCTGCTCGGAGTGGTCGTGCTCACGGGCAACATCTTTTTGTTCCCGCGGCTGGGCAGCGTGCAGACGGTGGTTCTGCCCATCACGGGCCAGGTGCTCATGGGTCTGCTCATCGACCATTTCGGGTGGTTCAATGCACCGCAGGCTCCGTTGACCATCGCCCGGTTCCTCGGCGCCGGCCTGCTCATCCTCGGTGTGCTCGGGGCGATCGGGCTTCTCGATGCCGTCCTGCGCCGCGACACCGTCATCCCCACCGGCGCGAGCCGGGGCGCGGGTCTGTGGCTGTGGCGGCTGGCCGGGGTGGTCTTCGGCATGTTCTCGGCGACCCAGACCGCGGTGAACGGTCAGCTCGGTGTGGTGCTGGGGTCGGCGGTCAGTTCGGCGCTGATCTCGTTCACGGTCGGGGTGGCCACACTGCTGCTCATTGTCCTGGCCACGCGGGCGCGGTGGCGGGTCGAGCGGGTCGAGGAGAACGTCCGCAATCCGTGGTGGATGTGGATCGGCGGGTTCCTCGGGGCGGCGTTCGTGTTCGGTAACGCGTTCCTCGCACCGGTCATCGGCACGGGGCTGACGGTCATGGTGATCCTGCTGGGCATGATGGCCGGCAGTCTGCTCATCGACCAGTTCGGGCTGCTGGGGGCACGGAAGAAGCCGACCACCGTGCTGCAGGCGCTGGGCCTGCTGTGCATGGTGGCCGGCGTGGCCGTGATCCGCCTGCTCTGACGGTCGGGCGGTTAGAGCGAGGCGACCGCCGCCAGCGCCGCGTCGACGTCGGCGAGCAGGTCGTCGATGTCCTCGATGCCGACGGAGATGCGCACCAGGTCACGGGGCACCTCGAGCTGGGAGCCGGCGGCGGACTGGTGGGTCATGGTGGCGGGGTGCTCGAGAAGCGACTCGACACCGCCGAGGGACTCGGCGAGGCAGATGAGCCTGGTGTTGAGGCAGAAGGCGCGGGCGGCTTCCTCGGAGTGGAAGCGGACGGAGACCATGCCGCCGAAGCGGGTCATCTGCTTCGCGGCGACCTCGTGGCCGGGGTGGGATTCCAGGCCCGGGTAGAGGACGGTGGCCACGTGGTCGGAGGCGTCGAGGTGGGCGGCGATGGCCTCGGCGTTGTCGCAGTGGCGGTCCATGCGCACGGCGAGGGTCTTGATGCCGCGGGCGGTGAGGTAGGCGTCGAAGACGGAGGGGATGGGGCCGACGCCGCCCTGGTAGAAGTAGACCTCTTCGTCGAAGGCCGCGTCGTTGGTGACCACCATGCCGCCGACGACGTCGGAGTGGCCGCCGAGGTACTTGGTGGTGGAGTGCAGGACGATGTCGGCGCCGAGCGCCAGCGGCTGCTGGAGGTAGGGGGAGGCGAAGGTGTTGTCCACGACGAGCTTGGCGGTGCCCTTGATACCGGCGACGGCGGCGATGTCGGTGATGCCCAGTGCCGGGTTGGTGGGGGTCTCCAGCCAGATGAGTTTGGTGTTCTCGCGAACGGCGGCCTCGACGGCGGCCACGTCCGCGGTGTCGACGACGGTGTACTCGACACCCCAGGAGGCGAAGACCGTGTCGATGAGCCGGAACGTGCCACCGTAGGCGTCGTTGCCCAGGATGAGGTGGTCGCCGGGGCGCAGGAGGATGCGCAGGATGATGTCGGTGGCGGCCATGCCGGAGGCGAAGGCCCGGCCGTGGGCGGCGCCCTCGAGGGCGGCGACGGTCTTCTCCAGGGCGTCGATGGTGGGGTTGCCGCAGCGGGTGTACTCGAAGCCGCCGCGCAGCTCGTTGAGCCCGTTCTGCGCGAAGGTGGTCGACGCGTAGATGGGGGTGTTGATCGGGCCGTACAGGCTGTCGGGGTCGTAGCCGGCGTGGATCGATTCGGTGGAGAAGCCGTGAGTCATGGCGCCACTATAGACCAAGCGGTTCACCGTGGGCGAACCATCGGCCGGACTTATATTCAACGGCCACGGGCATGTCGTAGAGGCGGCTGAGGTTGTCGGCCGTGAGCGTCTGCTCCACCGGCCCAGCGGCGAGGACGCGGGCGTCCTTGAGCAGCAGGACATCGCTTGTCGACGCCGCGATCTCCTCCACGTGGTGCGTCACCAGCACCGTCGTCAGGTCGGGGCGCTGCCGACGCAGCGTGTCGATGACCCCGAGCAACCGCTCTCTGCCCGGCAGGTCGAGGCCGGTGGTGGGCTCGTCGAGTAGCAGCAGGTCCGGCTCGGTCATCAGGGCCCGGGCGATGAGAGTCCGGGCGCGTTCCCCCTGGCTCAGCTGCGTCCACCGTAGGCGACGCTTGTCCGCCAGGCCGGTCAGGGCGAGCAGGTGGTCGAGCCGGCCGAGCTCGTCGTCGGTCGGCGACCACCGCGGCAGGTAGCCGTTCGAGCCGGTCACCCCGCTGAGGACGGTTTCGGTGACGTCGATGTCGCCGAGTCGCTGGCGCGGGTCGACCCAGCCGATCCGCCGGCGCAGTGCCTGCAGCTCGACCCGGCCCAGCCGGTGGCCGAGGATGTCGACGGTCCCGGTCGTCGGGTACCACCAGCCGCCGGCCAGGCGCAGGGCGGTGGTCTTGCCGGCCCCGTTGGGGCCGAGGACCGCCCAGTGGGAGCCGGCGGGGACGTGCAACGTGAGGGCGTCGAGAAGCAGGGTGGCGCCACGACGGACGGTGACGGAATCGAGGAACAGGGCATCAGCCATGTCGGGAAGTCTAGGTACGCTGGCACCCTGATGGCTACAACAACGCAGACTGTAAGTACCTGGTGGGAGAGTCCCGCCGTCCAGACGTGGCTGGTGGAGCGGCCGGTCGAGATCATCCTCACTCTGGTGGTGGCGGTGGTGGCGCACTGGCTGCTGCGCCGGGTGATCGACAAGCTGGCCCGGCGTAATCTCGCCGCCCGCCTGCCCAACCTCGCCTCCGCGTTCGGTCGCGGCTCGAACCAGGAGGAGGAGGTCACCGCGCAGATGGCGGCCATCCGCCGCTCCCAGGAGTCCCGCCGCAAGGCCCGCATCCGGACCCTGGCCGACGTGGGCAAGTCCGCCGCCGCGATCCTCGTGTGGACGTGGGCGGGCCTGGCGATCATCTCGTCCCTCGGCGTCAACATCGCCCCCATCATCGCCTCCGCCGGCGTCGCCGGTGTCGCCCTCGGTTTCGGCGCGCAGTCGCTGGTCAAGGACTTCCTCTCCGGCATCTTCATGCTGCTGGAGGACCAGTACGGCGTCGGCGACACCATCGACGTCGGCGACGAGATCTCCGGCACCGTCGAGGAGGTCACCCTGCGCGTGACCACGCTGCGCGACATCGACGGCACCCTCTGGTACGTCCGCAACGGCGAGATCCTGCGCGTGGGCAACTTCTCCGACGAGTACTCCATCGCCCGCATCCAGGTCCCCGTCGGCCTGTCCAACAACGCTGAACAGGCCGCCGAGGTCATCCTCGCCTCCGCCCAGCGCACCGTGCAGGACGCCGACATCGCCGACGTCATCCTCGACGAGCCCGAGTTCAACGGCATCACCGACTTCGCCCCCGACCACCTGAGCATGCGCCTGTCCGTGAAGACCCTGCCCGGCCAGCAGTGGACCGTCCAGCGTCGCCTCCTCGGCCGGGCGCTGGCCGACATGCAGGCCGCCGGCATCACCACCCCCTACCCGCACGGCATCGGTGTCCGACCCCCCGGCGAGACTGGTTAGGGTGGAGCCATGACCCAGTCCCTCTACGACGCCGTCGGCGGCCAGCCCACCTTCGCCCGCATGGCGGCGGGGTTCTACGAGCAGGTCCGCACCGACGACATCCTCGGCCCCATGTACCCCGCCGACGACTGGGAGGGCGCGGAGAACCGCCTGGCCTGGTTCCTCGCCCAGTACTGGGGCGGCCCGCAGACCTTCAACGAACAGCGCGGCGCCCCCATGCTGCGCCGCCGTCACATGCCCTTCCCCGTCGACCGCGCCGCCGCCGAACGCTGGCTCGAACTCATGGGCCGTTCCCTCGACCAGATCGATGAGGAGACCATCCCTCCCGTGTACCGCCACGCGATCTGGGACCACATGCAGCGGGTCGCGGCGATGCTCATCAACACCGCCGACGAGGGCACTCCCCCGCCGATCTCCCACTGAGCGGTGCGCGCCGCCCGGCCCTAGGATCATCGTCGTGTCCGATCATGATTCCCGGCCCGGCCGTCTCGGCGAGGTCATCCGCTCCTTCGGTCTCCTGAGCGTCACCGCCTTCGGTGGCCCCACCGCCCATCTCGGGTACTTCCGTGAGGAGTTCGTCGCCCGTCGCCGTTGGCTGAGCGAGCGTTCCTACGCCGACATCGTCGCCGTCGCCCAGTTCCTCCCCGGCCCCGCCTCCTCCCAGGTGGGCATGGCGCTGGGCTACCACCGCGCCGGATGGGCGGGCATGGCCGCCGCGTGGCTGATGTTCACCGCCCCCTCCGCGATCATCCTCGCCGCCTTCGGGCTCCTCCTCGGCACGGTCGGGGTCGAGGGCGGCTGGATCGCCGGGCTCCTCGCCGCCGCCGTCGCCGTGGTCTTCCACGCGGTGTCCGGCATGGCCCGGTCGATGGCCGACACCCCGCTCACTGCGACCATCGCGGTCCTTGCCGGCCTCATCGTCCTCGCCCTGCCGAGCCCGCTCACCCACGTCGCGGTGATCCTCCTCGCCGGCCTCGCCGGGATACTGCTGCGCCGCACGCTTATCGACGCCTCCCCGTCCCCCGACACCGCCGATCCCGACTCCGATGCGGTGCGCCCGGTCTCCGCCCGGGCCGCCACCATCAGCCTGGGACTGTTCTTCCTGCTCCTGCTCGGCCTGTGGCTGGGCGCCACCGTCCTGGGCGGCTGGCTGCTCACCCGGCTCAACGCCTTCGTCCAGGCCGGCGCCCTGGTCTTCGGCGGCGGTCACGTCGTCCTGCCGCTGCTGGAGCAGCAGACCGTGGCGACGGGGTGGATCTCCCAGGACGCCTTCCTCGCCGGTTACTCCGCCGCCCAGGCCGTGCCCGGCCCGCTGTTCACCTTCGCCTCCTACCTCGGCGCGGTCGACGGCGGGATCGGCGGGGCACTCCTGGCCACCGTGGCGATCTTCGCCCCCTCCGCCCTGCTCATGACCGCCGGCCTGCACTTCTGGGGCCGTTGGCGTCACCTGCCCGCGCTGCGCTCGGCGTTCACGGCGGTCAACGCGGCGGTCGTCGGGCTCCTCGGTGCCGCCTTCTGGGACCCGGTTCTCAGCCACGGCGTCACCGGGATCCGCTCGCTGGCCATCGCCGTGCTGTGCTGGCTGGGTCTGGCGATGTGGAAGCTCCCACCCTGGTCGATCGCGGTGTTCGCCGCGGCGGCGGGAGCGGTCCTGCTCTAGCGGCGGATTCGGGAGGCGATTGCGGCGAGAAGCACCACGGCCGCGGCGGCCGCAGCCGTCCACACCAGTGCCTCACTGGCGAACTCCCCCTCGGTGCGGGCGACGGCGATCCACGCCAGTCCCCACGCCGTGGCCAGGGCCGGGGCGATGCGACCCCCGTCGCGGAAGGCGGCCAGGGCCGCAACCGCCGCGGCGACCACGAGGCCGACGATGCCCACCGGGACCTCCTCGAACGCCGTCACCCCGGCGTCGGCGAAGGTGGCCCAGGTGTTGGCGAAGGTAGCCGCCAGCACCCAACCGAAGTACAGGCCGAAGGTGCCGTCGGTGAGGACGAGCTCGACGACCCCACCCGTGCGGGGACGACCGAGGAGGAACAGGATGCGGATGAGCACCGCGAGCAGGGCGACGATCACCACCACCGACAACCACAGCTGGTCCAGTTGCACCGTGAACAGCCAGCCCGCGTTGAGCAGCGCGGACAGCAGAGCCCACGGGCGCAGGGCCCGCTGGCGCTCCGACGCCCGGGCGGTGGGCGTCAGCTGCCAGATTGCGTAACCCGCCAGGCCGAGGTAGATCACGGCCCAGATGGAGAATGCCGCACTGGCCGGGGCGAGCGGGGTGGCGTCGGCGGAGAGGGCACCCCCGGCGGCCTCGGCCACCGGGGTGCCGACGAGGGCGCCGCTACCGAGGTAGGCCATGGCGATGGCTGCCGCGATACCGAGGACGGTGAGGATCGGCATCGCCCAGGAGACGCGGGTGGACTGAAGGTCACGGGAGGCTGCTGTTGTTGTCGACATATTAGTTATCGACTATAGGGGAAAGTCAGAACAACGACAGCGAGGTGGAACGGTAGACGGAGCCGAAGGGGGCGTCGACACGCACCCAGCGCCCCACCGTGGACACCCGCAGATGACGGGGAACGTCGATCGGGGCGGCGAAGCCCGGGATGAGGCCGAGGGCGGTGCACGCGAAGATCATCCGCATGGGAACCTCCGCGGTGCGGCCCTCCCCCTCCACCGTGATGACGGTCTGATCGAGCAGACTCGCCGGCGGGCCCAGCGGCCCCGAGAACTGCCGGGCCAGCGCCTGACCCTTGTCGGCGAGCTCCCGCACTACCTGCACGGGCAGCGTGTCCACCAGCTCGAAACCGGCCGCCGGCGGCAGGGCACCGGGCCAGTTCGGGTCGCGGGCCGGACCGATCTCGGATGCGCCGGCCCGGAGGGCGTCGAGAAGATCGGTGGCCGCCACCACCGCCCCGTCGCGGGACGCCTCACCGCTCACCCGGCGGGAGGCGACAACCTGGAAGGGGGTGGTGACGAAGACATCCACCGAAGCATCATCGATCTGGCGCAGGCGGGCCGACGCCGACGCATCCAGCCCCACCGCCCGGCCCACCAGGGACTGCAGGCCCGGGCCGCCGTCGACGATCCGCAGGGACTCGGGAATCACTGGTCCTCGTCGCCGGTGAGCTCGTGCGCATCCTCCGCGCGGGTGAGGATCTTCACCTCACGCTGGGTGATCGACCGCGGGCGCTCCGTGTTCATGTCGATGGCCACCTGCACGCACTCCACGATGCAGGCGGTCCGTCCCTGCCGGTCCTTGATCTCCTGACGCGTGGTGAACGACGTGTTGCCGATCTCCACCACCTGCGTCTCAATGAGCAGCTCCGTCGTGTCGGGGAGAACCGGGCGAAGGAAGTCCGCGTCGATGTGACGGACGAACACCGCGAAATCCAGGCCCTTGGAGGTGAACTCGTCCTCGGCGAACTTCAGGCGCGCCTCCTGGGCGAGCTCGATGTAGTTCGCGTTCATGATGTGACCGTAACGGTCAAAATCGGCCCACCGGACCGGGATGACGGTCTCGTGGAGAGCGGAGTTCTGGTCGGTGTTCATGCGGGTGAGATTCCTTGTCCGGGGTCTGCTGGCGCGGGTGCCCGCGCTGTTTCCTCCGTCCAATCTATACCGCTGGCGCTCATCGGGTGTGACGAAGGCCCGGCACCCCACCTCATGTTCGGTGGTGCGCCGGGCCTCACGTCGCCCAGTTCGGACCCGTTAGCGGGTCAGCTTGCGGTGGGTGACACGGGACGGGCGGGCGGCCTCGGCGCCGAGGCGCTCGACCTTGTTCTTCTCGTAGTCACCGAAGTTGCCCTCGAACCAGAACCACTGGCCCTCGGCGACGTTGCCCTCCCACGCGAGGATGTGGGTACAGGTGCGGTCCAGGAACCAGCGGTCGTGGGAGATGACCACGGCGCAGCCCGGGAACTTCTGCAGGGCGTTCTCCAGGGAGCCGAGGGTCTCGACGTCGAGGTCGTTGGTCGGCTCATCGAGGAGGATGAGGTTGCCGCCCTGCTTGAGGGTCAGCGCCAGGTTGAGGCGGTTGCGCTCACCACCGGAGAGGACCTTGGACGGCTTCTGCTGGTCCGGGCCCTTGAAACCGAAGGCGGAGAGGTAGGCGCGCGAGGGCATCTCGTTCTGGCCGACGATGATGTAGTCGAGGCCGTCGGAGACGATCTCCCAGACGGTCTTCTCGGGGTCGAGGTTCTCGCGGTTCTGATCGACGTAGGACAGCTTGACGGTCTCGCCGACCTCGACGGTGCCGCCGTCCGGCTGCTCGAGACCGACGATGGTCTTGAACAGGGTCGACTTGCCCACACCGTTGGGGCCGATGACACCGACGATGCCGTTACGCGGCAGGGTGAAGGAGAGGTCCTTGATGAGGACGCGACCGTCGAAACCCTTGTCCAGGTTCTTGACCTCGACGACCTTGTTGCCCAGGCGCGGCGGGGTCGGGATCTGGATCTCCTCGAAGTCGAGCTTGCGGTACTTCTCGGCTTCGGCGGCCATCTCCTCGTAGCGCTCGAGGCGGGCCTTGTTCTTGGACTGGCGGGCCTTCGGGGAGGAACGGACCCAGGCGAGCTCCTCCTTGAGGCGCTTCTGCAGCTTCTGGTCCTTCTTGCCGGAGACCTCGAGGCGCTCGGCCTTCTTCTCCAGGTAGGTGGAGTAGTTGCCCTCGTAGGGGTAGAGCTTGCCGCGGTCGACCTCACAGATCCAGCCGGCGACGTGGTCGAGGAAGTAACGGTCGTGGGTGACGGCGAGGACGGCACCCTTGTAGTCGGCGAGGTGCTTCTCCAGCCACAGGACGGACTCGGCGTCGAGGTGGTTGGTGGGCTCGTCGAGCAGGAGCAGGTCCGGCTCGGAGAGCAGCAGCTTGGCCAGGGCGACGCGACGGCGCTCACCACCGGAGAGGTGGGTGACGGGCTCGTCGGACGGCGGGCAGCGCAGGGCCTCCATGGCCTGCTCGATCTTGGAGTCGACCTCCCAGGCGTCGGCGGCGTCGAGGTCCTCCTGGAGGCGGCCCATCTCCTCCATGAGTTCGTCGGTGTAGTTGGTCGCCATCTCCTCGGCGATCTCCTCGAAGCGCTTCTTCTTCTCGAAGATGTCGCCGAGGCCCTCCTCCACGTTCTCGCGGACGGTCTTGTCCTCGTTGAGCGGCGGCTCCTGCAGCAGGATGCCGACGGTGGCGCCCGGGTCGAGGAAGGCCTCGCCGTTGGAGGGCTGGTCCAGGCCGGCCATGATCTTGAGGATCGACGACTTGCCGGCGCCGTTGGGGCCGACCACGCCGATCTTGGCGCCCGGGTAGAAGGCCATGGTGACGTTGTCGAGGATGAGCTTGTCACCGATGGCCTTGCGCACGTTCTTCATCGTGTAGATGAATTCGGACATTGTTCCCCTTATAACTAGTGCGATGAGATCAGCCATAAGGGTACATGACCCCTCCGGTGCTGCTAGAAGGGAGCGTCTGCCGGCTCTTCGCTTGCCGACGCCGCCGCGTCCCCCACCGTGTCCACAGGCGTGTCCGCCGGTGCAGGTTCCACGGCGGAGGTCTCCACCGCCACGTCCGCCGACTGGTCCGCGATGATCTCGTCGTAGAGCGTGGGCGGGTTCTCCGAGTCGGGCAGGGCGGCGCCGATGAGGTTGCGTTCGGCGTGCTCGACCTTCTTGCTGCCCACGACGTACCGGTTGAGGTCCACGCCGACGGCGGTGGCGCGGACGAGGTTGGACTGGCGGGGATTGCCCTGCTTGTCCTCCCAGAACTCGGTGTGCAGGACGCCGGTGACGATGACGGGCATGCCGCGGGTCAGTGACTTCTTGCAGTTGATGGCCAACGGTCCCCAGACGTCGATGTTGATGTAGAGCAGGTCGGCCTCCTTCCACTCGTTCTCGTTGGCCTGGTAGCGCCGGCTGGCGGCCACGCGGAGTCGGGCTTTGGAGGTGCCGGACTTCTCGAAGAGTTTGAGGTCGGGTTCGTGGGTGAGGTTGCCGGTGATGGTGATGGTCGTCTGCGCCATGATGTCCCCCTTGGTTGATGTGTGGTGCTGACACCTGCGAGGGTGACAGAACCGCGCACGGGGGACAACGGGGGCGTCGCAAAGCTGTGGACAACTCCCGTTATCCACAGCTCCCCGGCTCACTCCCGGGGGTCGGACTTGCGGAATTCCTCGCCGTAGTAGTCGGTGTGGCGGTTCTGGCCGGAGTTCATGCGGGCGAGCATCTCGTTGTAGGCCTCGTAGTCGTCGTCCTCGCCGGCGTCGACGCGGGCGTCGTAACGCTTCTCTATCACCCGGTCGTCCCGACGCCACTCGAGGAACAGGAGGGTGAACACCAGGGCCAGCGGGAAGGAGCCCGACGCCCAGCCGATGCCGCCGCCGGCGCGCTGGTCCTCGAGGAGGTTGAGCTCCCACGGCAGGCCGAGGGAGGTGTAGAAGTCCTCGCCGAGGATGGTGGTCAGCTGCATGAGGTAGATGCCGGCGAACAGGTGGAACGGCATGGAGCCGGTGAGCCACGCGAGGCGGATCGCGGCCGGCCGGTGCACCGGCAGCGGGTCCTTGCCCACCAGTTCCCAGAAGTAGAGGTACCCCGACGCCAGGAACACCCAGTTCATGGCCAGGTGGCCGGCGTGCTCGGAGATCATCAGCTCATACAGCGGGATGATCAGGTAGAGGATGTAGAAGAAGAAGAGGAACTGGGCGGTGTTGACCGCCGGGTGGGTGAGCACCTTGAGCAGCGGGGAGCGGGTGTAGGCGTTCACCCAGTCATGGACGGTCGGCTGGCCCGGCTCACCCGGGTCGTAGGCGGCCATGAGCAGGCGCAGCGGGGCGCCGAGGACGAGGAACAACGGCACGACCATGGACAGGACCATGTGCACGATCATGTGCATCGAGTACATGGCCGGCATGTTCAGGCCCATGCCGGAGCTGGTGGTGATGAGCAGGGTGCCGGTGCCGAGCAGCCAGAACACCGTGTTCTGGACCGGCCACGTGTCGCCACGTCGGCGCACCCGCCACAGGCCGTAGAGGTAACCGGCGGTGAGGAGGAGTGCGATGGTGCCGAACATGACGTCGAAACGCCACATGGTGAACACGTTGGCCAGGGTGGGCTTCTCGTAGAGGTCATAACCCATCTGGATGGCCATGGTGGACAGGTTCGGGTCCCGCGGCGGGGGCGGCGGAGTACGGCCCATGGTGATGGCCACGCCGGTGACCGCGGCCATGACGATGACCTCGACGACGGCGAAGCGGACGAACAGCCCGGGGCGCTGCCCGATCCGGGGGATGATCACCGCCCGGTGGGCGAAACCCATGAGCCCGAGGATGATGACACCGGCGGTCTTGGCCAGCAGGATCGCCCCATAGGTGGTTCCGAACCAGTCGGACCACTCGATGCGGATGGCCGCGTTGATCAGGCCCGAGACCGCCATGACGACGATGGCGAACAACGCCACGGTGGAATACCGGCGCAGCCCCAGTTCCAGGTCCGGGCCGAGGCGCCGGCCGTGCGCGATGAGCGCCATGAGCCCGCCGACCCACACCATCATGAACACCAGGTGCCACAGGTAGGAGTTCGTGCCGTAGTCGTGCGCGCCGCCGGACGCCGAGTGCCCCTCCATGCCCAGCGGCACGATCATGAGGATCGCCCCGAGCACGAGCAGCGTCTGACTCAGCCACGAGCGGGCCACCAGCCCACCGATGCCGACGACCAGCGCGATCGCCGCCACCGCCGCCCACGCCTTCGCCGTGGCCACCTGGTTGACCGCCGTGATCCAGCTCGTCGGGTTGAGTGTCTGCGCCAGCGGCGTGCCGGAGACGTCCGAGAGCACCAGCGGGATCATGAGCAGCCCGATGAGCCCGAAGCACAACGCCGCGACCGCACCCGTCCGACTCGCCAGGTGGCCGTCGACGCTGAGCTGGGCGCGCACGAGCTGATCATTGTCATTGCCCGGCACGCGTGGCGAGATGTAGAACGCCGCGAACATGAACGACCCCACCGACAGCGCCGCCAGCATCCACCCGACCGCCCGGAAGAAAGGCAGCCCGAACGTGGTCACCCGACCCGGATCCGGGATACCGAGTGCCACGAGCGAGTCCTGCAGCAGCCCGACGGAGATCGTCGCCCCCACCATGCCCGCCACCGCGAGGAACAGCAGGTAGAGAGGCCACGTGGCCCGGACCTTCCGGCCCGCGCCTATCGACGCCGCCGCCGTACCGTCCGAGCCGTCCTTCAGGGGTGTTGACATGCCCCTCACTGTATCCGCCGGACCTTTGTGGGTGACAAGTGGTCGGTGGGCTAGAATCTCACCCGCACGCCCCCATAGCTCAGTGGATCAGAGCATCCGGTTTCTACCCGGCTGGTCGCGGGTTCGAATCCTGCTGGGGGCACCCCGGAATGAGGCCCCGATCGAGAGCATCCGCTCCCGGCCGGGGCTTTTTTATGCGCGTCCTGCGCGTCATGCGCGTCGCGGGAATTCGGGTGGCACGAACGTCCCGAAAACGCCGATTCCGGTCCGTTCGTGCCATGCGAAGGAACGCAGCGGCTCGGTGCGTGCCAGTTGGACGGAGGAATCCCGGATTTCACATTCTCACTATGGTGCAGATCACACCACGGGCGTACGCTGGTGCCTGTTTCCGCTCGGAGACACTTCCTCTAGAGCTAAGGATCACGGTCATGGCACGCACCGGAACGCCGGTCTGGATTGACCTCGGCACCCATCCCATTGACGATGCAGTCTCCTTCTATTCCCAGGCCTTCGGCTGGACCATCCCGGAGGGCAACCCCGAGTTCGGCGGTTACCGGATGGCCGAGTCGGGTGGCGCCCCGGTCGCCGGCATGATGAGTTCCCTCATGGGGCCGGACGGGGAGGCTGATGAGCCGCAGTACCCGACCTGGTGGACGGTCTACCTTGCGGTGGAGGACTGTGCGGCGACCACCCGGGCGGCCGTCGCCGCGGGCGGCAGCATCGCCGTGCCCACCATGGAGATCGCCGGCCTGGGCGCGATGGCCGTGGTCATCGACCCGTCCGGGGCTGCCGTCGGACTGTGGGAGGGCCGGGAGTTCGGCGGTTTCGAGTTCACCGGGCAGCCCGGCTCCCCGGTGTGGTTCGAGCTGATGACCACCGACTTCGACGCCGCCGCCCCGTTCTATCAGCGGGTCTTCGGCTGGCAGCTGGCCTACATGGGTGAGGACGGTGAACCGACCGAGGGCGCCGCGGCCAACGGCATCCGCTACGCCACGAACTTCCCCGGCGAGGAGGCCTCGGCCGGGATCTGCGAGGCCGATTCCTTCCTGCCCGAGGGTGTGCCGAGCTTCTGGCGCGCCTACCTCGGGGTGGCGGACACGGATGCGGCGATCGAGAAGATCACCGGGCTCGGTGGCGCCCACACGGACGGCCCGATGGATTCACCCTTCGGGCGGGTGGCCACCGTGGAGGATCCCCAGGGCGGGATGTTCCAGATCGTGTCGGTCAGCTGACTACAGCACCATCGCGGCGATGAAGCCGGAGATGAGCAGCGGGATGTTGAAGTGCAGGAACGTCGGGATGACGGTGTCCCGGATGTGGTCGTGCTGGCCGTCGGCGTTGAGTCCGGCCGTCGGGCCGAGGGTGGAGTCAGAGGCCGGTGAGCCGGCGTCGCCGAGGGCACCCGCGGTGCCGATGATGGCGACGGTGGCCACCGGGGAGAACCCCATCGCCATGCAGAGCGGGACGTAGATGGTGGCGATGATCGGGAGCGTCGAGAAGCTCGAGCCGATGCCCATGGTGACGATGAGGCCGACGATGAGCATGACGATCGCGGCGGCGGCCTTGTTGCCGGCGAACATGTCGGCCGAGGCGGTGACCAGGGACTCGACCTCGCCGGTGGCGGACATGACGGCGGCGAAGCCCTGGGCGGTGATCATGATGAAACCGATGAGCGCCATCATCTTCATGCCGGCGGTGAACACGTCGTCCGCCTGGTGCCACTTGACGGCGCCGGTGACCATGAAGATCGCCAGGCCGGTGAGCGCGCCGATGAGCAGGGAGTTCGCCTCGGAGCCGGTGGCCTGCAGGACCACCTGGATGACGAAGGTGGCCACGATGGCCACGAGCGCGACGATGACGCGGTAGCGGGAGACCGGCTCCTCGTCGGCCTCGGTGCCGGCGGTGATCGGCCGGTCGGCGTAGACGCGCGGCTTCCGGTAGGTGACGAACACCGCGATGAGCAGGCCGACGATCATGCCGAGCGCCGGGATGGTCATGGTGGAGAAGATGTTGATGCCGGAGGTGTCCATGCCGGCCTTCTCGATGTTGCCCAGCAGGATGTCGTTGAGGAAGATGTTGCCGAAGCCGACCGGGATCCACATGTACGTGGTGACCAGGCCGAAGGTGAGCACGCTGGCGACCAGGCGGCGGTCGAGCTGCAGGCGGTTGAAGATGGCCAGCAGCGGCGGGATGATCAGCGGGATGAACGCGATGTGGACGGGGATGAGGTTCTGGCTCATGATCGACATCGCCAGGATGCCGGCCACCATGCCCCACTTCGTCATGGCCACCGTGGTGCGGCGGGCACTCTCGCTGGTGACGTCGAGTCTGCCGATGAGCCAGTTCGCCAGCAGCGTCGGCAGACCGGAGCTGGCCACCGCCATGGCGAAAGCGCCGAGCAGCGCGTAACTCAGCGCGATCTGCGCGCCGCCCGACAGGCCGTCCTGGAAGGCGACCATCGTCCCTTCGAGGCCGAGACCTCCGAGCAGACCGCCGACGAGGGCACCGATGAACAACGCCAGGACCACATGGACCCGGGACACAGCGAGGATGAGCATCACCAGGACGGCGATCAGCACGGCATTCATGGGGACAAGAATATGACGGTGCCGGGCGGCGGGGACCACGGGGCGTCGATTAGCGTGGGGAGGCGACGAAAGGAACCGACATGTCCCTCCCCTCCCCCAGCCCGACCTCGCGCGCGCTCGTCACCGGCGCCAGCCAGGGCATCGGCATGGCGATGGCGCGCGATCTGGCGTCCATGGGCCACAACCTCATCATCGTGGCGCGCCGCGAGAACGTGCTCAGCGAGCTCGCCGCCGACCTGGAACGCCGGCACGGCGTCACCGTGGAGGTGGTGGCGGCGGACCTGAGCAAACACGACGAGGTGAGCAGGGTCATCGATCTCATCAATGACCGCGAGGTGTCCATCCTCGTCAACTCCGCCGGCATCGCCTCCTTCGGGCCGCTGGTCAAGCAGGACTGGAGCTACGAGGTCGACCAGTTCCACCTCAACGCCACCGCCGTGCACCGGCTCACCCACGCGGTCCTCGACGGGATGGTCACCCGGAAGCAGGGCGCGATCTGCAACGTCGGCTCCGCGGCCGGCAACGTGCCCATCCCGAACAACGCCACGTACGTGTTCACCAAGGCCGGTGTCAACGCCTTCACGGAGGCGCTGCACTACGAGCTCAAGCCGCTGGGCATCCACTGCACGTTGCTGGCGCCGGGCCCGGTTCGCGACGCCGTGATCCCCGACGAGGAGAAGTCCATCGTCGACCGCGTCGTCCCCGACGTCCTGTGGACCACCTACGAGTCCTGTTCCCGCGAGACCCTCGAGGCGATGGCGAAGAACCAGCGTCGCGTCGTCCCCGGCCCGCTGAGCAAGGCGATGAACGCGATCTCCAAGGTGGCCCCCACGGGCCTGCTCTCCCCTCTCATGGGGCATTTCTACGCGAAGATGGGGAACTGACATGACCACACCCGCCAAGAATGACCGTCTCGTCTGGGTCGACCTGGAGATGACCGGCCTCGACGTGCACCGCCACGTCATCGTCGAGGTCGCCGCCCTGGTCACCGACGCCGACCTCACTATCCTCGGCGAGGGCGTGGACCTGGTCGTCCACGCCACCGAGGAGGAGCTGGCGCAGATGGACGACTTCGTCACCAGCATGCACGGCAACTCCGGCCTCACCGAGCAGATCCGCTCCTCCACCGTCACCATGGAGCAGGCCGAGGACGCCGTCCTCGCGCTCATCGCCGAGCACTGCTCACCCGAGCACCCCGCCCCGCTCGCCGGCAACTCCATTGCGACGGACCGCACATTCATCCGGGAGCAGATGCCGCGTCTCGACGCCGCCCTGCACTACCGCATGGTGGACGTCTCCTCCATCAAGGAACTCGCCCGCCGCTGGTACCCCAAGGCCTACTACAACCAGCCCCCCAAAGGCCTGGCCCACCGGGCGCTCGCCGACATCGTCGAGTCCATCCGCGAGCTCGACTACTACCGACGCGCCGTCTTCGTCGACTCCCCCGGCCCCACTTCCACTGAGGCCGCCGAGTCCGCCCGCGCCGCCACCGACGCCTACCAGCGGTTTTTGTAAATTCGGGGCCATGCGTTAGTCTTGATCTCGCTGCAATTGCGCAGCGATGGTGGCTGTAGTTCAGCTGGTAGAGCACCAGGTTGTGATCCTGGGTGTCGCGGGTTCGAGCCCCGTCAGCCACCCCGAAGGAGATGCCCTCCAACGTCTGTCACCGGACGTTGGAGGGCATCTCGCATTGCGCCCGTTGGCACCCTCCCCCTCATGAAGATGCCCGCCTCGCTCGCGATCGTCGCCGCCTGGATCGCGGCTTCCGCGTGGGTGGCGTGGACCATCGGCGGGCTGCCCGGTTATGTCATGGGCATCGTCGGTGCGGTCACCGGCATCGCCCCGCATGTGCCGATGACGCTGAAACCGGACTCCCCCGAGGAAGCTCCGGAGGTCGACGTGCTCGCGCAGGCCCGGGCGGAACACCGAGCCGTGCTCGACGAGTACGCCGAGTGGGAGTTCAACCCGGAGATGCTGCTGCGTTTCCCCGGGTTGTGGGACCAGTCGAAACCGGAGGTGCACCGCTTTTTCGACGCCCTGTCCGCCGCCACGCTCGCGGAGCCGGAGGGCCGGGCGAGCGATGCGCAGGTCGGACGCTACGCGGCGGCGGTGGAGGAGCTGCAGATGGCGTGGGCGGGGGCGGAACGCCACGCACGCTCGACCGGCACGACGAATCTCTCCGCCCGGTTCCGGAGTGAGGCGGACACCGGTCTCAAGCTGTATCGCCACGCGCAGGGGGCGGTGACCGCCGAGGAACGGCAGACCTACTACCGGCGGGCCCTGGAGAAGGTCCGCGCCCTCGTGCAGGCGGGGCTGCTCCCGGCGACGCTGCCGGCGGTCGGCCGGCTGGAAGCGGAGCAGCGTGACGAACTGGTCAGCCCGCCGGGGCCGACGTCTCCTCGGCTCCGGGGGCGTTGATCACCCGGTAGACGGGCCCGTCCCTTTCTGCCCGCAGCTGCCAGGTGAAGGGCAGATCGGTCGGCTCGAAGACGCGGGCGAGGCCGGGCGGGATCTCGTCGAGGGGCAGGTACCCCAGCCCGTCGACTTCGTTGCGCTCGCGGATCTCCGGGAAGCGGCCGATGCCGACGGTCACCGCCAGGTGCTCCCCGCCGACGGTGCCCCGGAACTCCACTCCGCCGTGGCGCGGGCGGTCGTCGAAGGACGGGGACTCGTGGAGCTTGGCGGGGGTGCGGGCCGTGAGGGTCTGCAGGCGGGCGGGGGACGTGCGGTCGTCGAGAAGCAGGGCGTCCCGGACCATCTGCGCGGACGCCTCGGGATCGGTGAGGTCGAACCAGGTGTCCGGGAGGGTGCCGTCGGCGAGGGCCTGGGCGGTGATGTCACGGCCGCC
>Ga0123328_1001691_pt1 | contig 21115 bp, 15 predicted proteins | sample BioC12SIPDNA_2_FD_89702 | JGI IMG/M metagenome (GOLD analysis project Ga0123328, IMG submission 89702) | Anaerobic biogas reactor microbial communites from Washington, USA - Biogas_R1_A C12 SIP DNA | ecosystem: Engineered > Bioreactor > Anaerobic > Unclassified | place: Washington, USA...
AGGCCCACGCGCACCTTCACGCGCAGAGCGCCGGCGGGCGCTTCCCAGAGCGGGCGCAGCTCGGACCACTGGTCGTGCACCGACGTGATGCCCAGCCTCAGCACGGAATCGGAGGCGTAGCCGATGGCCTGGGCAAGCCGCTCGGGGGTCGGCTCGCGGTAGCGCTTCAGACCGTCGGTGGCGCCCTCGCGCAGCCAGCCGTTCGCGGCGTCGAGTCCGGGTGTGTCGGCGGGCACCTGCGCCCGTTCGAGCGCACACGTGTTGGCCACCCAGAGGTGCCCGCAGACGCGCCGCAGCACGACCGGCACGTTCGGCAGCGCGCGGTCCAGGTCGTCGCGGGTCAGGTAGCGCCTCTCGGGCCACTTGCTCTCGTCCCAGCGTCGGCCGAACAGCCACTCGCCGGGCGTCAGCGTCGCGGCGTGCTTCTGCAGCCGCGCCAGGACGTCCTCGGCCGAGCGCGCCTCGCTCAGGTCCAGTTCGTACTTCGCCCGTGCCAGATCGCCGAAGTGCACGTGCGCGTCGATGAAGCCCGGCAGGACGGCGGCGCCGCCCAGGTCCACTGCCTCCGGGCAGCCCAGCGCCCGGGCCTCATCGCCGACGGCCAGTATCCGGCCGTTCTCGACGGCCATGTGGCGCACGTAGGGCCGGTGTGCGTCCATCGTCCAGATGCGTTCGGCGGTGTACAGCCGTGCGGTCATCCCGTTCTCCATCGCCGCACTCCCTTTCCCGACTGAGCGGCCGTCATCGCACCGACCGGCGGGCCAGGATAGCAGGGCCGTTCCGCGAATGCGAGTCCCCGGAGCGCGGGCCGCCTGACACCGGGGCGCTGCCGGCAAGGCAACGGCAATGTCTCACGCAAAGGCGCGAAGCCGCGAAGGACGGCATGCTGAGGCAGATCCAGGCGTTACGTCGCCGAAGCGCCGACTCCGAAGGGCCGCTGTTGCCCGCCCGGAACTCACGCGCGTGGGGCCGCCGGTGCGGAGCAGACCGAAATCCGGGGGGTTGAGCATGGCCTTCCGACTTGCGGCGCGGGCGGGTTCCCGGCATAATGCCGCTGACCGCCTTCTACGGAGAGGTGCACCATGAAGTATGCATTCATGACGTTCTCGACGCCCGAGATGGAGCTGGCGCCCGTGCTGGCCCTGGCGCGCGAGCTGGGCTACGACGGCATCGAGGTGCGCGTGAGCGCCGGCCACAAGCACGGCCTGGAACCCGACGCCACGCCCGAGCAGCGCACGGCCGCCTGCGACGCCGTGCGCGCCACGGGCGTGCCCATCTGCTGCGTGGCCACGTCCTGCCGCTTCGCCGACCCCGCCATCCGCGAGGGACTCGTGCAGCAGGCCCTGCAGTGCATCGACCTGGCCGCCGACGTGGGTGCCGGCTGCATCCGTGTGTTCGGAGGTCAGCTCCCCGAGGGTACCGCGCGCGAGGCGGCCGTCGAACAGGTGGCCGAGGCCCTCGGCCGGCTGGCCGGGCGCGCGCGCGAACGGGGGGTCGCCGTCTGCATGGAGACGCACGACGACTGGTGCGACCCCCACCACGTGGCTGCCGTTATGCAGAAGGTCGACGACCCGGCCATCGCCGTCAACTGGGACATCATGCACCCGGTGCGCCGCGGCGGGGCGACGATGGACGAGGCGTTCGAGATCCTGAAGCCCTGGATCCGCCACGTGCACTTCCACGACGGCAAGCCCGGAGAGGGGCTGTGCCTGATCGGCCAGGGTGACATCGACCACCGGCGCGCGGTCGAGCTGCTGCAGGGCCTGGGCTACGACGGCTACCTGAGCGGGGAGTGGATCAACCGCGGCCCGCACGAGGACTACCTGGCCGCCGAACTGGCCACGATGCGGGGTTACGAGGCGTAGGCGTCCGTTCAACTCGCCGGCGTGTCCTCCAGGGAAGGGGCGGGCGATGGCGTGGAGGCTGGGACTGGTGGCGGCGATTCTGCTCTGTGGCTCGGCTGCGTTCGCCGGCGAGGAGTCCGCGACGCAGCTCCGCATCGTGACCGACCGGCCCGACGGCGTCTACGTGGCGGGCGAGGCGGCGACGTTCGCCTTCGAGTTGACCGACGGCGGGCGGCCGGTGCCGGCGGCTCCTCTGCGGTGCGAGTTGTCGACGGACGGCTTCCGCACCTCGGAGGCCCGGACGGTCGAAGTCGTCGACGGCCGGGCGGAGGTGACGGCCGGGCGCGACGTGCCGTGCGTCCTCTGCGTGCGTGCGACGTGGGAACGCGACGGGGAGCCGGCTGTGCGCGCCACAGGCGGTGCCGCCTTCAGTCCCGAGCGCATCGAACCCTCCATGCCGCCGCCGGACGACTTCGACGCGTTCTGGCGGGCGCAGGTGGCGCGGCTGGCCGACGTGCCGATGAACGCCGTCGTGGAGCCGCTGGAAAGCCCCACGGACCGGGCGGACGTCTGGAACGTGCGCCTCGACTCGGTCGGCGGGCAGCACGTCTACGGCTACCTGGCGCGTCCGAAGGGCGAGGGTCCCTTCCCCGCGCTCGTCTGCTTCCGGTCGGCCGGCGTTGCGCCCATCAGCAAGGAATGGGCGGCCGGGCGCGCGCACTGGCAGGGGCCGATGCTCGTCTTCAGCATCAACGCGCATTCGATCCTCAACGAGCAGCCGCCCGAGTACTACCGCCAGATGGGCGAAGGCCCGTTGCGCGGCTATCCGCACCAGGGCCGCGACAGCCGCGAGACCAGCTACTTCCTGGGCATGTACCTGCGCTGTGTGCGCGCGGTCGAGTTCGTTGCGTCGCACCCGGACTGGGACGGCAAGCATCTGATCGTGTACGGCAGCAGCCAGGGCGGAGGGCAGGCCCTCGTGGCCGGCGGCCTCTGTCCGCAGGTGAGCGCCGTCTGCGCATGCGTCCCCGCCATGTGCGACCACACCGCCCCCGTCTCGCCGCATCATGCGGCGGGCTGGCCGCGGCTCGTGAGCGTGGACCGGGCAAGCGGCGTGGCCGACCCGGCCCAGCTCGAAGCGGCACGCTACTTCGATGCCGTCAACTTCGCCCGCAGGATCACCGCTCCGACTCTCGTCGGTGCTGGACTGCTGGACCTGACCTGCCCGGCTTCGTCGGTCTGCGCCGCCTGCAACGTGATGACGTGCCCGAAGCAGGTCACGCTCGACCCGCTCACGGGGCACGCGGCCGGGCCGGGTTGGCAGAAGGCCTCGCAGGAGTTCATCCCGCGCGAGATGACCCGCTGACAGGGGAGGTCCCCGTGCAGGTCCGTCGCCTGGCGCCTGCGCTCGTCGTCCTGGCGCTGCTGGCCGGCTGCGCGCACTACCCGGTCAACCCGCCGCTCGGAAGCTTCGAACCTGAGGCGGGCTATCGCTTCTGCAACTGCGCCTCGCCCGGCAACTCCGACGGTCTGTTCGTGATCCTGACGTTCTCCGGGGGCGGCACGCGAGCCGCCGCTCTGGCCTACGGCGTTATGAAGCAGCTTCGGGGCACGCAGGTGCGTGTCGACGGCGAGCCCCGGCGGCTGTTGGACGAAGTCGACGTGATCTCATCTGTGTCCGGCGGCAGCTTCGTGGCGGCATACTACGCCTTGAACGGGGAGGGGCTGTTCGAAACGTTCGAGGAGAAGTTCCTCCGGCACGACTTCCAGGCGGCGCTCATGCTGCGCATGCTGGCGCCCTGGACGTGGTGGCGCCGCGGTTCGCTCTGGTTCAGCCGCACGGACATGGCGGCCGAGTGCTACGACCGGCACGTGTTCGACGGCGCGGTGTTCGGCGATCTGGTGGCGGCGGGCCGGCGCCCGTTCGTGATCCTCAACGCTACGGACATGACGTTCGGGCTGCCGTTCGAGTTCACACAGGACCGGTTCGACCTGCTCTACTCGGACCTCTCGCAGGTGCCCATCGCGCGCGCGGTCGCCGCGTCGTCGGCCGTTCCGCTGCTGTTCAGCCCCATCACGCTGCGGAATCACAAGCGGGGCGCCGACTTCGTGGAGCCTGCGTGGGTGGCGGCGAGCCTGAGGGACCGGGATGCCGCCTCCCGGCGTTACCGGATGGCCGCCCAGGCTCGCTCGTTTGCGGACCTGGCGCGGCGCCCGAACGTCCACCTGCTCGACGGCGGCGTGTCGGACAATCTGGGAGTGCGGGCCGTGCTGCATGCCCTGACCACCACCGACGGCGACCGGGGCGTCCGCCGGATGTTGGACGCCGGCGAGATCAAACGCGTCGTGGTCATCATCGTGAACGCGCGATACGAGCCCGGCATCGAGTGGGACAAGCGGGCGGACACGCCGGACGAGGTCCAGGTGGGGCGGGCGGCGATCCTGGGCATGATGAACAACTACACGTTCGAATCGGCGGCGCTGCTGCGCGAACGGTGCGAGGACCTGGCCCGGGAGATCGAGGGGCGGCCCGACGCCGTCCGGTTCCACGTCATCGAAGTCGGTTTCGACCGGATGCAGGACGAGGAGGAGCGCCGTTGCCTGCAGCAACTGCCGGCTTCGCTCGCGCTCCCGGACGAGATGGTGGACCGCCTGATCCGGGCTGGGGCGCAGATCCTGGCCGATTCGGAAGCGTTTCGCGAACTGCTCGCCGAGCTGGACGCCGAGTCGTGACGCGGCCGCCGGCTCAGCCGAGCGTCAGCAGGATGATGCCGCCGACGGTGAGCAGCATGCCCAGGCCGGTGCGGGCCGAGAGCGGCTCGCCGCCGAATGCGACGGCCATCATCGCGCCGAACAGGGGCGAGGTGAAGGCGATGGGCATGACCTTGCCGAGCGGCGCGCCCTTAACGGCGGCGTAGAAGCAGAGCATGCCGATCGAGCCGGCCAGCAGGCCGCCTCCCACGATCATGTACAGCAGCGGCCGCGTGCCGGCCTCCGGGATGCTCTTCCACTGCGGGAAGCTCACGATCGCCAGGATGACCAGGGCGGAGACCGTGCGGATCGTGATGCCGACCTGGGGGGACAGGTTGCCCTCGTGCAGGCCCTTCTTCTCGAAGTAGCTGCCGATGCCCCAGGCCATGGCCGTCATCAATGCGAACAACTGAGGCTTCATAAAGTCTCCCTCCGGTGTCTGTGGGGGTTGTGCAACGGGTCAGGAGGCCCAGCGCACGCGCTTGCCGGCGCGTTCCCGGCGGCCCGTCATGCCCGCCACGGTGATTTCGATCACTGCGCAAGCGCGCACCCGGTCCGGCGCCAGATCGTCGGCGCCGGGCTTGAACGCGCGGTTGAACGCGTTGAGCGCGTCGGCGCGTTCGTGCAGGTCCTCAACGATGCGCGCCGTGCCGGTGCACAGGACGCTGTCGCAGTCCAGATGGCACCGGGAGCCTCCGTGATCGCGGACCGTGCTCTCCTGCCGCGCGACAACGAAGCAGACGCGGGGGTCGGCCCGGATGCAGTCGAGCTTGCGGCCCTCCAGGGCGCAGTGGATCAGTATCCGGCCGTCCACGTAGGCGTAGTTGAGGGGGACGACGTACGGGCCTGCGTCCGAGCTGAGGCCCAGACAGCCCCAGCTCTCCCGTCGGAGGATGCCCTCCATCTCGGTGCGGCCATCGGTGCATTCGTTTGTGCCCATGGGGATTCCCGACCTGAGAGTAGGATCACGATCGTAGCCTCGACCCGGCGCGGAGTCAAACGCGGGCAGGATCCGGCGCCGGAGCTTGCGCGTCCCCGTGCCCGGCGGTATGGTGCCGGCGTCTGAACGGAGGAGCGAACGATGGCTTCGGACACCGAGCAGGTCTACGCGCAGCGGCTGCAGCGCTACGTCACCGCCATGCGGAACGGGCGGCCGGACTGCGTGCCGATCCGCCCCTTTGCGGCCGAGTTCACGGCGGCCTACGCGGGCTACACCTGCCAGGAGGTGACGCACGACTACGAGAAAGCGTTTGCCGCCGTGCGCCGGTGCGCGGCCGACTTCGACTGGGACGCCGTCGTCGGCAACATGGTCTACGTATGGACGGGGCTGACCCAGGCGATCGGGCTCAAGTACTACGGCGTGCCCGGCGTGGATATCCCGCCCGACACCGGCTTTCAGTACCGGGAGCCGTCCGAGGACGACGCCTTCATGCGGCCGGAGGATTACGATCACCTGATCGAGGACCCGACCGGCTTCCTGCTCAACGTCTGGCTGCCGCGCGTTGCCGGCGACGTGGTCGCACCGGGCCGGCCGGCCACAGCGCGCAGCCACCTGTCGTTTCTCAAAGGCGGCATGGCCATGCTGTCCTACTTCGGCGCCTTCCCCGGCCAGGCCGAGCGGCTGCGGCGGGAGAGCGGCACCGTCTCGGCGATCTCGGGGCTTCTGAAGGCGCCGTTCGACATCCTGGCCGACAAGCTGCGCGGCTACGTGGGCCTGTGCATGGACGTTCTGGAGCGGCCCGAGACGGTGCTGGAGGCCTGCCGGGCGCTCATGCCGCACCTGCTGCACATGGCGCTTTCGGGCGCCGATCCGGACCGCACAGTGCCCATCGCCATCTGGATGCACCGCGGCGGCGTGCCGTTCTTCTCGCCGGAGACGTTCCGCACGATCTACTGGGCAACCCTGAAGCCCATCGTCGAGGCCATCTGGGCGCAGGGCCGGCAGGTGCTGTTCTACGCCGAGGGCGACTGGAACGCGCACCTGGACTCGTTCGCCGAACTGCCCGACCGCAGCATCATCTACCACGTCGACCGGGGCGACATCTTCGAGGTCCATCGCGTGCTGGGCCGCAAGTTCTGCCTCAGCGGCGGCATCCCGAACTACCTGCTCGCCGTGGGCACCCCGGAGCAGGTCCGAGAGCGCTGCCGTGAGGTCATCGAGGGCGTGGCGGCCGACGGCGGCTACATCATGGACGCCAGCGCCATCATTCAGAATGCCGCGCGCGTGGAGAACGTGCGCGCCATGACGGAGTTCACCCGGCAGCACGGCATCTACGGGACTCCCGGCCCCCTGCCGCCGGCGCCGGGGCCGAGCGACGGTCCCGGGCCGTTGCCGGGCGCCCGCCCGACCCGGACGCCGCCCGGCGTCTGCATCCCGTGGGAGGAGAAGCGGTCCGAACTGCCGCCCGAGGTCTCGAACCCCGATCTGGTCCGGCGCGTCTGGGAGGACGTGGACGCACTGGCGTATTCGTACATCTGGCACCTGTTGCTTTCGTTCTGAGGGCACGGACGGAGGGAGAATCGATGACGTCGCGAACGGTGACTGTTGGCGCGCACCCGTGGGTCTATGCCGCCCGGAGGCAGCCGCGGACCATATCGCCCATACTGGACGAGATCTTCGCGGACATGAGTGCGGCCGGTTTCGAGGGCATCGAGCTGATGCCGGATGCCCTGGCGGACGATGCCGCCGCGGAACGCGTGCGCGCGTTGTCCGAGCGGCATTCGCTCGCCGTCATCGGGACGTCCTGGGGCGGCGCCCTGTGGGACCGCGCGCAGCACGAGGAGATACTGGCCGCAGCCCGGGCGCTGCTGCCGCGCTTGCAGGCCGTCGGCGGGCGCACCCTGGGCACGTCGGTCGGCCGCACGCGGGAGCCGAAGAGCGAGGAACAACTCGACGCGCAGGCCGAGCTGCTCAGGCAACTCATCCCGCTCTGCGAGGCGCACGGGGTGGTGCTGAACCTGCACAACCACACCTACGAGGTCGAGAACGGCGAGCACGACCTGGGCGGAACCATCGCGCGCGTGCCCGAGGTGAAGCTGGGCCCCGACCTCAACTGGCTGCTGCGCGCGGGTGTCGACCCCGTCGAGTTCATCCGGCGGCATGCGGGCCGCATCGTGTTCGTGCACGTGCGCGACCAGCAGGCCGACGGCCGCTGGCCCGAGGCGATGGGGGAGGGCGCCACCGATCACACGCGCATCGCCGAGGCGCTGCGCGCGGCCGGCTTCGAGGGCGACGTCGTCGTCGAACTGGCCCACGAGGCGGATTTCGAGCCGACGCGCCCGCTGCGGGAGTCGCTGCGGATGAGCCGCGACTACGTGCGGCAGGCGATGGGCTACTGAGGCGGCCGGCGCGTGGACAACCGCCGGGGGCGCCGCTATGATGGCCGGCAGCGCGATTGAGAAGGGTCAGCCATGTTCGAGACATCGCCCGCGAAGCCCGAGCCGGGCGTCTTCGTGATCCTCGGGGGCAGCGGCGACCTGACGCGCCGCAAGCTCGTGCCCGCCCTCTACAACCTCGCGCGCGAGGGGCTGCTTCCGGAGCGCTCGGCGGTTGTCGGGTACGGCCGCTCGGCGATGACCGACCAGCAGTTCCGCAGCCGGCTGCGGGAGGGGGTCGAGCGATTCTCCCGCACCCGGCCCGTGGACGCCGGCGTCTGGGAGGCGCTGGGCGCACGGACGTTCTACGTGCAGGGCGACTACGGCGACGCCGCCGACCACGCGCGGCTGCGCGCGACGCTGGCGGGCGTCGACGAGCGGTGCGGCACGCGCGGGAACCGCATCTTCTACCTCTCGGTGCCCCCGCACGTCGTCGTGCCGGCGCTGGAGGCGCTCTCGGCCTCCGGCAACCTGGAGCGCCGCCGTCCGTGCGAGCAGGACGACGCCTGCTACCTGCGCGTTGTCTTCGAGAAGCCGTTCGGGCGCGACCTGGAGTCGGCCCGGGCGCTCAACGCCCACATCGACCGTCTCCTGGACGAGTCCCAGACCTTCCGGATGGACCACTACCTGGGCAAGGAGACCGTCCAGAGCATCAGCGTCCTGCGCTTCGCCAACAGCGTCTTCGAGCACGTGTGGAACGCGCAGACCGTGCGCGCCATCCGGGTGACGGTCGCCGAGGCCCTGGGCATGGAGGGGCGGGGGGGATCGTTCGATTCGGTCGGCCTCCTGCGCGACATCCTCCAGAACCACGTGCTGCAGCTCCTGACGCTGGTGACCATGGAGCCGCCGGCCGCGCTGACGGCCGAGGCTGTGCGGGACGAGAAGGCGAAGGTCCTGCGCTGCCTGCGGCGCCTGGAAGGCCCCGAGGTCAGAAGGTCGGCGGTCCGCGGCCAGTACGGCGGCGGGACCGTGGACGGCCGCCCCGTTCCCGCCTATCGCGAGGAGGAGGGGGTTGCCGAGGATTCAACGACCGAGACGTTCGTGGGCATCCGCACTCACGTGGACAACTGGCGCTGGGCGGGCGTGCCGATCTACCTCTGCGCGGGCAAGCGTCTGGCCGAGAGCCTGGCCGAGGTGGCCGTCGAGTTCAAGGAAGTCCCTCCCATCCTCTTCCGGGCCGTCGAGGGCGTCGAGCTGCAGCCGAATCGCCTCACCTTGCGCGTGCAGCCCGACGAGGGCGTCTCCCTGCGTTTTGCCACGAAAGTGCCCGGGCTCACACCCGCCCTGCGGAACGTCAAAATGGATTTTCCGTACGGAAGCGCGTCTCCCGCCGGCTCTCCGGAGGCTTACGAGCGCCTGCTTCTGGACGTGATGGCGGGCAATTCGGCCCTGTTCGCCCGGCGCGACGAGGTGGAGCTGGCATGGCAGTTCGCCGGCGGCATCCTGGACGCCTGGGAGGCGGAGGCCCCGGCGTTCCCCAACTACGCCCCCGGCACGTGGGGGCCGGTTACGCCGGGGGTGTTCTTTCGCGAGGATACGGACTACTCCAGAGCCCCCGGGGCTCGCGGCGTTTGAGAGAGGAGCGGCATGAGTTACCGTTGCGTTCGGTGTGCGGCACTGGCGGTGCTGGCGGCGTGTGCGATGGGAGCGGCCCAGCCGCAGGCGGAGCCGACGACGATCCTGGGCACGAGCAGCATGTGGCGCTTCCACTACGCGCTTATGCCGGCCGTCGTGCGGACCGAGGCGGGGCTCCAAACGGTGGACCGGGGCACGCAGGAGGGCACGTGGCTGGAGTTCCCGACGCCCCTGCCGCCTGAGGGCTGGCAGCGGCCCGAGTTCGACGATTCCGACTGGCATCGCAAGATGATGATGGACCCCGATTCGCCGTTCGTGGGGCACCTGGCCATGCGGACGCGGTTCGCCGTGGCCGATCCCGCGCAGGCCGAGGGGCTGACACTCCACGTCGCCTACCGCGGCGGCATCGCCGTCTACGTGAACGGCACCGAGATCGCGCGCGGCCATCTGGCCGAGCATGCGGCTCCCGACCATCCGGCGGAGGATTACCCGGCGGACGAGCCGGATCAGGCCCGCGAGCTTGAGCTGGCGATACCGGCCGCCCTTCTGCGCGCCGGGGTGAACGTGCTGGCCATCGAGGCCCACCGCAGCCCCCAGCCGACGGCCCAGGTGAGGCCGGCCGAGAAGTTCGTGGAGATCACGGCGGGCACGTGCGGTGTGACGGGAGTGCGCCTGACCGCGCCCCCGGGCGCAGCCGCCGTGCCGAACGCCACCCGGCCGGCGGGCCTGCAGATCTGGAACAGCGCGCCGATGCAGGACGACTACGAGTGCGACTACGGCGATCCGAACGAGCCGCTGGGGCCGATCCGCATCGTGGCGCCGCGCGGCGGAGTGGGGTCGGGCAAGGTGGTCGTCGGCTCGAAGGACCCTATCAGCGGCCTCCGGGCGGCCGCCACGGGCCTCGTGAGGAACGAAGGCGGGGAGATCCCGGCCTCGGCCGTGCAGGTGCGCTACGCGTTGCCGACCGTCGCGGGGCCGCACGACGTCTATCCGGGACCCGGCGCCGCCCTGCGCTTCGACGCGCTGGACGACCTGCCGCCGGTGGAGGCGGAAGTGCGCCGGCCGAACATACTCCCCACCTGGGGCGAGCGGGTGGCGATCGGCGGGGCCGTCGTGCCGGTCTGGGTCACCGTGACGGTGCCCGCACAGGTCGCCGCCGGCCGCTACACGGGCACGCTGCAGGTCATGCTCCCGTCGGCTGAGCCCTTCACGGTGCCCGTCCACGTCGACGTGTGCCCGTGGCGTGTGCCCGATCCGGCCGACTACCGCATGTTCGTCGACGTGATCCAGTCTCCGGAGTCGCTCGCGTTGCACTACGACGTGCCGCTCTGGTCCGAGGAGCATTTCGCCCTGATCGCGCGGTCGCTTGCCCTGCTCGGCCAGGTCGGCGCCCGGGCGACCTACCTGCCCCTCATCTGCAACACCAACCTGGGCAACGACGAATCCATGGTGCGGTGGGTGCGGCAGGCCGACGGCACCTGGACGCACGACTACAGCATCCTGGACAGGTACCTGGACCTCGTGCTGGAGCATCAGGGGCGGCCGTCGGTCGTGTGCCTCTACGTGTGGGACACCTATCTGGAAGGCGGGCTGTCCGGCCGCCATCCCGGCGGCGAGGAGGTCGTCCAGGCGCGCCAGGAGCAGATGCAGGAGGGGCCCCTGGTGAGCGTGGTCGACGCGCAGGGGAACGTGACCAAGCAGGCGCTGCCGCGCTACAGCCTGCCGGAGAGCCGGGCGCTCTGGGCGCCGGTGCTCCGGGAGGTCCACCGGCGCCTGGAGGCCCGGGGCCTGGCCGACGCCATGATGTGGGGCTACGCCACCGACCACCTGCCGACCCCCGAGGTGGTGGAGCACTTCCAGTCCGTCTTCCCGCACGTGCGGTGGGTCTGCTGCGCCCACGATGCCTTCAAGACCATGCAGATCAAGCACGTCCCGCTCGGGCTCGCCATCGGGCCGTATGCGTGGGGGCAGACGATGTTCGGCCTGGACCCCTCGCTGGGGCGCATGCACGGGTGGCGGTCGGAGGGGCTGGTCTGCCATTTCGGGCGCCGTCCGTGGGACAGCTCCTGCACGACCACCTATCGCTTCCTTGCCGAGATGAACGCCACCGGCATGCGGCGGGGTTTCGCGCGGCTGGGCGGCGACTTCCTGACGATCGGCACCGATCGGCGCGGCCGGGCGCAGGGCCGGCTGTATGGCCGCTTCCCCGAGACGGCCTGGCGGATGCTCAACATCTCCGCCGGCGTCCTGGGCCCCGGCCGGGAAGGGGCCGTGTCGACGGCGCGGTTCGAGGTCATCCGCGAGGGGCTTCAGGAGTGCGAGGCCCGCATCGTGATCCAGGAGGCCCTGCTGGACGCGCGCGCACGGGCCGTGCTGGGCGAGGACCGGGCCGTGCGTCTGCAGGAGTTCCTGGACGGGCGCACGCGCAACGTCTACCGCGCCGTGAGCACGCTGCGGGCCGGCACCGGCTCGGGCGCACGCTGCTGCTACTCCGGCGAGTCCTGGTGGAACTGGGCGCCCGTCATCGGCAGCCACTGGTTCGCCTCGTCCGGTTGGCAGGACGAGACGCTCCGGCTCTACGAGGCGGCCGCGGAGGTGGAGGCCCGGCTGAGCGCAGCGAACGTCGCCGCGCCGTGATGCCGGACGCAGACGGCCCTGTTCCGCGTCCGCGAGCGGCCCGGGAGGAGGTGAAGCATGACGGCGACGCTGCCCGTGCACGGGCTGCACGTGGGGCTGTATCGGCCGGGCGATGCGGCCGACTGCTTCCGCACGCTGTTCGCCGCCGTCCGCTGCGACAGGACGGCCTGACGGTCCGAGAGGTCGGGCGGCAGCCGGGCTGGGGCTGAGAGGGTGCCGCCGCGTCCTTCAGACGTGGATGGCGTCGAAGATGTCGGTGTTGCTCAGCATGCCGACGATCTCCTTGCCGTCGAACACCGGAGCCCTGCGTATGCCTGCGGCGTTCATGAGCCGGGCGCAGTACTTCAGCGCGAGCCCCGGGGAGACCGTGACCAGCGGCTTGGTCATGATCTCGAAGACCTTCACGTCGGCCGGCGCTCTGCCCGGGTCTACGACCTTGTTCACCACGTCCTTGCGGGTCACGATGCCGAATGCGTCGTCCTGATTCCGGCTCTTGACGATCAGACTCGACACGTGCTTCTCGCGCATGAGCGCGATGGCTTCCGCAACCGTGACGCTGCCGTCGACGTACACGACGTCTCTGGTCATGGCGTCCTGCGCCTTCGCAAACCGTACGTCTTTCAGTGCCTTTCCTGGATTCTCCACGGCTCCTCCCTTCCTTCTTGCCTGTCGACGCGACGACCATCGGCCCCAGCCCGTCTGCAGACTGTCCCCCCATCAGAGGTGCGAATCGGCCCCGAGCAGACCACGGGTCTCGGCGCAGTGACGGCCTCAGGGCCGTATGTCGGCGCCGCTTCAACCCGGTCGGCCCCCGGGGACCGGGCACATTGGGATTATAGCCCATCGCGGCGCGGGTGCAATACCCATTCGGCCCGCGCTACTCTGTGAGAAACAGCTCGATCACCGGCACGGCCACGTCCGGCGGCCGCACCGGCAGCTCGATCCGGAGCGTCTCCTGCGGCCCTTCGCCCCACGACTGCCAGGCCGCGCGCCGGCCGAGCTTCAGTTCCGAGGCGTCGCTGAGCAATTGGGCATAGGCGACCTTGCCGAACAGCCCGGGCAGGAAGACCTCGCCCGGCGGCCAGTTGAGCACGTGGACGTAGAGGCGGCGTGTCTCCGGGTTCCACGTCAGCCGGCAGTCGTCCGGCGCGGCGTGCTCCGCCGGCGCCTGGGTGCAGCCGTAGATCGCGCGGCCGTGCCGGCGCAGCCACCGGCCGATGCCGGCCAGGCGGTCGAGCGCCCGCGCGTCGAACTCGCCCCGCGCCGTCGGGCCGACGTTCAGCAGCAGGTTGCCGCCCTTGCTCACGGTGTCGATCAGCATGCAGACGATCTGGCGGACGCTCTTCCACGTCGCCTCGTCGCGGTGGTAGCCCCAGGAGCCGGAGAACGTCTGGCAGGTCTCCCACGGCACGCGCCGGCCGTCGACGCGCACCCAGTCGCGCACCATGCACTGCTCGGGGGTGCGGTAGTCCCAGCCGCCGGGCACGTCCATCAGGTCCAGGCGGTCGTTGACGATGATCTCCGGCTGCAGCTCGCGCGTGAGTCTGAGCAGTTCCTCCGCCCGCCAGTCACGCCGTCCCTTGCCGTCCGGGCCGGGGTAGGAGAAGTCGTAGAAGAGCTGATCGACGCGGCCGAACTGCGTGAGTAGTTCGCGCACCTGGCTGTGCAGGTAGTCGGCATACTTGCGCACGTCGCGGCCGGCCGTCCGGCGGCGGGCCTCCTGGTCGTCGCGCAGCGGGTGGTGGCGGTCGATGGGGAACTCGGGGTGGTGCCAGTCGATGAGGCTGTGGTAGAAGCCGACGCGCAGGCCTTCGTCGCGGAAGGCCTCCAGCATCGGCGCCAGCAGGTCGCGCCCGGCGGGCGTGCTCGGGGCCTTGTAGTCCGTCTGTGCGGAGTCCCAGAGGCAGAAGCCCTCGTGGTGCTTGGTGGTGATGACGACGTACTTCATGCCCGCCTCGCGCGCGGCGCGCGCCCAGGCCCGGGGGTCGTAGAGGTCCGGGTCGAAGCGGTCGAAGTAGCGCTGGTATTCCTCGTCGGGGATCCGCTCGATGCTCTTCACCCACTCATGCCGTGCCGGGAGCGAGTAGAGCCCCCAGTGGATGAACAGTCCGAAGCGGTCGTGCGTCCACCATTTCATGTGTTCCGGCACAGTGAATCCGTCATCGGCCATGGCGATGTCTCCCGCGGGGTCAGGGATCGAGGCTACCAGCGGAAGTAGCGGTACGGATCATCTTCCGCCACAGGTTCGTCCAGGTAGAGGCCCTCGAGCCACCGCCCGGCCGTCGGCTCGGCCTCGACCGGGTCGGCGAATCGCCCGGGCAGGGGCGTCCGGAGGGGCACGCCCGTGTTGGCCAGCAGGCGGTTGACGGCGAAGCTCGAGCCCTGGAAGCCGCGCTTGGCGTTGTAGAGCCTCCGGTAGTCGATCTGCCAGGGGACCAGTTGCAGGAAGCTCGCGGGCGGATCCTCCCGGTGGGCCAGCACGCCGTTGCCCAGGACGGCGGCCCCGGAAGCGACCAGCCACAGTGTGCGGGGGTCACGGATCATCAGGTCGCCGCAGCCGATTCCCGCCGCAGCCGACCCGGCCCCGGGCGGCTCGAAGACGCACGCGATGTGCTCGTCCTCGTGGAAGGTGATCCCGCCGGCGATCAGCGCAGCGGCGTCCTCCGGCACGATGCCCACGGCGACCACGCGGCCGCCCGCTCGGATCCAGGATGCGAGCCCGGCCGCGTGCGCGCCGACGCGCTCTGCGGCGCCCGGGCCCAGGACCACGACGCGGTCTTCGCCGAGGGTCTGCCCGGTGTAGAGTTCCGCGTCCGCACCGGCGGCTCTCAGGTGCTCGAATCCGGCCTCCTCGCCCGCGTAGACCGCGATGCGGGCGGGCGACGGGCTGTAGCCGGCCACGAATTCGAGCAGGTTGGCCGCCAGTTGCCGGGCGGCCGGGTCTTCCCGGGTGCGCCCGGTCACGTCGGCCTGGCAGAAGGCCATCAACCCTCGCCCCTCCGTGTGCAGCAGCAGGGGGCTGAACTTGAGCGCGAATCCTCCGTCGACCAGCGGCAGGAAGTCGCCGCACGTGGGCTTCTCGATGGCGACCGAGCAGACGTTGCCGTAGCAGCCGGCGCGTCCCGGGCGTTCGGACTCGAACCCGCACCAGGTGGCCTTCGGCTTGGTGTTGGGGTCCGGGTTCGTCATGGCCGGCGGCACCAGCGTCGCCTCGCCGTGCCAATCGCGCAGGTTCCGCTCCGACAGGCCCCTCAACACGGGATGGTCGGGCACGCGGGCGAAGGTCTTGCGCAGTCCGTACTCCGCCACGCGGAAGCCCAGGCGCCGCTCGAGCACCTCGGCCGTCTGCTCGAAGACGACGACCTTCAGGCCGTCCCGGACGCCGGAGAGGTCCGGTCCGGGGCCGTCGACGGTGAGTGCCCGCTTGCCGATCACTACAAGGTTGTAGCCGCTCAGGTCGGTCCCGGCCTCGACGGCCTCGAACGGCACGTCGAGGGCCCGCAGCAGGGCGGCCGTCTCGCCCGCCGGGTCGAAGAGGGCCACCGTGCCCCGGAGCGCCGACCGCCGGGGCGCCGGCGCCAGCACGTGCAGGGCCAGCGAGTGCTCCTGCACCTCTCCGGTGTCGAAGGCGGCCTTGAGGTCGATGGCGTACTCCCCCGGCTCCAGGGCGTCCGGCAGGGGGAATCGGAGGGGGCTCCGGCCGTTCTCGCCGGGTTCGACGCGGATGGTCGCCTTCCCGCGCACTTCGTCCGGCAGGGAGACGGTCCACGTGCAGTCGCAGACGACGGGGCGGCGGGAGTCGTTCACGACGATCACCTGTTTGTCCACCTGCTCGCCCGGCAGGTAGTTGTGTCCCTTCTCGGTGAAGCGGAACGATCCGCCGGCGATGTAGGCCAGCAGGGGGCGGTTGTAGCGGAGCAGGGCCTCGCCGCGCACGTTCAGCGGCCAGTCGCTCACGCTGTTCGTGAGCGTGTACTGCATCCGGCCCTCGACGGGGATCCTGTCCACGCTCAGGCCGGGGCGCTGCAGGTTCTCCCAGTCCGTCGGCAGGTCGACCGGTTTCGGTTCGACGCCTTCGCGGACAGAGCAGAGGTTCCAGTAGTGCCAGATGTTGAAGCCGGACAGGCCGAGGGTGCGGAAGTACGGCCAGGTGTGCGTGATGTACTCCGCCTGCACGCCGCGCAGGTTGGGTATGTCGGTGGCGATCAGGTGGCCCAGGGGGTAGCGGCCCCGGTCGAAGGGCTCGCCGATGCGCCACTGCTCGGCCTCCCAGCGCAGCCGGCCGGTCTCGAACTCGCTCAGATCGTAGGCGGCGTCGCCCCGCAGCAGTGCGCCCCATTCGGTGTAGTGATACTGCTGGAGCTGCGGCGCCCGCCATGCGTTCCACGGCCCGCGGCCGGAGTTGTAGCTGAAGATGAGCGGTTCGCCGTACTCGACCAGGAACAGCGCATGCCGGCCCTCGCGTGCCCAGTGCTGGAACCACTCGGCCCGTTCCTGCATCGGCACCCAGTTCAGGTAGCAGTTGACGGTGTAGATGTCGGGCGCCGGGCCGGAGTGATTGTAGACCGGGTGGGCCGTGTCGAACTCGCGCAGGATGGCGATGCGGTCCCACATCTGCGCGTTGCGTCGCCGATACCAGTCGGGGAGGGCCTCCGGGAGAGGCAGGGGCGCCCGCTGGGGGTTCTGGTCGTCGCTGAACGCCAGCACATTGTGGTTCTGGCTGAACATGATGACGCTCGGATGGTTCTGCGCCTGGCGGACGTACCACTCCAGGTGCCGTCGGTAGGCGGCGACCGCCTCTTCCGTGGACCAGTCGTAGGCGCGCATGCTCGGCAGCGAGAAGCAGAGCAGCATGCCGGTGTCGTCGCCGGCCTTCAGCATGCCGTCGAAGCCGATGTGCGATCCGGGCGTGCAGCCGTAGTTGTGCGTGTAGACGGCATTGAAGCCCAGCATCTGATGCCGGCGGATCGTTCCGCAGGCGGCCTCGTAGGTGGCCGTGCCGGGCCGGATCTGGGCCGAGTCGATGGGGACGGCGCGCAGGTGGACGCGGCTGCCGTTCAGGTAGAAGTCGCGCCCGTCGATCCAGAACTCGCGGAACCCGAAGCGCACCGGGTGTGCGGCGTCCAGCGTCCGGCCGTCCTCGACCAGTTCCACGAGCAGGTCGTACTGATTCCCGGGCGTGTCGGCGTCCCAGAGCTTCGGGTCGGCCCATGCGCTGCGGAGCGTCATTCGGCCTCCTCCGGCCCCGGTCTCCACGAGTTCGCCGCCGCCGGCCGCCAGCACCTCGCGGCCGTCCTCCATGACGCGCACCCGCAGTGCATAGGGGCGTCCCTCGCGGAGGCCCTCCACGCCGGCCTCGATGGTCAGGAGCCGGCGACGGACGGACGTGTCGACCCGCACGTGCGTGATGCGCTCGCCGGACGGGACGCCGGTCAGGTAGACGTCGCCTACCAGGCCGCCGCGCGCGATGCCGGCCGCGCGCCTGCCGGCGCCATCGCCGGCAGGCAGCATGGCGTTCTGCTCACGGGTCAGGCGCCGGGCGAACGCCTGAATGGCCAGGGAATGCGTGCGGCCGGGCGTGACGGCGGCCGTGATGTCCGCCTCGCCGCCGGGGAAGATCAGCGTGCCGGCCTCCCGGCCGTCGATGAAGATGCGTGCGAAGGAGTTCAGCCACTGCACGGAGAGGCCGACGCGCCGGCCCTCCCAGTGCTCCGGGACGGCGATTTCGCGCTCGTACCAGGCCGCCTGCAGCCCGCGCAGTCGGTCCTGCCATCCCTCGGCGGCGTAGATCGTCTGGTCGCCGTTGGTGTCGGCGGGCCAGGGGCCGGGCACCTTGAAGTACCCCCACCCGCTCCCGGGGGGCGGCACCGGCTCCTCGTCGGCACCTGCGGGCTGGAACCGCCAGAGGCCGTTGATGCAGATGCGCTCGCGCGTGGCCGTCGTGTCGCGGTGCGCCTGCCGCACGTCCCAGACGGCGCTCACGCCGGGCGGGAGCACAACGTCCGCCGACTGCCCGGCGCGGGCGCCCGACGGGAGAGAGGTCCACAGAGCGAGGAGACAGACGACGGCGATGCGGCTGGAGCACGTCATGGCGTCCCTCCGATCCGGGCCCGGCTGCTGCAGGGCTCTTCCCAACTCCGGATGTGCACGGACGGCCTCCCGGGCCCCGAGGGCGGGATTCTATGCACGTGCCGGCGGGTTGTCAAACGGTTCGTGCGCCGCCCCTACAGCAGGTGCTCTCCCCGGTAGTAGTCGGCGCGGGTGCGGATCTCGAACTCGCGCACGATGTCGCGCGCCGTGGTCTGCGTGCCGTGGTAGTAGAGGATCACGTCGCCTTCGGCGCGGTGGATGTCCAGCTCCAGCTCGGGGCCGTACTTCTCCTTGGCGGCCTGCACGGCGTTCCGGTTGCCGTAGTAGGGGGCCAGGACGCAGTCGAGCTGGAATTCGTGCGTGAGCGCCTGGGCGAACATGTTGGCGCGCGCCACTACGTAGCCCAGGGGGTTGACGAACATGCTCTCGTGTCCCTGCGCGTGGCTCGACACCGCGTGGAAGGAGTAGAGGTACGCCCAGGAGCGAAGCAGCATGCCGCCGGGGAAGTAGGTGGTGAACAGCAGGACCTCGACGCCCTGGTCGTAGTAGTGCCGCAGGAGCGGCTGGAAGTTCAGGTCGTAGCAGATGGCGATGCCCAGTCGGCCGAAGTCGGCGTCGAATGCCTCCTGCCGACGCTCCCCGGGGACGAGGCCGGCGGCGGCCTCTCCGCCGGTCAGGTAGGTCTTGTGGTAGGCGTAGACGGGGGAACCTCCGCGGTCGAAGATCACGGTCGAGTTGCGCGGCACCCCGTCCAGACGGGTCAGAAGGGGGGCGGCCACGTAGGCGCCGTAGGCCCGGGCGGCCGCGCCGAGGCGCTCGTAGGCCTCGTTGCCTTCCTCCTCGATGTTGGCCGGGTCGGCGAAGGCGCCCGGCACGTCGTTGCACAGGAACGTCTCGGGCAGCAGGAACAGGTCGGGGGCATCCAGCGCGCCCTGCTTCATCTTCGCCTCCGCCTCGCGGAAGCGGTCCTCCTTCGACGAACGGTTGCCGTGCACCAGCGAGTTCATGGAGATCGTGCAGATGCGCGCCTTGCGGGACATCGAAGTCTCTCCTTCCGAGGGGCTGCCGCACTCCGTGGGGGCATTGAGCGGATTCTACCACACCCGTCCGGCGGGGTCGCGGTCGCGCGGGCGCCGACCTCCGGGGCGGATTGGCGCGCAGGTTCCGCCGCCGCCGTCCGTTTAACACCCAGGAGAGGCCGGACACACGGGTGTCCGGGGCACAGTGAGCGGGGTTCTGGCGGAGGAGACGGAGATGTCGTGGAGAACGGTGGCGATGGTTGCGGCGGTGGCGTTGGTGGGGAGCCTTCTGGCCGGGACGGTCTACTGCCAGCAGGCCGGCCCCGGGCGGGGTGCCGGCGGCGGCCGGGGCGGATGGGATCCCGAGCAGATGCGTCAGCGGATGGCTGAGCGGATGAGGGAGGCGCTGGGGGCGACCGAGGAGGAGTGGGCACTGCTGGGCCCGCGCGTCCAGAAGGTGCAGGACCTCTCGGGTCAACTGAACATGGGCGGCATGCGCATGGGCACGCGCGGCGGCCCGGGCGGCCGGCCGGTCCGGCGCGGCGCTGAGCCGCAGTCGGAGCTCCAGAAGGCCGTCGATGCGCTGCGGGAGACGCTGGCGGACGCGAACTCGACCGCAGATCAGATCCGGACCGGGCTGACGGCCATGCGGGAGGCCCGGGAGAAGGTGAAGGAGCAACTGGACGTGGCGCAGAAGGAACTGCGCGAGGTCATCACGATGCGGCAGGAGGCTCAACTGGTACTGATGGGTCTTCTGGACTGACATCCCTGGGCGCGGTCCGGCGGCCGTCCGCACGGCGGGGCCGCCGGACTGCGCAGTGTGGGGTTCATGAACGACATCCTGACGAAGATGTGCGGTGCGGGCCTCGTCGCCGCCGACTCGGCGGCCGAGGTCCGGCGCCTTCAGCAGGCGGGCACGCCGCTGGACGAGGCGCTGCGCGAGGCGGGGCTGCCCGAGGACGAGGTCCTGCGGTTCCTCGCCCGGGAGTTCGACATCCCGTACGCGGACCTGGAGGCCGACCCGCCCAGCCGGGAGGTCGTGTCCCGGTTCCCCGCACGCCTGCTTCTAAAGCACGGCCTGCTGCCCGTGCGCGAGGACGATGGCTGCGTGACGGTGGCCACCAGCCGGCTCTCGGACACGACGGGTCTGGACGAATTGCGGCTGGTCACCGGCCGCAACCTGCGCCCGGCGGCGGCGACGTCCGAGGAGATCAACCGCTGCCTGCGCAGTTTCCTCGGCGTCGGGGCCGACACCGTCCAGTCGCTCGTCTCGGAGGCCGACGGGGACAACGTCCAGGTCATCGACGTCGACACGGACGGCACGGTCGACCTGGCCGCTGCGGCCGAGGACGCCTCGATCATCCGGCTGGTGAACCAGGTGCTGACCGAGGCGATCGATCTGCGGGCGACGGACGTGCACTTCGAGCCGTTTGAGGACCAGCTCCGCGTGCGCTACCGCGTCGACGGCATCCTGCAGGAGGCCGTGATCCCGCCGGAGGTGCGGCGCTTCCAGGCCGCCATCGTCTCGCGCCTGAAGATCATGAGCCGCCTGGACATCGCCGAGAAACGGCTGCCCCAGGACGGCCGCATCCGCCTCAAGGCCGGCGGCCACGACGTGGACGTGCGGGCCTCGGTCATCCCCATGCTTCACGGCGAGGCCGTGGTGCTGCGCCTGCTGGACCGCAGCGGGGCCCTCCTCGGGTTGGAGAGTCTCGGGATGTCCGACGAGGACTGCCGGCAGTTCGAGCGCATCCTCCAGGTCCCGCACGGGATCATGCTCGTGACCGGCCCGACCGGGAGCGGCAAGACGACGACCCTCTACGC
>Ga0123328_1001692_pt1 | contig 21101 bp, 15 predicted proteins | sample BioC12SIPDNA_2_FD_89702 | JGI IMG/M metagenome (GOLD analysis project Ga0123328, IMG submission 89702) | Anaerobic biogas reactor microbial communites from Washington, USA - Biogas_R1_A C12 SIP DNA | ecosystem: Engineered > Bioreactor > Anaerobic > Unclassified | place: Washington, USA...
CATGGGCCAGCCGCTCATCACCCGCTTCTCGCGCTCCTGGGTCGGGGTCTTCTGGTCCGCTGGCATGGCGCCCACCTCCGGGGGCCGCGCCGGCGGGTCCTCACCGCCCGTGTGGTCGCGCGGCCACGCTGTTCGCGATACCGATATGATATCATATCGGTATCGCACTCTCCAGCCCCCGTCGTCTCCGTGTAGCCGGGCACGGCGACGCCTGCGGCCAGGACGCCGTTGCCTCGGGCCGGCGTGCACGGCATACTCGCGCGGGACTGCGGCGCCGACGGCGCCCGCACGCCGCGCCTGAGCGCGGCTCGAGAGGGGGCACAGATGAGGATCCGGATCCCGATACTCGCGGCCGTCGCGGCCGTGCTGCTGCTCGCGCCGGCCGCACCGGCGCCGGCGGTCCCGCCGCAGTTCCCGCACTCCTGGGCGCCGCTGACCGGTGGATTGCGGCAGATCAAGGACACCCTCGACACGCGCGCCTTCTGCAAGGGGCCTTCGGGGACGGTGTACGAGGTCGCGCTCGGGCAGACCCCCGCGTACTACGCGGCCGTCGCCAGGATCAGGGTCTCGGACGGCAAGGTCGTGCGCGCCTGGACATACCCCGGGACGCCGGGGGCCGGCGTCATCCCACGGGCGGCGGCGAGCGACGGCGCGGGCAACCTCTTCGTCGCTCTCGAGACCATCTCAGGCAGGCGCGACTGGGTCGTCGTCAAGTACTCTCCGGTGGGCACGCGACTGTGGAGGCGCTCGTACGACAGCGGCAACGGCCAGGACACGCCCTACGGCATGGCGGTCGACCGCCGCGGCGATGTGATCGTGGTCGGCACCAGCGAGGCGGCCGGGGGCTACGACGCCGCCGTCGTCAAGTGGAGCGCCGGCGGGGCGCTCAGGTGGAAGCGCGTGGTCTCACGGCCGGGCCTCGACCTGATCGAGGCGGTCGCCGTGGATGCGGACGGCAACGTGTACGCCGCCGGCGACCGCGGCGAGTCCGGCGGCGCCGGCACGGCGATCCTGCGCTCCTACACGTCCGGCGGGAAGGTCCGGTGGACGGCGACCGCGGTGTCCCCGGCGATGCCCGCGTGGCGCCATGTGGTGGTCAGGGGGAAGAGGGTGTACGTCGCCGGGCAGTCGACCGGCGTCCCCTCCACCAACGCACTGATGGCGATGAAGTACACGACCGCCGGCGTGAGGGCCTGGAGCGACATCAGGACGCTCACGTTCGCGAACGGCGCCTGGGCCGAGAGCCTGGCCGTGGATCGGGCAGGGGCGCCGGTCGTGGCCGGCGTCGTCTACGGCATCGGGGTGTCCGGCGAGGACCAGGGCGTCGTCTGGAAGCTCACGCCGGCCGGCGGCACGGCCTGGCACAGCGAGTTCGAGGACGTCGACTTCCAGTTCGACGGTTCCTTCAAGGCGGTCGGCGTCGACTCCGTCGGCCGCATCTACGCCGCCGGCGGCAAGTACTACTCTGATCAGACGGCCAATCTGCTGATGGTGCGCTACTCGGCCGGCGGCTCGGCGCAGGCGATGTGGCGCTCCGATGGCCAGCAGAGCGGCTACTGTGCGTTCACGGACCTGCTGGTCCTGAGCGACTCGCAGGTGCTGGCCGCCGGCCAGGTGCAGGGCTGGGTCGGTGGCGTCAACGCCGACGCCTGCGTCTACCGCGCGAAGACCACCGGCCCGTGAGACAGGGGGCGCCGGCCCGGCTCCCCGCGCCACCCCGGTGACGGGTAGGATCACGGCCGTGGATCCTTCGCCCTCCGCCGCCTCCGTGGGCGTTCGTTCGGCCACGTCCGCCGGGTCGTCGCGCTACCGCTTCGTCGTCCTGACGGTCGTCTGGGCTGCTTACCTCGTGGTCTTCCTCTCGCGCCTCTGCGTCGGCCCGCTGGCGCCGTTCCTCAGGGATGCGTTCGACCTCAGCAACGCCCAGGTCGGCGGCCTCACGAGTGCGACGGCTGTCGTCTACGCGCCCACGCTCATCTTCGCGGGCTGGCTCGTCGACAGCATCGGCGTGCGCCGGGCGCTGCTCACGGGCACCGCGATCACCGGCGCCTGCATCGGCGCCGTGGCGCTGGCGCCGAGTTACGGGACCATGCTCCTGCTGCTCGGCGCGTCCGGGCTCGGCTGCGGCTTCATCTACCCGACGGCGGTCAAGGCCATCATGCTGTGGTTCCCGGCCGGGGAGCGGGCCACCGCCGTGGGCGTCAACCAGTCGGCCGTCAACGTCAGCGGCATGCTGGGCGCCGCGGTCATGCCGTGGCTGGCGGCGGCGTTCGGCTGGCAGGCCGGTTTCGCGTTCGCAGCCGTGCTCGCCCTCCTGGTCTGCGTCCTCGCCGTGGCCCTGTACCGTGATCCGCGGCCGGAAGAGCCTCCGTCGGCGACTCCGCCCGAGGTCCCGCTCCATGAGCTCGACGGGGCGCGGCCGACGTCCGACGGCGACGGGTCCTCCGGACGCGTCACGGCCACGGCCGGGTTCGTCGCGGTCCTGCGTTCGCGTGACATCTGGATGATGGGGCTCGCGGCCCTCCTCCTGGGTGCGGTCGAGTTCGCCGCGCTGGCCCACCTCGTGCTGTTCCTGAACGGCGCCTGGGGCCTCGGCGTGGCCGCCGCCGCCGGTATGCTGGCCTTCAGCCAGCTCGCCGGCGCCGTCGGCAAACCGCTCAGCGGGCTGGTGAGCGACCGGGTCCTGGGCCGCCGCCGCGTCCCGGCGCTGATCGGCATGGGGGCGCTGGCCGCGCTCTCCTGCGTGGCGTTCGCCGTGCTCGCTCCCGGCCATACGGGGCTGCTCTGGGGCGCCCTGTTCCTGCTCGGCGTCGGAGCGATCGGGTGGGGCGGCTTGATGGGCACGCTGGCCGGCGAGACCGGCGGCCGCACTGCCGCCGGGGCCGCCGCCGGCGTCTCCGCCGCCTTCGTCAACGTCGGGATCTTCCTCGGCCCGCCGATCTTCGGCCTCATCGTCGACCGGACCGGGGCGTACGCGCCGGCCTGGTGGGCTCTGGCTGCGGCCGCCGCCGTGGCCCTCGCGCTGCTCCTCGGCGTGCGCGAGGGCCGCACCGTGTGAGGGGCGTTCGCCCCGAACAGACCGCTCCCGGACGTCCCGATCCGTGCACATGCCCTCGCTCCACAGGGTCGCGGCCAGCCATTTCCCCGTCATCTCTTCTCCCCGGCGCCCTACGGCGGATGGACTGGAGAGCGTCTTACGCTGTAGCACGAAGCTTGACATGAATGGCGATACGGCCTATGTTCTGAAGCATGATGCGTGATTTCGATGGAGGATTCCGGAGCATATCCATTGGAAGGCTGCAGATAAGAACAGTGCTGCGCTGTCACAGTGGATCCAGGCGACGCACGATGGAAATGGTGGTCAAGGCAGGCCGCCGACGTCATCTCGTCCGGGGTCTGCTGTGCCTCCCTGCCAAGGCCGCCTCGGCTGCGGACTCTGACTCGGGCTGCGACCCGGTCTCTGCGATACGACTGCTCGGCATGCGACACGAAGAGAAGAGAGGACAGTGCGCGACATGACCGACGAGACGACGGGAGCTGGGCTCGACGATCTCGATCAGAGCATCGTCAGTCTGCTGCGCAGAGACGGCCGGCGCAGTGTCACCAGCGTCGCTCGAGCCCTAGATACCACCAATCAGACGGTGAGCAAGCGCCTGGACCGGATGCTCCGGCGCGGCGCCGTCCGCATAACGGCCTGGGTCGACCCTGTCGCCGTTGGATTCCCTCTCTTCTTCGGCATGGGTCTGCACGCCAAGCCCGGCACGAGGAGTCGTGTCGCGGAGCAGCTTGCGGGGATGGACCACGTAGCGTGGGTCGGGTGCTGCACGGGCAGCTTCGATCTCCTCGCGGAGGTCTTCTTGTCGGACACTGACGCCGTGTTCGAGTTCCTGGACCAGTGCTTGGGCGAGATGCCCGACATCGTGTCCAGCAGGGAGTGGCTCGTCCTGCGCAGTGCCAAGTACGAGTACCTCTGGGATCAGCATAGCGATACGGGCGGAGAGCGTCCTGGGCGGTCGACGGCGGCTGTCGGGAAGGCCGATGCCCGTGGATCCATACGCGGATGGACGGCAAGACCGGGAGCCGAGCGTCGACTGACCCACATCGATGACTTGGATAAGGAGATCGTCCGCATCTTGCGGCAGGACGGGCGACGGTCGTTCGCGGATATGGCACGCAGGGTCGGAGTGTCCGAGGGAACGGTCGCGAGTCGTGTGCAGCGGTTGCTGCGCACCGGAGCGATGTTGGTGATCGCTCAGGTCAACCAGCCGGCGATCGGCTATCCCGTCCACGTCAATGTCGGCATCAGGGTATCGAGAGGGCAGGCGGTCCCGGTAGGCGAGCGTCTCTCCGCGCAATCCAGGGTGTCGTATGTGGGCTATACGACCGGTGATTTCGACATCATCGCCGAGGCCTTCCTGCCCGACAAAGCCAGTCTCCTCAAGTTCATCGACGAGGACGTCGCGACCATCCCCGGCGTCGAGTCGATTGAGATTTGGCATGTGCTGCGCGTCACGAAATACAACTACGAATGGGAGGGCGAGAGGATCGACAGAAGTCCGCTGGCACGTCGGCTTGGCTCCGGGGCGGAGACTCCCGGCGCCTGACCGGGAGCACGGGGCGGACATGCAGGAGTCAGGAAAGAGGGGAGCGGTTTCATGGGCACGCGTTTTGAGGATCTCGAGAAGAGCGTCGCAGAGTCACGGTTCACTCGTCGACAAGTGCTGCAAGGAGCGTTGGCGGTAGGTGCCGGCGCCGCACTCGCACCGGCGCTCGCCGCGTGCGGGGGTGGTGCGGGCACGAGCGCTGCCGAATCATCTGCCGACTCCAGTGGCGGACAGCCGAAGCAGGGCGGCAGTCTGAGAGTCGGCATTGTCGGGGGATCCGCCAAGGACAGCCTGAATCCTCTGGTAGCCTCGACGGAGCCGCAGATGTGCTATGCGCTGCAGCTCTTCGACAGCTTGACGCGATGGGATGAGGAGTATCAGCTTCATAACCACCTCGCCGAGGAGATCTCGGCAAACGCTGACGCCAGTGTCTGGACGGTACATCTGAAGCCTGATCTGACCTGGCACGACGGCAAGCCGGTGACAGCCGACGACGTCGTCTTCACATACCAAACAATCACGGACCCCTCGAACCCGATGCCCGGGTCAGCCATGCTGGGCGGACTCCGGCCGAAGGGTGTCGTCAGAATCGATGAACGCACCGTCGAATTCCGTCTGGACGCACCCAACAGCATCCTGCCCGAGGGCTTCGCCTATCTCGATAATATGGTGGTACAGGCAGACTACAGCCCTAACGCAGGCGTCGGCTGCGGGCCGTTCAAGATCGTCGACTTCAAGCCTGGGGAGCAGGCTGTCTTCGCTCCCTTTGAGGGGTACTGGGGCGAAGGCCCGTTCGTCGACGAGCTCGTCGTGCTGAACTTCGCCGACGAGACGGCCCGCGTCAATGCCTTCTCGAGCGACGTGATCGACGCCATGTCGCAGTTGCCCCCGGCCCAGGTCGCGACGGTCGAGAGCGGGGAGGGGCACGTGATTCTGCGGGCGAAGACCGGCTCCTGGCGGCCATTCACGATGCGTATCGACCAGAAGCCGTTCAGCGACGTTCGTGTCCGGCAGGCGCTCCGTTTGGTCGTCGATCGGCAGCAGCTCATCGATCACGCCTACAGCGGACACGGCTGGATCGGCAACGACATGTACGCCCCGTTCGACCCCGGCACCCCGGATCTGCCGCAGCGCGAGCAGGACTTGGAGAAGGCCAAGTTCCTGCTGCGTGAGGCCGGATACTCCGACTTGGCCGTCGAACTGGTCACTTCGGAGGCGGTCGGCAGCGGGGCAGTCGAGGCTGCCCAGGTGTTCGCCGAGCAGGCCAAGAGCTGTGGTGTGAAGGTGACGGTCAACAAGGTCGACCCGTCTGTCTTCTATGGCGAGGACTACCTTTCATGGCCCTTCGCACAGGATTTCTGGTATACGCGCAACTTCCTCGCGCAGGCCGGAGCATGCACCCTTCCGACGGCTCCCTACAACGAGACCCACTGGACGCATGAGAAGTGGCAGGCGCTGGTGGAAGAGGCGTTCCGGACCGTCGATGAGACCAAGCGCAACGAGTTGATCGCCGAGGCGCAGACGATCGAGCACGAGGAAGGCGGCTACATAATCTGGGCGTTCAACGACCAGGTCGACGCCTATAACCAGAAGATCGGCGGCGTAGCGGCTGACAAGCAGGGAACCCCGCTGGCCGGTTTCCGCTTCAACAAGTGGTATATGAAGTGATGGAGTGACTGGCTGGGCTGCGCAGGGAGGGCCGCCGGGACATGGCTTGGCGGTTGTCCGCAACCCCGGTGGCCTCCCGTCCAGGCAGAGCGCCGTGCGCGGGCGATGACACGGCTTCGCGGCTCCGGGGTGAGAGCCCGGATTGGCGCGGCTTCATGGGTCCATCACGAGAGCCCCGCTCTCATCAGAGAGGACGGGACGGACTGACGACACGCGACATGATTGGCCGGGCTGCTGAGAGCACCTTCCATCATGCGGAGTCCAAGTGGCCGAAAATCCGAGCTGCCGCAGCGGTCCGTCTCGTCGTGGGCACGGGCTCTCCGGCGGCGGCCATCCCTGCCTGAAAGGAGACCAAATGACACGATGCGGACCATTGACCGGGGTTCGTGTGCTGGATCTGGGGCAGTACATCGCGGGCCCCGCTGTGGCCATGATGCTTGCTGACCATGGGGCCGAAGTCATTCGGATCGACCCGCCGGACGGGCCGCGCTGGAAGAGCCCGGCCAACGCGGTACTGAACCGTGGGAAGGCCAGCACCGTCCTCGATCTCGGACGACCCGAGGACCTCGAGTCCGCTCGGCGTCTCGCCGGCTCCGCGGACGTGTTCATCGAGAACTCGCGTCCGGGCGTCATGGGCCGACTGGGTCTGGGTGCCGACGATCTTTCTGCACTCAACCCGCGTCTCGTCTATCTGTCATTGCCCGGTTTCTCGAGTCTCGATCAGGGGGCGGCCGAGATCCGCGCCTGGGAGGGCGTGGTGGCCGCTGCCGGTGGCATCTTCACGGACTTCAGCGCCCATCGGAAGCTATACAGCGATGGGCCCAGCTACTCCGCGCTTCCCATGCCGTCGGTCAATGCTGCGGTCCTCGGGACCCTCGCCGTCCTAGTGGCTCTTTATCACCGCAGACGTACCGGATGCGGTGACGTCATCGAGGTGCCGCTTTTGGCCGCCCTTCAGGAGTGCACTCCCTTCAACACCATGCGCATCCATGGCATGCCGGGTCGCTATCTGTCGGACGCGGAACACGAGCTGGCTCGTCGTCGGGCAGCGGGTGAGCCGTGCGACCTGAGCTTCCATGAGGTCGATGAGCTGCGTGATCCGTTCTACGCACGCTACACGTGCGGGGATGGTCGACCGTTCTTCGTCTGCTGTGTCGGACACAAGGGCCACATCGAACGCCTGCTCCAGGGTCTCGGACTGTGGGACGGTCTGGTCGCCGAGGGTCTCCCGAGGGCTGACCCCTTCACAAGCACCGCGGAATGGGGCTCTGAGGCCGAGGGGAATACCGTCTACGCTTATCCGCTGAAGGGCCGATGGGCGCGGCGTATCCGCGCGCTGCTCAGGGAGCGATTCACCACCCGGTCGTCGACGGAGTGGGAGCGATGGTTCTCGGAGCGGCGGATCCCCGGAGTTGCGGACCGAAGCCTGGAGGAATGGTTGGCGTGCGACCACGCGCTCGAGTCCGGATTGGTCGTGGAGGTAGATGATCCGATCCACGGCCGCATGCTCCAGCCGGGGCCATACTTCTGGGTCAGAGACGGCCGCGATTCGTATCGACATCTCCCGCCGGCGCGTTCTCTGGGCGCCGACCAGGAGCTCGTCCCGGCTTGCATCGGCCAGGCTCCTGACGGCGCTGTAACCGCACGCGTGGCGCCGGCCGGCGATGACCCCTCGCTGAGTGATTCGGGGGATCTCCCGGCTTCTGCGGGTCTCCCGCTCGCCGGTCTGCGGATCCTCGACCTGAGCAACGTCATTGCGGGCCCTACCGCAGCGGGCGTCCTGACCCGTTTCGGCGCGGAATGCATCAAGATCGACAGGCCGTTCCCCGAGCTCGATCCGGGGCTCAGCGTGATGTACTCGCTGCACTGCAGCCGTGGGAAGCGCAGCATGCTCCTCGATGTCGCCGAGCCGGAGGGGCGCCAAGTGTTCCGTGGGCTGGTGAAGACCGCGGACATCATCGTCTACAACGGGGTCGACCGGCAACTGCGCAAGCTGGGGATCGACGCGGAGTCGCTCAAGGCCGAGAATCAGCGCGTCGTCATCTGTCGGGTGAGCGCTTTCGGCGGGCCGTACCCCGGCCCCCGTAGCGACGAGCCGGGATACGACGAGTGTGCCCAGTCGTTGAGCGGGCTCTCGGTGCGCAACGGCGGTTCACTTGATACTGCCGAGGAGACCGCCTCCGTCGGGTGCATCGATAACCTCTGCGGCTTCTTGGGTTCTTGCGCAGTGATGCTCGGTCTTCTGGAGCGTGAAGGCGTTGAGCGGGAGTGGGGAAGCGATGGGCCGATCCAGGTGGAAACCTCGCTGATTGCCACCGCTCAGGCGCTTCAACTGCCCTACCTGTTCCAGTACGGGGAGCGGCCGCCGTTCGACGAGCCGGCTGGACCAGCGGTCCTCGGGGAGCACGCTCTGAACCGCTTGTACGCGACGGCCGACGGGTGGCTCTTCCTGGCTGCCACGGCGCGGCGGTGCGATGCATTGCTCGCTCAGCCGGAATTCGCCGATTCGGCAACTCCATCCCCGGGGCCTGTCCCTGCGGACTCGCCCTGCACCGGACATCGGGTGGACCCGCGATCCGGTGATGAAGCACTCGCGGCGCGGCTCGAGGCCGGTCTTCGTCGCCGCTCCACTGACGAGTGGGTCCGTCGACTCACACCCCTCGGCGTCGGGGTGGCGGCCGTATCCTCTTACGACGATTTGGTGGACTCCCGCCTCGCCGCAGAGGACTCCGGCGTGCGCTCTGCACCCGCCCCGGTCTGGATCCGGCATGAACGGCACCCGTCAGGCTACGTCATAGATGAGGTGGCTCAATCCGGCATCAGGATGCGCGACGCACAGGTGGTAGAGCCGAGTGACCCTCCTAAGTTCGGTGAGGACACCAGGGAGATACTCGCGGAACTGGGTCTCTCCGGCGAGCGGATCGAGGCGCTTCTGCAGGCCGGCATAGCCGGGGAGACTTGGGGCCGGCAGTACTTGCCGGACTGACCCGTGGGCGCCCGGGATCGATCACGCAGGGCGGGGACAGGTGCGGGCTCTGGCGCGGCGGGCTCATCGACGGCGCCCGACACCGCGCGAGTCGCTCATCCGCCTGCACGGGTGGAGCGGGTGCCGGGTGAGTCCATGGCCATCATGAGGGCTCTGGACCAGCGCCGTGCGTGTATTCGGTCCGGAGAGCAGAGGTCCGGGTGTGCTCAAGTCGCGAGCCATCTCGGTGCTGCGCTACGACGACGAGACGGGCCTTGCGTGAGCCGCCGCAACGGATCCGTGGAGCAGGAGGGAGAGCTATGCTCTCATCGGAAAGGACGAGACTAATGACAGACCAAAAGACCGACCAGGCGGACACCGGTGCGTTCCGCTACGCGGAGATGACGTGGCCGGAGATCCGTGACGCCGCCGCCGCAGACCGGGTCGTCGTGGTCCCGATTGGGACTCTGGAGGATCACGGCCGTCATTTGCCGATCGACACGGATGTTCGCATCATCGATGCAATCTGCGAGCAGGCCTGTGAGGCTGAGGCGAAGACCAGCTTGCTGCTGCCGCCGGTGTGGCACGGGTACTCGCCGCACCACATGGACTTCCCCGGTCCCATCACGATCCGCTACGACATCTTCGTGGAATACCTGCTCGGCATCACTCGCAGCCTGGCGGCCCACGGGTTCAGAAGGATCATCCTGGCCAATGGACACGGATCCAACGCACCGCTGGTGGACATGGCCGCTCGCCTGACCATCATCGAGCATGCGGACGTCATCTGCTGCAGCTACTTCTACCTGACCACTCCAGCCGGTCTAAAGGCCATCGAGAGCATTCGCGAATCCCCGTTCCCCGGTGGCATCGGGCATGCCTGCGAGCTCGAGACCTCGATCTACCTGGCTCTGAGGCCTGGACTCGTCCAGATGGACAAGGCGGTCCGCGACTTGAGTCAACGACCCTCCGAGCACTTCTACCAGGATTGGGTCAGTGGACCCGTCGGGATGATGGAGTGGTGGTCGACGCTCACACAGGACGGGGTCATGGGCGATGCGACGCTCGCACGCCGTGAGAAGGGGGAGATCCTCTTGGACGCCGCAGTCGACGAGTTGCGCCAGGTGATCGGTGCGATGCGTGACCGGGAGATTCGACCACGCGTGGATCATCATTGACGCAGCCGCAGGCCGTCCAGCGGACCTCCGGCCGCACCCCTACGTGGCGAGGGGGAGATGAAGCCCCGTTGGCGACTGCGTATGCGGGGCCGCTGACGGATTCGATGATCGGCTGGGGAGGTGACCATGGCGAGGGATGTGACACCTGAGGAGAGGAAGCAGAGGCTGATCGCCGCTTGGCAGGCCATGTCTCCGGAGGAGCGCGCGCAGCGCTTCCCGCTGCACGACGAGGGGGGCGTTTGCGCCTGAGCGGCGCCGTGGCGCCGGCGTGCCCTGGAGCTCGGCATCCCGGAGTTGTTCGCCGAGATGGAGCGCGAAGAGCAGGGCCGCTGACGTCAGTCGTGCCGCGTGACGGCGCGTCGGGAGGACTCGGCCGGGTACCGGCCGCATGAAGGGGGAAGGCGGCGGGCCTCACGGCCCGCCGCCTTCCTGAAGCGTACGAATCGACGGTGTCGCAGCCGCGCGGCTACGCCATCACCGCCTGGATGTCGACGAGGTGCTTCTTCAGGCCGAGGGCCTTGTCGTCGAGGCCGAGCGCGCGGCCGACGAGCTGGCTGAGGAAGATCACCGGGACGCCGCGCCAGCTCGGGTCCTTGCGCGCGATCTCCACCTGGCGACCGTCGAGGTTGACCTGGCAGAGCGGGCAGGCGACGGCGATCGCCTCGGCGCCGCAGATGCGGGCGTCGGCCACGATCTGCTTGACGAGGTCGTCGACGATACCCTGCTCGGTGAGCGCCAGCGAGGCGCCGCAGCAGTCGGTCTTGTAGTTCCACTCGACGCGCTCACAGCCGAGCGCCTCCACGACCTCGTCCATGTGCGTGGGGTACTCGGGGTCGTCGGCCAGCGTCACTTTGGGCGGCCGGGTGAGCAGGCAGCCGTAGTAGCTCGCGACCTTCAAGCCGGCGAACGGCCGAGTGACCTTCGATCTGAGCTCGTCGAGCCCGACGGTGTCGTGATAGACGTCGATGAGGTTCTGGACCTCGACCCCGCCGCCGTAGCGACGGCCGACCACGGCGCGCACATCCTCCGCCGTCGCCGGGTTCTCGGCGACCTCGTGGGCGCCGGCCTTGAAGCGGCTGAAGCACGCCGCGCAGGGGACGGCCACGGCGTCGAGCCGCATGTCCTGCTCGACCTTGGCGAGGTCGTTCACGGGGAGCGCCACGCTCAGCAGGCGGTTGATGGAGTGCGCCGCGGTGTTGCCGCAGCACTCCCAGCCCGGGATCTCCTCGAGGATGAGGTCCAGGGCCCGGGCGGACGCCCTGAAGCTGGCGTCGAACTCGCCCGAGGTGCCGTGCAGCGAGCAGCCGGGGTAGTAGGCGATGGTCCTGGTCATGATGCTCCTCCCGCGCCGCCGCCGGACGTCTCTGCGGCCGCGCGCGCGGCGCGTGCCCGGGTGATGCTCTCGGACGTCCGGACCATGCGCTTCATGGCCATGGTGTCGCCGCGCTTGAGCGTCGGGTTGACCTTGCCCTTGAGCAGCATCTTGGGGCCGAGCGTGAACCAGTTCTTGGCGCTGGTCGGCCGCTTGAGGACGTCGAGCGCGATCAGCTCGACCTCCCACATGCGGCCCCACCGGACGAAGGAGTCGTAGTTGAGCTTGAGCATGGCGGCCGACGGCGTGCCCGGCGGGATGCGGCCCTGTTCGCGCGCCATGATCTTGAGCTCATCCATGATCGTGGCGATGTCGATGCCCTGGGGACACCGGGTGGTGCAGGTCTCGCAGCCGGTGCACAGCCAGATGAACCGGTCGTCGAAGATCATGTCGTACTGTCCCAGCTGGACGGCGCGCATGATCATCGCCGGGTGCATGTCGGCGTAACCGGCCACCGGGCACCCGGAGGTGCACTTCTTGCACTGGTAGCAGAGATAGGCGTTCTCGTCGCAGCCGGCCGTGACCTGTCGGCTGAGCGAGGGGGTGGGTGTGCAGGTGGTCATCCGTGCCTCCTACGCCACCGTGGGTCGAGGCAGCAGTCCGGCCGCCTCGACGATGTCCGGCACCGCCTCTTCCCACTCGACCGCCATGATGTGCACGCCGGCGACGCCCTCGATCTCGGCCAGCTCCTTGATCATCTCGACGGCGAGCTTCTTGCCCTCCGCATGCGAGGCCGGGCCCTTCTCGACGCCGGCCATGCGGTCGACGATCTCGTCGGGCACGTCCATGCCGGGCACGAAGTTCTTCATGTAGCGCGCGCCGCCGACCCCCTTGAGCGGGGTGATACCGGCCAGGATCTTGATCTCCTGGTGCAGGCCCTCGGCGCGGACCTCCTCCATCCAGGTCTTGAACTTGGGGATGTTGAAGATGCACTGCGTCTGCATGAAGTCGGCGCCGGCGAGGATCTTCTTCTTGAGCCGGATGGCACGGAACTCGAACGGATCGCCGAAGGGGTTCTCGGCGCAGCCGATGTAGAACTTCGGCGCGACGTCCATCTCCTCGCCGCAGTCGAACTTCTTCTCGTCGCGCATCCTCCTGAGCATCTCGATGAGGTTGATGGCGTCGAGGTCGTGCACGCCCCTGGCCTCGGGGTGGTTGCCGAAGCTCAGGTGGTCGCCGGTGAGGCAGAGACAGTTGTGGATGCCGAGGGTGTGGGCGCCGAGCAGGTCGGCCTGCATGGCCAGACGGTTGCGGTCGCGGCAGGTCATCTGGACGATCGGCTCCACGCCGTTCTGCATGGCCGTGTAGCCGGAGGCGATCGAGCTGATGCGCACCACGGCCGTCTGGTTGTCGGTGATGTTGACGGCGTCGACGTAGCCGGCCAGCATCTTGGCCTTGTTCTCGATCACGCTGCCGTCGGCGCTCTTGGGCGGGCCGCACTCGCCGGTCACCGCGAACTTGCCCTCGCTGAGGATCTTCTCGAGGTTCGTGCCAGCCTTGTACTCGGTGGCGGTCATACCAGCTTCGCCTCCTCACGCACCATCTTGCGGGGGCCGCCGGAGCTGCTGAGGTTCCACTTCTTCGGCGGACGGTTCTTGATCATGAGCTCTTCGCGACCCTGGGCCTTGAGGCGCTCCCAGATGAGGTGCCACGCGCACTCGATGTCTTCCTTCTCCGGCGTCGTGACCTCGCACTTGCCGTCGTGGCTGCCGCCGCAGGGGCCGTTCATGAGGCTCTTGCTGCAGCGCACCACCGGGCAGATGCCGGCCGTCTCACCGATGACGCAGTCGCCGCAGGCGCCGCAGCGCTCGAGCCAGAGGGCGTGCTCCTGCGGCATGCCCAGCATGTTGGTGTCCACGGCCGGCACGACGAGCTTGGGCTCGAACTTCTCGGCCATGCTCTGGATGCCGATGCCGCAGGCCATGCTGACCACGATGTCGGCGGCCTCCACCTTGTCGGCGATCATGTCGAGGTACTCCCACTCGCACTGGCGGATGGCCGCCGTGTGCTCGACCTCGGCGCCCGTGCCGTCCTGCTCGGCCTTGATGCGCAGCTCGCTGGCGAGGACCTCGGCCTCCTTCTCGCCGCCCGTGAGACAGATGGCGACGCAGGTGTCGCACCCGGCCACGAGGATCTTCTTCTTGTCGCCGACGAGCGCGAGGATCTCGTCGAAGGGTTTGCGTTCGGCGGTGATCATTCTGCGTGTCCTTCCTCACTGGTGGCGGCGGACGGGACGGGGTCGTCGGGCATGGCCACGCCGCCGAGCGCTTCGCGCGCGGCGGCGTGCGCGTCGACGCCCTCACGTCTCACGGGGTTCGGGCCGAGCGCCTTGATGCGCTCCGTGAACTCGGTCGCGACCTCGGCGAACCTGGCGCCCATGGCCGACGACATGTTGTACATCTCCACCCGCTCGGGCTCGATGCCCACCTCCTCGAGCAGTCTCTTGACGTGCTCCACGCGCTTGCGCGCCCACAGGTTGCCCTTGAGGTAGTGGCATTCGCCCTCGAGGCAGCCGGCGGCGTACACGCCGTCCGCGCCGGCCTCGATCGCCTTGAGCAGATGGATCACCTCGAGCTTGCCCGTGCAGGGCAGCTTGATCATGCGGATGTTGGTGGGGTACTGCAGGCGCATGCTGCCCGCCAGGTCGGCGGCGGCGTACGCGCAGTAGTGGCACGCGAAGACGATGATCTCGGGCTCGAAGTCGGGGTCGACCACCCTCTTCGGCGCCTCGTCGGCGGCCTCGGGGGCGGCTGCGCCGCCCTCGGCCGCAGCCTCGGCCGCCGGGGCCTTCACGTCGGCGTCGGCCATGTCAGCTCACCTCCATGAAGAGCGCCTCTTCCTTGGCGAACATCTGCGCGTCGGTGTAGTGGTAGAGCTTGATCGCCTTGACCGGGCACTCGCTGACGCAGACGCCGCAGCCCTGACAGGCGGCCGCCTCGATCTTGGCCTTCTTGGTGTCGGCCTCGATGATCGGCACCTCGTAGGGACACACGCGCACGCACGTGAGACAGGCGGCGCACTTGTCCTGGTCGACCTCCGCCACCACGCCGCCGGCCTTGAGCGCCGGCCTGGCCAGGATGGCCGCGGCGCGACCCGCGGCGGCGTAGGCCTGGGAGACCGCCTCCTCGATGCCCTTGGGGTAGTGGGCGGCGCCGCAGAGGAAGATGCCCTCGGAGGCGAAGTCCACCGGGCGCAGCTTGACGTGCGCCTCGAGGTAGAAGCCGTCGGCGGTGAGCGGGACCTTGAGCAGCTTGCTCAGCTCCTCGCCGCCGCTCGACGGCACCGTCGGCGTGGCGAGCACGAGGAGGTCGAGCGGCAGGTCCACGTCGCGGTGCAGGTACGGGTCGCGCGCCTTGACGCTGACCCCGCCGTTGCCGCCGACCTCGGGCCTGGAGTCGTCGTCGTAGCGCGTGAAGATGACGCCCAGCTCGCGCGCCCGCGTGTAGTACTCCTCGAGGAGGCCGAAGGTGCGGACCTCCTTGAACCACACGTACACGGGGCGGTCCGGGTCCTGCTCCTTGAGCCGGATGGCGTTCTTGATGCTCTGCGCGCAGCAGGTGCGCGAGCAGTACGGCTTGTTCTCGTCGAGCGACCCTGCGCAGAGGATGAAGCCGACGCTCTTGACGTCGGCGAGCGCCGGGTCGTCCTCCTTGAGCATGCGCTCGAGGTCCATGCCGGTCACGATCTTCTGGCTGGAGCCGAGCCCGTAGAGCTCAGGCCGCTGCTCCACGCCGCCGGTGGCGACCACGACGACGCCGTGGTCGATCGGCGTGCGCTTGCCGTCGCGGTCGCGGACCACGCCCGAGAAGTTGCCGATGAAGCCGTGGAAGTCGACCAGCTCGGACTCCAGGTGGATCCTGACGTTGGGGTTGTCGACCAGGCGTTGCTCGAGCTGCTGCACGAACGCCGTCGGGTCGTTGCCCTTGATCGTGTCGCCGAGGTCGAGCACGTGACCGCCGAGCCTCTCGCTGCGCTCGACGAGGTGCACCTCGTGGCCCATCTCGCCGAGGGCGAGGGCGCAGGTCATCCCTGCGACGCCGCCACCGACCACCAGGGCGGCGTGGGTGAGAGGCACGTCGACCTTGTAGAGCGGCTCGAGGAGCCGGGCCCTGGCCACGCTCATCTGGACGAGCTCCTTGGCCTTCTGCGTGGCCTTGTCCGGCTCGTCGGCGTGCACCCAGCTCGCCTGGTCGCGGATGTTGGCCATCTCGAAGAGGAAGGGGTTGAGGCCCGCCTCGCGCAGGGTGTCCTGGAAGATGGGCTCGTGCGTGCGCGGCGTGCAACTCGCGACCACGACGCGGTTGAGGTTGTGCTCCTCGATCTTCTCGCGGATCAGCGTGAGGCTGTCGGAGGAGCAGGTGTACATCGTGTCGGTCGAGAAGACCACGCCGGGCAGCTGGCTGGCGTACTCGGCGACGCTCTCGACGCCGATCACCCCGGCGATGTTGTTGCCGCAGTGGCAGACGAAGACGCCGACGCGCGGCTCCTCGCCCACCACGTCCTTCTCCGTGGGGTACTCCTTGTCCACGGTGAGCGTGCCGCGCGAGTCGGCGAGGCCGGTCATCACCTGCGCCGCCGCGGCCGAGGCCTGGGCGACGCTGTCGGGGATGTCCTTGGGCTCGCCGAACGGACCCACGACGAACACGCCCTTGCGACTGGTCTCGAGCGGGTTGAACTCGTGCAGCTCGCAGAAGCCGTGACGGTTGAGGGCGACGCCGATGTGGCCGGCCGCCTCCTGCGCCTTCCGCGCAGGCTCCAGGCCGGCGGAGAGCACCACCATGTCGTAGCGGGTCTCGTGCAGCCGGCCGCTCTCGTCCTCCCAGCTGATGAGCAGGTCCCTGGTGAGGGGGTCCTCCTTGATGTACGACGGCCGCGAGCGGATGAACTCCACTCCCATGCCGAGCGCGCGCCGGTAGAAGTCGTCGAAGCCCTTGCCCTGGGCGCGCATGTCCATCAGGAAGACGGTGGGCCGGCAGTCGGGCTCGTGGTCGATGGTCAGCATGGCCTGCTTGTTGGCGAACATGCAGCAGACGCTGGAGCAGTACTCGTGCTCCTGGTCGCGCGAGCCGACGCACTGGATGAAGGCGATCTTCTTGGGGTGCCTGCCGTCGCTGCGGCGCTTGACCGAGCCGACGGTGGGTCCCGAGGCGCTCAGCATGCGCTCGTACTCGAGCGCCGAGAGGACGTTCGGGTAGCGCTCGTACCCGTACTCGCTCTTGTCGCCCGGGTCGTAGAGGTCGAAGCCCGTCGCCATGACGACGGCGCCGACCTGCACCTCGAGCTCACGGTCGCGTTCTCCGTGAAGCAGCGCGCCCGGGCCGCAGGCGCGCACGCACTCCATGCACTCGGAGCAGACGGCGCAGTTGAGGCAGCGCTTGGCCTCGGCCACCGCCTGTTCCTCGGAGAAGCCCGTGTTGACCTCGTCCCAGACGACCTTGCGTGCCGCGCCCGGCAGATGCGGCATGGGGATGCGCGCCATGACCGCGGTCTGCGCGAGGACGGCGTCCTCCGGCCTGGCCTCGTCCATCACGTCGTCCTCGATGGGGAGGAGGTCCTCGCCGCGGAGGTGGTTGTGGATGGCGCGCGCCGCGCGACGACCGGCGGCGACCGCCTCGATGGCCGTCCACGGCCCGCTGGCGGCGGCGTCGCCGCCGGCGAACACGCCCTTCTTGCCGGTGCCGAGCGTGGCCTTGTCGGTGAGGATCTGGCCCTTCTCGACCCGGATGCCCTCCGCGCCCTCGAGGAAGTCCTCGACCATGCTCTGGCCGATGGCGAAGATGACCGTGTCGCAGTCGAGCTCGTGCTCCGAGCCGCTGATGGCGACCGGCGGGCGCCAGCCGCGCTCGTCGGGCTCGCCGAGCGAGCAGGCGAGGAACTCGACCTTGGTGGCGCGGCCGTTCTCGTCGGTCAGGATGCGCGAGGGCATGCAGGAGCAGTTGAAGGCGATGCCCTCGTCCAGGCCCTCGGTGAGCTCGTCGTCCGAGGCCGGCACGCTCGCGTCGTCCTCGATGCAGTTGATGGTGACCTTCTCCGCGCCCAGCCGCAGCGCGGTGCGCCCGGCGTCGAACGCCACGTCGCCGCCGCCGATGACGACCACGTTCTTGCCGATGTCGACCGGCTCGCCCAGCGTGGCCGCCTTGAGCACGCCGACCGCGTCGAGCACGCCCTTGGCGTCGGCGCCGGGGATCGGCAGGGTGCGTCCGCCCTGGAGGCCGACGGCGAGGTAGACGGCGTCGTAGCCGCCGCCGTCCGCGGTCATGAGCCCGTCGACGGTGAAGTCCACGCCGGCGGTCTTGCCGCACTGCAGGTCGACGCCGAGCGCGAGGATGCGGTCGATGTCCTGCTGCAGGGCGGCCTTCGGCAGGCGGTACTCGGGGATGCCGAAGCGGAGCATGCCGCCCGGCTCGGGCTTGCTCTCGAACACGGTGACTGCGTAGCCGAGGAGGGCGAGGTCGCGCGCCGCGGTGAGGCCGCTGGGGCCCGCTCCGACGACGGCGACCTTCTCCGCGAAGGTCACCTCAGCCTTCTCCGGCAGCGGCACGTGCTCGTTGGCGTAGTCGGTGACGAAACGCTTGAGGCCGGCGATGGCCAGCGGCTCGTCGACGTCGCCACGGGTGCAGTCGGTCTCGCAGAGGTGCGTGCAGACGCGGCCGCAGACGGCCGGGAAGGGGTTCGGCTCGCTGGCGACGGTGTAGGCCTCGGCGTAGCGGCCGTCGGCGATGAGGGCCAGGTATCCCTGCGCGCTGGTGTGCACCGCGCAGGCCCGCTTGCAGGGGCTGTGCCCCTTCTTGGTCACGAAGTAGGTGCTGGGGATCGCCTGCGCGTAGAGCTTGTCGATCGCCTTGCGCTCGCTGAGGCCCTCGTCGTAGTCATTGGTCACGGTGACGGGGCAGACGGGCGAGCACTCGCCGCAGCTCGTGCACTTGTCGGGGTCCACGAAACGCGCGTGACGATAGATCCTGGCGCTGAAGTCGCCCGGCTCGCCCTCGAGGCCGATCAGCTCCGAGGTGGTGATCATCTCGATGTTGAGATGTCTGCCGGCCTCGACCAGCTTGGGCGCCAGCGTGCACATCGAGCAGTCGTTGGTGGGGAAGGTCTTGTCGAGCTGGGCCATATGGCCACCCAGGGCCGGCGCCCTCTCGACGAGGTAGACCTTGTACCCCCCTTCGGCGAGATCGAGCGAGCATTGGATACCCGCGACGCCGCCTCCCACGACCAGCGCAGCACCGGTGGACTTGGGTGGTGAACCCGACATACGCACTCCTTTTGCGATTGCGCGGCGGTCCCAGAACGAGTGGGGTGACCACAGACTCAACGGCCCACTTGGGTGCATCAAGTATAGCTGTGCACAAGCGGAGGTTTCCACCGGATGCGCGCGTGCGCGCAGGGCCGGCGCGACGTGCGCGGGCCGTCCGTCTGATAAGCTGTAGGCTGATGTCAATCAAGTGATTAACCACGCGCACGTCGAAGGGGAGTCGATACCATGGGAGTGAAAGAGCAGTATCGCGACTACGTCATGACGGGGTTCGTGAAGCGCGTCGAGCCGGTGGTCGCCGAGCGCGGCGACGGGGCCTTCCTCTACGACGCCGACGGCACCGAGTACATCGACTGCTTCGCCGGCATCAGCGTCACCAACGCCGGCCACCACAACGAGAAGGTCCTCGGCGCGGCGCTGGCGCAGGCCGAGAAGCTGGTCCACGCCTGCTCCTACGTCTACCACGTGCCCACGGTAGGGGCGCTCGCCGAGAAGCTCGCCGAGGTCACCCCCGGCGGCCTGCAGAAGACGTTCTTCGGCAACGGCGGGGCTGAGGCGATCGAAGGCGCCTTCCGCCTCGCCAAGCGGTACAGCGGGAGGCGCGAGTTCCTCGCCATCGAGTCGAGCTTCCACGGGCGCAGCTTCGCCACCCTCTCGGTGACCGGCAACTCGGGCCGCAAGAAGGGTGGCGGCCCGTATATGCCGGGCGTCGCCTACGTGCCCACGCCGTACTGTTATCGCTGCTTCGCCGAGTCGACGCCGGACAAGTGCGACCTGCTCTGCGCCCGTCGCGTGGCCGAGATCGCCCGTCTGCATCTCTCCGGCGACATCTGCGCCTTCATCGCCGAGCCCGTGCTCGGAGAGGGCGGGATCATCGTCCCGCCTGAGGGCTACTTCAAGCGCGTCAAGGAGACCCTCGACGAGATGGGCATCCTCTTCATCTGCGACGAGGTCCAGACCGGTTTCGGCCGCACCGGCAAGCTGTTCGGGATCGAGCACTACGGCGTCGAGCCGGACATCATGACCCTGGCCAAGGGCATCGCCGACGGCTGGCCGCTCTCCGCCTTCATCGCCCGGCCGGAGATCGCCGACGCCTTCCAGGTGGGCGATCACCTCAGCACGTTCGGCGGCAACCCGGTGAGCTGCGCCGCGGCGCTGGCCAACATCGAGTTCCTGACCGGCGGCGTGATCGACGAGGCGGCGCGGAAGGGCGAGGCCCTCATGGCGCGCTTCCGCGAGCTGCAGCGGACGCAGCCGCTGATCGGCGAGGTGCGCGGCAAGGGTCTCATGATCGGCGTCGAGCTGGTCACCGACCAGGCCACCAAGGTCTACGGCACCGCGCAGGCCGGCTTCGTGCGCCAGTACTGTCTCGAGCACGGCCTGCTCATCGGCGTGGGCGGCAACTTCGGCAGCGTGTTGCGCATCCAGCCGCCGCTGGTGATCGACGACGCGCAGCTGGAGCGCGTGTTCGCCACCGTGGCCGACGGCCTCGAGGCCGCGGCCGGCGCCGCCTGAGCGGCGCGGTCTGCGCCGGGTCGGGAGATCCGGCTCTCGCGGCGACGGGGGGTGTCGCCGCGGCGCGAAGAGGGGCGGGAGGCTTGAGGGAAGGGGCCTCCCGCCCCTCCGTGCATCGAATCTGGCAGGGGTCGCCGGAGGCGTTCTCGCGCTGACGGCGGACCGGATGGACGCCGCCCATGGGGTGTGTACGGCGCTCTGGTATGCTCGCGAAGACTCGATCCCGAGGAGGGGCCATGGAGCGTGCGCGAGGGGATCGCAACCGGCGCTGCGGCACGTACGACGCGCATCAGGGCGGGCGCGGCGCCGCGGTCAAGCGGCTGACGCTCGGCCTGCGGAGTTGCGGGGTCGTGGCCACTGGTTCGTGGCGATGCACGCCGGCGAAGGGCCCGTGCACGTGGACGGTCACCGCCACCGACCCGGGCGGCGGGGAGACCATCGCGCGCCTCCCCGCCGCTCAAGGGACTGTCCCCTCGGCGGCGAACCAAGTCGCGACCACCATGGGAGGGAGAGCATGAGCACGACTGAAGGCGGCCCACAGGTC
>Ga0123328_1001693_pt1 | contig 21100 bp, 17 predicted proteins | sample BioC12SIPDNA_2_FD_89702 | JGI IMG/M metagenome (GOLD analysis project Ga0123328, IMG submission 89702) | Anaerobic biogas reactor microbial communites from Washington, USA - Biogas_R1_A C12 SIP DNA | ecosystem: Engineered > Bioreactor > Anaerobic > Unclassified | place: Washington, USA...
GACGGGAGACCCCGAGTCGACGAATCCCGGAGACCTCCTTCCCATGCTTGAGCCCGACACGGCATGGTACCCCATCGTTTTCAGCATGAACTGCGACTCGGGATGGTTTGACAACGAGACCGACACCGTCAGGTTCAATTTTGGATGGGTGGAAATACCGCAGACCGGTCCCGACGGGGAGTGTTTCTGCGAACGCGCGCTGCGATACCCCGACGGCGGGGCCGTCGCGCTCGTCGGCGCCATCCGCGGCGGCGACGCCGACGCCAATGACCGCCTGCTCGACGGCCTGGTCGCGGCGTTGTATTGGGATTATGCCGAGGGCAGCATCAGCCCCTGGAGCGTGCGGCCCGTGTTTGATCGACTGGGCAGCGCGTTTCGCTGGGCCATGTTCCATCAGCGGACCTGGCTGGGCACCGATATCGTTCGCGCCGACTACAATGCGCAAATCTATCATCTTCTCGGCGATCCCATGCTGCTGATGCGCCCGCCCGATTGATTGGGCACTGAGGACGGTGCCGCAAAGACCGTGGCGGCGGAAACGCGCACGATGGCACGCGCGCAGTGTTCGGTGTTGCTGCCATGTTTGCACTCGTCGTGCCGCGCGAGAAGACAAAGCCCGCGGCAGAACGTTTGAACTGTGTGGGCGGCTCCCTGGGGAATTTTGCCCGGAGATCTGTTCCTACCGGGCGGCCAGTCTGGTAGAATGGCTGGTGCATCGCCGAGATATGACATGGTCTAACTGAATCACGACAGGGGGTATCAGGCTCACTATGAATATGCAAGCGCTGGACTGGGCAGTGTTGGGAGCGATGGTGGTGTTCATTTGCTGGTCGGGGTATGTGACGAGCAAATACACACGGAGCGTGTCGGACTTCCTCGCCGGGAACCGTTGCGCGGGCAAGTATCTGCTGGGGGTGGCCGACGGCATTGCGGGCCTGTGCGCCATATCGATCGTGGCCTTGTTCGAGATGTACTACAAGGCGGGATTCACGGCGGTGTGGTGGCAGATGATGATGCTGATCGCGATGGTTCTCGTCTCCATTTCCGGGTGGGTGCAATACCGGTACCGGCAGACGCGCAGCATGACCATGGCCCAGTTTTTCGAGGTGCGGTACAGCCGGGGGTTCCGGGTCTTCGCCGGGTTGCTGGCGTTTGTATCGGGCAGCATCAATTTTGCGATATTCCCGGCGGTTGGGGGACGTTTTTTCCAGTACTTCTGCGGTTTTCCGCCGTATATCGTCTCGCTGGGGGCCCTGCAAATCGACCTGGTTTTCGCGGGCATGATGTTTTTCCTGCTGACCGTCGCTCTCACGTTTACCCTGATGGGCGGACAGGTCGTGGTTATGGTGACGGATTTCATCCAGGGCACGTTCGTCAATATCATGTTCGTGGTGCTCGGCCTGTTCCTGCTGATTCACTTTGACTGGACGACGATCGAGGAAGCCCTGTCGATGGCGCCCACGACCGCTTCGATGATCCACCCGATGAAGACCGCCGACACCGAGAACTTCAACGTGACCTATTTTCTTATCGCCGTTTTCGGGATTGTCTTCACCTTCATGGCCTGGCAAGGCAACCAGGGCTATTATTGCGCGGCAAAATCGCCGCACGAGGCCAAGATGGGCCGTTTGATCGCCAATCTGCGGCAGATCACCCAGTCGCTGACCATGGTCCTGCTCCCGGTATCCGCGTATGTGCTGCTGCACCACCCTTCGTTCTCGGACTACGCCGCGAACGTCAACCGGGTGCTGGATACCGTGCCCAGCGACCAGTTGCGCTCGCAGCTCACCGTGACCGTGGCGCTGGCGCACTTTTTCCCGATGGGACTCGCGGGCGCCTTTGCGGCGGTGATGTTCGCGGCGTTTGTGACCACGCATGACACGTACCTTCACACGTGGGGCAGCATTTTCATCCAGGACGTTGTGCTGCCGATCCGCAACACGCTGCGCGGCGAGGTCGCACCTCTGGGACCGAAACAGCACATTCGCTGGCTGCGCATATCGATCCTCGGGGTGGCGGTATTCATTTTTCTTTTCAGCCTGCTGTTTAACCAGCAGCAGGATATCTTGATGTATTTTGCCCTCACCGGCACAATCTACCTGGGCTGGGCGGGCGCGGCCATCATCGGCGGGCTGTATTGGAAACGGGGCAACACGGCGGGCGCCTGGGCGGCCGCGGTGACGGGCATGGCATTGGCCATCGCCGGGTGGTACATGACGTACTTCTGGCCGAACACGCAGGCGCTCGCGACGGACCTGTTTCCGGGATTCTGGGAGCGCGCGGTCCGCGCGTGGCCAAAGCTGGGCGGGGAGAAATGCCCGATCACGTCGCAGGTGTTGTGGTTCTACACGATGGTAACGTCGGCGGCGGTCTATGCCGTTGTGTCGCTGGCTACGGGCCGGGGCCGTGTCTGCGAGATGGATCGGATCCTGCACCGGGGCAAGTATACGCGCGAGGGCGCGGCCAATGCCGCGACGGGCCTGCGCGCGCTGGCCATGGGCCCCGAGTACTCCTTTACGGATCGCTGTCTCGTTATCGGGTCCTACGGCTACTCGTTCCTGTTCCTGCTCATCTTTATCGCGGGGACGCTATACGCCCTGAGCACGCCCATCGAGGACAGGACGTGGATGGCCGCCTGGCGGGTGTATTGTTACTTCATGTTCGCGCTGTCGGTAATCATCACGGTCTGGCTGGCGATCGGCGGCATCCACAATCTGAAGCAGCTCATCGCGGCGTTGAGTATCGCGGAGCGGGACGACCGCGACGACGGCACCGTGGTGGGACATCGCAATCTGGATGATCTGAATGACGAGGAAATCGAGCGTATGAATGTCGTCGAGCCGGAAGAGGTGGAGGATCCTGAATGAGACATGGTCGTGTTGCCGTCGCCCTATGCGCACTGGCTGCCGTCGCGGCCCTGGCGGGAACGGAACCCGGAGCGCCCCCGGTCATGGTGGCGAAATTCACCGGGACGCCGGTCAACGTTGACGGCGCGCTCGATGACGCGGCATGGAAGACCACCACTCCGTACCCCCTGCTCCTCGGCAAGGACACTGAGGCCAGGGGCGAGACGCTGCACGAGCCGGGTGAAGTCCGGCTGGCCTGGGACAACGAGTTTCTGTATGTCGGGGTGAAGTACACCGATTCCGACATCGTGGCCGAGGGAAAGAACGATCAGGAACATCATTACCTGACGGGCGATCTGGCAGAAGTTTTCCTGAAACCCAAAGCCAACACCTGGTATTGGGAACTGTATGTGACGCCGCACGGTAAGAAGACGCACCTCTGGTTTCCCGGCAGCGGACGCATGGGACTCAAGAGCAGCGAAGCGCATACGATGGAACTGCACGTGGCGGCGCAATGCCAGGGCACATTGAACGACTGGCGGGACCGCGACACAAGCTGGACCGGCGAGATGGCCATACCGATCCGCGAGTTGAAGCGTTTTGGGGATGAGTTCGGGCCCGACGCGGCGTGGACCATCCTCGTAGCGCGCTACAACTATTCACGGTACCTGCCCCTGCGTGGTCCTGAATTGAGCATGACCCCGCAACTTCCGGTCACGAGTTATCATTACCACGACGGATATGCACCACTCCGGCTGGAACGGTAGCCGGAGTTTCCGAAGGCCCCGGAACCGCGCGCACAACCGGCACGGGTGACCGTGCCGGGGCACAGGGAGAATGACGCATGAGCGATCCGTTTCCGGTTATGGAGCATATGACGGTCAAGACGGTCCGGGAATACCTCGGCCGGCGGCAGTCGCTCATCATTCCCCTGGGCGTTATGGGGTATCCCGAGCGCGCCTCGCGAGAAACCGGCGAGCAGATCGTCAAGCGCGTTGTGGAAGACGGCGCGGCGCGCATCCTGGATCTGGAATCCCGGTCCGACGGCGTGTACAAAGAGGTGCCTTTCACGCCGCCGCCTCTGATATTCGACCTCTGATCGGCACGAACGGCAATGGCCAAACTAAACACCTGTATCCTCATAAACTCGAACCAGCCGGAGAACCGTTATGGACGGTTTGCCCGGGAAATCCTGGTGTCCGAGGGGCTGACCGGGTTTTCGTTCGTGGATCTGGCAGATGGCCGCTTGCCCGAATTTGAAGAGACGGCACTCATTCTGGTAACGCGGGCCATTCTGCGCCGGGCACAGGCCGATGCGCTGCTGGAAGCGGTTCGGCGCGGCGCGGGGGCGGTCTTCCTGCAGCCCCAGCAATGGATCGTGGAGCAGCTGGGTTTCGCGGTTGCGTCGTCTGTCATCTATCCCGGGACCGTCCGGATTCGCTACAGCTACGGGGGCACTGGCCTGTCCCTGCAGACGCATTTGCCCATCCCCCGCTATGTGTTGCCCGCGGGCCCCCCGGACTGGCTGGCCGTTGCGGACGCGCTGAATGCGGAATGGCACGAGACCGGCCACCCCGCCGCGGCCACGGCGCCCTGCGGCCGGGGGCGGGTCACGCTCTTCTTTTACGATCTGGCCGAGGCGGTGGCGCGCATCCGGTTCGGCAACCCGGACCTGAGCGGGTACACCACCAGCGCAACCTGGCCCTGGCCGCATGCGCTGGACCTGTTTGAAGGCCATCTGGATCCGCGCGCGGCCCACCTTCCGCAGGCGGACCTTCACAGCCAATTGCTGGCGCGAATGCTGACTGGCACGGCCCCTTTTCCGCTGGCCCGCCTCTGGTACTATGCAGAGGCCGCGCACCGCACCGCCGGCGTCTTCGAAAGCGACGGGGACTATTCCGAACCCGGCCAGTTCCGGGCGCTGGCTGCCGCGCTCGAAAAACGCGGGGGCGCGGCAACCTTTTATCTAATGAGAGCGACAAAGCTCTCCGAAACCGATGTCGCCGAGTTGCGGGCGCGCGGCCACAGCTTCGGCCCGCACGCAGACCCTTTGGCCCGGGACGAGGAACTGGCCTTTGCCCTGCCGGACGCCCTCAGAGAAGAGACCGGGAAGTTTGCGGCGAGGTTCGGCGCGGTGAGCCCGACGCTGCAGTGCCATTGCGCGCCATGGCCGGGGTACATGTCTCCGGTTCCGGCGCACATCGAAAACGGGTACCGGCTGCTGTTTGCCTATCTGCCGGGCTCCTGCGCGGTGTGGGGCCGGTACCTGTGCGGTTCCGGCCGGCCGATGAGGTTCTGCGGGCTCGACGGCGCCATCTATGACTGCTGGCAGCAGCCGCTTGTGATATTCGATGACGAAACCCTGATCCCGTATCTCCGCGACCGGGCTGATCTGGCCCGAAGGGTCTTTGACACGGCACTGGATGCCGTGCTGACGCACAGCCACACCGGGGTGCCCATACTGTCGCATCCGGTGAGCTTCTGCACGTACAGCCGTCCCGTGATGGAGCACGTGTTCGACCGCCTGCACGCGGCAGGCGCGCCGCTGTACAACGCCGACGCCTGGCTCCAGTTTACTGACTGGCGCGCGAACACCCGCGTCGCGCAGGATCAGGACGGGAACGGGCATTTCGTCTGCACGGTATCGGGCCTGCAGGGACGCATCCCCTTGATGTTTCCGGTGAAGAACCTCGCGCCCGGCGCAACCGTAGTCGCAATCAACGGCCACGAGGCGTCCCACAGCCTCCTCCGCCGGCTTGGAGACGACTACCTCTTCGTTCAACTCGACGCGAAAGAACACGGCCCCGTGGCGCGGGTAAGTGTTCGTGCCGACAGATTGTAGGCCAGAAGTCCATTCGCCTCAGCCGCGGCTCTGTTTACGCAGAAGCCCTGCTTGTGGTGCACACACGGGACAGGGCGCACGCCCACGATGGAAAGAGAATCTAACGGGACTTGAACGCCGCCGATGCTCGTGTCAGGATCAAGCGCACTGAGAAGGCCCTGACATGGCTTCGTTTCCGGGGAGCAGCTGAGAATGAACCACTATCTTTCTTATCTCCTTTCTTTCACATCAGCGTTTGCAGCCGTGAATCTGCCCGCCGTAACCGCGTATGGCGAGGCCCCCATGATGAAGCCGCTGCGGTTGAGCGACATCAAGGTTGGGGGTGAGATCGGCCGGCGGCTCGATATCACCATCAACAACAATCTGCTCGCGCTGGACGTTGAGAACGCGTTCCTTCTTCCGTTTCGGCAGAGAAATCAGGCCTCGGGGTATATCGGTCTGGGGAAGCTGATCGACGCGACGGTCCGGTTTGCTGCGTACAGCAGTGACGAGAGGGTTCTGGCATTGAAGAACCGTCTCGTGACAGAGGCGATCAGAACTCAAGAACCCGATGGGTACATCGGAATCTTGCTTCCCGAAAGCCGCCTCTGGGGCGTGTATGACATCCATGAAATGTCGTATCTCGTGCTGGGTTTGACCAGCGACTACGTATATTTTGGCGAAGACGCCTCGCTCGCGGCCGCAAAGAAACTGGCCGATTTCATCATCGCACGGTGGTCGGCCGAACCGTCCAGGATACCGGGTCCCACCGGGGAGCGCGCCAACATGTACGGCGTAACCACGGGGCTCGACGGAGCATTGCTGACGCTCTTTGAGCAGACGAATGAACAACGGTACCTGGACTTCTGCACGAAATTCGATCTGTACAAGTTGGGGGACTGGAACTCGACCATCAAGATGGACGAGCCCGGTATGCCTTACCACATGGACGACGAGAGGCACACGTACATTTTCATGGCCCTGTGCGTGGCGCAGTTGCAGTTGCACGACATCCAACCCGAGCCACGGCTGCTCACACAATCCCGGCAAGCCTTGGACTTCCTGACCCGGCGGGACGGGCTGCTGATATCGGGCTCGTGTAGTCTGAACGAGGCCTGGCACGACAGCCAGACCGGCAGTGGAAACGTGAGCGAAAGCTGCGCGACCGCCTACTTGACCCGATTGATGGACCGTCTGCTTCGTAAGACCGGCGAACCCCGCTTTGGCGATCTCATGGAACGGGCCCTCTACAACGCCTTATTCGCTGCACAATCACCGGACGGCCGGAGCCTTCGCTATTTCTGCGCTCTCGAAGGCAATCGGGCATATTTTGACCGAGACACGTTCTGCTGCCCGAACAACTTCCGGCGGATCATGGCCGAGCTGCCCGCGATGGTTTGCTACCGGTCGAATGACGGCCTCACAGTGAACCTGTACACCGAGTGCACGGCAACCGCCGAGATTGAAGACGGCCGCAGCGTCACGATCCGGCAGGAAACGGATTATCCCTCGTCAGGCCGAGTGAGAATTGTTCTTACACCTTCTGAAACCATGGAATTCTGCCTGCGTCTGCGTATTCCGGGGTGGTGCCCCCAGGCCACGCTGGCAATAAACGGCGAGCCGGCTGTCCCCGTTCATCCCGGCGCGAGTTTCCATGAAATCCGGCGTGTCTGGACGCCGGGAGATGCCGTCACGCTCGACATGCCCATGCCGTGGCGGTTTGTCCGGGGCCGGAAGGCGCACGAGGGACGGGCCGCTTTGATGCGCGGGCCGGTGGTGTATTGCGTCGGGGCCGCCAACAACGCCGAAATGCTCACGACGTGCGAGAAACCGGGCGACTTGGTTATAGACCCTGCGTCGCTTGGGACTCCCGTCGAGGACACGGCGTTTCGCCCCGGCGGCAGGAAGGTTCTGGTAAAGGCCTGGCCGCCGAACGGTCCGGCTACAGAGCCCGTTCCGCTCGACGTGGTATTAACCGAGTTTGTCGACCCCACCGGCGTAACCACCCATTTTCGCCTGGCCGACGTTACCAATGCGGTCGACGATGAACTTGTGAACAGACAACCTTGATGAGGCCGTTACTTCTGCGCTGACGGAAGGCGTCCCCAACCCCTTTGGGCAGTCCAAGCGGTCAGAATCGCAATGTGGAGTGCATGGTGGCGGTTTCTCCTTCCTGAACGTGAAGGGTCTGTGACTCTGCCCGGGCATCAAGGCAAACCTGTGCGACAGAAATGCCGCAGTTGCCGATGCCTCCCTGGCGGGTGGATTCTGAGTCATCAACCCGACTGTAATCCGGCGCGGCAGCGCCGCTACATGGCGCCTTCGGCCATCCGGTCGGCCTTGATTTTCATGAGCTGGCTGGTGGTGGACCGCTCCATCTCGTCGAGTTTGCTCTTGATGAACTTGATGGTCTCGGCCATGTTCGGGATGAGGGTATGTTCGAGGGCATTGACACGGCGCCGGGTCTTTTCGATCTCCTGGCTCAAGAGGCGCACGGTCTGCTCCAGTTCGCTCATGTGAAGCAGCTCCGGGATGAACTTCTTGAGGCTGTCGATGGCGCTGTCGAGCTCGGGCGAGGTGTGCATCAGCGAATAGCCGCCCCGGACCTCCCCGAAAGAGACTTCGATATGGGGAATCGCCACGCCCATGACGCGCCGCAACTGGGTCTCAATGACGAGATCCTGGCGGGTAAGATCGAGGGCGTCTTCGGTCACGGCTCGCGACGACGTAGCTTCGGCAAGCACAAAGTATTTCAGCACCCGCGGCAACTGTTCGTCGACGGCAAGCCGCCGCTCTTTGTAGGCCTTGGCATACTCGCCGAAATCCTTCATGAGACCGTCGAGCTTGTCTTTCAGGAGCTTGTGGCCGCGTCTCGCGACGGCAAGCCGTTTGCGGAGACGCAGGAGTTCCATGCGCGTGGGATTCACGGCAAGACGCATGGCTGGGGGAACCCTCCTTCTTCGAACTGTGCAGGCACGGGGCCTACTTTGGGTAATACTTCTCGATGTACTCGTCGCGCACGCGTTTCAGCGACTCGCGCGGCAACATGGCAAGCAGACTCCATCCGATGGCCAGACTTTCCTCGATGGGCCGGTTTTCGTCTTCGCCCTGGCGGATGAACTTTCCTTCAAACGCATCCGCGAACTTGACGAACAGGAGGTCTTCTTCGCTCAGGGCCGATTCGCCCAGCACCACCGCGAGCTCCTTGGCGTTTTTGCCCCGGGCATAGGCGGAGTAGAGCTGGTTCATCACGTCGGCATGATCTTCGCGGGTCTTCCCCTTGCCGATGCCCTTGTCCTTGAGACGCGACAGGGAAGGCAGGACGTCGACGGGCGGGTAGATGCCCTGCGCATGGATTGGCCGGCTGAGGATAATCTGCCCTTCCGTGATGTAGCCGGTCAGGTCCGGAATCGGGTGGGTCTTATCGTCTTCGGGCATGGTCAACACGGGGAACTGGGTAATTGAGCCGGGCTTGCCCTTGATCCGGCCGGCGCGCTCGTAGATCGAGGACAGGTCGGTGTAAAGGTAGCCGGGATAGCCGCGGCGTCCGGGCACTTCCTTACGCGCGGCGGAGATTTCGCGCAGGGCTTCGCAGTAGTTCGTGAGGTCGGTGAGAATCACGAGGACGTGCATGCCCTTTTCGTATGCGAGGAACTCCGCGGTGGTGAGGGCCATCCGGGGAACGGAGATGCGCTCGATCGCGGGATCGTCGGCCAGATTGATGAACAGCACGGCGCGCTCGATGGCGCCGGTCCGGCGGAAGTCCGCGATGAAGAACTCCGATTCCTCGAACGTGATGCCCATGGCCGCGAAGATGACGGCGAAGCGTTCGCCGGTCTTCAACACCTTGGCCTGGCGCGCGATCTGCGCGGCCATGCGGGAATGCGGCAGTCCGGAGGCGGAAAAGATGGGCAGTTTCTGGCCGCGCACGAGCGTATTCAGAAGGTCGATGGTGGAGATCCCGGTCTGAATGAACTCGTTGGGATAGTCGCGGGCATAGGGATTCATCGGGCTGCCGTTGACGTTGAGCCATTTCTCGGGGATGATGGGCGGCCCATCGTCGATGGGACGTCCAGCGCCGTCGAAGACCCGGCCGAGCATGTCGGCCGAGACGCCGATTTCCTGGCTTTTTCCGAGGAACTTGACGGAAAGGTCCTGCGGGGCGAGCCCGCTGGTGCCTTCAAAGACCTGAACGACGGCCTTGTCGCCGTTGACTTCAAGCACCTTGCCGCGGCGCAGCGCGTCCTGTCCGGCGGTTTTGATGTCGGTCAGCTCGCCGTAGGAAATGCCCTCGACGCCTTCGACCAGGATGAGCGGTCCGATGATGTTTCTTGCTGTTCGATACTCGCGCGTGACCATAGTCGTTACGTGTGCCCTTTCTTTCGCGCCTGCGCCGTCCGCGCCGCGATTAGCGCGGCAACGCCGCCACAGCCTGTGTAATGCGTTCTTTCAGGCGGTCGAATTCGTTCAGGTTGTCTTCGGGAATCAACTTTGCCCTGGCCACGTCTTCCAGCACGTCCAGGCCCTGCAAGGCACTCAGGGAGACGCCCTGCGCCAGGGCCGGGCGCGCCTCGTCGTAGAAATGCAGGATGAGATTCAGAAGCCGGAACTGTTTCGGCAGGGAGGTGTAGGTATCGCGGTCGTCAAATGCATTCTGATGGAGGAAGTCCTCGCGGATCATCTTTGCCGCCTGCATGAGCAGCCGGTCGTCCACGGGAAGGGCGTCCATGCCGACCAGGCGGACGAGTTCGTCCAGATCGGCTTCACGCTGAAGGATGCCCATGGCGCGCTGGCGGGTTTCCTGCCAGCCCTTGTCAAGATGCTCGTTCGCGTACTTGTCGACGGCCTCCTGGTAAAGCGAATACGAGGTGAGCCAGTTGATGGCCGGGAAGTGGCGGGCGAAGGCGAGCTTGTCGTCGAGGCCCCAGAACACTTTCACGACGCGGAGCGTGGCCTGCACGACCGGTTCCGAGAAGTCGCCGCCGGGAGGCGACACGGCGCCGATGAGCGAGAGCGACCCCGCTCTATCGTCGCTGCCCAGACAGAGGACGTTGCCGGCCCGCTCGTAGAAACTGGCGATGCGGGAGCCGAGATAGGCGGGATAGCCTTCCTCGCCGGGCATTTCTTCGAGGCGGCCCGACATTTCGCGCATGGCCTCGGCCCAGCGGCTGGTCGAGTCGGCCATGAGGGCCACCGAATACCCCATGTCCCGGAAATACTCGGCGATGGTGATGCCCGTGAACACGCTGGCTTCGCGCGCGGCGACCGGCATGTTCGAGGTGTTGGCGATCAGCACGGTCCGTTCCATGAGGGGTTCGCCCGAATCGGGGTCCTTCAGTTCGGGGAATTCCATCAGCACGTCGGTCATCTCGTTGCCGCGTTCGCCGCATCCCACGTAGACGATGATCTGGGCGTTGGCCCACTTGGCGAGCTGGTGCTGCACCACGGTTTTGCCGCTGCCGAACGGGCCGGGCACGCACGCGGTGCCCCCCTGCGTCATCGGGAAAAACATGTCAATCACGCGCTGGCCGGTTGTCATGGGCACCGTGGGCGGCAGCTTGCGTTTGACGGGCCGTCCTACGCGCACGGGCCATCGCTGAACCATGGTCACGTCAACGGGGCCGTTGGCGGTCTCGATCACGGCGACCCGCGTGTCGACATTGCCGGTGACCGGCCCGATGCGCGTGATCTTGCCCTCCACGCCGGCGGGGACCATGATCTTGTGGACGACCAGTTTACTTTCCTGCACCGTGCCGAGAAGGTCGCCGGACGCGACCTTGTCCCCGGTCTTCGCGGCGGGCTCGAAGGTCCACTGGGTTTCCCGGCTCAGCGCGGGACTCTCGGCGCCACGGACGATGAAATCGCCGAATTTGGCGTTGAGATCATTCAGTGGACGCTGGACACCGTCATAGATGGAGCGGATCAAACCGGGGCCCAGTTCGACGCTGAGGGCCTCGCCCGTGCGGAACACGGGCTGGCCCGGCCCGATGCCTTCGGTCTCTTCGTAGACCTGGATCGAGCAATCGCCGCCGCGGATTTCGATGATCTCGCCAAACAGGCGCATCTCGCCCACACGGACCATTTCGTACATTCGGGCGCCAGCCAATCCGCGAGCGACGACAAGAGGCCCGGATACCTTGACCACTTCACCCTGGTTATTGTTCATAATCTCCATCCTCGTAATACCGGATTCGCTGCGCGCAGCGTACGAATACGTTACTCTTTGCCTAACATGTCCACCCCGATAGAACGCTCGACGAGGCTGCGCATGTCTTTAAAGCCCAGATGTTTGCTCCCGAGATGCGTCGGGATGGTTGTGAGAATTGCCCGGCTGACTTCCCGAAACTGCCGCAATGCGTCGGGCGCCTGCGCGGCAACCGGCTCGGTGACCAGGACGAGCGCGACGTCCGGGTCCCGCGCAAGTCGGTTCAACTCCGTCAGAAGTTTTTCGCCGTCGGGCACATCCACAATTTCAAACCCCGCGCTCTTGAAACCGAGCACCAGGGATGCTTCACCCACCACAACCGCTCTAGACATAGGTTTCCCTCACGCGGATCTTGAGCGCCTCCGAGTCGATGTGATTCAGCTTGCCGCTGATGACCAGCTTCATGTTGAACGCCTCCACCCAGAGTCCCCACAGGAAACCCGCCACGCGTTCCGGCCCCATCGTCTGGAGCTTGGTCAGACGCGCCATCTCGGTGAGGTAATTCGAGGCCAGGTGTTCGAACCGGGTAATGCGCTCTTCTTCCGGACTCTCGAACGCCTCGCGAAACACGTCGCCGAGACGTCCGGGGATGATATTTCCCCAGGACTGGGGGTCGCCGGCTTCCAGCATGTCCTTCAGGATGCCGTTGATGCCGTTGATGGGCAGGAAACGCTGTTCGAGCTCCTTGCGGTTCATTCCGGCCCGGACCGCGCGCCACAGGGCGGAGATCGCCTTGTTGAGCACGCGTTCCGTGGCCCACGACAGGACCATGGGAGCATTGACGCCGCGCGCAAGCGCGAGATAATGGCGCAGATACGCTCCGTCAAGCACCAGGTCTACCGTGGCCAGATCCTGGGCATCCGCACCCAGCGCGGTCAACTGCGCAACCGCCGGGCGGATGACGTCGGGCAGAAGATTCGGCGTGCCGGACGCCACCTCGAGCAGGCGCGCTTCGGAAAACACCCGGGGCACAAACTGGAACGGCGTCCGGTTCAGAACCGCGCGTTTCAGATTGAGATAGTCTTCGGACAGCGCGAACATGTCGGCCAGAACAGGCTCCGGGCAATCGTGGCGGAGAGACGCGATCAGATCATCGACATACGCGTCGATAATCGTGCTCCAGTCCTCCCACGTGATTGCGCCGGGAAACATGTGTTCGCGCAGGGACGTGTCCTGCAGCCGATGGAACATCTCCTCGACACGTTCCAGTCCGGCGAGGGCGAGATAATAGTCATACGGCATGAGCTGGCCGGTCAGGACGCTGATCCGGCCGCAGGCGAATCCCCACTGGCTCTGGCCTTTTGTCAGTGCAATCACGAACCTGCTCCGTTCCGGCCGGCTTGCTCGGTTATTTCCCTGGCCAGATGGGGGGCCAATTCATATTCGAGATCCTGCAGCAGCGTGCGCACGCTCTGATCGACCTCATAGGCATCGCTGACGAAGATGAACCCGCCCGGCTCCGGCAGGGGTTGCGATTCGTCGATGGTGAGCCGGCTGCCGCCCGCCCGGGCCGCGTTGAGTTCCTCGATGAGCGGCTTGAAACGGGACACGTCATCGGGGTGCAGGCGGATCCGGCCGCTTTTCCCTTCGGTGGCGCGTTCCAGGAGACGCCGCATGACGGCCCGGTAAGTGTCGTCGGGAAGCGCGAGAATCCGCTGGCGGGCCAGGTCAAACACGCGGCGAATACACCGGCCCTTCTCGGCCAGAAGCTCTTTGTTCCCGGCGCCGACGATCTGGGTCAGCTCGCGATTGAAATCCTCGTCGATGGTGCGAATCGCGGCCTGATACCGCCTCTCGCACTCCGCTTCGGAAGTCTGGCGGGCGGCGCGGACTTTGTCGGCGGCGGCTTTTTCGGCGGCCTTCCGGGCGCGCTCCGCCTCGACGCGCGCTGTATCGAGCACCGCATGTGTGATTTGTTCAAACGCCATATCTGAGGCCCTTTATCCTGCTAGTAGTGGTGACAGCAGACTGCGCCCGGTTAGGCTCCGAACGTCATGCTCGTGAGCCAGTTGATCGCCAGAATGCCCACCAGCAGCGCGACGACGGCGTAGGTTTCCACCATGGCGGGCAGGATGATCGAGCGGCCGAACTGCTCGGGCCGGCGGGCGACCAGACCAATGCTCGCCGCGGAAGCTTCGCCCTGCCAGGTGGCCGAGACCATCAACGCCAACCCCACCCCGAAACCCACGACGAGCATGGCCAGACCGGCGGCAACGGAGACTTCCGGCGAACCGCCCGTCAAGCCGAAGCGCATGAAGATCATCAGGGCGGTGATGAACCCGTAGAAGCCCTGGGTGCCGGGCAGCGCCAGGAGCACCAGAAGCCGGCCGAACAGGTCCGGCTTTTCGCTCAGGACACCGGCCATCGCCTGGGAGGCAATCCCGATTCCCCGTCCCGACCCGGCGCAGCCCAGCCCCACGGCAAGCCCTGCGCCCGCAATCGCCAAACCACAGCCAATCTGATTTGCCAGCACGATGTCCATATTCGTTCTCCGTACTCGACCTTGTTTTGACCGCCGCCCCTGCATGGGCGCCGGCCCTATCGGTAGTTCCGTTTGTGCCAACCTTCTATGAGACGGGTCATCCCCCGGGCCCTATTCCCTGCGGAGAATAGCGGTTTCCGAGTCAAAGCCCAGCGGGGCGAACGGCTTTGCGCCCCCCTCGTAGAACCGTCCAAAAAACTCAACCAGAATCAGGCGCATCGAATGCACGAACGCGCCCATCACGCTGATGAGGAAATTAAAGGCATGCGCCAGAATCAGCACCAGGATGAAGGGAATCACGCCCATGGATTCCCGGACCATCCCGGCGATCATGTTGAACGACATGGCCACGATAGACGTCGTCAGACCCAGGGCCAGCAGGCGGCAATACGACATCGTGTCGCCGATAAACGCGGTGATGCCGTAGCTGCCCACGATCCCATACAGGCTCAAGACGCCGGTCAGGAAACGGCCCACGGGATTCTTGACGTCGCGTCCCTGGGTCAGGATAAGGCCGAGCGCCCCGACGCCGAACAGGACCAGCCCAAGCGTATTGAGCCAGCCCGGCAGCGTGGCAAACATCCGGCACACGAGCAGGATGAAGCCGGGCAGGGCGATAAGCCAGAGCACGCCGTCATACACGGCCGTGGCTTTGTCCCCCTGTTTGACGTGGCCATAGACCTTGAGGCCGATGGCATAAAACTGATTGAGAACGCCGATCAGCAGCGCCAGCAGCAGCACCACCACGGGGTTCTCGACGGGATCCACCAGCGTGGTCGTGCTCAGAAGCTTCTCGATGGGGTTGCCTTCGCCCAGATAGGCGGCCTTGTAGAGGTCGCCAAAGCACGAGCCGAAGATAAACCCGAAGAAAATGGTCGGGATACTCGCCATCAAAAGCAGTTTGCCAAAATTGTACAGGCCGTCGTAGGCTTTGGCGCGCAACATGATGTACCCGCTGATGACAAGCAGCATCAGCCCGTAGCCCACATCGCCGAAGCACATTCCGAAGAAGAGAAAGAAACCGAACATCAGAAACGGCGACGGGTCGAACGCCCCGTACATCGGGAGCCCGAACAGGTCGACCAGCATCCGCACGGGCCGCACCCCCTTCGACAAGGAGATGCTGATCGGCACCACATCATCCGGGGCAGGCTTCGTCAGAACCAGCTCGGCCTGCTCGTGTTGTGTCAGCGCCGCTTTCAGTGTTTCGGCATCTTTCTCCCGCACAAAGCCGGTCACCACCTGGACCCAGCGGCCCTGGGCGCTCTTGAGACGGGCCAGTGCGAGGTTCTTGCAACTGTCCCAGAAGGCTTTGAGAATGAGAATTTCCCGCCGGTGCTTTGCCAGTTCCTGCGCGCCGGCGCGGATTTCCGCGACCTCTTCTTCGAGCGAAGCCTGATCCAGCCTCAATTCGCGGATCCGGTCGCGAATGGTTCCCGGCACGTCCGGCAGCGACACTTCACTGAATCCGTGGCGCGCCAGCGCCTCGCGGGCGCCCTGTTCGTCCGCCACGGCAAACGCGGCAAGCACCTGCACCGGCTTCTTGGGATTATCCGTCCCTTGAGGCGGCTGTGGAGCCCCTTCCCGGTAATACTGTCCTTCGTAGAGACGCTCGACGGTCAGCGTGCCGGGGGCGTTGGCGTCCGTCTGGATGGCGGCCAGGGCCGCGGGCAGCATTTCGCCGAAAAGAACGCGCGTGCGGCGTGTCTTGGCCAGGTCCCCCACGTGAATCGCCAACGATTCATAGGGTTCGAGGTCCTTGAGCAGATTCTGAATCTCTCCGATGCGGCGATCGGCGTGCCGGTAGGCGGCATCGAGCTCATGGGCGCGGACGTAATAGCCTTCCAGATCAAAAGTCTGGCGGATAGCATCGAGTTCGCCGGGCTCGATTACGAGCGGCACCGGAGCGAGACCCGCCACAAAACTCTTCTTTTCGGGCGCCAGGGTATCGATCAGGCCGAGAAGAAGGTGGATTTTTTGAAGAACCTGATCGATTTCCTCGGTCGAGACCTCGGGCGCCGTCAACCGTTCGCTGGCGGTCTCAGTGCGCTCCTGCACATCGGTGATCTCGACCAGGCCCAAGCCATGCAGTGTGCGAAGAAGGCGCTGCCCGTCGCTGACGGGGCACAGGATGGCCATCTTCATCATGGAGTCAATTGCCATGGCTAAAACTCACAAAACCGGGCGACGATTTTCGCCGCCTGCTCAACGAGCACGCTGTCCGGAACCTGTTTCACCCGCTCGAGCTCCTGGGCGAGCGCGGCCCGGGCCTTCGCGACTTCGTCCTGATGTTTCTGCTCGGCAGCGTTCCGGTATTCCTGAATGCGGCGCTGGAGGACAGCTTCGCCGTCGGCCCGAAGTTGCGCGATCTGAGCGTCGGCGTCGGCGTCGATTTTCTTTGCTTCCCGGCGTGCATCGTCGAGAATGCGTTCAGCCTCGTTCTCGAGGGATAGAACTTTGTCAATCAGAGTTTTCATACCGGCCTCTCAAGCGAGAAAGTGCGCTGGGGCTCCAGCCTTGATGTTAATCCCGGGAGGGAATGATACACGTCCGGAAGAACGGATGCAAACAAAACGCAGAATCACAGTGTAAAGTTAGCATATTTGGTCGGAGGTTTCACCTCTCGGACGTGCATTGCCTCGTGCACATTCCCCCAGGAGGTTGGGGTTCCGTCTCCCGTGTTACGGATCGGGATCCAGCTTAAACCAGCGGACGACACTGATGCAATCTTCGTAGCCCCAGAACGCCATGAAGACGGCCCCTTCGGGGGAACGGGTCAGGCACGGCGCGCCGAATCGCAGCACGGCGAAATTGCTGGACATGTTGCTGGAGGACCCCGTCAGGCCGCGGGTTTCCGCGCCCCACAGGGGCGTGTGTTCGTCCGTCCGCCAGGTCACGCCTTCCAGCCGCGAGAGACAGGCCCACAGCCCCGGCGTGTCCAGACGGCGGTACACGCAAAGGATGCGCCCATCGTCCAGCGCCATTGGCGTCAGGGTCTGGCCGAAAAGGCCCGTGGAGGCCGGCGTGGACCAGGTCTCGCCGCCATCGTGGCTCAGTGCGTACTGGTTGGGGCGGTCCTTCTTCTCGAGTGCATCGTAGGCCCAGGCCACGGCAAGCAGCCGCCCGTCGGGCAGCTCGATGATCTTCGATTCCCAGAAGTGCGTTTTGCCGGCCGCCTCGGCCATTACATTCCAATACCCCGGCCAGGTCTTGCCGGCGTCGTTCGAGACCAGCGCGATCGTGCGAATGCCGTTGGGACAATACCCGTCCCAGCCCTGCCAGGTCGACGTAGGCAGCACCCAGCGGCCGTCGCGCAAAACGGTGATGGGACAGCACAGTTCGAACGACGGTCCCTCCAGCGGGGGGACAATCGAAACCGGCCCCGTCCAGGTGTGGCCGCAGTCCGCCGAGCGAAACTGGAGCAGTTCGGTGGGGACAAACCCCAGCGTCTCGGGATTGGTGAGTCCCTCGCCGGGGTGCTCCGTCCTGTCGTGCCGCACGGTGAACGCAACGAGATGGCCGCCCCCCAGCGCGGTCAGGCGGGACGCATCGGACATGAGCGCATCCTGAACCCCCGGGTAGATGGGGCCTTCATGTTGCCAGGTATGCCCCGCATCGACGGACCGGAACACGTGCGTACGGAGATTGGGCGCTTCGAACGCCTCCCCCAGGACCGCGGTGGCCAGCATCTCGCCGTTGTCCATGCTGACCACCGAGGGAAAATAGCCGTGCACACTGCGCACATGCGGGATGGGATTCCGGTAGAGGAGGCCCGTGTCGAGGATTTTCATTTCGCGCACCTTTTCTTTATATGTGCCCGTCCGTCAGTCTTTCCGAAACAGGCTTTGGGGGTCGAACAGGGCCGCGCCGGATACCGCGTTCCAGACGAGACTGAGCAGGTAGCCCGAAGTGGCGCTCGACACCAGCCCGGCGGGCCCGTACCACGACCAGAACACGTCGGTCCGGTTCGCGAGCCACGCCGTGAACGCCAGCCCCGTCAGGGTTCCCAGAAACACGCCCACCGCGTTCGCACGGCGGGTCAGCACCCCGAGAAAAAACATGGATACCAGCGGACCGACCAGCAGGCTGCTGATCTTCCCGATGATCTCGATGATGGTGCCCAGCTGGTCGACATACAGCGCGGCAATCGTGGCCGATACGCCGAAAAAGGCCGTTGCGCCGCGGCTCGCCCACAGGTAATGACGTTCCGTCTTCCAGTCCCGGTGAAAAAAGCGTTTGTAGTAGTCCATCACGGACACCGTGGCCATGGAATTCATTCCGGCGTCGAGACTCGACATGGTCGCGGCCATGATGCCCGCGATCACCAGTCCTCCGACGCCCCGGGGCAGCCCGTGGACCACAAAATGCGGCAGCACCCGGTCCATGGCCTTGGTGGGGTTCGCGGGGTCCAGGGCAAGCAGAGACTGCATCATATCGGGATGTTGCGCGTAGTAGGCGACCAGCAGCGTCCCCAGGAGGAACATCGGGATGACGACCGGGAGCACGATGAGCGACTGCGCCAGGCCGCTTTTCAGAGCCACGCCGAGCGAGCGGGCGCTGAGGTAGCGCTGCACCGTGACCTGGTCGGCCCCGGCCGCCGACATGTACGACACCAGGCCGCCGGCCAGCACGCTCCACAAGGTGTATTCGGCCGCGAAATGATAGTCGAAGTCCCATATCCGCGTGTGGCCCTTGTTCGCGGCCAGGGCCCAGATGCCCGCGACGTCGCCGTGAAAATCCATCAGGACCACGGCGCCGGCAATCAGCACGCCGCCGACCAGGATGAAGAACTGGACCACGTCGCACCAGATCACGCCCTTGAACCCGCCCACGGCGGCGTAGAAGGTGGCGAACAGGCCGATGCCGAAGATGCAGGCCGTCATGTTGGCATTCGCCACAACCGAAAGCGCCAGGGAAGGCACGAAGATCGCCGTGGCCAGCCACCCCCCGCGCATGGTCAGGAACAGGATGCTGGCCAGCACCCGCAGGACAATGCCGTAGCGGCGTTCGAGGTATTCATAGATCGTGAAGATCTTCATCCGGTAAAACACCGAAACCATGATGGGCACGGTGATCAACACGGCGACAGGTGCGGTGAGAATGACCGGCAGATAGCGCAAGTCCCGCTGAAAGGCCAGCGCGGGACTCCCCATGTAGGTGATGGCGCTGAGGTCCGTCGCAATCACCGACAGCGCGATCGGCAGCCAGTGAAACGTCCGTCCCCCGAGAAAGTAATCGCCCACATCCTTCTGGCCCCGCCCAAGCACGCTGCCCAGCGTGGCGATCCCGGCGAGATACGCAGCAAGCACCACGGTGTCAATCCACGTGAATCCCTGCATGCGCGCGGTCTCCTCTAACACGACTGAATTCCGTGAGTCTCTTCAGGACGGAAACACGCTGAATTTCGGGGCGAAACCGTCCTTCTCCGCTGCGCCGCCGTCTCTTGGACACACATACCGAGTACGAGGCGGCGAGGACGGCAGGCTTACGGAACCCCCATGGTCCACCCCGCGGCTTATTCTACCCCAACGCATGGCCGGTTTCATCCGGGCTCGACAGATTCCGGCATCACTCCCCTTCGCCGTTGCCCGCCGCCCGAAACGCGGCAGACCACGTTGCTTCGCGGTCCACGAATTCGATAGGAACAGCCAGGACTCCCTCTCCGCGCATCAGGCCGGCCTCAACGGGTTCATAACCGTCAGGAACGCGGACAAACACCGTCCCCTGCGCCCCGGGCACGCGAGCAGCAATACCGGACAGGGTTAGCTCGCCCGCATTCCACGCGGCTTCCGGCACGTCCACGCCCCCCATGGTAAGATGCATGTCCGTGCCGAGAATCTGGGGATGCGGCCTGGCCCGGCGCACGGCGACGACGCGGCTGTCGTATACCCGGGAACCGTCACGGTGAGCGGATTCTGCCCGGCGCCGACCATGGATTGCGTCCAGAACTCCCACGCAGTCACCGGCACGCCATCCAGTCCGAACCGCGCCAACGGAAGCTGCACGGAGATCTCCTCCTGGTCGAGATTGAACAGCCCCACGACGTGCCAGGTATCCCACGGCGCGTTCACCGTCAGGTCCCAGATTCGCGCGGGGGATTGTTCGAACAGGTCCAGCGGCCGCGCCGCGACATCGTACGGCGGCAGGCATTTCGAAATCATGGCCAGGCGTGCGGGCGCGGCCTTGGTCAGATCGTCGCCGAGGGCCACCACCCCTCCGCTCAACGCCAGCCAGGCACAACGCAGCCGGGCCTCGTTTTCGGCGCCCTCCCCAACGATCAGGGCATCGGGCTCGTTGTGCCAGAATGTGCGATGCTTGTACCAGCACGACGACAGCTGCATGTGATAATTCCGCAGATGCTCCCAATTGCCCGTAGCGTTGCCGATGTCCACCGTCGCGCCGCCGATGTTCACGATCCCGCAATACGGGTTTGACGGCGCCGAACAGTAGCGAAGCCATGAGTCAGCGCCGATGACATCGCGGATCTGCTGCATCTCATAGCGCAACATGGGAAAGCCCCGCGCCCGTTGCGGGTCGCGGAACACGCCCGACAGACTGCCCGAGCTTCCGATAAAGTCGACCTTGTAATACCGCACGCCCGCGTCCACGAGCGGTTGCAGCGAATCGCGGTAGTGCTGCCGGGCGTCGGGGTCGGTCGGATCGAGGCTGAATACCCTGCCGTGAGGGGCCCAGTGCCATTTTTCAACGAACACGCTGGGGGCGCCGTCGGCGTTCCGGATTAGCGC
>Ga0123328_1001695_pt1 | contig 21071 bp, 22 predicted proteins | sample BioC12SIPDNA_2_FD_89702 | JGI IMG/M metagenome (GOLD analysis project Ga0123328, IMG submission 89702) | Anaerobic biogas reactor microbial communites from Washington, USA - Biogas_R1_A C12 SIP DNA | ecosystem: Engineered > Bioreactor > Anaerobic > Unclassified | place: Washington, USA...
AATCGGCATCTCCGCCCCCCCCACCACCCGCCTGGCCATCGTCGAAGTCCCCCAAGACCACCCCCTTCTCTGGACCGAGCAGATGATGCCGGTCATGCCCATCACCCGCCCGCCGCATGTGGGTTATGCCATTGACGTGGCCCTGCAGATGGAAGGCTTCAATTTCCATACCGCCATCATGCACTCGAAGAACATCGACAAGCTGTCCAAGATGGCCCGCCAGTGCAACTGCTCCATCTTCGTCAAGAACGGCCGCTCCCAGGCCGGCCTCGGCTTCGGCGGCGAAGGCTTCACCTCTTTCACCATCGCCTCGCCCACCGGCGAAGGCCTTACCACCCCCCGCAGCTTTTCCCGCTGGCGCCGCTGCGCCCTCATCGACCACTTCCGGATTGTGTAACTATGTTTTTCTCAACCCATCCTGACTCCTGTCTCCTGACTACTGACTCCTGATTTGATGAAACCCCACCCCGCATTTGCTTCCATCGAGTTCTCCAGCGTGCCGGCCGGCCTGTTTGCCGCCGACGCCCTGCTGAAGAAATCCCCCATCGGCCTGATCCGCACCGGCACCATCGGGGGCGGCAAATTCCTGATTTTGCTGGCGGGCAGCACGGCCTCCGTCGCCGAAGCCCACGAAGAAGCGCTCTTCCACGGGGGACTGCAGGTCGCCGACGACTGTTTCCTGCCCGACATCCATCCCGAACTCTACGACGGCATTCTCGGAAACCGGCGCCAGATGGGCGAAGGCCCGCTCTGGATTCTGGAAACGCCCACCGTCTCCTGCAACATCCAGGCCGTCGAACGCGCCATGAAGGGCGTCCCGGTCGATCTCGTCGAATTCCGCGCCGGCGACCCCCGCATGGACGGCCGTGGGCTCGCCATTCTCCAGGGCGACCTCTACGACGTCGAAGCCGCGCAGGAAATCGCCCTCTCCGCACTCGAAACCCGCGGCATCCCCGCCCAGCACCGCGTCCTCACCTCCCCCCACGACGCCCTGCTCGCCCAGATTTCCGTTTCCACCCGCTTCGACCGCGCCCAAGCCCTCCCGCTAGAAGGAGAAACCGCGTCCTAACCGACAGGGAATCGCCATGCTGCTAGGAAAAGTCATCGGAACCTTGGTCTCCACGCAGGTCTATGAAGGCCTGCAGGGCGTCCCCATGCTCTGGGTCCAGCCGCTCGCCAAGGACGGCGCCGAAAAGGGCGCGCCCATCGTCTGCGCCGACGGCACCCGCATGGCCGGCCCCGGCGAACTCGTTTATTACGAGGGAGGCCGCGAAGCGGCCATGCTCCTCGATCCCTGGTTCGTCCCGGTGGACCACGCCATCGTCGGCATCGTGAACGGCGTCGAAGCGCCCGGGTGGAAAGGCGGCCCCTCGTGATTATCGGCAAGGTCATCGGCAATATCCACTCCACCATCCGCCACCCGTTTTACGGCGGACGGAAACTCCTCGTGGTGGAAAAGATCGAAACGGACGGCGCTCCGGCCTCCGGTTATCTGGTGGCGATTGACCGCGCCGGCGCCGGCGCCGGCGAAACCGTCCTGGTCCTCGACGAAGGCAACGGCGCCCGCCAGGTGCTCGAATCCAAGGACGGGCCGGTGCGAAGTGTCATTGTCGGCATCGTGGATGAAATCAGCGAAAGCAAAACCCCGTGAAAACGGGGTTTTTCAATCTTGGATCAATTCAGATCCGGCTCACCCGGAGGGTTCGCCCTACCTGGGGGTCCAAGGTAGGGCGAGGCGTCCCCGCCGAGCCGGGCGGTTATGCCGTTTTCTTGGACATTGGATATTGAAGATTGGATGTTGGATATTGAGTGCTTATTAACCCCCGCCGCGCCCGGCGCGGCTACAGAAAGAAGGCCGAAGATGAAAGCCATCCTGATCATTCTCGACTCCGTGGGCATCGGCGCCGCCCCCGACGCCGCCGAATACGGCGATGCCGGTGCCTCGACTCTTTCCCATCTCGCCGCCGCCGCCGGCGGACTCAACGTCCCGACCCTGCAGAAGATGGGCCTCGGCAACATCCCCCCCCTCCTCCATCACCGCCCCGTCGAATCCATCGAAGGCGTCCCCCCCGAGAAGAATCCCATCGCCTCCAGCGGCGCCATGCGCGAAATGTCCGACGGCAAGGACACCATCACCGGCCACTGGGAAATCGCCGGGCTGGAAGTCGATCCGGGCTTCTACAACTTCCCCTTTGAAAATTCATTCCCGCCCGACCTGATCGCCGCCTTCGAGAAGGAAACCGGCCGCAAGCTGATCGGCAACAAGGCCGCCAGCGGCACCGCCATCATCGACGAACTCGGCCCCGAACACCTCGAAACCGGCGCCCTCATCTGCTACACCTCCGCCGACAGCGTCTTTCAGATCGCCGCCCACGAGGAAATCGTCCCCGTCCCCGAACTCTACCGCTACTGCGACATCGCCCGCCGCCTCTGCGACCCCCTGCGCGTCGGCCGCGTCATCGCCCGCCCCTTCATCGGCAAGCCCGGCGCCTTCAAACGCACGGAAAACCGCAAGGATTTCGCCTATCTGCCCGATGAGCAAACCATCCTCGAACGGCTTGTCGAAAAAGATGTCCCCGTCTATGCCGTCGGCAAGATCGAGGACATCTACTGCCACCGCGGCATCACCGAATCCGTCCATACCGGCAACAACGCCGACTCCCAGGCCCTCGTCGAGAAATGGACGAAGGAAAAGGATTCCGGGCTGATCATTGCCAACTTCATTGACTACGACATGATCTACGGCCACCGCCGCGACGCCAAGGGCTATGCGCACAGCCTTGAACTGACCGACCAGTGGCTGACGAACTACCTGCCGCTGGTGAAGGAAGGCGACCTGCTCATCATCACCGCCGACCACGGCAACGATCCGACCTTCCAGGGCACCGACCACACCCGCGAATACGTCCCCCTGCTGGTGTACCGCCCCGGCGAACCTGCCGAAAACCTTGGCATCCGCCGCGGCTTCTATGACATCGCCCAGTCCCTCGCCCGGTTCTTCGGCATCCCCGCCATCCCCCGCGGCGCGTCGTTTGTCTAGAAGCTTGATCAACCACGGATAAACACAGATGAACATGGATACGCCCAGTTCCAATCTGTATCCATCCGTGTCCATCCGTGGTTTTTTCCTTATGCCTGACTTGGTTGTTGGATATTGAATATTGGATATTGGAAATTGAGATTTCAAGGAGCCCCCCATGGTACCCCAATGGATCATTGAGAAAAAACGCGACGGCCAGGTCCTCACCGACGAGGAAATCCGTTTCTTCCTCAACGGCTACACGGCCGGCACCATCCCCGACTACCAGATGGCCGCCATGGCCATGGCGATCTATCTCAAGGGCATGACCCCCGAGGAAACCGCCGTCCTCACCGACACCATGATGCACTCCGGCGCCATGGTGGACACCTCGTCCATCGCGCTGCCCAAGGTGGACAAGCATTCCACCGGCGGCATCGGCGACAAGGTCTCGCTCATCCTCGCCCCCCTCGCCGCCTGCGCCGGACTCGCCGTCCCCATGATTTCCGGCCGCGGCCTCGGCATCACCGGCGGAACCCTCGACAAGCTCGAATCCATCCCCGGCTTCAACGTCAATCTCTCCGAAGCCGACTTCATCGCCACCATCCACAAGTGCGGGTTCTCGATGATCGGCCAGACCGGCGAAATCGCCCCGGCCGACAAGAAACTCTACGCCCTGCGCGATGTCACCGGCACCGTCGCCTCCATCCCGCTCATCACCGCCTCCATCATGTGCAAGAAGATGGCCGAGGGCATCGATTCCCTCGTCCTCGACGTCAAGTGGGGCACCGGCGCCTTCATGCGCACCGTCGAAGACGCCACCGTCCTCGCCCAGTCCATGGTCCGCGTCGGCAAGGCCATGAACAAGGGCATGGTGGCCCTGCTCACGGACATGAACCAGCCCCTCGGCCGCACCGCCGGCAACGCGCTCGAAATCATCGAATCCATGGAATGCCTGCAAGGGCAGCACGCCGGCGACGACCTGATGAACATCACCCTCGCCCTCACCGCCGAAATGCTCGTCCTCGGCAACAAGGCCGCCACCGTCGAAGAGGCCTCCGGCATCCTGAAGCAGATCATCGCCTCCGGCGCCGCCTTCGAGAAATTCAAGGAAATGGCCGCCCTCCACGGTGCCGATGTCTCCGCCCTCGACGATCTCACCAAGCTGCCGCAGGCCTCCATCGTCCGTCCCTACGAGGCCCCCGCCGCCGGATTTCTCGCCAGGGTGGACGCCGAATCCATCGGCCGCGCCGTCCTCGTGCTCGGCGGCGGACGCCAGAAAACCGACGACGTCATCGACTACGGCGTCGGCACCTCCGGCCTCGCCAAGATCGGCGACCAGGTCGAAAAAGGCCAGCCCCTCGTCACCCTCCACGCCAACTCCGAGGAAAAACTCGCCCAGGCCATGACCTATGTCGAAAAGGCTTTCGAGATCACCGAAAAGCCTGTTGCCTCCCCCCGCCCCATCGTGGACCGGATTACGGGGTGATGGGCATGTCTCGCCGCTGCGTTGGCTTGCCCGCGAATGCAGTCTGAGGTAGGCTTTCTGACATGAGGTAGCCATGACATCTGCAACCAAGCTTTTATTGGATACGGCCGCGCAACTTCCCGCCAGTGAGCGCGCGGAACTGGTGGAAGGAATCCTCTCCAGTTTTGACACCCCGGAACGGAAGGCCAATGATTCCGCTTGGGCCAAGGAGGCGGAGAATCGGATTGCCGCCTTCGACCGCGGCGAGATTGCGGCCACCCCGGCGGCCATGGTATTCGAGAAAATCGAGAAGAAATACGCGAAGTGACGCTCGACTTTCTACACGCCGCCGAAGCGGATTTCACTGAATCCATCGCGTATTACGAACAGCAGCGGGATGGCTTGGGCATGGAATTCGCCGCGGAAGTCAGGCGCACCTTGAACCGCATTCTGCAATATCCAACCGCCTGGGCTCCCCTCTCCGCACACACCCGCCGATGCCGGCTTAACCGCTTTCCATATGCGGTTCTCTACCAGCTTCGCCCGAAAGCTATTTTGGTCGTCGCCATCCAGCATCTCCATCGAGATCCCGTTTCATGGAAAACCAGATGCACGTCCTTATGATTTTTCCACGCTATGGAAAAAAGTTTTCCACACTGTGGAAAACTTCTCTTCGCATTCCATTCTTCCATCATTCCAACATTCCATAAGGAGACCTGACCCATGATCAACCGCAAACCCCTCAACGCCTCCCTGGCCGCCGTGAAAAAGGCCTTTCCCAAGGCCAAGCCGACCCTCGGCATGATTCTCGGCTCCGGCCTGAGCGACATTGCCGAATCGTTCACGCCGCTCGGCGTCCTGTCCTACGAAAAGATTCCCGGCCTGGGCAAGGCGGGTGTCGCCGGTCATGCCGGCCGTCTCGTCTGGGGCAAGTCCGCCGGCATCGAAACCTTCATCTTCCAGGGCCGCCGTCATGTCTACGAAGGCGTCGGCTGGGAGGCCGTCGCCACCCCCCTCTTTCTGCTGAAGAGCCTGGGCGCCAAGGCCGTCTTCCTGACCAATGCCGCCGGCGGCACCAATCCGAAGTGGAAACCCGGCGACCTGATGATCATCGACGACCATATCAACCTGATGGGCGTCACGCCGCTGCTCGGCAAACACGATCCGTTCTGGGGACCGCGTTTCCCCGACCAGTCGTTCATCTACGACCGCAAGCTGCGCACGGCCCTGTCCCGCGCCGGCAAAAAGGCCAAGGTCGCCCTGCGCCACGGCGTCTATTTCGCGGGCACCGGTCCGACCTACGAGACGCCCGCCGAAGTCCGCGCGTGGCGCACGCTCGGCGCCGATGCCGTCGGCATGTCCACCGTGCCCGAGGCCATGCTGGCCAACGCCTGCGGCCTGCGCGTCGCCGGCCTCTCGTGCATCACCAACATGGCCGCCGGCATTCTCAACCAGGCCCTGACCCATACGGAAGTCTTCGAGACCTCGCAGAAGGCCATGGCCAACATGAAAAAACTCATCCTCCAGTACTGGAAGGAACTGGCGAAGGAGAAATTCTAGGCTCCGAATATCTCACGCCAAGACGCAAAGTCGCCAAGATGGACGAGAATGAAATCGGCAAGATCGCAGTCGATTCTGCGGTACAGATTCACCGCGAACTCGGCCCCGGCCTGTTGGAAACCGTCTATGAAATCGTTTTAGCCAGAGAACTGGAACGGCGAGGACTGAAGATTCAGCGACAAGTCTCCGTGCCCATCGTGTATCGCGACATCCGGTTCGACGAAGGTTTCCGGGCCGACATCCTTGTTGAAGACAAAGTCATTCTGGAACTCAAGTCCCTCGATCAGATCGCTAAGGTTCATTCCAAACAGGTGCTCACCTATTTGCGACTTACAGGGTTGCGGCTTGGTTTTTTGCTCAACTTTGGTTCTCCACTGATGAAAGATGGGATCAGCCGGGTTGTGAACGGCCTGCCCGAACCATGAACACCATTTCTCACGCCCGAATGCGACGCCGCCAGGGTTTTCCTGCATGGAAATTCTTTGCGTCTTCGCGTCTTTGCGTGAGACAGTCTTCGATTTCATAACTCAGCATAAAGGATTCAACCATGACCGCTAAAAAAACCAAGAAAGCCGCTTCCAGAAAATCCCCGAAGAAGGCTGCCGCCGAAATGCAGTACCACGTCCATCTCAAGCGCGGCGATGTCGGCCGCTATGTCCTGCTGCCCGGCGACCCCGGCCGCGTGCCGTTGATCGCTTCGTTCTTCGACAAGGCGAAGGAGGTGGCCTTCAACCGCGAATACCGCACTTATACGGGCACGGTGGACGGCATCAAGGTCTCCTGCTGCTCCACGGGCATCGGCTGTCCCTCCACCGCCATCGCGGTCGAGGAGCTGATCAAGTGCGGCGCCGATACCTTCATCCGCATCGGCACCTGCGGCGCGCTCCAGCGCGAGGTCAAACTGGGCGATCTGTGCATCACCACCGGGGCCGTGCGCGAGGAAGGCACCACCCGGCAGTACGTGCCGCTGTCCTACCCGGCCGTCGCCGATCTTGACGTGACCCTCGCCCTGCGCGAAGCCGCCCGGAACCTCAGGCTGCCCGCCCATACCGGCATCGGCCACTGCAAGGACGCCTTCTTCATCGAGGACAAAAACATCCCCATCCGCGAAGAAATCGATGCGCTCTGGAACGCGTGGTACAAGTCGAACGTCATTTCAACCTCGATGGAGTCGGCCGCCCTGTTTGTCGTGTCCAGCATCCGGCGCGTCCGCGCCGGCGAAGTGCTCGCCACCATCGGCCTGACCTATGACGACGCGCCCATCATCGCCAAGGTCGGCGTCGAGGAAGCCATCCGCACCGCGATCGAGGCCATCAAGATTCTCGACCGCCAGGCCCGCTAGCCGGCCCCCGCAATCCAGGCTGGCCTTTTTCCGGCCCGTCGGCTAGTCTTTCGCCCATGAAAGGACCGCCGCCGCAGTCTGCCGTTGTTGTAACAGGCAAGCCGTCCCGGGAGCTTCCGCCGCTGCGGCTGGGCGGCACGGCGGATGCGGTTCGCCGGAAAAAGAACCAGGCCGAAAAACAGCACAAGGCAGAGGCCCGGATCCGGGTGCGGATCTACCGCGACCTGCTGGCGCTGCTGGACATTGCCGAACGCCTGACCCTCGACCTGTCCGGCCATCGGGATCGCTACGGACTGGAATGGAACAGCCTTGCCCGGCAAATTGCCTGCCATTACAATGCCGACCTGCTGGAATTGATTCCCCAACTGCAGGACAAAATCATGTCCAAGGAAGGCGCCCACGGCCTGCCCAAAGGCCTGTATCGCCACCTGCTGGACTTTGCCGGGGAGTGCGATGCTTTTCTCAAAGCGGCCCGGCGGATCCGCGACGCCGCCCCGGACGGCTTGGAGTCGGGCTTCATGGACGCCTGCGAGCGTTTCAAGCAGGCCTGTGTCGAAATGCGCCAGCAGATCTGCATTTTCGAAAATGAACGCGGTGCCGGCGAAGAAAGCTTCTTCGAATAATCCCACTCCGCTGCCTTTCCTTTCCTACGTCTCGAAATTCACAATTCACAGGCTGACCCCTTTTCGCGAAAAGGGGTCAGCCAATGAATTATAGAATTGGGGCCCGAACCATCGAACCGTCTCGCTTTGACGTCCGGCGTTGGCAAGTCTCCGGCAATCTGCGATAGTCTCTTCCCGGCAGCTCCCCGCGGCCCGGGTGGCGAAATGGCAGACGCAACAGACTTAAAATCTGTTTCCCTAAAGGGAGTGCGGGTTCGACTCCCGCCCCGGGCACCAGAGGATGCCGCAAGGAGGTAGCGGATGAATGCAACGACAACGGTCCGGCAACTGGTGCTGGGGATTCAAATGCTGTTTGTGGCCTTCGGGGCCCTGGTCCTGGTGCCGTTGCTGACCGGCCTCGACCCGTCGGTGGCTCTGTTCACCGCCGGAGCCGGCACCCTGCTTTTCCATGCCCTGACAGGCGGTTCGGTGCCGATCTTTCTGGCGAGTTCCTTCGCCTTTATTGCGCCGATTCAATTCGCCATGACCGAATACGGACCGGGCGCCATCCTCTATATGCTGCCGGTGGCCCTGGCCCCCGCCATCGAGCACGTCGGCGACATCCTGGCCATTTCGTCCGTCACCGGCCGGGACTACCTGAAGCAGCCCGGCCTGCACCGCACCCTGCTGGGCGACGGCCTGGCCACGTCGCTGGCCGCCCTGCTGGGCGGCCCGCCCAACACTACCTATTCCGAAATCACCGGCGCCGTCGCCCTGACCAAGGCCACGGATCCGCGTTTGATGCGCATCGCCGCCGTCACCGCCATCCTGCTGGCCTTCGCCGGCAAGCTGGGCGCGATTCTCCGCACCATTCCCGGCCCCGTCATGGGCGGCATCATGCTCCTGCTCTTCGGCATGATCGCCGCCATCGGCGTCAATTCCCTCGTCAAGGCCCGTGTGGACATGTCCCGTTCCCGCAACCTCGTCATTGCCTCCATCATCCTGACCGCCGGCATCGGCGACATGACGGTGACCTGCGGACGCTTCTGCCTGGGCGGCATCGGCCTGGCCGGGCTGGTCGGCGTCCTGCTGAATCTGCTCCTTCCCGGCACCGGCGACGCCCATGCCGAAGAATCCGATGGAAAGGACGAACCGGAATGATGGCCGCCATGCTGTTTTTCGCCGCCGGGATCGGCCTGCTGTGGGTCGGCACCGACGCGGTGCTGCGCCGGATCCCGAAAATCGCCGCCTGGCTGCGCGTCTCGCCCCTGGTGGTGACCGTCCTGCTGGTGGCCGTCATGACGTCGCTGCCCGAACTCAGCGTGTCCCTCTTTGCCTCCTTGCGGGGACAACCCTCCGCCGCCATGGGCAACATCGTCGGCTCCAATTTCGTCACGCTCACGTTCGTGGCCGGCCTGTGCGCCCTGTGGCGGCCCATCGTGGTCGGCCCCAGCATCCGCGAGCGCGAGTCCAGCTGGATGATCCTGTCCGCGGCGCTCCTGCTGGTGCTGTCCATGGATGGCCGTCTCAGCCGCATGGACGGCCTGGTGCTGATCGCCGCCTACATCCCCTACTTCCGCGGCACGGTGGAGGACGCCCGCCGGCAGCGACAGACGGTTCCCGCCGCTCTGGTGCCCCGTCCCGTCCTGGATCTGCTGGTCTTTGCCGTTGGCATCGGCCTGGTCGTGCTGGGCGCCCGATGGATCGTGGAACACGGGACGGTCCTGGCCCGGCAGCTGGGCATGAGCGATCTGCTCATCGGCGTCACCTTCTATGCCTTCGGCACATCCCTGCCGGAACTGGCCATCGCCCTGGGCGCCATCCTGCACCGCCAGGCCGATGTCACTCTTGGCGAAATCTATGCCTCCAACATCTTCACCGGCCTGGTGGTCGCGGGTCTGCTCTGCCTGGTGCGGCCCCTGCCCGTCGAACCGATGATCACCGCCCGCGACCTGCCCCTGCTGGTGCTGGCCGGCGTCCTTCTCCAGATGTTCGTCACCACCCATGGGCGGTTTATCCGTTCCGAAGCCCTGGTCATGATTGCGCTGTTCTGTCTGTTTCTCTCCGCGCAGTTCATGGGCTTCGGCCTCGCCCTGCCTTGACGCGCCGCCCGGCGCGGAGGAAAAGCCCGGCTCCCTCCCGCTCGCCTAATCGCTTGCGTCCCGCCGTTCCTGCGGGTAACGTCCGGGCTATGAAATCCATCCGCTACATCAGCACGCGCGGCGCGCAGACGCCCCTGGCTTTCAAGGACGCCGTCATGACCGGGCTGGCCCGCGACGGCGGCCTGCTCGTTCCTGACCGCATTCCCAACGTGGCCGATCGCCTCGAAGAATGGAAGGACCTTGACTACCCCGATCTCGCCTTTGAAATCATCCGCCTGTTTGCCGACGACATTCCCGAATCCCGCCTGCGCGAGCTGATCGCCGACGCCTATTCGACGTTTGCGCATCCCGACGTGGCCCCCGTCCGGACGGCCGGCCCCGTGCATGTGCTGGAGCTGTTCCACGGTCCCACGCTGGCCTTCAAGGACATCGCCCTGCAGTTTCTCGGCCGCCTGTTCCAGGAAATCCTGGAGGAACGGGACAGCCGCCTGAACATCCTGGCCGCCACCAGCGGCGATACCGGCTCCGCCGCCATCGCCGGCGTCCGCGGCCAGCCGCGCATCCGGATTTTCGTCATGCACCCCAAAGGCCGCGTCAGCCCCCTGCAGGAGAGGCAGATGACTTCGGTGCTCGACGACAATGTCTTCAACCTGGCCGTGGAAGGCAGCTTTGACGACTGCCAGCTCCTGATGAAAACGCTGTTCAACGACCTGCCGTTCAAAGACGCCCATGCGCTGGGCACCGTCAACTCCGTCAACTGGGCCCGGGTCCTGAGCCAGATCGTCTATTACTTTTATGCCGCCTTCCGGGTCATGGACTCCACCGGCGCCCCCCGCGTCCAGTTCACCGTCCCCACCGGCAACTTCGGGGACATCCTGGCCGGCTGGTACGCCAAACGGATGGGCCTGCCCGTCCGCCGCCTGGTTCTGGCCACCAACGAAAACGACATCCTGGCCCGGTTCTTCCATACCGGCGTCTATGCCAAGGGCCAGGTGGTCGCCACCGTCAATCCCTCGATGGACATCCAGGTCGCCAGCAATTTCGAACGCTGGCTCTATTACAAGGTCGGCCAGGACCCCCAGGCCATCGCCCGCCTGATGACCCGTTTCGCCCTGGAAGGCCGCATGGACATTCCCCGCAACGAACACGACCGCGTGGACGAGGAGATCGTCGCCGGCTCCTCCGACACCCGGCGCACGCTGGCGACCATTCGCCGCTTCCATGAACAATACGGCTGCCTGCTGGATCCCCACACCGCCGCCGGCGTGTTCGTGGCCGGACAGTTCAACGAGCTGGAAGACCCGATGATCTGCCTCGCCACGGCCCACCCCGCCAAGTTCCCCGATGCCATCGAAGACGCCACCGGCCAGAACCTGGCCCGCCACCCCCTGCTGGATGCCCTCGAAAAAGCTCCCGTCCGCTGCGAATCCCTCTCCAACTCCGCCGAGGCCCTCAAAACGTATCTCGCTGCCCGCGCGCGCTGAGGCGGGCGGAGTCCAAGACCGGCAGCCCGAGATCCGGGTTCAGGCGCGAAGGACACGGATTCTACGGATCCGATGCGGGAACCCATGGCGGCCAATCCCTGACATCCGCAGCCCGGCTGATCCGGCTTGGCGTGCCGTTCCGACGCCCCCGGCGGGTGCATCTTCACGCCACGGTTCGCCGCCCGTCAGGCACATAAAAGGCGCGGAATCGCTCCGCGCCCGGGGGAATTGGCCGGCGGGCCGGCTCAGTACTTGTATTCGCTGCCGCCGATGAATTCGCGCAGCAGGGAGGTCTTCGGCACCGGGCTGTCGTCCTCGACCGGCGTCAGGTCCTTGAGCGTGTCGTACACGCGTTTGGCCCGCACATAGGCGTCCTGCCGCTTGGCGTCGTTCTTGAACTTTTCCATCGCCGGCGGGAAGAACTGGAACAGCCTCGCTTTCAGGATCGGCAGCTCGAACGGCATCGCGCTGTTGACCAGGTAGTCCACGGTGCCGATGAACGGAATGATGTTGCGCAGCTCGCTGCGCCGCACGTAGTGCCAGTGGGTCAGCGTCTGCTCCGGCTGCAGGTTCCGGTGCCAGCTGTCGCGGATCATCCGCCGCAGCAGACGGTTGTCCGCCCAGCGCATGAACAGCCCCTCGCGGTTGCGCACCTGCCCCAGCGTCTCGATGTACAGCTTGAACTTCTTGTCGTCCGGCGTGCTCTGGGTCATTTCACCGTACAGGCCGTGCAGCGAATCAATCAGCAGAATCTGGTTCTTCTCCAGCTTCATGTCGTACACGTCGAGCTTGCGCTTGCCGGTCTTGAAGTCGTAATGAGGCGTCTTGATGCTCTTGCCGGCCAGCAGGTCGGCGATGTGCCGGTCAATCAGCTGCAGATCCAGGGCGTGCGGCGTCTCGTAGTCGTAGTCGCCGAATTCGTCCCGGGGATGATGCTCCAGGTCGAAAAAGTAGTGGTCAATGTTCAGCGCCAGGAATTCCATGCCCGCTTCGGCCAGCTTTTCGCTGACCTTGATGGTCGTGGTGGTCTTGCTCGACGAGCTGGGCCCGGCAATGAAGAACACCCGCACATCCGGCAGGCGCTCCATGAATTTCACGGCGCCGGCCTTCACTTCCTTGTCGTAGCGTTCCTCGGAGGCGGCGATCAGCTCGGGCAGCTTTCCGGACGCGATGATCTCGTTCAGGCCGTCCACCGTGTCGCAACCGTGGTCCATGTTCCAGCGCAGAACCTCGTAGATTTTCTTGTAGGGAATGTTGTCGGTCGCCTCGAACTTGTAGGCGCGCTGGGTGCGTTCCATCTGCCGGTCGTGGCGGTAGCGGATGTAGGCCCGCGCCGTCTTGGCGTGTCCTTCCTTGATCAGGGCTTCCTCGACCAGGTCCTGGATCTCCTCCACCGACGGCGTGGACTGTTCTCCGAAGTTGTCCACGAGACGCTGTTCGACCATCAGGGCCACGCGATCCGCTTCCGACCGGTCGCTGCCGCCCACCGCTGCCGCCGCCTTGAAAATGGCCGTGGCGATGCGGTCGCGGTCATACGGCACCACCGTGCCGTCGCGTTTGACGATTTGCTTGATGGAACTGCTCATGCTTCCTCCTGTCGGGCCGCTGCCCTGTGGGTGTCTTTTCTGGTCGCGTTTTCTTCAATCGTTGTCCAGGAAGCCTTCCAGCTTCCGGATCCGGGTCGGATGGCGCATTTTGCGCAGCGCCTTGGCCTCGATCTGGCGGATGCGCTCGCGGGTGACCTTGAACTTCTTGCCGACCTCCTCCAGTGTCCGCGAGTAGCCGTCCAGCAGGCCGAACCGCAGCGTCAGCACTTCCTGCTCGCGCTCGGTCAGCGTACCCAGCACGTCCTGCAGGCGTTCCTTCAACAGGCTGTAGGCGGTCATTTCGCTGGGATTTTCCGCGGACTTGTCCTCGATGAAATCTCCGAAATGGGTGTCTTCGCTGTCGCCCACCGGGCTCTGCAGGGAAATGGGCTGCTGGGACATTTTCAAAACCGCCCGCACGCGTTCGACGGGCAGGTTCATGTCTTCGGCGATCTCTTCCGGTGTCGGCTCGCGCCCGAACGCCTGCACCAGCTGTTTCTGGATGCGCATCAGCTTGTTGATCGTCTCGATCATATGCACGGGGATGCGGATCGTGCGGGCCTGGTCCGCAATGGACCGGGTGATGGCCTGGCGGATCCACCACGTGGCATACGTGCTGAACTTGTAGCCGCGCTGGTACTCGAATTTCTCCACCGCCTTCATCAGCCCCATGTTGCCTTCCTGGATCAGGTCCAGGAACGAAAGTCCGCGGTTGGTGTATTTCTTGGCAATGGAAATCACCAGACGGAGATTGGCTTCGACCATTTCGGTTTTGGCCTTCAGTCCCTTGCGCAGCCATTCGCGGAGATCCGCGTGCTCCCGGCGGAAATCCTCCAGCCGCAGGCACTGCTCCTCCTCCAGCCGCCGCAGCTCCTTGTGCAGCTCCCTGGCCTGCTCTCGCTTCGCCGCCTGGCGCGACTTCTCCGCGTCGCGGATCCGCTTCTCCAGCGCGTCAAACGCCCGGCTGATCACATCCGCCTGCAGCGCGAAGTCCTCGATCGCCTTCTGCTTGAACAGGAACGAGTCCAGCAGTCCGGCGAGCTTCTCCCGCGCCTGGACAAAGGCCTTCTGCCGCCGCTCCCGCTCCGCCTTGGACAGGCTCGTCGCATACAGCAGCCCAAACCGTTTGCGCGCCTGTTCCTGCGCCCGGTTCACGTTCTTGGTCAGCCGGGGAATGATCTCCCCGAAGTATTTGTCCCGGCCGACCTCGCGCTTGTCGCCGTCCTGCTTGTCGCTGATCACCCGGTCAAACCGCTCCCGAGACGTGTTCAGGCGATCAATCATCTCGAAATAGGACTGCGGGGCGAACCCAAAGCGGTGAATCAGGCTCTTGGCGTGGATTTCCGCCTCTTCGATGCGCTTGGAGATTTCCACCTCCTGTTCGCGCGTCAGCAGCGGCACCTGCCCCATCTGCTTGAGATACATGCGCACCGGGTCGTCGATCACGGAGCTTTCCGCGCGGCCTTCGCGGGCCTTGCCGGCGGGCTTGGCTTCGACCACTTCGTCCAACTCCGCCACCACCTCGATATCGAGCTTGTGCAGCTTCTGAATGAGCTGTTCCACCGCTTCGGGCTGGGCCACCTCCTGAGGCAGGAAATCATTCAGCACATCGGTTTGGATCTTGCCGCCGTGATCCCGGGCATAGCTGATGACCTGCTCGAGATAGTCCGCTCCCTTGACGGCAGGGATCAGCGGAACAGGAGCCGCCCGCGGGGCCGGCGCCGGCTTGCCCGACGGACGGGATTTCGACGCGGGAGCCGCGGTTTTCCCCTTGGCCGGAGTCTTGACGACCGCCTTTGGCGCCGCTTTCGGGGCCGGCCTGGCGGGGGTCTTCGCCGGGACCTTCCGGGCCGGAGGGGCTTTTGCTGCCGCCCCGGCGGATTTTTTCGTTGGCCGGGCAGGCTTCTTCGCCGCTTTGGCGGGCCGGGCCGCCGCCGCACGGGACGGTTTGCCCGCCAATTTTGATTTCGATGCGACAGTCTTCTTCGGTTTGATAGTGGACATGGGTGTGGGGGAGGAATCCTTATTTGTTTTGACGCAATTATACAATATGCCCGAAGAAGGAAAAGATGTCAATGATCAAATGCCGATTTTCGCCGCTTGCCAAGCCGCGCCGCGGCCCCTTTTCCGTTGCCGCCTTCCGTCTCCCCGGCTATTCTGCGCCCCGTGAGAAGGTGGTGCCATCCGCTCGTCCTGCTGCTGGCCCTGGCCGCACTGCCGGCCCGGGCCGAGCCTTCGGCGCGCCTTCTCATCTGGATCAACGGCGACAAGGGGTACCGCGGCATCGAGGAAGTGGGCCGGATTTTCGAGCGCCACACGGGGGTGCCCGTCGTCGTTGAGCATCCCGAAGGCGCCACGGACAAGTTTTTCCATGCCGCCCGCAGCGGCAAGGGCCCCGACCTGATGATCTGGGCCCACGACCGTCTCGGCGAGTGGGCCGATGCCGGCCTGCTGCTGCCCATCGATCCCGACCCGGCCCTGCTGCCGCGCATCTTCCCCAAGGCCTGGGAGGCCTTCACCCATCGCGGACGGCTCTGGGGCTATCCCCTCGCCATGGAGTCCACCGGCCTGATCTTCAACAAGGCGCTGATCTCCGAAGACGAAATTCCCCGCCGGCTGGCCGACTGCGCCCGCCTGGCCCCGCGTTTCAAGAAGCAGGGCGCCCATGTCCTCATGTGGGACTACAACAACACCTATTTCACTTTCGGCCTGCTGGCTTCCGCCGGCGGCTACGTCTTCGGCCGGCATCCCGACGGCTCCTGGAACACCGCCGATGTCGGCGTCAACCACCCGGCCTCCGTCCGCGCCATGGAAACCGTGGTCTCCCTGATCCGCTCGGGCGTCCTTCCCGCCAGCCTCTCCTATTCCATCGCCGAATCCCGAATGAACCAGGGCAAGCTCGCCCTGTTCATTTCCGGCCCGTTCGCCTGGGAAAACCTTCGCAAGAGCGGCATTGATTTCGGCGTGACGACCCTTCCCGGCCTGGACGGAAATCCCGGCCGCCCCTTTGTCGGCGTCGTCGGCGCCGTCTTCAACCGCGCCAGCCCCCACCTTGATCTCGCCCAGGAATTCCTCGAACACTACCTGCTCACCCCGTCCGGTCTCGAGGCCATGGACCGCCACGTGCCGCTGGGGGTTCCCGCGCTCATGGAGGCCTACCGCGCCAAGGCCAATGACCCGCTCATCACCGGATCCATGGCCAACATCGAGGCCGGAATCCTGATGCCCGGCATTCCCCGGATGGGCGTCTTCTGGAGCGCCATGGAATCCGCTCTCTCCACCATCACCTCGCTGCGCGCGACACCGCAGGACGCGCTCGACAACGCGCGCGACCGCATTCTCCGGGGGCCCTGACCGCATGACCGCGCTCAACCGCCTCCTGTGGAGCCTGCTGCTGGCCGGCGCGGCTTTTCTGGCCGTCCGGATGGCCGCCGCCGGCGCCGTCGTCCTGGCCGTTCCCCTCCTCGCCGCCGCCGGGTTGGTCGCCTGGGTGTACACCTCCCGGCGCACCCGCGCCTCCCGCTATCTCCTGCCCGGCCTCGCTGCCTTCGCCGTCTTCGTCCTGATGCCCCTGCTCTATACCGTATTCATCGCCTTCACCAACTACAGCGGCGAGCACCTGCTCTCCCGGGAGCAGGTCCGACACTGGTTTGCGCAGGATCAGTACGCCCCGCGCGACGACCGCTACGCCTTCCGCGTCCATCCCGCCTCCCTGCCCGGCCAGTACCAGGTTGTGGCCACCGTGCCGCGCAAACCGGAAGCGGTCGGCTCGGGAGAAACGTCGTTGCACATCCCCAGCGGGCCGGAAGACGAATATGGAAACCGCCTGATGGTTTCCCGCCCCTTCACCCCGGAAGAAGCCGCCGCCGGCCGGCCCGTCACTCTCGCGCTCAACATCGTGCCGCCCACCGCAGAACCGCTGGGCATCCGCGACGTCATCGCCGCCCGCCCCTGGCTGAATTCAGCGCGTTTCACGTTCCCCGGCTCTCCGATCCCTCTGCGCCCTGTAAGCCTCCGCGCCCTCGGTTTCCGCCTGCCCCTGTGGCGGGAAGACGGCGACAGGCTCACGAACGCCGAAACCGGCCAGATCCTTGTGCCCGATGCCTCGCGAGGCAATTATGTGGACGCGCAGACCGGCGAACCCGTCGGCCCCGGCTGGCGCGTATGGATCGGCATGCAGAACTTCCGCCTGCTGTTCACCGATCCCGCCCTCCGCGGACCTTTCCTCCAGATCTTCACCTGGAACGTCGCCTTCGCCCTCCTGTCCGTCGTCCTGAGCTTCGCCCTCGGCGTCATGCTCGCCTGCCTCCTCCAGTGGAAAGCTCTCCGGGGACGCGCCGTCTACCGCACCCTGCTCATCCTGCCCTACGCCATCCCCGCCTTCATCCCCATCCTCGTCTTCCGCGGACTCTTCAATGAAGGCTACGGCGAAATCAACCTCGTGCTGTCCGCCCTGTTCGGCATCGCCCCCCGCTGGTTCACCGATCCCGCCCTCGCCCGGACCATGATCCTGATCGTCAACACCTGGCTGGGCTATCCCTACATGATGATCGTCGCCTCCGGCATGCTCCAGGCCGTCCCCGATGAACTCTACGAAGCCACCGCCATTGACGGCGCCGGTCCCTGGACCAACTTCTGGAAGATCACGCTGCCCCAGATCCTGCCCCCGCTTCTGCCGCTGCTCGTCGCCAGCTTCGCCTTCAACTTCAACAACTTCTCCCTGATCTACCTGCTGACCGGCGGCAAGCCCGACATTGTCGGCTCCGCCACCGTCGCCGGCACCACCGATCTGCTCGTCTCCTACACCTTCCGCATGGCGTTCAAGGATTCCTCCGCCCGTTTCGGCTTCGCCTCCGCCGTCGCCTCCCTGCTGTTCCTGCTCGTCGCCCTGCTCGCCTGGCAGCAGCTCCGCCTGTCCCGCCGCCCCGCCCCCGCCGCCGCGAAAGGAGGCACCTGATGGTCGAAGGCCGCTCCTGCCGCGTCCGCCTGCTCCTCGCCCACGCCGCGCTGATCGGCTTCATGGCGCTGGTCGCCGTGCCGCTGTTCATGGTGGTCGCCATTTCCTTCCGCCAGGGCAACTTCGCCACCGGCTCCATCTGGCCCTCCGCCGACACCTTCAGCCTCGAGCACTGGCGCATGGTCCTCGGCCTGCCCGTCCTCCAGCCCGACGGCACCTGGCTGGAATCCTCCGCCCCGGTGCTTCGCTGGCTGTGGAACTCCGTCAAGATCGCCGCCGTCAGCGCCTTTCTCGTCCTCCTCCTGTCCTCCACCTGCGCCTATGCCTTCGCCCGCATGAAATTCCGGGGACGCGAACCGCTGCTCTCCAGCCTGCTCATCCTGCAGATGTTCCCGATGGTTCTCGCCATCATCGCCATCTACTCCATCCTCGAAACCCTCGGCCGCTGGGTGCCCGCCCTCGGGCTCGACAGCCATCCCGGCCTGATCCTCGCCTATCTCGGCGGCATCGCCACCCACATCTGGATCATCAAGGGCTACTTCGATTCCCTTCCCATTTCCCTCGAAGAATCCGCCGCCATTGACGGCGCCACGCCCTGGCAGACCTTCCGCCTGATCATGCTGCCCGCCTCCCTGCCCATCTTCGCAGTGGTCTTCATCCTCGCCTTCATCGGCCTGCTCGGCGAATACCCCCTCGCCAGCGTCGTCCTCCAGCGCACCGATCAGTGGACCCTCGCCGTCGGCGCCAACAGCTTCCTCTACGAACAAAATTATCTCTGGGGCGATTTCGCCGCCACCGCCGTCCTCTCCGGGCTTCCCATCACCCTCCTCTTTCTCGCCTGCCAGCGCTTCCTGATTTCCGGCCTCACCGCGGGCGGAGTCAAGGAATGAGCAACTTGTTCGACCTGCTTCTCTCCTGGCTGGCCGCCGGCGGCGTCTTTCTCGGCTGGACCGCCTGCATCCTGCTCTGCCTCGGCGGCCTTCTGCTTGCCGTGTTCTCCATCTCCGGCACCTGGCTCGTGCTCGCCGCCGCCGCGCTCGCCGCGGTCCTGACCGGCCCCGCCCAGTTCCCCGGCTGGCCCGTTATAATCGGCATGGCCGCTGTCTGCGCTGCCGTGGACATCATCGAATGGTTCGCCGCCTCCTGGGGCGTCCGCCGCCGCGGCGGCTCCCGCGCCGCCGGCTGGCTGGCCCTGCTGGGCACCATCGCCGGCGCCATTCTCGGCGGCATGGTCGTGCCCATTCTGGGAAGCCTCGTCGGCATGATGATCGGCAGCTTCGCCCTCGTTTATTGGTCCGAAAACCGCCGCCTCCGTCACACCGCCCATGCGGCCCACATCGCCACCGGCGCCGTCCTCGCCGCCATGTCCGTCCTGATCCTCAAAGTCCTCGCCACCTCCGCCCTGACGCTGTGGCTTACAGCCGGACTGCTGCTGTAGACCACGGCGCCGACGTGGCGGCTACTGTAGGCCACGGCGCCGACGTGGCGGCTACTGTAGGCCACGGCGCCGACGTGGCGGCTCTCCGGCTGTTTGGAGCCGGGACGACCTCATCCCGCTATCTTTGTCGGCCACCCTGCAATTTATCCCGCTGACAGCGGGCCGGGTGGCGGGCTGTTCGGCTGTTCCTGCCACGTCCTCCATAACCTTGGTGAAGGGGGATAATAGCCCGTCGCGCCGAGGCCGGCGGCGGCCCCCCCATTATCCCCGCGAACGCAGGAATTCCTCGGGCGTCAGCCCGATGTCCTTGATAATCTGCCGCAGGAGGATCGGCGAAAGATCGCGTCCACCATGGTCCGGCACGGTGGTTTGACGGCCATCGGCATGACGGAATTGACGATGCGACCCGCTTTGGCGGATTTGTACGAACCCGAGCCGCTCAAGAATACGGATGACCTCCCGCGGCTTGAGAATCGGCAACGTCCCCATGGCAGATCAAACGGTAACGGCCTGCGTACCGACAAACTCGGCTTCGAGGGCCGGTTCGCCGTCTTCCAGCAGCATCTGAATCACCTCGCGGAGATTCTCGCGCAACTCCTCCATGGTTTCCCCCTGGGAATGCGCCCCTGGAAAGCCCGGGACATAGCCGACATACCGCTTCGTCTCCGGACAACGCTCAACAACTGCGGTAAATGCATTCATGGAAAAACCTTACCACGAACGCCCCCGATTGGCTACTGCGATGTCTTTTGGCACCAACTGTTCAATCCACCGCTTTCAACGATTTCAATGGCTTCAACGCCCCCGTCGCCGGTCTTGTAAGCCACCCCATAGTTTCACGCGATGGGGAACCTGTCCTTGCCCCCCTTTCAGATTGAACAAACCGTCATTTTACGCAATCTGCATCATGCCAAAAGGACACCGAGCAATGCCAATACATCATTTCATAGGACCCCTATTCCCCCTATGTACCTCTTTGATATACAGGCTCCGGGTAAGAGCCTGCTGTTATTGATCGGGATTGCCTGTGCAACCGTTTTGATAGAGAGCCCATTTGGTGGATAGACACAAAAATGGCGTACCTGCAGGGAGTCGAACCCCGAACCTTCTGATCCGTAGTCGCCGAAAAGCCCGTTTTTCCTAAGAAATATGCGTATTTTCACGACTTCCGATAGCCGTGCAACACCCTGCAACGTAGCCAGAGTGTAGCCAGAGGGGACCGGCCCCAGCTTTTCCCGCAAGGCCCCGCACAGACCGCCGCCCAGCCGCCCCCAGAACGACCGCCATGTTAACCCAGCCCGAGACATGGCCCACCAGCCGCCGACGATTCCTAGACGATCCTGGGGGCGGTTTTCGCGGCACAGCCAGCCATTCCCCGCGCCGGCGCAGATCCGGCGGATCTCCACGGGCCAGGGTGGGCCCCTTCCGCCCCGCCGGCGCACGGCGCACAGCCCCGGCCCCCGGCAGTTGGCGGCGCAGATGGCCAGCACCGCCGCCACCGCCGCCGAGTTCG
>Ga0123328_1001698_pt1 | contig 21054 bp, 10 predicted proteins | sample BioC12SIPDNA_2_FD_89702 | JGI IMG/M metagenome (GOLD analysis project Ga0123328, IMG submission 89702) | Anaerobic biogas reactor microbial communites from Washington, USA - Biogas_R1_A C12 SIP DNA | ecosystem: Engineered > Bioreactor > Anaerobic > Unclassified | place: Washington, USA...
GGCCCTCCCATGGAAAGGGTCGGTAAGAACCTTGGTGACGATACGCATGTACATCAATCTAGCCGAAACGATGCATGTGTCAAGCAGATTTGTGGGTGGCACCTTTCTCGATTTCGTCCACGACCCTCGCGGGCACAGCCAGGCGGCGCGCGACGAGCCGCGGGAGTTGGTGTTCGTCGCCGACCGCGTGACCTGTGCCGAGGCGGAAGGTTTCCTCGACGCCGACGCCTTCGCCCACGACCCGGCCGACCAGTGGTATCGCCAGCCGCGCGACGATGAGCCCCGGGAATTGACCTACGTGGACGAAGACACGTTCTGGTCGGAGTTCTGATCGCCGCAGCGCCCCGGCGACGGGCGGGGGGCAGGGGGAGACGGTCCGCCCATACCGCAGGATTTCCCCGACACCCAAACCGCGCCATCCCGTCAGGATGCCGTTTGGTCGGCAGGTCTTGCCCCGAGAAGCCCCGGAAGACGGCCGGCCCGTGCAGGAGGGGATGGCGGCTAGCCGCCATCGCCCTCCTGCACCTCCTTGACTCACCCATTCCGGGTGACCATGATCAGGGCGCATGGGAAATCACACATTTCCTATCACTTTCACTCATGCGCCAGGAAAGGCCCCTCTTGATGATGCGCCCCAGGTTCAGCTTTCTTCTTCTTTTCCTTCTTCTCTCGGTTCGCTCGGCGGGCGCCGCGATCGCCGAAGTCGAAGGGTTTCCGGTCGCCACCCAGTTCTCGCCGGTGCCCTCCGGCGACGGCTGGAAGGGCGAGGACGGTCCCTTGAGCGAGGCGACCCTTCACGCAACGGTCGAAAACATTCGAGCCCACGGTTTTACCGGGATCGAGGCACCGACCCACCGCCCGCCCGAGGAGCAGGCGATCATCCTGGACTACGCCCAGTCGCTCGGGATGTTTATCACCGTTCACACCGGTGCACTCGAGTTCTTCGGGCGGACCGAGCCGCCTGCGATCTGCGTCTACTCACCCGAATACGCGAAGGCCGTGCGCGCCAACGCCGAAAAGGCACTCGCACCGCTGGCGAATATCCCTCGGCTCTACAGCGCCTTTGTCTATCAGGACGAGCCGTTTCATTGGGGACCGCAATCGTTCGGCTACAACCCGGAGGTGAAAGCCGAGTTCCAACGCCGGTACGGGTACGAACTCCCCCCCGATCTCGAAAGCATTCGAAACGACCCGCAGAAGTGGCAGGACGTGATCGATTTCCGATCGGCCTATTTCCCCGACGGCTGGCGCCAAGTCTATCAGATCGTCAAAGAGCTCAATCCCGATTTCAAAGTCGTCCTGACCCACGACAGCCACAATACCTTCGGCGCCGGGTTCAGCTCCCACTCCGAGATCGCGATCGACGATATCTTCCACTGGGGCGGCGATTTCGCCGACATGTTCGTCTTCGATATCTACCCCTATATGATGTTCGACTTCCGTTTCGGCCGCCCCGCCCTCCTGCCGAAACCGCGGATCAGTCAGACGCACTACTCCATGGCGCAGATGCGCAATCTGACCCGCAGCCACGGCAAGGAGCTGGGGTTTTGGGTGGGGACCTACAATCCGGCTTGGTTCAAGGACTTCCTCGGCCCCGACCTGGCGGCCATGTCGTGGGCGGAGCGTGAGATGAGCATGACGGCGGTGGCCAATGGCGCGGACTTCCTTCTGACAGGTTACAAGATCCCTGTGGACGCCGGGCACTGGGAGAGCTTCGGCGCAGGACTCCGACTCCTTCAGAAAGCCGGGGCGCCCCTGCTCGACGCGCCCAAGCTCAAGGCCAAGGCCTGCATGCTCTTTCCCAGAACCCAGTACATCCAGCTGCAGCAGGAATACTTCAACGTCGGCCTCTCGTTCGAGCTCTTCCTGAGGGCATTCGGCGAGCTTGATATCCTCCACGAGGACCAAGTCGTCGATAATACCCTCGATGGATATCAACTGCTCGTCCTCTTTGACGTGGCGCTGCTGCCGGAACCGGTGGCCAGGCACGTGGCGCAATTCGTCGCCAACGGCGGCACGCTCGTTGCCGATTGCGTGCCGGGCCTCGGGGCGGATCGCAAGCCAATGCAGGTCATGGAGGAGCTCTTCGGCGTGGAGTCGGCCGAGACGGGACGGATTCAACGCGCCGGGCATTGGGTGCCCTACAGACAGCAGGCCCCGAGCTGGGCGAACCTCCCAGCGGATCGCCCCGATGAATCAATCTTCAAGACCGACAGCCTCAAGGGCGAGGTCATGGAGATCCCCCTGGACCTCCCCCTGATCAGTCCGCGGGCATGCAGCGTCACCACCGGCAGGATCCTGGCGACCACGGCCGCCGGCCTGCCGGCAGTCGTCCATCGCGCGACAGGTGAGGGCCAGACGTTCCTTCTCGGGTTCTGCCTGCAGGATACGTACTTCCACACTTGGGAGACCGAGAACGCCTCCGCGCGGAACCAGCTCCGCAGCCTTTTGACCGCCCTGACCCGAGCCGCTGGCGTCCGCCCGCACGTCGCTTCAACCAATCCGGATATCGAGGCGACGGTTCGCGCCAACCAGGACGAGGGCTATCTCTTCGTGATCAACCATGAAACAACCGTGGCCGAGACCACGGTCCCGCTCGCTGACCTGCCCTTCGCGGTCGACCTGATCATCGATCTCGCCTCGGAACGGCCGGTTCCCTTTGTCGCCTCAAACGACGGCGCGCTCCGGTGCGAGCTCGCGGTGCCGCATGGCGAGGTCGCCCTCCTGAAGCTCGTCCCTGCCTCCGCGGGTGCCACGGATGCACGCGCGGAGGAAGCCAAAGGCAGCTTTATGGTTTGGCAGCTACCGAATCAGACAACGACGCAGATGATGTCGTATGTGATTCGCGGCAGGGGCGGCAAAGTGATCGTGATTGACGGCGGCAACGCGGGGGATGCGCCCTATCTGGCCCAATTCCTTGAAGCGCTCGGCAACCGGGTCGATGCATGGTTCATCACCCACCCGCACAGCGACCATTTCGATGCCTTGTGCGAGATCGTGAAATCGCCCGGCAAGCTCGAGATCCAGGCGATCTACGCATCCCTCCCCTCGCTGGATTGGATGCAGAAACACACATCCGACGGCGAACGGGCTTCCTTCGAGCTGTTCCACCAGGCCATCGCCCAGGCCGAGCGCAGCCTCATCGATCTAGACGCCGGCCAGGAACTCCAGCTCGACGGCATTCGGATCGAGGTCCTCGGCGTCGACAACCCCGAGATCACCCAGAACCCCGTCAACAATTCGAGCATGGTCTTGCGCATGTCCGACCCGCAAAAATCAGTGCTCTTCCTCGCCGACCTAGGTGAGGAGGGCGGCGACAAGCTCTTGCGGGGTCCGCTGGCCGATCGCCTCCCGAGCGACTACGTCCAGATGGCGCATCACGGGCAGACCGGGGTCAAGGAGGATTTCTACAGGCATGTGAATCCTCGGAATTGCCTATGGCCGACGCCGATCTGGCTCTGGAACAATGACAACGGTGGCGGCGCCAACTCAGGTCCCTGGCGCACCCTGGAGGTTCGCGCCTGGATGGATCGACTCCCCATCCAGCGACACTACAAGATGTTTGACGGCCTCATCCGAATCGAGTGAGGCTTCGCGTTCCGCCGTTACCTTGGTTGGATTCAGCACGCGCCGAGCGCGCACGGCTGAGCGTCGACCGCGGCGCGGATTGGTGATCTGGCGCTGGGCCTCTTCGGAGAGCCCTAGCTCTGGCAGGTAGGTCTGATACCGCTCCGGATCCTGCCGGTAGAGCGCCTGAGCGGTCCGTATCGTGGAGCGCACCCGGCGCTCCTCGTCCTGGATCTCCTGGGCCCAGAGCAAGGCGACCTCGGGACTCTCCCAGGCGATCCGATTGGCGAACGCCTCAACGGCATAGTCGCGTACGGATGTCACCGGCTGCTGGTTCAACCAAGAGCCGGCGGCACCTGCGTTCTCCCGCGCCCAACGGTCCATGATCGAGGCATAGCCCGGACCCTGCACCTGCGGATCTGGGATCCGGCTGACCCAATCGACGGCGCCCTGCGGGTCGTTATCGGCCCATTCGCGCGACAGGCTCGCCACGACCTGGCCATTGACCAGACCGCCTTGGCTGATATGCTGCCCGACCCAGGCTGCCGCGCTCTATGGATCCTGGCATGCCCATTGCCGGGCAAGACCGGCCATGACGTCGCCGTTGACGCGCTCATCCCTGCCATCTTAACCGCCGCAGTCCACAACGACTCCGGAATCCGCCTCCGAACCGTCCGTGTCCGACGCCACCGTTCAAACCGTCGCCGAACGTTCTCAAGTGGGGTGGGTATCCCGCGTCTCCTGCTCGTGCTCATCGACTGTCCTCCACGAAATATCGTCCTGACAGCCGACGATGCCAAACCCCTCAAAAAGATTCATTTGGAGCCGGCGGCAGAGACCGAAAGTTGGGCTCCAGCAACAGCCCGAAGAACCCGCTGGCCTGCAGCGAAGCGCCCAGCCCGTTCGACCCCACGAGGTCGGACTGATGGACGTGCTCAGGCTCCTTCAATGAGACAGACTCCGTACCTGGCGACGATGGCCGAGAGCGCATTGGCGCTATAAAGAGCCCATGTTGGTGGCCCTCGATGGCGGCACATCGACCGCGACGGCGAGTGCGGAACAGGGGTATTTACACGCCAAGTGACCACTTTGACCACTTTTCGCGTCGAGGGCCACCGAAACCTCGGAGAAAATGCCAATTTCTGCAAAGACTTGCAGGTGGTCAATCCGGCGGGTAGAATGTCACGAAATGCCGTAATTTGTAGGCTGACACGAGTGTTTTCGGCATGGGGTGTTTGCTCCCTCGCCCTGCGGAGGTAATTGGTGCAAGTCTACTGTTGGCGATTGGCTTCGACTTCTGTCGGGTCTCGCAGATTGCCTGGTCTGGCGACGACCGGCAGGGCTGCCTGGAGCTTGAAGAAGTGGATTGGAGCTCCCGCCTGGCGCCGGAATCCGGCGGTTCGCTTTAGATCCGCGCAAGGGGCGACTCTGCTGGCGGTTTTCCTGGCGACGGCTGTCTGTCTGGCCGAGCCGCCGACGAAATCCTGCCCGATTGGCGTCTTCGATTCGGGGACGGGCGGCCTGGCGGTGCTGGAGCAGATCCTCAACCTCGACCTGTTCGACAACCAGACGGGCCGACTCCGGGAGACCGGCGACGGGCGGCCCGATTTCGAACACGAGCGGTTCATCTTCCTGGCCGACCAGGCGAATATGCCGTATGGGAATTATCCCGTCGTCGGCAAACAGCGATTTCTCGTCGAGCTTGTCGAGAACGACGCCGAGTTCCTGCTGGGCAACGAGTACTTTTCCGCTCCCGCCGCGCCGGCGCCCTCGACGGACAAACAGCCGGCCAAGGCGATTGTCATCGCCTGCAATACGGCAACGGCCTATGGAAAGACGGCCATCGAGTCGCTTGTCGCCCGTGCGGAACCGGATGTCGAGGTGATTGGGGTGATCGAGGCGGCGGCGCTCGGCGCGCTGGAGGCGCTCCAAGAGGGTCCGCCGGGAACGATCGGCGTCCTGGCCACCGAGGGCACCGTGGCGTCCGGCGCTTACCCCAAGACGATCGCGGAGCTTGCTCGCCGAGGCGGACACCGCCAGCCGCCTTGCGTGGTTCAACAAGGCGCCTACGGCCTGGCCGGCGCCATCGACGGGGCGCGCGAGTTGATCGTTGCCAACGTCGCCGATGACCGGCCGCGGCTCGACTACCGGGGGCCAACGCTCACCAATCCCTTGGCCCCCATCGATCGCCAACTGCTGCCCCGATACCAGTTCGATTTCTCCGCGCACCGCGTGTTGTGGGAGGGGGACCGCGACCGTCCCCGCAGCCTGCAAATCAACTCCGTGGAGAACTACATCGCCTATCACCTGGTCAGTCTCCTGGAGAAGATCCGCGCCGCGCCGGACCCGCGGCCCCTGACCGTGGTGATCCTCGGCTGCACGCACTTCCCGTTTTACACCGACTCGTTCCGCGCCCAGCTGGCTCGACTTCATGACTACCGCGAGAACGGCGCGTACGTCTACCGGCCCTGCCTGGCCGCCGACGTGCGGTTCATCGACCCCGCCGTGCATGTCGGCAGAGAACTCTACCAGCGCCTGGCCGGAAAAAAGCAACTGGCCGAGTCGACCGGCGCGCCCCCAAAACCGCCCCGCGGCGAGTTCTACATCACCGTCCCCCGGCGCGATCACCCCGGCGTGCAGCTCGACCCGAGCGGCTGGTTCACCTACGACTACAAGTACGGGCGCGGCCCGGACGACGCGTTCGCCGACGTCCGCGCGGTTCCCTGGGATCAGCGCTACCTGGAGCCCGAGGTGACCAAGCGCCTCGCCCGGCAGGCGCCGACGGTCTGGGGGGCGATCCGCCAGTTCAATCTCGACCGGGCGGAGCGCGAGAAGAACCCGCCGGGCCATCCGTGAATCCCCCTCCCCGAAGCCCACCTCGGCCGGACCGGTGGCGGACGGCGCGCAACGGGGCAATTTTCCCTGTCTCCGCGATGCCCCCCGGCAGCTTGAAGTCTGCCGGGCGCTCGACCGCGGATCTCAATCGTCGCCGGACTCATCCGCGGCGCCCTGGCCGAGCAGGTAGTTGGCGATCCGGTCGGGAGTCGCCGCGAACTTGCGGCCGCGGAGAATCGCCTGGATTCGCTCAAGCGGCGCGTTGCCGGCCGCCCAGACGAAATCCAGCGCATTCAGAGCAGCGAGGACTTCGTGTTCCCCCGGGCCGTCCAGTTCCGAAGCCAGCCGCTCCAGCGCGGTCTCGCCCTCGCCCAGGTAGGTCAATGCCTCGGCGGCGACGATGCGAATATCACCCGAATCGTCCCCCAGCAGGGCCAGCAGCTTCGCCTTGGCCGGGGCAGCCCGCTGTTGAAGCACCAGGCAGCCGACCGCCCCCCAATACCGGAGGATCGGATGCGGGTCATCCATCGCGGCCAGCAGTTCCGGCAGCACGGCCACGTCGCGTGAAGATGCCTTGTCCGCGAGGTCCACGATCCGCTCGATCGGGTAGGCGTCCGACTGGGCGTACTCGTAGATCGTCTTCTCGCCGGCCAGGCGGCCGAACATGCCCTCGGGAATGAAGCCGGTGTCGCGCGTGGCGATGATTTCAGCGCGGAGCGCGCCGCGCCGCGCGGCCAACCGCGCCGCCTGCCGAGGGTCGTCCGCCAGGTTGCGAATCTCGAACGGATCGGCGGCCACGTCATACAGCTCCTCCGGCGGCTTCGGCCCCCAGTAGCGGGCTTGGACCGGATTGCACCTGCCCGCTGCGAACGATGCATGCCACGAGCGCATGCTGGGCAGAACCTGGAAAGGATACGCATAGTGCTGGCCCCAAGGCCTGTGGGGGCTGTAGTTGCGGATGTAGCGGAACTGCCGGTCGCGAATCGCCCGCGCGGTGTCATTGCGTTCATCCATCCGGCCGCGGTAGAGGAATACGTGCTCGCGCGGCGCGGTCACTTGCTCGCCAAGGAACGCGCGGCCTTCGTAGTTGTCGGGAATCGCCGCGCCGCCGAGGCTCAAGAGCGTGGCGGGGAAATCGACGAAACTGACCAACCGGTCCACCCACGCTCCCGGCGGAGCCGGCGCCAAGTGCGCCCACCTGGCGGGAAAGCGGATCACCAGCGGCACGCGCGTCCCCGAGTCGTGGAGGTTTCGTTTGCCGCGCGGCAGCGCTCCGCCGTGGTCCGAGTAATAGAAGACGATCGTCTCGCCGGCCAGCCCGGCTTTCTCCAAGTCGGCCAGCAGCCGGCCGACTTGCTCGTCGAGCCGCGTCATCTGGTCGTAGTAATTGGCCCAGTCCAGGCGGATTTCCGGCGTGTCCGGATGGTACGGCGGAAGAACGATTCTTTCCGGCGGCACGCGGTAAGCGCCCGGGTCCTTTCCCGCCTGGGGCGCGACCTGGCTTTCGTGGCTGGTGGTCAGGTTGAAGACGGCGAAGAACGGCTGGCCAGTCCGGCGATGTTTGTAGTGGGCCTTGGGGCTGCTCTCGTCCCAGGGCTGGCCGGCATTGGCCAGATTGTAGTCGGTCTTCGAGTTGTTCGTGCAGTAGTAGCCCGCCTCGCGGAGGCAAACCGGATAGAGCGGGAACGTCTCGGGAATTCGCACCCGGCTGCGGTGATGCTGCACGCCCAGCGACGAGGCATACATGCCGGTGATCAGCGTCGTGCGCGCCGCCGAGCAGACCGGCGCGTTGGCGAAGGCGTGGCGGTAGCGAACCCCCTCGGCGGCCAGCCGGTCCAGGTTCGGCGTGTGGGCCAACGGATCGCCATAGCAGCCCACGTAGGGGCTGTTGTCCTCGCTGGTGATCCAGAGGATGTTCGGTTGATCCGGCGAGCGGGCGAGGCTTTTCGCGGACCGGTAGACAATCCGGCTGTCCTCATTCTTGCCGCCGCGCGGCGGCTTGACCCATTCGCGACCGGTTCCGCCATGAACGGTCACCGGATCGCCCGGCAGCCCGACTGCCGGGGCCTGGCCGATTGTCAGAAAGGGGATTTCCAGGCTGCCTCGATTGCGATCGTCTCCCGTCTTCGCGACGTGGGTCTCGCGTGCCGATGCATTGCGGGCGATTGCGGCAATCGTTGCGAGGGCGGTTACGGCGGCGACGATTTTGAAGCGGTACGTGCGGGTCATGGGGTCTGTCTCCCTCGCTGTTCCTGCCCGATGGGGTCTTGGCTTCGCGATCGTGGTCTGATCGCCTCGTTCATTTCTCCGCCCAGAGCGACTCGATCAATTCCAGAGTCCCCTCGACCAGTTCGCGGCCGCCCTGCGGTCCGAAAACGATGCTCTCGGGCACGGCGCCGTAGGCGCCGCCGGCCACGGAGCGTTCGGTGGGGAGGTATCGGTAGTGCCCGGCGGCAGTCTGGACGGTGAAGGTCTGCACCGCCTTGCTGCGGGCCTTGATCTGGATGCCGAAATCCAAGTAGGGCGCAAGCGGAAATGTGGCGATCGCCATCTCGCCGATGCGGACCGCGTGAACCTCCACGGGCACTGTCGGCTCGGACTTTCGGAGCTCGAACTCTCGCAGCACCCGGGCGGCCCTGGCCAAGCTCCAATACACTCCGCTGATCTTCTCAAACCACTTCGGCCGCTCGCGAATCCTGGGATTCTCCTCGATTTCCTGCCACATCTTGCGGTATTCCCCGAGCAGCCGCTCGAAATCCCGCCGTCTACTCTCCACCTCCCCTTCCGCCAGGCCTTGCCGGCTCAACTGGATCTGCTCCACACGATGCACGAACGTCGGGTTCCACCCGATCTGATCATGCATATAGGGGAGGACGGAGGTGACGGCATCGGCAATCCGCACAGCGATCTCCTCCCGGCGAGTCCTCCCGGTGATCTTCTCCATCCGCTGCTCGGCCCGGCGGTCGACGAGAGCCATCGGCCACTGTTCGGCGGAGGCGGCGACCTGCTGCAAGACGTAAAGCGACTCGCCCAACCGCCTGCGCAGCTCACGGCGCGTTTCGTGCCAGAAGTCGGCGGTAATCCGCGAGCCCATCCCCCACGCCGCGCAGGGAACGTTGACCACCACGCCGGTCAACTCGCCGCCGGCGTCATAGGTATAGAGCAGTCCGACCGAATGGTCTTCGTAGCCTTCAATGTGGCTGAAGTCGGGCCGGTCCAGGCTGCCGAACTGCCGGGATCGCCCGTCGCGGTATGCAACCAGGCGGTTGTGCGACACGACGGCGTGCCCAAGACCGAAGCTCACGCCGCCGGGCTTGCGGCTGTTCCACGCATCGCCAATCGCGGCTGCGATTCGCGGAGCGGCGAATTCGAGAAACCCCACCGGCGACATCGTCTGCTCATCTGGCGCGACGCCGTAATACGACCATTCGGCAGGCACATCCAGCCCGTATTCGGCGAGCTCCGCCGCCAGCTCCGGATCGGTTCGCACGCACGGGGCGCCGTGGTTGTGCATCGCATTGAGCACGATCTTCTCCACGTCGATTTGCGGCTGCGACGTGGCCACCAGGTGCCGCACGCGGTCGCGGAGCTCGTTTCGGATGATCGCCAGGTCGCAACCGACCATGATGAGCACGTCACCCGAGCCGTCATCGGCCACGGACTCAAGAACGAGCACCGTGGCCATGATCGGATCCATGACCCCTTCCGACACCCGCAACGAAGACCCCGCCGCGATGTGAACTGGACCATCGGGGGTCAAGTCCGTCATGGCCCATCCCACGCGCAGCGGACCGGCTTGTTCCTCGTGGGCACTCGCCAGCGCCGCACGCGAGGCAAAGCTCGCCACGAGAAGCAACATCAGGATGCGGACCCCGCATCCGCGTACAAGAGCGGCTTTCGTGATCCTCCGACATCTCATCGCGATGTCCTCCGATTGCTCAAGAACGAGCGTGTTGGACTTGCGCAACGCATGGAAGCTCGTTCCGACCGGTTGCATTCGGTCCGACCCGGCAGTTCCTCGCTCGACGCAGCTCATAGGTTACAGCCTAACGGCACCATGTAACAGGCTTGCTTCTGGGTTCCCAAGCTTCCGCTTGGCGACCTCCGTTCGGCCTCCTGTTCCCACTCCAAACCGTTCGCCGCATGGCCTGCCGCACAAGGCGATGGCCCCCCGCGAGAGTGGTGAAATTGCATAACCTGCCCGTTTCCCGTAGTCTGAAGTCCTCTTGAATTCTGAAACCGTCTGAAGAGGGCTCAAGTCATGCGGTCTTTGTTGGCGTTCGGTGCAACGGCTTTCGGACTGGTTGTCATCCTGGCCGGCGAGGCACTATCTGGCCAGCCGGTCGCGTTTCGCGGCGACTGGACGGGCAGGTCCGAGGCGGCCAACCTGCCCACCACGTGGAACGAAACGACCAATCTGGTCTGGAAGTCGGCGCTGCCCGGCCCGGGGAGTTCCATTCCGATTGTTGTCAACGGCCGGATCTATCTCACCTGCTACACCGGGTACGCCGAGTCGATCGAGGAGCCGGGCGAGACGGCCGACCTCGTGCGCCACGTGGTCTGCCTGGACCGTACGTCGGGCAAGATCCTCTGGCAGAAGTCCTTCAAGGCCCGCATGCCCGAGTCCGAATACCGCGGGAGCAACAACACGCGGCATGGCTACACGTCGAGCACGCCGACCAGCGACGGCCGGTTCCTTTATGTCTTCTTCGGCGCCTCGGGGGTCTTCTGCCTCGACCTGGAGGGCAACCAGGTCTGGCATGCGGACGTCGGCTCGGGCATCCACGGCTGGGGTTCGGCCACCTCGCCGCTACTCTACCGCGACCTGGTGATCGTCAACGCCAGCATCGAGTCGAAGTCGCTCGTCGGGCTGGACAAGAAGACGGGCGAAGAGGTCTGGCGGGCAGGCGGCATTTCCAGTTGCTGGGCCTCGCCGGTGCTCGTCGATGCCGAGGGGGGCAAGCAGGAGATCGTGCTCAACGTGCCGAACACCCTGACCGGCTACGATCCGCGGACCGGCGAAAAGCTCTGGTACTGCGAAGGCATCCCGGACGGCTATCTCTGCCCCTCGGTGATCGGCGAAGGAGACGTGGCCTACGCGATCGGCGCGCGGAAGAATTCGGCAATGGCCGTCCGGACCGGCGGGCGAGGCGATGTGACCGAAAGCCACGTCCTCTGGCGAACGAACAAGGGTTCGAACGTCTCCTCGCCGGTTTACGTGGACGGCCACCTCTACTGGTTCCACGAATCGCGCGGGACGGCGATTTGCGTTGACGCCAAGACCGGCGAAGTGGTCTTTGAAGAGCGCTTGGAACCGCGGGCCGGCCTGATCTACGCCTCGGTTCTCGCGGCCGATGGAAAGCTCTACGCGCTCTCCCAGAACCGCGGAACCTACGTCCTCGCGGCCAGGCCCGAGTTCCAGCAGTTGGCCGTCAACGTCTTCGCCGACGACAACAGCCGGGCCAACGCCAGCCCCGTCGTCTCGGAGGGGCAGATTCTGCTCCGCACCGACAAAGCGCTGTATTGCCTGGGCCAGTGATCGGGGTGTCGCCAAGGGGCCGCCCGGTTGTCAGGCGGCGGTAATCGGACGGCAGCCTACGTCGTACGCGACAGTCACCAGTCGCCAAGGGGCCGCCCGGTTGTCAGGCGGCGGTAATGGATCCGGCCGAAAACCGGCTTCTCCGCCGCCAACTACATCGTCCCTCGTCCCGCTTGCAGCAGTCGGAGAGGCTCGGTCCGCCCGGTGGCAAGGGCCGGCCAGACAGCGGCTGCAAGACAGAGAATGAGCGTGGCCGAAATCCCCAGGGCGAGGCGGCCCCAAGGGACGATGAACGGAGCCTTCATGCCGCTGAAGAAACTCCCTCCGTATTGGGCCATCCCGGCCCCGCACCATCCGGCGGTCAGCCCGAAAGCCAGGCTCAACAGGCAGGCGGCGACCCCAATCAGGATCGCCTCGGCCAGGACCAGGCGAACCAGGGCCCCGCGGGTCATGCCTTGCGAGCGGAGAACGCCCATCTCCCAGCGGCGCATCCGGGTGGAGGTCACAATCGTGTTGACAACCGCCAGCGATGCGACGGCCAGGGTGACCAGCGGCAACTGGCTCATGCCCCAAATCACCGCATCGGCCCGCTGGTTGATGCTCGCCCGCAATGCCTTGGCAGCGGTCACGCGTGCGCTTGGCCTGTGGGCGGTCACCTCGCCGTGGTCCGGCGAACGATACGTCTCACCCGCGTGCCGATCGGCGAGGGACTGCATCGCTGCCTCGATGTCCGCCAGCGGCACGCTGGAGTCCACGTTGAACCAGCAGAACTCGATTCCCCGGAGTTGGAAATCGCCGCGGACGTTCTGGTCGGAGGCGAAGACGATGCCGGCGGTGCGGGTCTGGTGTCGGCGGACGCCCGAGAACTTCGTGAACCAGTGCCAGCCAGGCAGGTCGACGATCCCCGCGACCCGGTAAGCCACACGGCGGTCCGCTGCTTGCGGCGGCACGAGTTGCAGGGGATCGCCAAGGCGCAGATTCATCGCCCTGGCGAGGTCTTCCGCAATCAGGCAGCCGCGGCCGGCGGCCAGCGCGGCGATGGCGTTGCTGGCGTCGCCTTCCAGAAACTCGAGATCGAGGAACGGCCGGTCGCCCCCAAAGGCATCGCGGGGGTCCACGCCGATGATGATCACGTTGTCGTGTTGGAGCAGTGGAGTCGGCGCGAAATCCGCCAGTTTCGGCTGTTCAACCGCCAACGGCATGCACGCGGAGGACTTGACCCCGCCAATCGCCCGCAGGTCCGCCAACTCCGCTTCGTCCAGACCGACGGGCTGGAAGGCGACGAGCGCGTCGGGAAGCCACTCGCCGGGGAAGTAGGGTTGCAGCATCGAGTAACCCCAGGTCTGCGTGGAGATATAGAGCGCCAGTCCCACGCACAAGGCGACCGTCGTGCCGATCGTTCGCCAGAGGTTGGCCGAGAGCTGTGTCGCGGCCAACGGGAAATCGAGGCCCAACACGGCCGCGACGGCATGGCCGAAACACTTCTCGGCCAACAGCACGGCCGCCGGAGCAAGCAGCAGGAAGCCGGCCACCATGGCCGGATAGCCGACCGCCCAATAGACCCAGGATCGCGATTCAAGGGGGACCTGGAGGACGAAGACGGCGATCGGATTGATCGCAATCAGAAGCAGCCCGCCGGCCGCGGCGATCAGCGCCGCGTGTCCATGAGGCCAAGGACGCGGGGAGACCATGGCCTCCAGCGGTCGGACGCGGGCGGCCCGCCACGCGGGAAGCACCGCCGCCGCCAGGGAGCCGCCCAGGGCACTCAGGCCGGTCAGCGCCACGCACCAGGCGCCCAGCGCCACGCCGGTGGGAAACAGGTCCGGTTGGGCCCAGCGGGCCACTTCGAGCAGCCCGAAGCCGGCCAGCAACCCGCCGCCCCAGCCGATCAGGGCCAGCAACAGGCTCTCGGCGAACACGAGCACCACCACCTGGCTCCTTGTCAACCCGACAGCGCGGAGCACGGCCAGTTCCCGGGTCCGCTCGCTGACACCCATCGAAAGCGTGGTGAAGATGATGAACAGGGCGGCCAAGAGGGCCATTCCGGTGGCCGAATAGGCTTGCGCCCTCTTGCCCGAGACGCTTCGGTCCCGGCTCATACCCGCCTCGACGGCGGTCAGATCCAGGGCCTTTGCGCCGGGAGCGGCCTTGGCCAGGCGAGCCTGCCATCGCTGGACGAAGTCGGCCGCAAGGGCATCGTCGCGGAGGGCCAGTTGTACGACGTTCGGCGGTGACTGGTAACCGTTGATTTCATCGGCAGCCTCGCGGCGGACGTACAGCGCGCTGGACGCCGGTGTTGTGCCGAAAACGCCGGGCAGGCTGGGACGGCCCGCCGCGGCCGCGGCCTGGCCGGGGCCGCCGCCAGGGCGCTGGCCGAGGTCTGCCGAGTCCTCGGGCGGTCCGCCGGCGCTGCCGCGCATCCCGCGACCGCCGCGCCGCGGGCCTTTTCGGCCGGCCGGACGATCCCCGCCCGGCGTTCCGCCCGCGGACCGGCCGTCACCTGGACCGCCGAACGCCGGCGACAGGGCGGGCTCGCGGACGATCCCCACCAGGGCCAAGGTCTTCTGATTCGTCAACGACGTGACCAGCACGCGGCCGCCGACTTCGACGCCGAGACGCTTGGCCTCGCGATCGGTGAGGACCGCCGAGTCCGGGCCGCTCAACCATTCTCCCTCGATCAATTCGTGGGGCGGTTCTTTTGCGCTGGTGCCCACCAGGACCGGGCCGAGGGGCGGTGCTCCGTGGACCGGCGGGAGGGAGCCTCCCATCACCTCGGTGCCCGGCTCGATCCGCTCGCCGCCGGAAGGCGGACTGCTCCTGGCAACGGCCACCCGCGACTGGATGATCGGGTTGACCTCGGCCACGGCCGGATCGGCCCGGAAATCGTCGATCAGCGATTCGGGAAGGGTCCCACCCATTGCCCGGCCGGGAACGACGATCACGTCGTAGCGGCCCATGTAAGTCGAGGCATGCTCGTCAAACTCCGCCACCAGGGCGTCGTAGCCGCTCACGACCCAGACCACCGCGCACGAGGCGGCGATCACGGCGAGCGACGCAAGGCCCAGCCGCGCTGGGTGGTGGCGGGCTTGAGAGAAGAGCAGAGTTGCCACGGTCCGCAGATTGTTCACGACGAGGCCTCCAGCGGCGAGGCTGCCCGAACAGTGTCGTGGTAGTGGGCGGCCAGCGACTGCGCGTCGCTGAACTTCTCGGTCCTGAAGTCGGCGAGCACCCGCCCGTCGGCCAGCACGATGACCCGATCCGTCCAGGTCGCCACGGCCGGCTCATGAGTGACGACGACGATCGTCCGGTTCTGCTCGCGGCAGAGTTCCTGCAACAGGCGGCAGAGTTCCTGGCCGGTCACCGAGTCGAGGCTGCCCGTCGGTTCGTCGGCCAGAACGATCGCCGGATCGGCGATCAGCGCTCGGGCGAACGCCACCCGCTGCTGTTCGCCTCCGCTGAGCGCGTCGGGCCGGTGGGTCCGTCGCTCCTTCAGACGGAGCCGCGCGAAGAGACTCTCGAATCGCTCCCGGGCGCTGGCCGCGCGCCCATCGGTGCGCACCGGCAACAGGACGTTCTGCTCGGCCGTCAACGAGGGGATCAGGTTGAACGCCTGGAACATGACCCCGATCCGGCGGCGGCGAAAGATCGTCAGCCGCCGGTCCGACATGCCCGCCAGGTCCTCTCCGTCGACGAACACCCGCCCCTCGTCGGGCGCGGTCAGGCCGGCGGCCAGGTGCAACAGTGTGCTCTTTCCCGACCCGCTGGCGCCCATCACGGCGACGAACTCGCCCCGGGCAATTTCGAGAGATACGTCCCGTAAGGCCTCGATGATCACGCTCCCCTGCCGGAACCGCTTGGTCAGATGTTCGATTCGCAGCGGAAGCGGCGCGCCGTCGGTTGCATTCATGGTGAGAGGATTGCTCGCTGGTTCGAGGAACAAACGACGGGGTCCGGCCAGGCACGAAGCACGCCCAGCGCTATGGCCGAGACGCCACTTCCCGACCGGCTCGCGTCCAGAGTGCGTGCCATGTGCTCCGCTCGATCGTCTCGCTGATGAAGGCCACGCTGCCGTCGCAGAAGCAGGCATTCACGCCGCCCGGGTGGCGGCTGCGGGCCGCGGTGACCTTGGCGGATCGATAGACGAAATCGGGCGCCTGGTGGTTCGGAGTCAACCGCCCGTTCATCACCGGGCCGGTGGGCGAGCAGCCCCGCAGCCAGAAGAGGAGGCGCTTCCCGTCCCACCCGGTGATGCTGGAAAGAACCGCGTCGAGGCCGCCGGAATCGGCCGCCGCGGCAATCGTCGCATAGGCGCTGGTCTCGCCGCGATACACCTGCACGTCGGGAGTCGGGGTCAGATTCGGCTTGTTGCCGGGTCCGCGGAGCGACTCCGTGAAGGCCAGCGTGTTGCTTGTGCCGTCGGTGATCGCCGCCAATTTGACGTTCGCGTCGACCCAGCAGAGGCCGTCCGTTGCGCTGAATCCCGGGTTGAAGCCGCCGTCCAATCCGCTCCCCTGGTTCATCGCGTAGTTGCTGCCGGCCACGGCAATCACCGCACCGGAGGGGAGCGTCATGCCGTGAAGCGGCGGCTCGCCGTCGCTGGGGCAGAGGAACATCGGAACCGCCGTGGCCGCCGCCGCCCGCAGCCCGACCGGCAAGTCCGTCTCGCCGGGATGACCCATGTAGATCGAAAAGTCGATCAAATCCCGCAGGTTCGCCTGCTCGCAGTACGGCAGCAGCCGGGCCAGCGGCGAGAAGTCGTTGGGGAAGACCGGGCCGGCGAAGCCGGTGTTGGGCAGCGACTCGTGGAACGTGTCGGCGTAGTTGTGCAGCGCAATGCCCAACTGTTTCAGGTTGTTGGTGCAACTCATCCGCCGCGCGGCTTCGCGGGCGGACTGGACGGCCGGCAGCAACAGGGCGACCAGAATCCCGATGATCGCGATCACCACCAGCAGTTCCACGAGGGTGAACGCAGAAGGCGGCTTCCTGGGCATCTTTCCTCCTTGCCGTTGGGGGCGGACGCTGCCGGCTATTCCGCCTTCGGGCGGCAGTGGGACAAGGCGAGCAATGCAAACGACGTCACCAGGTTCGGGTCGCCTTCCATCCAACGCGAGCTTTCGGCGTTGATCCAGGAACCATTCTCTTGCTGCCGCCTCGCCAGTTCCGCGATCAGTTCCCGGCGCCAGTCGTGTTTCACGCCGCCGGCATCCTCAAACACCTCCTCGCCGAGCGCCTCGAGCGACTTGGCGAACGTGTGGTAGTAGTAATACACCCCGGCGCTGCCCATGCCGGGGTTGCTCGTCAGGTCGTAGTGCTTGCGGATCCATGCGATGGCCGCCTTGACGCGCGGATCATCGCGTGTCAGGCCGGCATAGATCATGCTTTTCAGGCCGGCGTACGTCATCGACCCATAACTCCGCAAACCGCCCGCGGCGGTCATCCGCTCTTCGTCCTGCACGCCTGGCACGCAGGTGTAGTAGAAACCGCCGTCGTTGATCTTCGCGGCGAACGGCGTCGTGTTGTGCTCGCTCTCCAGATTCTGGCAACGTGAGACAAAGGCCAGCGCTTTCTGGATCGCCTCGTCGTCGGCATCCGCGCCGCGAGCCTTGATCGCGTCCACAAGAAACGCCGTGTTCGACAGATCGGGCCGGGAATCGCCGCCGTATCCGGCCCCGCCGTAGTAGGCGTCGGAACTCTCCCGGTCGCGGCTCTCGTCCCACTGCAACCCCCGCACGTACTTCTCCGCCCTGGCGAGGATCGCTTCGTACTTGCCGTCGCGGTTCGCTTCCTGGAAGCACATCATGGCCGCGCAGGTTTCGTAGTTTCCGAACATCCCCTTCATTCCGTAGATGCCGCCGTTGGCCTGGGCACACGACTCGAGATACGCCAGTCCCTTGGCGACAATCGGATCTTGCGGCGCAAGGCCGTTGCGGAGCAGGGCGGTGACCGCCAGCGACGTGGGCCCCGTACCGGCAAAGCTGCTGAAAGACCCATCCTCCGCCTGGCCGTGGCTGGCCAGATATTGGATCCCCTTTTCCACGCTCTTCCGATGAAGCTCGGCTGTCGGGTCGCTCGGCTCCCCGCTCTCGGCCGCACCCGCCATGACAACCCAGCAGATGGCGACCGCTCCAAGTTTCAGCAAGGCCCGCAGGTCACCCGGCCCTCGATGGCAGCGGTTTCTGGCAGCCGGCTCTGATGTCAATCGGCAATCCATGTGATGGCCCCCGGTTGGTCTTTGTGATTGCGTCGTGCACAGAAACTTTACTTTCCGAGCAATTGGCGTGCCATCGCCCAAGACGGACTGCCGGCCCGCGGAACGACGTCTTCTTAAGCCCGCTGCAAGTGCCGCCAAAGCCCACTTTCGCCTCGAATTCATTGCCCGCAGCGCAGCATCCCAACATTCCAGTCCGCAAAGCACAGGCCGCTGGCGTGTCGATGCAATCGACAGGCCTGTCGACAAATTCAACACATGCCGCGTGGGAGGGGGGCAGCCCTGCGAGAGAGTGCCGGCAAGCGAGTTGCGGACATGGAAGCGCAACACGGCGCGGCGCCCGTGCGGACGGGCGTGATCCGGCGGCGGGCGGATGCTATCATGGCGAACGTCTCGATGAGGGCCGCGGGCAATCGCCTCCGCACCGTTGCTCCGTCCCAGGATCGCACTGGAATCTCAACCATGAAAACGACCCTGCTCACGCTGCTCTTGGGCCTTTCTCTGGCTGCATCCGCCCAGGCGGGCGAGTGGTGCCAAACGCCGCTGGATGTCGTGAAGCCCCGGGTGCCGGACAGACTCTGCCGCGTGACGCTCGACCAGCGGCAGCTCGGCGGAGAGATCGATCGCCGCATCCGGAACCTCGTTTATCAGAACTACATGGTGGTCGATCTGGACGGCAAGTGGCTGGATCATTTTCGCAACCGCACGGACCGCGGCAACCGCTCGCACGTCTATTACGGGATTGGCAAGGTGTTCGACGCCGGCAGCCTGTTCGCCGCCTACACGGGTGACCCGAAAGTCGCCGCGCGCACCCAGTACATCATCGACCAGCTGGTCAAGTCCCGCGACGCCGACGGGTACATCGGGTTCTGGAACGTCGAACCCGAGAACCGGCAGAACCACATCAACTGGATTCTCCACGAGCAGGAATACATCAACCTGGCGCTGGTGCGGAACTATCGCTGCACGGGCAATCCCCAATCGCTGGCCGACGCGCGAATCATGGCCGACTACATCCTCAAGACGTTCCCCACGCCGCGGAACCCGTGCTACGACGCGGGCGAAATCTGCACGGCGGGCTTGCCGGAAGGGATGCTGGAACTGTACCGCGTGACGGGCGATCGGCGCTACTTCGACTTCGCCGCCGACGTGCCGCACGGGAATAACCGCGGCGAGGTCCAACTCGCCTCGCTGCGGACCTGGGAGCAGGATTTCAGCCGACGCCCGCGACACGTGTACGTCATGCTCGCCCGCTGCTACGCCCAAACGGAGCTGTATCGCCTGACCGGCGAGGAAAACCTCCTCCACATGAGCCAACTGATGCGCAACGAGTTGCTCAAGAAGGGCCAGGGCGGCCTGCTCGTCACCGGCTCGTGCTCCGACGGCGAGCAATTCACCTACGACCAGAACGGTCGTGGAGCGATCGGCGAATCGTGCGTCACCGCGTACCTGCTGCGATGGATCGACAGCCTCCTCAGGCTCGAAGGCGACATGCGCTACGGCGACTTGCTCGAACGGACGATCTACAACGCCCTGCTGGCGGCCAATTCGCCCGACGGGCGCTGGATTCGCTACTTCACGCCTTTTACCGGCGACCGCCGGTACGACACCCGCGACTTCTTCTGCTGCTGCGGGAATTACCGCCGGGCGGTGGCGGAGTTGCCGCAGAAGGTCTATTACCGCACGCCGCAAGGGGGCATCGCGTTGAACCTGTTCACCAACTCGAAGAAGGCCTTCGACGTGGCTGGCGAGACCGTCACGCTTCTCCAGGAAACCGCCTACCCGAACGACGGCGAAGTGAAACTGACCTTCTCCACCCGGAACCCGGACCCGGTGGCGCTGGCGCTTCAATTCCGCACGCCCCGCTGGTGCCGGGCGATCACGCTCCGTGTGAACGAGGAAGCCCCCGTGACGATTGATCCCTTGAGACAGGAACTTGGCTGCTACGTCTTGAGTCGGGCATGGAAGGACGGCGACGCGGTGAAGCTCTCGATGCCGATGGCATGGCGGCTGCTCCGCGGCCGGGCGGTCCAGGATGGCCGCGTGGCGCTGTTGCGCGGACCGGTTGTCTATTGCATCGGCAGGGACCAGAACGCCAGACTGCTGGAGAAATGCCCCGAACCGCGGAATCTCGTCATCGATCCGGCTTCCCTCTGCGCGCCGATACGAGATGATTCGATTCGTCCCGATGGTTTGAAAGCCGTCGCCAAGGCGTGGCTGAGCGAGGATTGCAGCGGCGAAAAAGTCGCCGTCACGCTGACCGAGTTCATCGACCCCAGCGGCCAGGAAGTGTATTTCCGGGTGCCGGACCGCGCGGACACGTCGCCGGTGCGGCTGATGGACGACGAACTCGTGTCGTGGCCGAACCAGTTTGTCAACGCCCACGTGCAGAAGGCGATCTACGGGCCGCGCGCGGCGGGCGACCTGGAAGCGATGTTCGAAATCCGCGGCGATCTTCTCGCGGATTTGGCCGCCGACTACGTCAACCCGGGCGGCAAGACCGGCCGCGAGGCGGAATTCCCCGACGCCACGGGCGGCCGTTGGGCGTTCTACAATTGCGGCAACGGCGGGCTGCTGTCCACCGCCGCCGCCGGCGATGTGAAGCCGCTCAGCTCGCAGTTCAAGGCGTTCGGCTCGCCGCTGGGTTACGCCTACGGGCTGGAGAACCAGGGCGACCAGCTCGGCTTCGTCTCGGACTACGCCCCCAGCGACCGGCAGGAAGACGCCTGGCGGATTCACTACACGGAAAAAATGTTCGACCAGGTGCTTTCCGCCGCCGAGCGGAACGAATTCCTGTACACGCACCCGGTTTCCGACACGGCGCGCTACAACGTTTTCCGCTGGTCCCCCTCGGCCGGCCCGCAAAACACGGAGGTCGCGCTCTGCGGCACGTTGTTCTCGAACC
>Ga0123328_1001703_pt1 | contig 21022 bp, 11 predicted proteins | sample BioC12SIPDNA_2_FD_89702 | JGI IMG/M metagenome (GOLD analysis project Ga0123328, IMG submission 89702) | Anaerobic biogas reactor microbial communites from Washington, USA - Biogas_R1_A C12 SIP DNA | ecosystem: Engineered > Bioreactor > Anaerobic > Unclassified | place: Washington, USA...
CACCAGGAGAATTACGACGAAGAGCACGAACTCGATGACGGGCACCCAGGTTGTCTGCATGAAGTACGGGACGATTCCCTCCAGCATGCCCAGCACCAGGCCGCCGATGAGGGCGCCCAGCGGGTTGCCCAGGCCGCCCAGCACGCCGATGACAAAGCTCTTCAGCTCGTATGTCCCCCCGGCGAGGATGGTGAACGGGAAGAAGGTGGCGACCAGCCCGCCGGCGATGGCGGCGAGCATCGTACCGATGCCAAAGCTAAGCGCCAGAACACGGGCGGACGGGATGCCCATCAATTCCGCTGCCGTCCGGTTGTTGGCGACGGCGCGAATGTATTTGCCTGTTCTGGTGCGGTAGAGAAAGAGGTAGAGGCCGCCTGTGACCAGGACGGCGACCAGGGCGGCGACGACCCGCGTGCCCAGAATGGTGATTGGCCCCAGCTGTATCGAACCCAGCGAAAAATCGACGTTCCGCGGCGTCGTACTGAAGGCGGCGGTGCCGAGGCCAATGATGATCATGTTAACGGCGAAGGTCGCCAGCAGCGTGGATAGGTGGGGCGCGTTGATGACGCGATGGATGGCGATGACGTAGATGACCATACCCAGGAGCAGGCCGATAACCGCGACGACGATGAGCGTCAGGTAGGGGTGCATGCCCAGGTTGGTAAAGAGCAGGTAGACGCCGAACATGCCGAGCGCGATGATCGGGCCGTGCGCCAGATTGATGACGTTCATCACCCCCCAGATCAGCGTCAGCCCCATGGCGGCTATGCCGTAGACGAAGCCGATCAGCAGGCCGTCTACCAGGAATCTGAGGATATCCATATCTATCTCCCGTTGGGTGTTGGGGCGGGCGCCCATCTGGGCGCCCGCTCACGTTCAGTTTTGCTGCGCTGAGAGGTTTTTTTCGTTCTAGGGAAGAGGATAGAGGGTCTCGGCGGTGGCGCCTTCGGCCGGCCAGACTACCTCTTTGACCAGCTCGCCGTCTTTCTCCTGCCACTGGATGTAGACCATCGAGTGCCCCGTCTGCAGGCCGTGATTCTCGGGCGAGGTGTCGAACTGCATATGGCCGAAGAAGGTTACCACGTCCATCGCATCGAGCGCGTCGCGCACGGCGGACGAGTCGAGCGAGCCCGCGTCTTCGATGGCTTTCTGCAGCAGCAGGCAGGCTACGTAGCCGCCCGCAGCGTGGTAGGACGGGTCTTCGCCATATTCGGCCACAAACATCTCGGTGAACTCGCCGCTCGACGGGCCGTAGAATTCCATCCCGGCCTCGCTGGCTGCTTCCGGATTGAAGTCGGCCTGCGGCTCCCACTGGCTGGGGCCGATCACGCCGATGGCTGCCTCACCAAGCTCTGCAAAGCTCGGTTCAGGCGGGGCGACGAGCAACACCACCATCTTGACGTCCACGTTCTTCTCATGGAGCTGTTTGACAAACGTCGAACCGTCCTGGAAGTGGCCGCCGCCAAGGATCGCGTCTGGCGCGGAATCGACGATGCGGTTGATGAACGGCGCGAAGTCGGTTGTGTTCGTGTCGTACCCTTCGTAGAGTACGATCTCATAGCCCAGCTCCTGGGCATAGGCCTGCGCCGCCGCGGCAACGTCGGTCGAGAACTGCGTGTTTTCGTAGATGATGGCGATTTTCCTGGCGTCGGGATCTTCCACCCCTAGCAGGTCCAGCGCCCCGGTCAGGTAGCGGCTCGCCGGTGTATAGGCCTGGAAGACGTTGGAGAAGCCCTTCTGGTACGTGGTGTCCGACGCCGCGCCGGTAGTAATCATCACCTTGCCGTACTGCTCAGAGATGACGGCTGCCGCATCGGCAAGACCGCTGGAGTAGGGGCTGATCAGAAAGTCGGCGTTGTCTTCTGTCGCCAGGCGTGTATACAGCTCCTGGACACGATCGGTGTTCGATTCGTCGTCGTAGTAGACGGAGCTAAAGGTCACCCTGGTGCCGTCCGCCAGGGGGATGCCGCCGGCTTCCTCGATCTGGGCCATGCACAGATTCAGGCCGTTGATCTGATTTGTGGACTCGACGGTCAGATTGCCGGTCTGTGAAGCCGTGAAGCCGATGACGGCCTCCGTCGTCCCAGCAGCGGTCTCAGCCTCTTCTCCGGCGCCCTCTTCAGCAACCTCTTCGACAGCCTCCTCGGCGGCCTCCTGGACATTCGCAGCCGCCTCTTCGCCGGCCGGCTGCCCGCAACCTGTGACGGCAGCCGCTAACAACAGGATCATCAATAGAGTAAATGGGATCGACAGTTTCCGCTTCATTACCTTCCTCCTTACACTCCATCGGAAACAGACACGAACGCTACAGTCGAGTGTAGGCAGGAAGGCGAAAGATCGAATAAATAGGCGGGAGGAAGAATAAAAAGGGGATAAAAAAACCGGTTAACCGGCGAAGTAATAGCCGACGCCCCGCTCGGTCTTCAGGTAACGAGGGTGTACGGGGTCGTCCTCGATCTTCTGCCGCAGCCGGCCGATGTAGACGCGGAGATATTCCAGCTCCTGCCCATACTCCGGCCCCCAGACGTGCTGCAGGATCTGCCGGTGGCTGAGGACCTTGCCCGCCTGCTGCATCAGCAGAACGAGCAGCTCAAACTCTGTCGGCGTCAGCTCCAGCCGCACGCCGCGCAGCGTCACCACGTGTCGCTCCAGGTCGGCGACCAACTCCCCGCGCACGATCCGCTGCCCGTCGTCGCCGGCCGGCTGCAGACCCCGCGACCGGCGCAGCACTGCCTGGATGCGGGCCAGTAACTCGTCCACGCCGAAGGGCTTGGTCAGGTAGTCGTCGGCGCCCAGGTTCAGCGCCTGCACCTTGTCCTGTTCCTCGCCCAACGCCGAGAGCACGATGATGGGCACCAGCGAGCTTTCGCGGATACGGCGGATAGTCTCCAGGCCGTTCATGTGCGGCATCATCAGGTCTACGATGACCAGATCGACGCTCTGGTGGTAGAAGTGGGCGAGCGCCTCCAGGCCGTTGGCCGCTGTGAGCGTCTCGAAGTTGCGCACCTCCAGGTTACGGCGCACGAAATCGCGCAGGGACTTCTCGTCGTCCACGATGAGTACGCTGGTCCGGGCCGCCATTATCCCTCCTGCACCGGCAGCGTAAAGCGGATGCAGGCGCCTTTCGTGCGCGGCTCCACCCAGATGTCGCCGCCATGCGCGCGCACGAAACCCTGCGCGATAGTCAGCCCCAGCCCGGCGCCACTCTGGTTGCGCGTCAGCCCATACTCGCCCCGGTAGAAGCTCTCGAAGATGCGCTCACTCTGCTCCGGCGGAATGCCCGGCCCTTCGTCTTCGACGCCGACGGTGATGGCGCCATTCTCGTGAAAGGCGCGGACGCGAATGGGCCCCTCCTCGCCGCCATATTTCGCCGCGTTTTCGACGAGGTTGCGCAGCACCGCCACGATGCGCGGCGGATCGACGTAGACGAGCGGTAGATCGGGGGGCAGAGAGGTCTCCAGTCGCGGGCCGGGATCGGGATGGGCGTGCCGCACCGCCCTGCCGATCAGCTCTCCCAGCTCGCACGGCTGCTGGGAGAGCCTGAGCGTGCCGGCCTCAATGCGCGACATGTCCAGCAGATCGTTGACCAGGACGCTAAGCCGGTCGCTCTCGTCGGAGATAACCTGCAGGAACTCTCGCTGGCTGGCAGCGTCCCACTGCACGTCGTCGGCCAGCAGGGTTGAGGCATAGCCCTTAATAGCCGCCAGCGGCGTCCGCAGCTCGTGGCTTACGGTGGAGATGAGGCTCGACTTCATCCGGTCCACTTCGTGGCGCTGGGTAACGTCCTGCACGATACGCCCCCGGCCCAGGGGCTGGTCGCCGGTATCGGTGACGTCGAAGAGCCGGAGGCGCAGGTAGCGCCGGCCCTCGGGCAGGTCGGCGGCGAACTCGACGCGCCCGCCGGCCGGCTCGGCCAGCGCGGCGGCAATCGCTGCCGCAGCCGCCTCGCGTTCTTCCACGCGCGCCAGCAGACGTTCCATCACCTCGTCCACGGGTTGTTGGTGCATCTCTTCGGCGCTGCAGCCGGTCAGCTCCTCCATGCGCCGGTTTGCGTAGATGACCTCACCCTGCAGGTTCTCCACAATTAATCCGTCCTGCATTGATTGGATGAGCGCTTCCAAGCGACGGGTCTGTTCCTGCAACTGCATGTCGCTGCGCTGGTAGAGGGTGGCGTTTTCAATAGCCATGGCCGCGTGGTTGGCGAAGCTGGTCAACAGGCTCACCTCGCGGGGCGTGAAGACGTGCTGGTCCGGGCGGAAAATGAGCAGCGCGGCGGGCGGGGCATGGGGCATCCGCAGAGGGGCGGCGAGCACCGAGCGATAGCCCGCAGCACGCGCCTTCGTGCGGCGCAGGCGAAAGGAAGGGTTGGTCTCCGTGTCGCTGATCTGCACCGCCTCGCCGCTGCGGATCGTCCGCATCGTCACCGAATCTGTCTCCGACGGGTCGATGACCATGTGGTCCGCATACCAGCTTGCCAGTCCCCGGCTGGCCTGGATACGGAAACGCCCGCTCTTCTCGTCCAGGGCGTAGATGGCGCACATCTCCACGTCCAGCAGCCGCTCTACCTGCTGCAGGATGCGGTCGAGCACCTGGGAAAGGTCGAGGGTAGAGACGACGGCGGCGCTCGTCTCCAGGAGGGTTGACAGCTCGTTCAGCCGCGCCTCGATGGACTGCTGCATGCGCAACATGCTGCGCGTCAGGTGGCCGAGCTGGTCCGGCCGGCGCGCCACCCGGTCCAGCGCCTCCTGCTCGCCCCAAGGCGATGGCCGGTTCTGGCCGATCGACTGGCTGAAATTCGTCAGTCGCTCCAGCGGCCAGATGACGTAGCGGGCCAGGCCAATCCAGAAGAGGGCGCCGCCGACGAGGAAAACAGCCATCGTCGCCAGCGCAGCTCGCTGGAAGAGGGCAGGCGTGGCAAAGGCCACGGCTGTAGGCCGGCTGACGACGACGCCCCAATCGACGCTCGTCACCGGCACGTAGCTGTAGAGCGTCTCCTCCCCCTGCGGGCTGTCGGCGATGAGGTTGCCGCTCTGGTGGGCAACGATGGCGCTGGATACAGAGCGCGGCAAAATGCGCTCGGCGCTGGCGAGAAGCAGCTCCGGCGCCGGGCTGGCGATGATCTGCCCGCTGGCATCGACAATAGCCATCTGGAAATGCTGGGTCGTGTCATACTCCTGGGCGATCCCCTGAAGCGACCGGCTCAGCGCTTCGAGCCTGATGTTCGTCGCCACGAGGCCGTCAAATCGGCTCTGTTCGTCCCACAGGGGCATGACCGCGGTTGCTACCGCCTGCGCCGTGGTCGGCGACGTGCGCCCGGCTGATAGGAAGGGCTCGCGCCGCTCCAGGGCATCGACGTAATATTGCCGGAAGGAGAAATCCACGCCCACAGTGGAGCTGGGGCCGGGCGGGTAGTGGTAGATCATGATCCCGTCGGCGTCGAGACGGTAGACGAGGTTGACGTCGTTCCGGGCGCTCATCAGCGTGTGGAAAAGAGACTCCATCCCCGCCACGTCCATCTCGCGCACGGCATCGTAGCCGGCCAGCTCGGCGACGGCGGCCAGGCTGTTCTCCATGGCGATGTTCGTTTCCTGGGCGATGGCACGCGCGAGGGCCAGGTCCGCGGCCTGGACATCTGCCTGAATCCGCGGACTGGCAAGCCGGGCGAATAAGAATGTGCCCGCGACCACCAGCCCCACAAAGAAGAGGCTGAGAGCCAGCAACAGCAGCCCCAAGTCGCGGCGCAGCGGAAATGTGGGCATCACGAGGACCCGCTGGCTGGACTGGAATCTGGGCAGACTATACCCAGCGCCCTGGTCGATGTCAACCGGCTTACGCCTGACCTGCTCTCTAGACGGCGGCGCGCGCCCATGCTACAGTGTGACCATGCGTATTGTCATGGTCGGCCCGTTCGGCTTCCATCCAAAAAAGACGATGCGGGCTCGCGCCTTTCGCCTGGCCCGGCCCCTCGCCGCCTGCGGGCACGACGTGGCGCTGGTCATGCCGCCCTGGCACACGCCGGAAGAGGCCGGCCGGCGCTGGGAAGAAGACGGGGTCGCCGTGCAGTACGTCTCCCTGCGCGGCGGCGTCCTGGGGACGACTCGGGCGCTCCTGCAGGCGACACTGGCCTTCCGGCCGGACGTCGTCCATTGCTTCAAGCCCAAGGCCTATAGCGGGCTTGTGGCCTGGGGCCTCTGGCATCGCCACCGGCGCCGCCTGCGTCTGGTGGTGGACAGCGACGACTGGGAAGGGTGGGGCGGCTGGAACGACAACGCTCCCTACTCGCCGCTGCAGAAGCGGTTCTTCGCCTGGCAGGAGCGCTGGGGGCTTACTCACCAGCACGCCCTCACGGTAGCCAGCCGCGCCCTGCAGAGCCTCGCCTGGGCCCAGGGCGTGCCGCGGGCACAGGTACACTATCTGCCGAATGGCGCCGGCATCGAGCCGGGAATTCCGGCGGGCACCCGCCGGGAGGCGCTCGGGCTGGCCGGCCGGCCGGTGCTGCTCCTTTACAGCCGGCTCTTCGAATTCGACGCCGGCCGGCTGGTGGCCATTCTGCAGCAGGTCCGGGCCGCGCTGCCCGATCTGGCCGTCCTCGCCGTGGGCGCCGGCCTCTACGAAGAAGACGCCGCAGCTCTGCGCCGGCAGCTCGCGGAGACCGGGCTTCTTGACCGGGCGCTGGTGGATGCGGGATGGGTGGCCGAGGCGGAGCTGCCGGCCCTGCTGGCAGCGGCAGACGTGGGCCTTTACCTCATGGACGATACGCTGCTCAACCGCACCAAGTGTCCGGTCAAGCTGGCGGACATGCTGGCAGTCGGCGTTCCGGTTGTCGCGGAAGCGGTCGGGCAGGTGCCTGAATACGTCGTTCACCGTGAGACAGGGCTGCTGCGGGCCAGCGGCGACGTCGAAGGGCTGGCGGCCGATCTGGTCGCACTGCTGGAGGACGCGGCCCTGCGCCGACGTCTTGGGCAGCAGGCCGCCAGCCATATCGAGCGTCACTTTTCCTGGCAGCGGCTGGCTGCCACTGCCCTGGAGGCTTATCGGGGATGATCCTGCCGATCCTCGTCGCTCATGCTGACTGGAGTGTCGATCGCCGCAAACGCTGGCTGGCCCTCGCCGAGCTACAGCCCAGAGGCGACTACGCGGCAGCCTTACCCCAGCCGGCCGGCGCCGCCGACACCCTGCTCTACCGGCTGCGCGCCCTGGCTGCGCCGGGCAGCATTATCCTCGCCGGTTTCGACTTTCCTATCGGCCTGCCGGCGGCCTATGCGCGCCGCGCCGGTATTGAGGCGTTTCTGCCCTGCCTGGAGCAGTTCGGCCACGGGGAATGGGCTGACTTCTACCGTGTGGCCGAGAAGCCGGAGCAGATCAGCCTCCACCGCCCCTTCTATCCCCAGCGTCCGGGCGGGACCAGTATCCATCACCTGCTCGAAGGGTTGGGACTCGCGTCGCGCCACGAGCTTTACCGGGTTTGCGAGCGGGCGCACCTGGACCGGGGCGCTGCTGCCCCGCTCTTCTGGACGTTGGGCGCGCAGCAGGTGGGTAAAGCGGCGATCACAGGCTGGCGTGATATGCTTGCTCCGGCCCTGCGTGACCCCGAGCTGCGGCTGGCGATCTGGCCCTTTGCCGGGGAGCTGGACGAGGTGCTGACGCCGTGCGCTCTGGTGGTCGCCGAGACGTACCCTGCTGAAGCGGCCCACTTCCTGGGGCTTGCCGGGCGGGGCAGCAAGCGCGAGCAGGCTGTCCGCCGGCAGCATGCAGAACGTCTCCTCTCGCTGGCCTGGGAGCTGCGCGTTGTGCTCGACCCTGACCTCGACGAGGCAATCAGGGACGGCTTTGGCGCAGATAGGATGGCGGAAGACCGCTATGATTCCCTTGTCGGGCTCCTTGGGATGCTCGCCGTCTTACGCGAGCGCCAGCCGGCCGGCGCCCCACCCCAGGCCGTCGCGCCCGTCGAAGGCTGGATCCTGGGAATGGCGGGAAAGGCGTCACCAGCCAGATAGGATGACGCCTTTCCCCTGAACCGTTGCCGGGTTATTCGTCTGCGTAATCCCAGGCGAACCAGTTGTCCGCCCCGGTGAAGAACTCCTCAACTTCGACTGTCAGTCCGGCCGTTTCCCCTTCTGTGTCTTGCGGCCAACTCCAGACGCCGTCGCCGAGCACAGTGGCATTGCCGCCGCCGGCCGCATTGATGAAGACGCAGTAGGTTCCTGACGCCAGGCCGGTGAAGATGTAGCGCCCGGCCTGATCGGTTGTCGTCGTGGCCGATACCGTCGTCGCCGGGCAGGCGCCCTCGCCGAGGGCTACCGTCACCCCGGGTATGCGCGGCTCCCCGGCGTCGTATATGCCATTGGCGATGAACACCCCCTCTTCATCGGTTTCGATACAACCAACCGGCGCCGTGGTCCCGGTTGACGGCGGGCAGAGATCCGACCAGACTAAGCCGCTGATGTTGGCCCCTTCCATGATGGTCTCGGCGGTGACTTCGATCAGCACCCAGAACTCCAGATTGCCGGGGATACCAAAGACCTCGCCAATGTCGTTGCGCAGCGCCCAGTCGCCACGATAGGTTCCGTCGCGCTCCGGAGCGATGAGCGGCACCGTAATATCCACGGTTGCCGTGGGCACTACGTCGCCGGGCAGCGGGATGGTAGCGGGCGCGCCCATCTGGTCGCCGGCAATGAAGATCAGGTCGTAGTCGCTGTTCCAGGTACAGGTGCCGGCGTTTTCCAGCCGCCACGTCTTGGTGAACGGCAGGCCCGGCGGCATGACGGCGTTGTCGAGCACCGTCACGTCGGCGATGAACTCGGCGGCGTCGGTGCAGCCTTTGGTCGAGCCGGCCTGCCCTTCGGCGAGCGGCAGGAACTGGTAATCCCAGCCAAAATCGATGTCTTCGGCGCTCTGGTTTTCGCCGAGGGTGACAGTAGCGTTGGACAGACCCACGCCCGCGCTCGACTCCGGCGCCGTCCAATCACCGGGGATGAGAAGGCTGCTGTTTGCCGTGCTCAGGGCGTCCACACTGATGCAGTAGGTGCCGGGCTCCAGCCCCTCAAAGCGGTAGTTGCCGCCGGCATCGGTGATGGCGGTCTCGGTCTCCGGTGCGGGGCAGGCCCCCACGCCGAGGCTGACGACGATGTCGGCAATGCCCGGCTCGCCCTCGTCGAAGTTGCCGTTGGCGGCATAGCTGCCGTCGTCCAGCGCCACACAGCCATCCGACGGAACGACGGGTTCCCCGCCTTCGCCGCCTGTGATGCCGCATAGATCATGCCAGACCATGCCCGTTATCGTTCCGGCGACGTCTTCGGCCGTGGCTGTCGGCGTCGCCTCTCCCTCTGGCGTTTCTTCGGCCTCAGGCGTCTCCTCCGCCAGGACGTTGTCCACGTCGAGGGTAAAGGTGTCGGTCGTGCCGTTAACGGTGACAGAGTAGGTGCCGGCGGGTAACCCTACCACGTCGAGGGGAATCACCTGGTCGAAGGGAACGAGCGCCTCGGTGCAGACTTCGTCCGGCAGCCGCGATGCGATCAGGCTGACGATAAAGGTGTTACCCTCGCGGCGCGGGCGCGGCTCGTTCAGCGTCCAGCAGGCGTTGGGCAGGTTACCGCTGACGATCACGTTGACCTGCACAGGAAAAGATTCCAGCAGCAGGATTTCAACCGACTCGATCTCAACCTCGCGGGGTTCGATATCCTCCACCACTGCCGTCGCCTCTGGCGTGTCTTCTGCGGGAGCAGTGGGCGTCGGCTCCACCGTCTGTTCCAGAAGGCTGCAGCCGGCGATCAGCAATAGCACGGGCAGCAGGAGCAGCAGTAGGCGATGGGGATGTCTTACAATGGGAGTCATTTCTTTCCTCCTTTGTCTGGCCAATGAACCGCCCGGTGCCGGCGGCGTCCTTGCGCCGGGACGGTGCGTCAGGTACGATCTCACCCGGCGCATTACACCCTATCTTCGCTCAACGACACGCTTTTGTAAAATTATGACAGAAAGCAACTCCACGGATCAACTACTGACGCCGGACGCTCCGGCTGCGGAACGCCTGCCGTTCATCGTCGCGCGCTTGCGGGAAACCCATCCTGACGCCCACTGCGCGCTGGACTACAACGAGCCCTGGCAGCTTTTGGTCGCCACCATCATGTCGGCGCAGACGACGGATGAACGGGTCAACCAGGTGACGCCGGAGCTGTTCGCCCGCTTCCCGAATCCGGCGGCGCTGGCCGAGGCAAGCCGGGAAGAGGTCGAAGCCCTCATCCAGCCGACGGGCTTCTTCCGCCAGAAGGCGCGCTACATTCAGGAGACGTGCCAACGGATCGTGGAGGAATATGGCGGCGAAGTGCCATCGGAGATGGAGGCGCTTCTGACGATGAGCGGGGTGGCGCGCAAAACGGCGAACGTTGTGCTCGGCGAGATCTATGGCGTGGCCGATGGCGTCGTCGTCGATACCCACGTCAAGCGGGTGGCGCGTCGGCTGGCCCTGGTAGAGGGGCAGACGCCGGAGCAGATCGAGCAGGAGCTGATGGTCCTGCTGCCGCGCGACCTGTGGATTGAGATCTCGCACCTGCTCATCTTCCACGGGCGGCGTATCTGCCACGCGCGCAAACCGGACTGTGCCCATTGCCCGCTTGCCAGCCTCTGCCCTTCGGCTGTGGTCTAGGTCTCGTCTGAACCCGTCTCGGCCTCTTTCAGGTATCGATCGAACCAGCGCCCGATGTGGCGCAGCCGTTCCACGCGCCGGTCGGTGCGCCCGCCGCGCGAAAGGCCGTGCGACTCCTCCGGGAAGATGACCATCTCGGCGTCCACGCCGAGCCGGCGCAGGGCGAGGAAAAGCTGGGTTCCCTGCTCCAGGTTGCAGCGCATGTCCTGCTCGCTGTGGAGCACCAGGGTCGGCGTTTTTGCGTTGCCGATGTAGGCCATTGGCGACTGCCGCCAGTAGGCCTCGAGATTTTCCCAGGGCGGCTGGCAGTCGGCCCAGGCATCTTCAAACTGAAGGCCCACGTCTGACGAGCCCCAGAAGCTGACGGCGTTGCTGACGACGCGCTGGCCGACGGCGGCCTTGAAGCGGTCGGTGTGGCCGATGATCCAGGCCGTCATGTAGCCGCCATAGCTGCCGCCCGTGACGCCCATCCGTTCCGTGTCGATATAGGGCAGCCCGGCGACATAATCCGCCCAGGCCATAACGTCGGCGTAATCGCGGTCGCCCCAGTTCTGGTGAATGGCCCGGCTGTGCGCCTCGCCATACCCCATCCCGCCGCGCGGGTTGGAGAAGGTGACGACGTAGCCTTTCGCCGCCAGCCAGTAAAACTCGTGCATGAACAGCTCGCCGTATTGCGTCCACGGCCCGCCGTGAATCTCCAGAATGGACGGGTAAGTCCGCCGGGGATCGAAGCCTGGCGGCTTGAGGATCCAGCCCTGCAGGTCGTTGTCGTCAGGCCCCTTGATCCAGACCTCCTCGATCTCTCCGAGGTCGATTTCGGAAAGCCACCCCTTGTTGACGTGGGTGAGCTGGCGGCCATTCTCCCCGGCTATATCCCGGAACCAGACCTGCCCGGGGTCCTCGAACCGGCTCCAGATGTAGGCCATCTTCTGCCGGCTCTCGTCGAAGGTGAAATCGCTGATCACCCCGTCGGGAGCCAGCAGCGGCTCGACGGCGCCCGCCAGTGTGACGGTGTACAGGGAGGTGCGGCCGTGCAGCGACACCTGGGCAAAGAGCCGCTCGCCATCCGCCGCCCAGACCGGCGCTGTGAACGGGCGATCGGCCACGTCGCCGAGGGTGCTGTTGCCGACGTTCAGGTCGCTGGCAGCGGTGAGGTTGCAGGCCGGCTGGCTGCCATCGCGCGGCAGGACCCACAGCCCGGAGTTGCGCCACCAGTCGCCTTTGCCCTCCCGGCCGACGTAGGCGAGCCACTGCCCGTCCGGCGACACAGACAGACCGAACTTGTTGCCGGTTGGGGCGTCGAGCTTCTTAGCCTCGCCGCCGCTCGCCGGTATCTCGAACAGATCGATCTTCTCGGTCTCGATGTCCGGCCGTTCTGCCCGGTTGGAGAAGAAGAAAATCGTCTCGCCGTCCGGCGACCACACCGGCCCGGTTTCGTCATGGTCGCCGGTGGTGAGCTGGGTCGCCTCGCCGCTCGTCACGTCGATCGTCCAGAGGTGCCAGCGCTCCCTGGGCAGCCAGCCGACCCCGTCAAAGCGAAAGTCGGCGCGGGTGATGTGGCGCGCCACGACGCCGAGCTTCTTTTTGCGCTCGTCCTCGTCGCGCTCAATCGCGTCCTGGTCCTTCTGGCGGAACTGGACGAGCAGGCGGCTGCCGTCCGGCGACCAGGCAAAGCTGGCAAACGTGCCTTTCAGCTTGGTAAGCTGGCGCGCCTCGCCGCCCTGGAACGGAATGACGTAGATCTGGGTCTGCTTTTCGTCCTTCCGCGTCGAGAGGAAGGCGATCTGCGTGCCGTCTGGCGACCAGCGGGGCTGGCTGTCTACGTGGTCGCCCACGGTGAAGCGGCGCGGCTCGCCGCCGTTCGTGGGCGCCACCCACAGGTTGGTGTATTTCTTCTCCTGATCGCGGTCCACCCACTGCACGCAGTAGACGACGTGCTCTCCGTCTGGCGAGAGGCGGGGATCGCTCGCCAGCTCAAAACGGTACAGGTCTTCGGCGGTAATCGTGCGTTTCTCCTCGGTCATTTTTTCTCCAATAAAAAGGGCACCGTGCGAAAGCCTGTAGTCTGGCCTTCGCACGGTGCATAACGGTGTCGGCGTTTTTTACTCTTCGACGGTGAAGCCCAGACCGGCGCTGCGGCCGAAGACTTCGGGGAAGAAATCCTCGTAGGCGACGGCGGGCCGCACCTGGTAGCTGCCGGGGATCGGCGTCTCCAGGAAGTAGCTGTACTGGTAGGTACCCGCCGGCAGGAAGTTGCTGAGGAAGACGACCCGGTCGTCGCGATATTCGATGCGGTTGAAGAACCACCAGCCCCAGTAGCCATAGCGGTAGTCGCGGTCGGTACGGTCAACCGTACCGCCAAGCCCGCTAGCGCTGGTTGCCAGCCCGGGATCGATGGCCTCCGTCCCGGCCGGGATGGGATCGATCACGCGCACGAAGGTGCGGTCGTTCGGCGTGACGATGGTCAGCTCCACCCGCACGCGCTGCCCGACCTCGATGGCGGTCAGCGGCTCGCAGGACTCTGCTTCCGGATCGCATTCGGCGTCAAAGTAATTGCGTGTCACGGTGAAGCCGCGGTTGACCGGCTCGACCGTCTCCGCGTCGATGAAGGCGTCCATGTGCGTCGTGTAGTAGAGGCGGCCCGGCCCGTCGCCGCGCTCGAAGATGAGGTAGTTGGTCTCGCCGGCCGGCACCGCGCTGAGCGGCACGCTGTAACTATCGACGCGCGTCGCCTGCTCACCGGCAAAACTGCCTTCACCAAGCTGCGCGGCATTGGCCCGGACCTCGTAGCTGAATTCGGCATCCAGCTCGCCGGTCGCCACCATCCAGTCGGTCAGGGCGATCAGGCTCCAGGTCGTCTCGAAGGGGGTCTTCCAGTGAGCGGCCTGGCGCGCCGCCATCAACCAGCGCACGGCGTTCGGAGCGATGGCATGGTCGGCGTCAAGCTGGGCCAGGGCGTCGATGACAACCGCCGTGCCGCGTATGTCGCTGCTGAGGTTGCGCCAGTCCTCGGCGTTCTGCTCCCAGTGGGCGCCCGTGGCGCTGAGCACCGCTTCGTCTGCCAGATCGGAGAGCAGGCTCTCGACGTTTTCGTTGCCGCGATCGATCTCGGTGTAAGCCAGAGCCAGGTAGGCCCGGGCGTAGGGATCCAGCAGCTCGCGCTGGGCGAAGAACAGGGCGTCGAGATCGGCCAGCTCGGCGGCATCCCACAGGCTGAGCACGTAGAGGAACCAGGCCTGGCGATTCACTTCCCAGGCCGAACCCAGCTCTCCAGCTTCACGGATGTTGAGCCGCCGCAGAGCCGCCTGTGCGTCGATGCCCTCCAGGCTGTAGCCCTCGGCAGCGGCATGGTAGAGACCGTAGAGCACGTAGGCCGTCAGGTAGGGGTCCACCTGCGGGTTGTAACACCAGCCCCAGCCGCCGCCGACCTTCTCCAGCGCGTCCAGCGCCCGAATACTGCGCGTGATCAGCTCGTCCACGTCTACGTCGCTCTGCGGCGGCTCCAGCCCCAGGTCGCGGAAGGCGCGCACGATGGCCAGGTTCGGCAGGAACCGGCTGACCACGCCGTGGGCACAGAAATCGTCCACGTCGCTGCTGTTCACGTACTCCAAGCCCTGGAGAATGGCGCCGGCGAGCGAAGCCGTCACCTGCACGTCCACGCTGCCCTGGCGCTGGTCGACGGCGGGCGGCAGCAGGAATGCCTCCACCCGCTGCCCGGTGTCGTCCAGCACGCCAGAGGTGCCGACCAGATCTTCCGCGTCGTAGCGGTAGACCGGGATCAGCTGATCCGGCCCTTCGCCGAAGCTGGGCTTGGTCGCATCGCGGAACCCGCCGCCTTCTGCGCGGAAGGTCAGGTCCACCGCCTCCACGTCGAGCACGGTGACCGGCCAGCGAACGAGCTGCTGCCCGCCGGCCGGCACGCTCACTTCCTGGCTGCTCTCGCCCTCCACCGTTACGCCCTCTGCTTCGAGCCAGACGGTGACGTCGAGGGGCTGGCCGGTGCTGTTGTTGACGACGGCGCCGATCTGCACCATGTCGTTGACGGTGAAGAAGCGCGGCGTCACCGGCCGCAGCAGCAGCGGCAGGGTGGTGATGATGTCCACGCTGGACTGGCCGACTTCGGTATCCGTGGTGACGGCCTTGGCGCTCAGGCGCCAGGTCGTCAGCGTATCGGGCAGGGGGATCTCGACTGTCGCGGCGCCGCCGGCGCCGGTGGTCACGCTGGCGCGCCAGAAGGCCGTGTCGGGGAAGTTGCGGCGGGCGTCCAACCCTTCTTCCTGGTCTTCCACGAGGGCGCCCGCATCCAGGCCCAGCTCGGGCCCGCCGCCACCGCCGCCGCCCCGGCCCAGAACCTCTTCCGGCACGTCAATCGGCAGCCCTTCGCCGCTGACGAAGAGGCCGGCGCCGATCACGCTGCGATAAGGCTGGCGCTCGTAGAAGGCGTCCAGGATGTGCGGCGCGTTGTCCTCCTGCAGGGTCAGCACGGCAAGGTCCACGAGCGCCAGAGAGACGCTGGCTTCCACGGGTTGGCCCATCGCGTCGGTAACGCGGATCTCATAGCTAACTGTGTCGCCCGGCCCGAAGACGTCGGCCTGCGGGGTCAGGGCGACGTTGAGGGCGAACTGGTCGGGCGGCACGATCAGCTCGACGAGGCCCATGCGGATGTCGGCGACCTGCTCTTCGCCGGCTCCCTGGACGGCGACGATGGTCACGAAGACGTTGGGCGCGAAGGCATCCGTCACGGGAATCTCCACGACTTCGCTGTTGCTTTGCAGCGTTATCAGCCGCTGTTCGATCAGCGTGCCCCGTTCAATCGTCAGCCAGGCGTTGACGGGCCCGGGGAAGGGCGACTGGACGAGCACGCTGGCGGTGTCGCCCGCCGCATAGACGGGCTGGTCGGCGGTCAGCTCCATCCGCTTGGCGTCGGTGTTGACCGGCCAGCCGACGAAATCTCTGTCAGTTACCCAGAAGATGGTGCTGCTGCTGTGGCTGCGGCCCGCAGCGTCGGTGACCGTCGATACGGCCCGGTAGGTGCCGCCGGCCGGGGGTACAAAGCTCGCTACAGCCTCGCCATCGGCGTCTGTCTGCACCTGTGTGCGGGCCACTTCCGTGTCCACCGGCTCCCAGCGATCGCCGAAGCCGGGCCGGGTCTCCTCGATTCGCTCGTACTCACGCTCGTAGAAGACGACCTCCACCGTCTGGTTGGCTACCGGCTCGCGGTCCCAATCGACCGTAATGAGCTGGACGGCCGTTTCCTCCCCGGCTTCGTTCAGGTAACCAGCCGGCGCGGTGCCCACGTACAGGTCGGCGGCGTGGAAGATGATTTCCGTCCGTCCGGTGATGGGGAACTCGCCCAGGTCACGGATCGTCGCTTCGACGGTGAGTTTGCGGCTGCCGGCCTCGACTTCGGCCAGCAGATCGGCCGGCAGCGTAATCACGAAGCGGCCGTCGGCGTCGGTGCGCCCGCCGCCCTGGGTAACGTAGTTGCCGTAATAGCCGGCAGAATCCATCTCGGACGGGAAGTAGTAGAAGAAATCTTCCGTCGTGAAGCTGTAGTAGGGCGTCGTATTCCACGGCAGCCGGTAGGGCAGCTCGTAGACCGTCCAGAATAGCTCCAGGTCGCTGGCGGGCGCGCCGAAGAAGTAGCGCGCCTCGACGACGACGTCAACCTCATCTCCGCGCACGGTCTGTGTCATCTCTGGTGTGACCGTGACGGCGAACTCCGGCCGGCGGTACTCGGCGACGGTGAACATGCGCGTGTTGCCCGTGCTCGGTCCCTCAATTGGCAGGAAGAGCTGATAGGTGCCCAGCGAAGCATCCTCCGGGATAACGTATTCGCCGGAAAACGCGCCGTACTCGTCGAGCGGCAGCGTAACCTCGTAGCCGAGCTGTTCGGACGGCTCAAAGAACGAGACGTATTCGGCCCGCACGGTGATCTGATCGCGCTCGGGCAGCCCATAGCGAGCGTAGTTCGGCTGGCGCACGATGCCGCGATAGTAGACGGTGTCGCCGGGCCGGTAGATCGGCCGGTCGGTGTAGATGTAGGCGAACTCGTCGGCCTCGTCACTGGAGGTAACGCTCACGTCGAACATCCACGGCGATACGTCGCCGCTCCACGTGCTGCTGCCCACGCCAAAGCCGGCCTCGCCCGGCTGCTCGCTGACCACGACCACGCCGGGCAGATAATCACGCGGCGGCTGGTAGCTGAAACTGGCAAAGCCGCTGCTATCGCTGGTAGCCGTACCGATCTCGGTGCCGTTGATATCGTAGAGCGTCAGGTTACGCCCGGCAGCGGGCGCGCCGCTGTTCAGGTCGGTGACCCAGACGTGCACCGCGCCGAACATCTCTTTGACCACAATGTTTGTGTCGCCGATGACGACGACGTTGCGCTGGTTCTGCCAGTAGCGATCGGGGAGTTGCGGGGACGAAGCGTACAACAAGTAGACGCCAGACGAGATATCGCCGAGGTCGAGGGTGGTGAATTGGGCGACGTTGTGCGGCGCTTCCACCGGCAGGTTCCATTCACGCAGCGCCGGGCCGGGAGCACTCATCTCCTGAGCGCGGTAGGGCTCGGTCAGCAAGGTCACCGGCAGCCCCAGATCGTAAAGCACGGCGTTGATCGTCGTCACGTTGCGGTAGACGATGTCAACCGTGTTTGGCGGCGCGGCGGGTAGCTGGCTGACATACAGCGGCAGGTTCAGCGAGACGACGGGCAGCTCGGCAGGGGTCGTGAACTGCCAGGTATAGGGCGAGCCCAGCGTGTTGCCGTAAGGATCGGCGACGTCGGCGGGAATGGTCACCTCGTACTGGGTTTCACGCGCCAGAGGAAAATCCAGATTCACGTACTTGCCACTGACGAAATAGTCGAAGTCGGCCGGAGCCGGGTTGATCTGGATGCGGCCTTCAATCGTATCGGGGTCAATGGGCGCGCTGAACTCGATAGAGACGCCGTAGTCGTAGTAGTCGGCGAGCTGACCGCTGCCTGGGAATGTGCGCGTAACCCTGGGCAGCGGTACGGTCATGAAGGAGCTGCTCGTGGTCGCGTCCAGCGTCGCCCGGCCCGACGCCGCTCGCGCCTGCGCGCCGACGGTGAGCGTGTAGTTGGCGCCCAGGGCCAGCATCTCCTCCGGCGTGACCACGACCGTGCGGTCGTCCTGCCAGGAGAAAGAGAGCGGATGGGACGGCTGCAGCGAGATGGCGGCCTCGGTCGAGGCGCGGTCCATGTCCATGTTAAAGGTGACCGTGATCGCCGTGGTCGGCGCAACGTCGACGTCGCCGTTAGCCGGCGTCGTCTCGGCCACGCTGGGCTGCAGCGTGGTAAACGACCAGCTCACCGGCTCTTCCAGCACAGCGCCGGTCACGTCTTCCAGGCCGGCGGGGATGGTTACCTCATATGTGATTGCGCCCTGGAAACCCTCGTCGGGGGTGAAGCGATAGATGCTCGTGGAGATCCACTCGCCGCGTCCCTCGACGGCCGGCTCAATCTCCAGGGGCTGCGGCAGCCCGGCCTGCTGCCCTGTACTGACCAGAGGGACGACCGGCCGGTTAAAGAGAACAGTTATACTGGCGTCGACGCCAATGTTGCTGCTGTCCGCCGCCGGGATCGTCTGAGCGACTTCCAGGAAGCCCGTCGTCTGGAACAGGAGCTGCACCGGCTCTTCCATGCGCTGTCCGTTGCGGCCGGCGGCGCGGGCGCCGATGAGCACCCGATAGTTCTGCGCGCGCTCCAGCGAGGCGGGCGTAAAAACGACTGTATCAGGCTGGGGCCAGGAAAAAGCGCCTTCAACGGGCTCGCGCCCGCCGGCCGGCTCGATGGTGAATGCGTCCTCCACCGACTCCTGGTCCATCGGCTGGTCGAACTTGATGGTGATGGCGCCGTCGAGCAGCGTCTCTTCGCCGGGCAGCGGGCTGCTGGCGATGACCTGCGGCGCCCAGTCGATATCGTCGGGATCGATGCGCCCGAGATCCAGCACTCCTTCCGGCGTCGCGGCGGGCGCCTCAGGGGTCGCCGGGCGGGCCGTGGCGGTTGGGGCGGGCTGCGTTGCCGTTGCCCCGCGGGTAGGTGGTTGCGTCGGCGTCGGGGTCTCCTCGCCGCGGCGACAGGCTGCCGCCGCCAGCAGCAGGGCTATAAGCAGAGGGAGAAGGTATTTGCGCATTGTCTTCGTCTAGCTCCTGGGCGTAACCGCCGGCAAGGAAAGTTGTTTACATGGGCCAGCTCTGAGACGGGCGAACACCCCTGGAAGTTCCAGCAGTGACCCGCTCTTGCACCTCTGGTACAATCGTAGTGTATCATGAGCGGTAAGGGGAAAAAAGGGAGCGTAGAGCAGTCGCGGGCGATTCATAAGAAGGGCGTCGAAATGTGGCGGTCGTCCGGCCGCTCTGCTATAATTGCCGGACGTCAGGAACACGCACGTTAGCATGAATGGTAGCCAGGCAGCAGATGAGCGCTGGATGCGGCTTGCACTGGAACAGGCGGCGCAGGCAGCGGCGCTTGGCGAAGTCCCGGTCGGGGCCATCGCGGTCTACGACGGTCGCATTATCGGCGCCGGATACAACCGCAAAGAGTCCGACCAGGACCCCACAGCCCACGCCGAGATGATCGCGCTCCGCCAGGCCGCCGGTTACCTGCGCAACTGGCGCCTCATCGGGGTGACGCTCTACGCGACGCTGGAGCCTTGCCCGATGTGCGCCGGGGCGATGATCCAGGCCCGGCTGGAACGGCTGGTCTACGGCGCGCCGGACACCCGCTTTGGGGCCGGCGGCACGATCGTGGACGTGCTCGGCGAGCCGCGCTTCAACCACCTCGTGGCAGTGACCACGGGTGTGCTGGAGGAGGAGGCTGCCGAATTGCTGCAGGGCTTTTTCCGCCGGCTGCGCGACCAGCGGCGTGAGTCTGACGACAACTAAACAACTGGAGAGGTGCCAGAGTGGTTGAATGGGGCGCTCTCGAAAAGCGTTGTGGCCGTGAGGTCACCGTGGGTTCGAATCCCACCCTCTCCGCTAATGAAAAGGATATCCTGACCGGGTATCCTTTTTCTGTTTGAGGTAGTTACAAAAGCCCGGAGACAGGAAATGAGTGATCCCAACCAATACGCGGCGCGGCTGGCCCACTTTCGGGCCGAGATTGACGAGATGCTGGGCATGCACCCGCAGTCGCCGCTGGACCCGCTACAGCAGGAGGTTTTTGAGGGGCTGGACTACTACGACGCCGATGCTTCCTACCGTTTTACCGGCGAGGTGGAACGCTTTGGCGACGACGAGCCCCTTGTGGAGATGCAGACGAGCACAGGCGACACCCGCTATTACCGCCGATGGGGCCGCTTCACCTTTGAGGTAGACGGGGAAGAAACGAGCGTTGTTATCTATCAGGATCCGACATACGGCGACTTCTTCCTGCCCTTCAAGGATGCAACCAACGGCGCCGAAACGTATGGTGCAGGCCGCTATCTGGATAACCACCGCCCGGGCCTCCGCCCCCTCGGCGACAATCGGATCGAGATCGACTTCAACTACGCCTACAACCCCTACTGCGCCTATAATGAGGATTACAGCTGTCCCCTGCCGCCCCGCGAGAACTGGCTGAAGGTGCCAATTCGCGCGGGGGAGAAGCAGTTCAAGCAGGCAGATCACTAGAAGGCAAAAAGAAGCAGGCGACCCCAATGGCGGGGCCGCCTGCTTTTTCTTACCTCTTAATGATCGCCGAGCTGATTAGCGGGTCAGCCTCGGCAGCAACATCTGTTGCGGATCGACCAGGACGAAGCTAGAGCCGCTGTTATCTCCCTCAACTGTCTCAGGGATGACGTTCTCCCTGTCAACTTTGACCCAGTAGCGGTGGAGACCGGGCGTCAGGCCAGGCCAGTCAACCGAGACGGTGTAGGGGCGAGTAGCACAGCCCATAACGCCGGCCGGGATCTCTACCTCTCCAATGACATTGTTCATCCCCGCGTCGCTGGCAAAGGTCACCTTTACCGGCGCCTGCGTCGGCACGTTGCCGTTGTTGCGGATGGTAGCCGTCAGCCTGGCTGTGGCCGTACCGCCTCCTGACCAGACGGGGATGGCATACGTCTGCGACAGGCGCAGGTTGATGTCGAAGCCCTGCGCGATGTTTCTGGCCTTATACGTCTGTCCCATCGGCGTCAGTGCGCTGCCGTCGTCTTGCACGAGATTGCTGGAGAAGAACGGGCTGCCGTCCTGTATGGCATACCAGTTCCACTGCTGGACGAGGCGGTAATTGTCATCCGGGTAACCCAGGGCCGGATCGGTTGTGTTCTCCAGGTAGTCGAGCGTTGCGTTCATGAAGTTTGTAACGCGCGTCCGGTCGAAGACGTTGCCATATTCGTCCTTCAGGCTATAGCAGGTGTCGCAGCTTCCCTCGGGCGG
>Ga0123328_1001704_pt1 | contig 21019 bp, 22 predicted proteins | sample BioC12SIPDNA_2_FD_89702 | JGI IMG/M metagenome (GOLD analysis project Ga0123328, IMG submission 89702) | Anaerobic biogas reactor microbial communites from Washington, USA - Biogas_R1_A C12 SIP DNA | ecosystem: Engineered > Bioreactor > Anaerobic > Unclassified | place: Washington, USA...
ATCCATCCCATCTCCCCCCCACAACGTCACTTACAGCCACCGGCCCCCGGATCCCACATGGCGCAGATTGTACAAAACCCACAAACCGTACAACCCCGCCTCCCCCATTTGGCACCTTGCGTTCTGCATTCTGCACTTTGCCTTCGACCTCCGCCACAGGCGGACCCCAAAGCCTGCTCTCCCTGAACCCCTATACAAGGAGTCCCACAATGCCCACCACCACCACTGTCTCCGACGCCCGCCGCGACTTCGCCGACCTGGTCAACCGCGTCGCCTACGGCCGACAGCACGTCCTGATCGAACGCCACCGCCGCCCCGTCGCCGCCGTCGTCTCCATCCGCGACTACCAAGCCCTCTGCAAACTCCGCGACGCCATCGCCCAGGCCAAAACCGACCGCGCAGCCGAAGCCCTCCGCCCCCTCCAACCCTGATCCCGGAAAAAGGGGACATTCTACTTTTTGACGTCGCGTCCTCGATTCTCCATACAGCAGAGCCGGTTCAAAAAGCAGAATGTCCCCTTTTCCGCTCGCCCCGCGACAGACACTGGTTGTCGGTCAGGACCGGCTGTGCCCGGAGCATCTGCGTGAAGCCAACGGCCCCGAACGTGATCTGGCCGCCCTCGGGCCAGTTCAGTGCGATCTTCCACCGGTAGTATGGGCGATCCAGGTAAACCTTCTGATCGGCGATACGCTCGCGCTCGATGACGTGAATCGAGACCGGATGCATCGACGTTTGAAATCCCGAATGGCCCCAGTCGATATTGATGTGCGGATCGGTGACGCCGTGGAAGACGAGGTCAGCCGGCGCGACGCGACGGCCAGGAACTTCTGAAACTCGCCGCCCAGATCCCGATCCGGACGGACGTGAAGGTGTTTGGCCTGGAGGACGCCAACGAAGCGCTGCGGCAGCTCAAGGGCAGCGAGTTCAAAGGCTCAGCGGTATTGAAAATCGCGCAGGCGGCTGAGGCGTAGGGTGCGTCGTTTCGACGCACCAGAATACTCCCGTTCTTTCCGCGTGGTCCGCGTGCTCCGTGCGATCCGAAAGGGAAGTCGCATCGACGAAAGAAGCCCGCGTTCCCCAACGGTTACGGCTCTTTCAGAAAAACCTCGATGCGGCGTTTGATCGGGTCGAGCCGGCTCAGCGGCTCCTGGTCGTCGGCGACGCTGAACCATTCGATGTGCGGCATGCGGCGGAACCAGGTCCGCTGGGACTTGGCGAAGCGGCGGGTGTTGATCTTGATCTTCTCGACCGCGGTTTCCAGATCACAGCGGCCGGCCAGGTGCGCGAAGAGCTCGGCATAGCCGAGGGCCTGACGGGCCTGTTCGGAAAGCGGCGGCTCGCGGCGAAAGAGCCGCTCGGCTTCGTCGAGAAAACCCTGTGCCATCATCTGGCGGACGCGGGCGTTGATCCGGCGGTTGAGGCGCTCGCGATCGTGCGACAGTCCCACAAAGAGCATGCGGTAGTCGTCGCGGAGTTGGCCGAACTGCTGTTGGAGGGACGAGATGGGCCGGCCGGTCAGCTCGTGGACCTCAAGGGCCCGCAGGATGCGCTTCAGGTCGTTACGGTGGATGCGGTCGGCAGCCTGCGGATCGGCGTGGCGAAGGCGGTCGTGAAGAACCTCCAAGCCGAGTGCGTCCGCCTCCTCCCGCAAACGCTGGCGGATCGCCGGGTCGGAGGCTGGGCCCTCGAAGAGCCCTTCGGTGAAGGTCCGCAGGTAGAGAATGGTGCCGCCGTCGGCGACGGTGAGGCGGCCGCGGCGGTGGACGTCGGCGACGGCGCGGTCGGCCAGTTCGACGAACCGGGCGGCGGAAAACGATTCGGAGGGATCGACCACGTCGATCAGGTGGTGCGGCGCCGCGCGACGTTCGGTGGGCGACGGCTTGGCGGTGCCGATGTCCATCTCGCGGTAGACCTTCATGGAATCGACCGAGAGGATCTCCGCCCCGAAATCGAGGGCAAGCCGGTGGGCCAGACCGCTCTTGCCGGAGGCGGTGCAGCCGGTGAGAATGACGATGACGGGCCGGTCGGCGGCGGGTTGCGGCATGGTGGACGCTCGGTTGTAATCCTCAAAGACCCATGATATAGTTACGTTACGCCTATCATAGTGGCTATTGGAAAGGAGTCAAAGTCATGATCCGGATGGCGATGACGGTTCTGGTGGTGGGGCTGTTGGCGTTGCAGGGAGGATGCTTCGACGCCCAGGTGAACGTTCCCGACGTGTACGTGGGCGGCAACCGTTCCGCGGTCAAGGGGACGACGGCGCCGAAGACCGCCACGCACGCGGAGTGCCGGCAAGAGTTGGAAAGCGCCTATCAGGAGATCCGGCGGCTGAGGGATCGGCTGGACGACCGCGAGGAGAAGATCGACAAGCTGGAAGACGACAAGAAGAAGCTGGAGAAACGCCTCGACCGGTACGAGGACTGAGGCGAAGATCGCCGACTATTGGTTTGGGGGAGGGGGAGCGGTTTGGACGGGAACCAGAGTGAAGGAGGTTCGCTATGATCCGGCTGCATCCGGGAGGGATGAACTCGGACGACGTGGTGGTCCGGGTCAATCAGATCATGGACCAGATGCTGCAGAAGTCGTTTTTCAAGTTTCGCCCGTGCGAGCGATGGCAGCCGGCGATCAACTTCTACGAGACGGATGAGGCGTATTACATCTGCCTCGACCTGTCGGGCGTCGAGACCAAGCAGATCGAGCTGCACGTGGACGGCGAGGTGCTGCGGATCAGCGGGCACCGGGCGGCGCCGACGCCGGAAGGGGTGCGGCAGGCCCGCATCCACGTGATGGAGATTGACCACGGCCCGTTCTACCGGTCGATCCAGATCCCCTCGAACGTGGAGCGCGACGGAATCAAGGCCCGGCAGCAGAACGGGCTGGTGTGGGTGACGATGCCGAAGAAGGGGTAAGAGCGTCCGGAGAGGGACGAACCGGGCAGGCTTTCGGGAGGATCCGATGTCCAAGAAGAAGGACGAGTCGATGGAGCGGGACGGGGAGGTTTTCGAGAACGAGTCGGCGGAAGGGCTCGGGGCGCGCCGGGTGACGCCGGGCAACGACGACGGGGCGGAGATTCTGACCACGGTGACCACGCAGGGCCCGTCGGAACAGCAGGTGGCGGTGCCGAGCGTGATCCCGATCATTCCGGTGCGGAACACGGTGGCGTTTCCCGGCACGGTGATGCCGCTGAACGTGGCGAGGGAGCATTCGAAGCTGGCGGTGGAGGCGGCGCTGTCGGAGAACAAACTGATCGGAATCCTGGCCCAGCGGGAAGGCGACGTGGACAAGCCGCGCCCGGATCAGTTGTTTCAGTGGGGGGTGGTGGGGTTCATCCTGAAGCTGCTGCGGATGCCCAACGGCGACCAGACGACGGTGGTGCACGGGCTGCTGCGGTTCAAGGTGGTCGAATTCACGCAAACCGAGCCCTACCTGGCGGCGCGGATCGAGGTGCACGCGGATACTCGGGTCTCCGAGGACGACACGGAGGTCCGGGCGCTGGTGCACAACATGCGGAACATGGCCGACCGGGTGATCGAGTTGAGCCAGAACGTGCCGGACGAGGTGCGGGTGATCCTGAGCAATATCGCTTCGCCCGGAGCGCTGGCGGATTTCCTGGCGGCGAACTTGAACGTGGATACCGGTCAGAAGCAGGGGATTCTCGAGACGCTGGAGGTCAAGAAGCGGCTTCAGAAAGTCAGCGGCCTGCTGGCCGGCCAACTCGACGTGCTGGAGCTATCGAGCCGCATTCAGGACCAGGTCCAGGAGTCGATCAACAAGGCCCAGCGGCAGTACTTCCTGCGGGAACAGCTTGAGGCGATCCAGAAGGAACTGGGCGAAGGCGATCAGCGGAGCGGCGACCTGGAGGACCTGCGCAAGCGGGTGGCTGAGGCGAAGATGCCGGAGGCGGTCGAGAAGGAGGCGATGCGGGAGGTGGACCGGATGTCAAAGATTCCGATCGCCTCGCCGGAGTACTCGGTGGCCCGCGACTACGTCGAGTGGCTCTGCGTGCTGCCGTGGGCCAAGCAGACCGAGGACAACCTGGACATCAAGCGGGCCCGCAAGATCCTCGACGCCGACCATTACGACCTGGAGAAGGTCAAGAAGCGCATCCTGGAGTTTTTGGCGGTGCGCAAGCTCAAGCCGGACGGGCGCGGGCCGATCCTGTGCTTTGTGGGTCCGCCGGGCGTCGGCAAGACGTCGCTGGGACACAGCATCGCGCGGGCGCTGGGGCGGAAGTTCTCGCGGATTTCGCTGGGCGGGATTCGCGACGAGGCGGAGATTCGCGGCCACCGCCGGACGTACATCGGCGCGATCCCCGGCCGGATCATCCAGGAGGTCCGCAAGACCGGGACCCGCAATCCGGTATTCATGCTCGATGAAGTGGACAAGATCGGCCAGGACTTTCGCGGCGATCCGGCTTCGGCGCTGCTGGAGGTGCTGGACCCCGAGCAGAACAGCACGTTCGTCGATCACTACCTGGACGTGCCGTTCGACCTTTCGCGGGTCATGTTCATCGCGACGGCCAACTACATGGCCCCGGTGCCGCCGCCGCTGCGCGACCGGATGGAGGTGATCGAGCTGCCGGGCTACACGCAGGAGGACAAGCTCAACATCGCGCGAAAGTACCTGGTGCCCAAGCGGCTTTCCGAGACGGGGCTGAGCCCGGACAACGTGACGTTCACGGATGCGGCGCTCAACCGGATCATCGACGCGTACACTCGCGAAGCCGGCGTACGGAACCTGGAGCGCGAGATCGGGTCGATCTGCGGGGCGATCGCCGCCCAGATCGCCGAGGGCAAGCGCCGCAAGTTCACCGTTACCGACCGCACGGTCTCGCGCTACCTGGGGCCGGTGCGGTTCGAGCAGGAGACGGCGGTGCGGACGCAGGTGCCGGGCGTGGCGACCGGCCTGGCGTACACGCCGTTCGGCGGCGAGATCATCTTCATCGAGGCCACCTCGATGCCGGGCAAGGGCAACCTCACGCTGACCGGCCAGATCGGCGACGTGATGCGGGAAAGCGCCCAGGCGGCGTACTCGCTGATCCGCTCGCGGGCGGACAAGCTGAACCTCAAGACGAACGACCTGGGCAACAAGGATTTCCACATCCACGTGCCGGCCGGCGCGGTGCCCAAGGACGGGCCGTCGGCGGGTGTGGCGATGTTCACCTCGCTGGTGTCGCTGGAGACGGGCGTCCCGGTGCGGGCGGACGTGGCGATGACCGGCGAGATCACGCTGCGCGGGCTGGTGCTGCCGATCGGCGGAGTCAAGGAGAAGGTGCTGGCGGCCAAGCGGGCGGGGATCAAGCACGTGATTCTGCCCCAGCGGAACAAGAAGGACATCGCTGAGGTGCCCAAGAAAATGCAGCAGGGCCTGGAGTTCAGCTTCGTCGGCAACGTCGACACGCTGCTGCAGATCGCGCTGCAAAAGCCGCCGGCCAGGACAACGGCGAAGAAGAAGATCGCCAGGAAACGCGGTTAAGGTGGTCTGCGGTCACAGGGGCAGCAGCGACGGTCTGGGCGGGATGTTGCGGATCCGGTCGATCCGGCGGCAGGTCTCTTCCATCGCGTCGGACCCGATCGGTTCAAAACCGGTGGCGCCGAGCGGGCCGAGCACGCTGGGCATTTCGGTGACCTTCTGCGTGAGCACCTCGACGACGGCCGCCTTCTGCTCGGCGGTGAGGGTTTCGGTGGCGGCCCAGACGAGTTCGGGCATCGGTTGGGTTTCGGCGATGATCCGCAGATCGTCCTTGAGCAGGCGCGAGAGGTCAAGGCTGCGGTCCTTGGTGGTCTCCCACCAGGTCCGCGTGACCACGCCCGCGTCGGAGAAGCCCATCAGGAGCTTCTGGACGACGGCGAGGCTGTCGCGGGAGTCGAAGGTGGACTTGACCAGCGAGATGGGCAGCTTCTCGTCCCGCAGCAGTTCCAGGACGCTATAGAACATGTACGGCGAGCCGTAGGGGCCGAAGGCAATGCGTTTGCCTTCCAGGTCGGCGACGGACTGAATGGGGCTGTCCTTGTGCACGACGATCAGGGCGGTTTCGCCGGTTTCGCCGCGCACGTTCCGCTTGATCGCCAGCGGGTCGAGCGCCACTTCGCGGGCCACTTCGCAGTAGTCGACCGGGTTCAGGTAGACCAGGTGGTAGTAGTCGGTGACCTTCTGCGAGGTCAGGTGGATGCGGATGGACTTGGCGTCCCAGTCGGCCATGACGTCCACCGGCCGGTCGAGGGACTCGCTGAGCTGGCGGGCCAGCGGCGAGAAACGGAGCATCACGTCGAGCAGGTTGGTGTCCACGGTGGTCAGGCGGATGTTGTTTTTGCCGAGCGGATTGAGCCGCGGCGACAGCGCGCAGCCGGAAGTCCAGAGCAGCGAAACGATCAGCGGCAATGCCAGACGTGGGTTCATCTGCCTACTCCTGTTTCCGGGTCCAATCCGGCCGCCTGCTACTATACCGCCCCGGGGTAATGCGGTCAACGCCGGCTCAGACGGGGCTGCGCAGGACCTTGGTCCAGCTTCGATCGAGCCAGTTCCACCACATGGCGGGGTGTTCGTGCAGAAAGTCGTCGACGCGCTGGGCCCACCGGCGGGCGGCGGTCTCAGCGGTCTGCCGGACCTTTCCGCCGCGCGGCAGTTCGATCGGCTCGTCGAAGCGAATGCGATAGACGCCGCCGTCCCAGTGCCACCAGGCTGGGACGATCGGCGCTCCGGTGCGCAGGGCCATTACCTGAACGCCGGTGGGAAAGTGCACGGTTCGGCCGAAGAGGCTCACCGGCACGCCGTCGTCGGGTTTGCGGAGCGTATCGGGCGTGATGAACAGCACCCGTCCTTCGCGCAGGACGTCGACGGCGACCTGGAGCTTCTGGGCCCGCGTGGCCCCTTCGGGCGGGTAGACGAGGTGCCCGTCGCCGGCCTGGCCGATGGCTTCGTTGATCCGCATCTTGCGAGGATCTTTGTTGCGGCGAAGGTAGATGCTGCACGGGATGCGCGGCGTGAGGACCGGCGGGATAACCGGATAGCCGCAGATGTGCGGAGCGATCAGCAGGACGCCGCGGCCGAGGGCGTAGGCCTGCTGAAGACGGGTGAAGCTCTCGTCGAAGGCAAAGCGTTCGAGGCATCCGCTGCGAGCAAAGCCCGCGCGGAACACGTGGGCGAGCATGATCATCTGGTCGAGTACCCGCTCGAAGTGCTGATCGACCAGGCCGGGGCGGTGGACGCCCGCCTGCCTCATGTTGCGGGCCAGTCGGACCCGCAACGGCAACGCGGTGCGGGTCAGCCCGCGTCCCAGCCATCGCAGGGCCTCGACCGGTGCGGGCGTATCCGCCCGCTGCGACCATTCCATCGCCACGCGAAGCCCGCCGACCGTCAGTGTTTTGCGAAACTGGCGCAGCAGTTCCATCGCTTACGTCACTCCCGCGTCTTCGGGTCCGGGATCAGACCGGACCCAACCATGTACCCTCAAACACGATCGTCGCCGGACCGAGCATGTAGACGTGGTCGTCACGGCGGTTCCAGAGCAGCCTCAGTTCGCCGCCGGGCAGTTCGGCGACCACCGCGCCGTCAAGCCGGCCCTCGAGCCCGCCCGCCACCGCGACCGCGCAGGCCCCGGTTCCGCAGGCCATCGTCCGGCCGCTGCCGCGCTCCCAGGTGAGCACCTTGACGCGATCGCGGCCCAGCGCCTTGGCGAAGTGGACGTTGATCCGCTCGGGAAAGCGCTCGTGATTCTCGATATAGGGCCCGATCCTCTCGAGGTCCACGTCATCGAGACGGTCGGTGAAGATGACCGCGTGCGGGTTGCCCATCGAGACGCAGGTCATCCGGACCTGCCCGTCCGGCAAATCGAAGGGGTGGGCGACCACCATCTCAGCGGAGAAGGTGGTGGGGATTCGGGCGGCTTCGAGGATCGGGCGGCCCATGTCCACGCCGACCTGATCGACCCGGTTGCCTTCGACCACGTGGAGGGCGACAGTGAGGATGCCGGCCCTGGTTTCGATGGGGGCGGATCGCCACTGTCCGCCGGCCAAAGCCCAGCCGGCGGCGGCTGCGGCCAGACCTTCGGGCAGTTCGCCCAAAACGCGGTCCAGGAGCCCGTGCTCATAGGCGTAGCGGGCGGCGCAGCGGAGGCCGTTGCCGCACATCTGGGCCTCGGACCCGTCGGCGTTGAAGATGCGCATCCGCACCGCGGAGCGCTGGCCCGGGCAGATCAGGATCAGGCCGTCGCTGCCGACGCCGAACTGGCGCGGCGAGACCTGTCGGGCCAGTTCCGGCCAGTCGGCTTCGATCTTCTGGGCGAACAGGTCCACGTAGACGTAGTCGTTGCCCAACCCGTGCATCTTATAGAAGTCAATTGTCATTGTGCTTAACTCCGTGGAAGCTCCCCGATTCCCCGGGTGTCGCGTCCGCACGTCCCGGCCCATGCAGGGTTGCCCGGCCGTCTATTCCTCGTCTTCGTCTTCAGCGTCGAGGAAGAAGGATTCGCTGAGGATCTGGTCGGCTTCATCCTCGGAAGTCGTACCGGCGGTGGTCGCCGTAAAGGGCGTGGCCGGTTCGACCGGTTCGCGCGATTTGGGTTTGGGCGGTTGAGGGGCCGGTTTGGCCTTTCGCAGCCTGCTCTCGTCAATCTGTTCCGGCTGGCCATCAATTTGGACCATCATGGCCAAGGCGTTGGCCAAGCGGACCACGTCGCCGGGGTTCAAGTCGCGCTGGATGACCTTCTGATCGTTGACGAAGGTGCCGTTGGAACTGCCGAGATCCTTGACGGAAACGCGATCGCCTTCGACGACGAACTGGCAGTGCTGACGGGAGATTTCGTCCAGCGGGACCCGCAGGTTACAGTCGGTCTGGCGGCCGACGGTGGTTACCTCGGCGTTCAGGGCGATGACCTTCCGGCTGCCCGCTGGGGAAAGGGCTATCAGGTTGACATCCATCGCGACATCCTCACTGCGCGGCGGTCGGCCGCTAAACCGGTCAATCAGATTCATGCTACTGGTCGGGCCAACCCCAGTCAAGCGATAATCCAGCTCCTGCAACCGGTTGCGACGGGTGGGGCGGATGGCATCAGGCGATGAAAGTATTATTAATTGTCAGCCTTCTTTATACTTGCAGTTGTTCCGGGTTTCACCGACAATGAGTGCGCTGCAAGCAACGAATCAGGTCAATCGGCTGGGAATTCAGGAGAATGGCATGTCGGTCGAGTGTGGAATGGGGAACGGGCGGAAGATCCGGTTCATCATTGCAATTATCATTTTCATTGGGATTGCGCTCTGGTACGGGTATGACGGGTGGCTCAACGAGGAATTCCGTGCAGAGCACTCAAGTACGGACGTGTTGCTCAATCAGGTCATCGCCGTCGTCAGCGCCGTTGCGCTGGTGGTGGCTGCAGTCCGGCTCGTGATGGCCAGCGGGTCGCGGGTGGTGGCGGACGATTCGGGGATCGACGTGTACGGCAAGTACAAGATCGCGTGGTCGGACATGGTTCGGGTCGACGACAGCAAGTGGGAAAAGGGGCTGGTGCGGGTGTACTATCAGCGGGACGGTCAGGAGCGGGAGTATCTGGTGGACAGCTACATGCTCGACTGCTACGACGACCTGCTGGACGAGATCAGCCATCGTCGGCCGGACCTGCTGCCGCCGGCGGAGGTCGAGGAGCAGCAGAACGACTGAGAGGCGCGCGGCAATCGGAGGACCAGGATGGCGGAGATTCTCAAGGGCAAACCCATCGCGGACGGGATATCGGAGCAGATCCAGCAGAGGCTGGCGGAATTGCAGACCAAGGGAGTGCAGCGGGTTTCGATCGCGGCCGTTCAGGTCGGCGAGGACCCCGCTACCGAGGTCTACGTCCGCAATCAGAAGAAACAGGCTGAGAAGCACGGCATCGATCATCAGCATCATCACCTGCCGCCGGAGACGACGCAGGAACAGCTCATCGCGTTCATTGGGAAACTCAACACCGACCCGTCGGTGACGGGCATCATTCTGCAGACTCCGCTGCCGAAGCACCTGAACACGTGGGCGGCCCAGTGTTCGATCGCGTTTCGCAAGGACATCGAGGGGGTTCACCCGGAGAATCTGGGGCTGTTGGTGTACAACCGGGAGCGTCTGGCCCCGTGCACGGCGCTGGCGGCGGTGCGGATGATTCAGTCGATCGGGGTCAACACGGTGGGGGCGGAGACGGTGATCGTGGGTCGCAGCGCGATCGTGGGCAAGCCGGCGGCGCTGCTGCTGTTGGAGCGGAAGCTGTCGGCGACGGTGACGGTGTGCCACACCGGCACGAGCAAAGCGGGCAAGCTGGCTGAGCACGTGGGGCGGGCGGACATTCTGATCGCGGCGATGGGTTCGCCGCAGGCGGTCAAGGGCGAATGGATCAAGCGGGGGGCGGTGGTGATCGACGTGGGGGTCAACCAGGTGGGCGATCAGATGGTGGGCGACGTGGAGTTCGAGCCGGCGGCCGAGCGGGCGGCGGTGATCACGCCGGTGCCGGGCGGAGTGGGGACGGTGACGACGCGGCTGCTGCTGTACAACGCGGTCGAAGCGGCGGCGTGGCAGCGGGAGAATTAGGCCATGGCCGGGCGGTCCGGGGTCAAGTCCGGGGCCGAGGCGTACATCGGCTTGGGGTCGAACATCGAGCCGCGGGCCAGGTACATCGAACGGGCGATCAACGCCCTGAGTGGCCACAAACGAATTGAGGTGGTGCGGGTCAGTTCGGTTTACCAGACCGCCGCTATCGGCGGTCCGGAGGGGCAGCCGGATTTCCTGAACGCGGTGGCGAGGATCAACACGTCGCTGGAACCGGAAGGACTGCTCGACGTTTTGCAGGCCATCGAGCGCGAGTTGGGGAGGAAGCGCACCACGGTCTGGGGTCCGCGGACGATCGATCTCGATATTCTGCTCTACGGGGAGGAGATCATCTCGACCGATCGGCTGATGGTTCCTCATCCGCTGATGCACGAGCGGCGGTTCGTGATGCAGGGCCTGGCGGAGATCGCGCCGGACGTGGTGCATCCCATCATCCAGATGTCGGCCCAGACGATCTTGGAGAACCTCGGCGACGAGACGTAGGGCGGATAGACATCCGCGGTGATTTTCCATTCGCTTTTCCCGCTTGCATTCATCGGTTCGGGGATTAGATTCGTGGCGGCGTTGTCGGGCGTGACGGAGGTTTGGGTCGAGGAGCAGGTTATGTCCGGCGGATTGTACGATGAGATTCATCGGCCGCAATTTCATTTCAGCGCGGCGCGGAACTGGCTGAACGATCCGAACGGTCTGGTGTACTACGAGGGCGAGTACCACCTTTTCTTTCAGTACAATCCGTTCGGCTGCGCATCGGCTCATAAGCACTGGGGCCATGCGGTCAGTGCGGACCTGGTGCACTGGACGGAGCTTCCGGTGGCGATCTTTCCGGACCATCTGGGCGAGGCGTGGTCGGGCTCGGCGGCGGTGGATTGGGACAACACGGCTGGGTTTCAGACGGGGCCCAAACCGGTCCTGGTCGCGGTTTACACCAGCCAGGGCTACGACCACGGTCTGCCGCAGTCGCAATCGCTGGCGTACAGCGTTGACCGCGGACGGGTGTGGCACAAGTACGTGGGCAACCCGGTGCTGTCGGAGGTGGACCGCGACCCGCGGATCTTCCGGCACCAACCCAGCGGGCGATGGATCATGGCGCTGTTCCAGAAGGCGTCGATTGTCTTTTTCAGTTCGCCCGATTTGAAGCGCTGGACGCGGCTGAGCGCGATCGAGGGATTTCATGAGTGTCCGGACCTCTTTGAGCTGCCGGTGGACGGCGAGGCCGGGAGGACCCAGTGGGTCTTGCACGGGGCCAACGGCGAGTACCTGGTTGGCGAGTTCGACGGTGCGACCTTCAAGCCGCAAAGCGAGAAGCGCAAGCTCGACTGGGGCAACTGTCTGTATGCTCCGCAGACGTGGAACGACGTGCCCGACGGCCGGCGCGTTCAGATCGGCTGGGCCGCCGGCGGGCGGTTCGACGCTCCACTTCCCGGTATGCCGTACAGCCAGTTCATGACGTTTCCGGTGGAGCTGTCGCTTCGGCGGGTTGACAAGGATGTCGTCGTCTGTCGTTGGCCGGTACGGGAGATTGAGAATATCCGCACTGGCACGCGCCGTTTGGGGCCGCTGACGCTGAGGTCGAACGAGAATGCATTGGCCGACGTTTCCAGCGAGTTGCTTGATATAGAGCTTGAGACGGACGCTGCAGACGGAAGTTTCGTCTTCGAGCTTCACAATCAGACGGTGGTGTACGATGCGAAGGAGCGGCGGCTTACGGCGGCGGGGCGTTCGGCCCCGCTGGAGCCCGTGGACGGTCGGATCGGCCTGCGCATCCTGGTGGATCGGTCAATCATCGAGATTTTCGGCAACGGCGGATTGGTTTCGATGAGCTGTTACTATGAGGCGACCGAAGGCGAAGCGATGCGGCCGGCGAGCCTTCGGGTCGAAGGCGGCCAGGCGCACGTGACGGACCTGAGCGTGTCGGAGTTGCGGTCGGTGTGGGATCGGGTGAAGGAGAAGCGGTCATGAATATTCTGAACGACACATCTTACTCGTGGGTTCGCGGGTTCAACTATCAGCCGAGCTACGCCAGCCACGGGTTGGAGCTGTGGGGCGCGAAGTTCAACCTAGCGGCGATCGAGCGGGAGATCGGCCGAGGCAAACGGTTTTTCCCCGGCATGAACACGCTTCGGCTGTGGCTTTCGCACGACGCGTTTATCCAGGACCCGGAGGGCTTTGTCGAGCGGTTCGCGCGGGTGCTGGACGTGGTCGAGGGGTATGGGCTTCGCGCGATCGCGACGCTGTTCAACGGATGGCGGAGCTATCCGGATTTCGGCGGGACGTCGATCGAGCAGATTCGGACGTTCGGCGGTGACGAGGGGATCTACGGTCGGTACCTGGACCGCGTGGTGGGATCGCTGGCTGAGGATCAGCGAATTCTGCTGTGGGATCTGTGCAACGAGCCGTTCAACAACGTTCCGGCCGAAGAGAGCCGCAAGCACGTGCTGGATTGGCTGACGAGGCTTTCCCAGCGTTGCAAGTCGCTGGGGGCGGCGTCGCCGCTGTGCGTGGGTCACGTTCCCTCACTAGCGGAGATCGAGCGGATCGAGCCGATTTCCGATGTGATCACGTTTCATCCGTACTACGCGTGGAATTCATTTGCTCCGACTCCGGCGGACGTTGAGGCGGTGGTAGACGAGACGGTGGCGTTGGCCAATCGCGTCGGCAAGCCGCTGCTGGCGACGGAGACGGGATGGGGCGCGCTGGAGGACGCCAAGCGGGTGGAGGTGCTCACGGCGGAGTTGAGCATTCTCGCCAAACGGAAGATCGGTTTTACCGCCCACGCGCTGCACGAGTCGCCCGTGGCGGACCTGCACCGTGCGCAGTACGGGCCGATCGGCTTGGCTGGGTTCATGGCGTTCGTGCTGATGGACGGTTCGCTTCGGCCGGGCCACGAGGTGTTCAATCGGTTCTGATGCCGAGGGAGGGTCACCAGCGGATGACGCGCTGGCGATAGCGGATGTCGTCTCCACGACTTCGGCGCTAACGTCGTCTTCCGCTGAGAAGGTTCTTCGCATCGGCGATGCAGGCGAGAGCCATATGCCAGATGCTCCGGGTCATCGTGCCGTGAATGCGTCTGACGCCAGCACATCCGTCAGTGTGGATCGCGTCGATAGATGTCGAATGGCTACAGGAGTGGAGATTGGGCGGGAAGGGGCGGGCCGGATATGATATAAGAAGGTCACGGTGAGCGGCGGCGGTTCGCCGCGACGAGTCGGTCAGGAGACAAAGAGTGGAACGGACGATTGCGTTGCCGGAGACGCTGCGATGGGCGGGCGGAGTGGACGGTCGGCTTGAGTTGATCGATCAGCGGTTGCTGCCGGGCGAGGTCGTGTACCTGGCGTGCGAGACGGTCGAGCAGGTGTACGAGGCGATTGCGACGCTGGCGGTTCGCGGAGCTCCGGCGATTGGAGTCTCAGCGGGATACGGCGCGGTGATCGCGGCGCGGCGCGGCAATGACCTGCGCGAGGCGGTGGCCAAACTTGAGGAGGGCGTGGCCTATCTGAAGCGATCGCGGCCGACGGCGGTGAACCTGTTCTGGGCGCTGGATCGGATGGCGTCGAAGGGTCGGGAACTGGCGAAGACGGCCGGCGGTCGCGAGGCGTTTCTGGACGGGCTGCTGGCGGAGGCGAAGGGGATTGACGAAGAGGACCGGGCCATGTGTCGGTCGATCGGTCGGCACGGGGCGGCGTACATCCGCGACCGGTCCGGCGTGCTGACGCACTGCAACGCCGGATCGCTGGCCACCGCGTTTTACGGGACGGCGCTGGCGGTGATCTTTGAGGCGTGGGCGCAGGGCCGGCGGTTTTCGGTGCTGGTCGACGAGACGCGGCCGGTGCTGCAGGGCTCGCGCCTGACGTATTGGGAGTTGGCGCAGGCGGGCGTGGACGCGACGCTGATCTGCGACGATATGGCCGGCTACGCGATGCAGTTGGGCAAGGTCAACGTGGTGATCACCGGGGCCGACCGGATCGCGGCGAACGGCGACGTGGCCAACAAGATCGGCACGTACAGCCTGGCGGTGCTGGCCCGGCAGCACGGGATTCCGTTCTACGTGGCGGCGCCGGTCAGCACGTTCGACCTGAGCCTGGCCGGCGGCAGGGACATTCCGATCGAGGAGCGCAACGCCGATGAGGTCCGCCGTATGGGCGATCGCTGTATCACGGTGAGCGACGCGAAGGTGTGGAACCCGGCGTTCGACGTGACGCCGGCTGAGCTGGTCAGTGCGATCATCACCGACCGCGGCGTGATCGAGCAGCCGACGGCGCAGAAGATCGCGCAATTCTTCGCAGGATCGAAATAGAAGCGGTGGCATGGTTACGCGGCCCGGGCTTTCTGTGGAAAGTGTCTCGCGGGCGTCGTCCGCTGAGCCGGTGGTGCGCATCGTGCCGGTGTTCGACGGGATGGGCATCATCGAGGTCCAAGCGGCGTACGAGTATCCAGCCCATCGGCACCAGCAGTACGAGATCATCCTGGTCGATCAGGGGGTGTATCGGTGCCGGCTGAACGAAGAGCGGCTGGTGCTGGGTCGCAACGACGTGCTGGTGATTCGGCCGGGCGACCTGCATCAGGACTACTGCGAGCCGCCGCTGCGGTACTTCGGTCTGGCGTTCCATTTCGACACGCGGTGGTACGGCGAGGAGCCGCCGGGCCTTCTGGCTGAGTCGGTGGGTCCGTCGGGGCAGCGGTTCCGGGCCGAGCGGCGGACCTTCTGGCCGCTGATCCGGGCGATCCAGCGCGAGGGGCGAAAGGCGGACGCGGTAGCTTCGTACGTTCAGGACGCTTTGCTGGAGCAGTTCTTCTGGAATCTCGTGCGGGCGTTTCCGCCGGAGTCGATCAACCAGCGGTTTCTGGACCTCTCCAGCGAATCCGGTTTTGCCCGGCAGTTTTCGCGGCTTTGCCGGATGAACGTGAGCAAGCCGTTGAGCGTGGCCGAGATGGCGGCGGCGCTGCACATTTCGGAGAGTTCGCTGTCGCACAAGTGCCGGGCGATCTTGGACGATTCGCCGGCGCGGCTGTTTCTGCGGGCGCGGCTGGAGCGGGCGCGGGTGCTGCTGGCGGGGTCGGAGATGACGGTCAAGGAGGCGGCGTACTGTGTGGGCTTTGACGATCCGTACCAGTTTTCGCGGGCGTTCAAGCGGATGTTCGGCCGGTCGCCGTCGGAGGTCTGAAGGGGGATTGCACGGAGCACGCGGACCACGCGGACAAGAGCGGAGGACTCCGGCTGCAGAATCTGACATTGTTTTTGCGGTTTTGGTCATGGCCGGTGCGCGGTGGCCGGAGGTATGCTGGCGGGATCGACGGCTTTCTGATGCGCAGCCGGAACAGGAGGTTTCCCATGAGCGGCAAGAAACTGGCAATCCAGAGCTATTGTTTTCGCGGGTTCAAGGACAACGCCGAGGTGGCCCAGAAGGTCAAGGCGATCGGCTTGGACGCGATCGAGGTGTGCGGCGTGCACGTGAACTTCGACGACGAGAGCACGCACGCGAAGGCGATCGCGACGTACAAGAAGGCGGGGGTGGCGATCGTGAGCATTGGAGTGCAGCGGTTCGCCGATCGGCCGGAGGTCGAGGAGAAGTACTTCCGCTTCTGCCAGGCGGCGGGGATCAAGCTGATGGGCGTGGATTTCGACGTCGCGGCGGCGCCGCAGGCGTATCGGACGGCGGAGCGGCTGGCGGACAAGTACGACGTGAATTTGGCCATCCACAACCACGGCGGGCGGCATTGGCTGGGCTCGAGCCAGATGCTGTCGGCGGTGTTCAAGCAGACCAGCCCGCGGATCGGGCTGATGCTGGATACGGCGTGGATGCTGGACTCGCACGAGGACCCGGTGGCGGTGGCTGAGCGGTTCGCCGACCGGCTCTACGGGCTGCACCTGAAGGACTTCGTGTTCGACCGTGCGGGCAAGCCGGAGGACGTGGTGGTCGGGACGGGCAACCTCGATCTGCCCAAGCTGTACCAGACGCTGGCGGCCAAAGGGTTCACCGGCGAGGAAATTCTGGAGTACGAAGGCGACGTGAACAATCCGGTCCCGGCGCTGTCAAAGTGCGTCGAGGCGGTGCAGAAGGAGCGAGTTCGTCATGGCTAAAGTGAGACTGGCCCTGGTCGGCTGCGGGAACATTTCGCGGAATCACATTCGCGGCATGCGCGATCTGCACGAGCGCGGATGCGACTGGTTCGAGGTGACGGCGTGCGTCGATCCGGTGGCGGCCAACGCCGAGCGGGCGGCGGGCGAGATCGGTCAATTCCAGAAGAACGCTCCGGCGGTGTGCGCGAGCGTCAAGGAGTTGGTGTCGCGCGGGTTGGCGGAGGCGGCGGACCTGTGCTTGCCGCACTGCTTCCATCACAATGTAGCGATCGAGTGCCTCGAAGGCGGCTTGCACGTGATGGTGGAAAAGCCGCTGGGTTTGACCATCCGGGCGAGCCGGGCGATCATCGCGGCGGCCAAGCGGGCGGGCAAAGTGCTGGCGACGGGCGAGAACATCCGCCGGTACCGGACCTCACGGGCGTGCGCGTGGGCGCTGACGCAGAAGAAGCTGGTGGGCGAGGTGCGGGCGGTGGACATCGTGCATCTGAACCACTCGCCGCTGAACCCGGCTGAGCCGCTGTGGAAATGGCGGGCGATCAAGGCGCTGACCGGCGGCGGGATGATTATGGACAGCGGTGCCCACACCTCCGATATGCTGGTCCACATGTTCGGCGAGCCGGAGACGGTGTACTGCCGGATGAGCACGCTCAGCGCGATCACAGTGGACGACGCGCCGGTGCTCGGTCGGGCGACGCTCGACGTCGAGGACGAATGGCACGTGGTGATCAACTTCAAGAACGGCGTGCGGTTCACGTGGACCTCGTCGCGGGTCTGCCCGTGCGAGGATCGCCGCCACGGGCGGTACTACGGCAGCCGCGGCATCATGACGGACAAGGGGTTCGTGATGCACCCGTTCCAGGGCGGGGGCGAGGCGGTCACCGAGGATGGGACCGTCACATCGGAACAGATCGAAGAGCAGTACCTCGCGTCGCTGAGCCAGTCCGAGCGGGAGCACCTGTTCCCGTTCGGTTCGACCGACGGCTTTGCCATCGAGGTGGCCGACTTCGTTCGCGCGGTGGCCACCGGCGGGTCGCCCGAAATGGACGGCGAGGCGGGCCTGCGTTCCAAGGCCATGTCGATCGCCTGCTACGAATCGGCGACGCGCGGCGAGATCGTGCGCTACGACGACGTGCTGGCCGGTAGGATCACCGACTACCAGGACCCGTTGGATAAGTTCTGGAAGATCCCCGGAGCGTGAAGGCTTCGTCGGTCGCCCGTGCATGGAGAGGCCGCCAACCCGGCGGACTCTTTCACCAGCAGTTCCGCTGGCTAGTTCCCATCCATATCAGCCAAAGAAGGGCTTGATAATTGTGCGCAATAAGCGCACAATTGTGCGCAATATGAGAACAGTTAGAAAGCCCATGATTGACTGGCTGTTTCCGCAGGTGCGCAAGAATGTGCTGGCCCTGTTGCTGATGGCGCCGGAGAGGCGATGGCATCTTCGCGACGTGGTGCGAAGAACCGGCGGAGCGGTCGGCACGGTCCGGCGGGAACTCAAGGGGCTGGCGGAGTGTGGCATTCTGTTGGAGACCCGCGACGGGAACCGCACGTACTACCAAGCCAATCGTCGGTGCCCGGCCTTTCCTGAGCTTTCGAGCTTGATCCGCAAGACGGCTGGCCTCGCGGACCGTCTGGCCGAAGCGCTGTCACCGTTGTCGGACCGGATCGACGTGGCGTTTGTCTATGGCAGCCAAGCCAACGGTCAAGCCGGCCCGGAAAGTGACATAGACGTGATGGTGATCGGGAAGGCTGGTTTTGCGGAAGTGGTCTCCGCAATGGGCGAAGCACAAGAGCTCATCGGACGAGAGGTCAACCCGACCGTATACTCGCGAGTGGAATTTCGCAGTAAGCTTGCGTCAGAGCATCATTTCGTTACTGCGGTAATGAAGGCGCCCAAGGTGTTTCTGATTGGAGGCGAGGATGAACTTGACCGACTGGGCGACTAACGGATGGGTCATCCCGCATCGGAGCAGCAGTCAGGAAATCGCCGACCTGCTGGCGATCGCCGACCGGGATATGAGTGATTGCCAGTCCGAGGGCCTGAGCCCGGATTGGCGGTTTAGCATCGCCTACAATGCTGTGCTGCAATCAGCGACCGCCGCTCTCGCCGCCGCAGGCTACCGGGCGGGTCGGGATTCCCATCATTACCGCATTCTGCAGTCTCTTGGCCTTACCGTCGGGCTCTCGGCCACGACAGTTCGGCAGTTGGATGCCTTTCGAAAGAAGCGGAACATGACGGAATATGAAAGGGCTGGTGGGGTATCCGACGTTGAGGTCGCGGAGATAGTTGAGGCCGCTCAAACCGTTCGGCAGCGGGTTGAGGAGTGGATTCGTCAAGAGCATCCGGAGTTGATGTAATCTTCTTTTGCTTCCTCGTCAGGGTATCGGATCGTGAACGAGAAGGTCACAGACCCCGCTCCTTCACGATCTCGCTCTCCAAGAGGGGCGATCACGTCCTACTGCTTCCTGGCCGGCAGGATTTCGTTGAGGAGCGGCAATCGCGGCAGGAGCGACGGGCGAGTGGTAGTGGTCGGCTGCGTGGTGGGTTGGCTCGCCGGATGGTCGTTGAGCCAGGCGGTGATTTCGGGAAAGACGTCGGCGGCGGCGTGCCGGCCGAGTATGATGTCGTCGTGGCCGTAGTTGGCGGCGTGGCCGTTGATCGTGCCGAACATGCGGAACCGCTTGTCGGCCGAGGCGAGCCGCTCGTGGATGACCTTGGCGCAGCCGGGGTCGATCATGTTGTCGAGCTGGCCGACGAGTTGAAAGGTCGGCGTCTCGATCTTCTCGACGAGGGCGGTGTAGTCGATCTTGCCGTCGTAGCTGTGGAAGTGGCCGGTCTTGAGGTAGCGGATGAGCTGGTCGAGCTGGCCGGGCGAGATGTCCTCCTCGCAGGTGTAATAGAACGCATGCAGCACGCCGGTATCGACGTTCCTGTCGTTCATGAAGAGCTCATCGATCTTGGTGTTGGACAGCGAGCCGGTCAGCGTGCCGACGACGGCGCGGAAGTTCGTGCCGGCGGCGAGGTTGCCGATGCGGACGAAATCCGCCTGCTGGGCCATCAGTTCATAGACGTCGTTGCCCGGCCGCACCAGCAGCATCGGTCCGGAGACACCGACGAACGAATTGATGGCTGAGGGATCGCCGGTGGCCAGGTGGGCGAACATGACCATCGCGCCCATGCTGTGGCCGATCCAGTGCACCTGCCGGTGACCGGTGGTCCGCCGGACGTAATCGATTACCGCGGGCAGGTCGTAGTGGATGTGATCATCGACGGTCCAGTTCATCCGCAGAAGGGCCGGCTGACGATTGACCAGTCCGGCCGGATTGAACACCGAGACGTTGAGGCGGAAGAGCTGCTTGAGCTGGTTGAGCTTGGGTTTGGTTGACTGGCCGGTCCCGCGCAGCGAGACGTTCCAGACGTCGTAACCGCTGCGCTGAAGATGGCGGGCCAGCGAGACGGACGAGGCGACGTCCCAGTAGCTGTTATTGTGGCTCAGGCCGTGGCAGAGGATCACCGGATCCTTCGCGTCAGACAGTTGGACCGGCGGATAGTGCCACACGTGCAGCGTCCAGTTGTCGTCGGTATCGACCCAGTGGCTCTCGCGGGGGGGCAGCTCGGGCTGCGGCAGGATTCGCTGCACCTGCTGGGCGCATCCGGAGCAGACCAGAACGAGTGCGCCGAACGCGGCGAGCCGGGCGAAAGACGCCCTACGCGGAGACTTCATCCATCCACTCCTTCAGGTCGGCCAGATAAGCCGACGGATCGGGTTCGAATTCGAGGGTGTGACAGGCATCGTCGTAGCAGGCCAGCGCCTTGCGCGGTGCCCGCCAGCTTCGGTACAGGCGGAGCGTCCGCGGGTTGTCGATGATCCGCTCATGCCCCGCCAGATACAGCTTGACCGGGAACGGGAAGTGCAGGTCGGCGATCCGCACGCGGCGGTCGAGCAGGATCGAATGGCCGAGGAACCGGGCGGTCACGCGGGTCAGGCGGTTCTCATCCGTCTCGATGAACCGCTGGCGGACCGGATTATCAGTGAAGAGCTGTGGTTCGTTGAGGGGGATCGGGAATGGCTTTCGTGGCCGTGCGAAGATCGAGAGGGCGATGTGGATCTTGACCGCCAGCGGCAGATCGACGGCTGGAAAGATGCCCGGGGTGACCAGCGTGAGGCTGGCGAACAGCTCCGGATGGGCCTGGGCGGCGGCGGCGGCGAGCTTGCCGCCCCAACTGACCGCCAGCAGGTGGACTTTCGGCTTACCGGTGCGATGGGCCAGGTCGCGGGCCAGTTCGGCTGTGTCGGCGATCCACCGGCGAAAGTGCCGCACGTCGCCGCGGGCCTCGCGGTTCAGGCCGCTGCCGCGACGATCGGGCAGAAG